>ERZ777011.889-NODE-889-length-39850-cov-13.113532_pt1 | contig 39850 bp, 29 predicted proteins | sample MGYA00374964_ERZ777011 | MGnify/ENA primary metagenome ERZ777011 (study PRJEB29310, sample SAMD00008975) | mouse gut metagenome | study: EMG produced TPA metagenomics assembly of the Metagenome analysis of fecal microbiota from mouse which was promoted...
GTTGTATGAGGCGGGACTTTCTCGTGCAATAGGTGACTGGTTGTTGGGAATGAATGCTACCCGTCTTTATACTCTTAAATACGGTCAAAACAAACAGGTGCTCTCTATCGGTCGTGTACAGACACCGACGCTGGCATTGATTGTCAACCGTCAATTGGAGATAGCCAATTTTGAACCCAAACAATATTGGGAATTGAAAACAAACTATCGTAATACCACTTTCTCTGCACTCATTCGCAAAAGTGATGAAGAAATTGCCGCGGAAGAGGAAAAGAACGGCGGAAAAAAGAAAATAGATAACCCGGGTATCGACCCTATTGCCAACCGGGAAGAAGGCGAAGCATTGGTAGAACGTATGAAAGACCTACCTTTTGTAGTCACCAATGTCGGCAAGAAAGACGGAAAGGAGTACGCTCCACGTTTGTTCGATTTGACTTCCCTCCAGGTAGAATGTAACAAGAAATTCGCTTATTCGGCCGATGAAACACTGAAACTGATCCAGTCTCTTTATGAGAAGAAAGTGGCTACCTATCCGCGTGTGGATACCACTTTCTTGAGTGATGATATTTATCCGAAATGTCCTGCTATCCTGAAAGGACTCCGTGATTACGAAGTCTTGACAGCTCCGTTAGCTGGCACTACACTTCCTAAATCAAAAAAGGTATTTGACAACTCGAAAGTGACGGATCACCATGCCATTATCCCGACCGGAGTCTATGCTCAAAACTTGACGGATATGGAACGTCGTGTCTACGACTTGATAGCCCGTCGTTTTATAGCCGTGTTCTATCCGGACTGTAAAATTTCTACTACCACCGTGATGGGAGAAGTGGATAAGATAGAGTTTCGGGTAACTGGAAAACAAATTCTGGAACCGGGATGGCGTGTCGTGTTTGCCAAGGAAGTAAAAGATCCTACCGAAGAAAAAGAGGAAGAGGATGAAAATGTACTTCCTGCTTTTGTGAAGGGGGAAAGTGGTCCTCATATTCCGGACCTGAATGAAAAATGGACACAGCCGCCCAGACCTTATACTGAAGCAACCTTGCTTCGTGCAATGGAAACAGCCGGAAAACTGGTGGACAATGATGAACTTCGCGATGCCTTGAAAGAGAATGGTATCGGTCGGCCGTCTACCCGTGCTGCAATCATTGAGACGTTGTTCAAGCGAAATTATATCCGTAAGGAAAGAAAGAACCTGATTGCCACCCCGACAGGAGTGGAGCTGGTGCAGCTTATTCACGAAGAATTATTGAAATCGGCAGAATTGACAGGTATTTGGGAAAAGAAGTTGCGTGAGATTGAAAAGAAAACATACGATGCCCGCCAGTTTCTCGAAGAACTAAAGCAGATGGTTTCAGAGATCGTAATGAGTGTACTTTCTGATAATACGAATCGACGCATAACTATTCAGGACGCAGTTGCTGCAAAAGCCGAAGAGAAAGAAAAGAAAGAACCTAAAAAACGTGAACGAAAACCGAGTACGCCGAAAGAAAAGAAACCAAAAGCGGAAAAAACGACGAATGAAGTGAAGACTGATTCGCCCAGTTCTCCTGCTCCGGTTGCCATGGCAGCTTCAACTCCTTCTGCAACAGGTGAGGTAGATGCGCTTGTAGGTCAGCCCTGTCCACTTTGTGGTAAAGGAACCATCATTAAAGGGAAAGCTGCTTACGGGTGTTCGGAATGGAGAAATGGATGTACTTTCCGGAAGAATTTCTAATAGAGAGAAGTGATCTTACTATTGCTTTTCACTGATTTATTTTGCATCTTTAATGCTTTTCATTTTTTAGAAGATAGATGGTTATTTTATAGAATGACAAATATCACCTTTATAAGGTGGCATTTGTCATTCTATAAGGTGGCTATTATTCCGTTGTAAGACTATCCGAGTATTTATACATGAATATAATTACTTTTTTGAAGTAAACTGATAATTGCCGGAGCCTACTTTGATGATAGCGTAACCATCTTTCATGGCGTCTACTTTGATCTTTTGGTTATCCATAACAACTTTTTCTGCAGATTGGGTCGGGACATAAATTTCCGCAGTTGTATTTGCCGGAATAGTGACATTCATGGTGAGATAATCAGTTGTGTCTTTCCAGGAGCAGTTAACCTTGCCGTAAGGAGTATTTTCTGATGCGCTTACGTGGCTGAAACCGCCACCAAGATGCGGCTTTATCCGAATAGTTTTGAATGCGGGTGACGTCTCTTGTATACCCGCAACATCTCTGTATAACCAATCGCCAATAGCGCCATAAGAATAATGGTTAAATGAATTCATTCCATTATCAGGTATTGTCCGGTCGGGCATCATTGAGTTCCAACGTTCCCAAATGGTGGTGGCACCCATTGTGACAGGATACAGCCAGCCGGGATAATCTTTGCGTAGAAGGAGTTTATAAGCTAAATCACTGCGTCCGTATTGTGTCAATACGCCACAAATATACGGAGTGCCGAGGAAACCTGTTGTGATATGTCCATAGTCTTCTACCAGTTCTGCAAGTCTTTTAGCTGCAATGGGACGAATATCGGCTGGTAGTATATTGAAATGCAATGCCAAGGTATAAGCCGTTTGTGTATCTGATATCAGGTTGCCTTTTTGGGTCATATAAGCATCACAAAATGCCGCTTTCACTTTTTGTGATATTTCCGCATACTTTTTGGCATCTGCGTCATTGCCTAATACCGCTGCCGACATGGCGACAATTTCTGCAGAATGAGCAAAGAAGCATTGTTGTATAAGTCTTTTGGAGGTGACAGAAGAACGTCCGTCCGTATCATTGGGTATAATGAATGCCAGCCAATCACCATAATGCCACCCTGACGTCCATAAATAGTCTTGTGACTGACGTAGCATACAGTCTACCCATGCTTTCATACTCGAATACTGATTTTCAAGTATTCGCTTATCCCCATAAATAGTATAATGATTCCAAGGGATAATGGTGCAAGCATCCGCCCAGCCTGTTCTACCTGATGCTTCACCTTCCGTCAAGCGTAAAGCATCCGGAATCACGTCCGGAACCCGTCCGTCTTTATACTGGTCAGCTGCCAAGTCTTTCATCCATTTTATAAAGAAATTTTCTACACGTGCATTGAATGTCGCTGTGCGGAAGAATACTTGTGCGTCACCGGTCCATCCCAACCTCTCATCGCGTTGCGGGCAATCTGTTGGAACATCTAGGAAATTGCCGCGCAATCCCCATTGAATGTTGCTTTGCAACTGATTGACAGCCTCATTGGAACAAGTGAAGTTTCCGTTGTCTTCCATACCGGAATAAGTGACTACTGCAACGATATCGTCAAGATTAAGTTCTTCTTCGATTCCTTCCACCTGAATATATCTGAAACCATAGAATGTAAAGCGGGGCTCGAAAGTGTCCGTTTCTCCGCTACAAATGTAGCGGCTGGTGGCTTTTGCTCTGCGTAGGTTGACTGTATAAAAATTGCCGTTCTCATCAAGCACTTCAGCATGTTTAATGGTGATCTGTTGTCCTTTTTTCCCTTTTATAGTCATTCTTTCACGACCTACCAGATTTTGCCCGAAGTCAATCACTTTTTCTCCTTTAGGTGTTATAAACTGTTTTACAGGTTTGATTAATTGGTGTGTTATAATCGGTTCATTCTCACACGATACGAGGTTTGAATTGTCGTAATTTGCCACTCTTACGGATTTCCATCCGGAATCATCGAAATCGGTATTGTTCCAACCTTTCTGTATTTTATTGGCATCAATGGTTTCCCCGTCATAAATAGTGGACTCTCGGATTTCTGCTGTTGACCATTTCCAGGACTCATCTGTACCTATCACTTCTTTAGACCCGTCTTTATAGGTAATTACTATTTGAGCTAATGCGCCGACTGATTTTGCCGTATTCTGATAAAGCTGTACATATCTACATATCATGGGACTTAACATCCAGCCATTGCCGAGCATCAGTCCGAATGTGTTGTCTCCCAATTTTACCAGACGGGTAACATCAAAAGTGTAGTATTGTAATCTCTTAGCGTAAGATGTCCATCCTGGTGCATAATGGTATTCACCTATTTTTTCGCCGTTGAGATAGGCTTCATTCATCCCATGACTAGTCACATAAGCTATTGCCGAAGCAATAGGTTTATTTATCTTAAATGGTTTGCGCATCACTGGAGAAGGTTTGTCAATGGCTCTGTCTGTGCTCTCCGGCTCAATCCATTTGGCCTGCCATTCTGCTATGGACATCAATCCGGTGGACCACGAACCAGCAGGATTGCTCCATGCAGACTTTTTGCCTTTGTTATCCCAAATACGCACCCGCCAAGTATAGCGTGTACCTGACTCCAAAGTTTTACCTTTATAGGGTATACCTATGGAAATATCAGAAAGGACTTTGCCAGTTTTCCATACTATTTCCGAACCTTTTCTGACTTCAATTTCGTAAGCTGTTTGCATTACATTACGTTCAGTACTGCTTATTTTCCAGCTTAACATCGGATGCTGGTCTACTATTCCCGAAGGGGAAGAAAAGCGATTTACTTTTAATTCAATAACTTTCCCTTTGGCTGTGAATACAAATAGTATTGATAATAAAATAAAAGTAAGTGTGTGTTTTTTCATATATTTTTCCAATGATGTCTTGGCAAAATTAATGATAAATAAGAAATGTGCGATAATTTTCATCGCACATTTCTTATTATCGTAAATGAATTTTAACTTATATTGTTTTAGGCATTGTTACTATTCTTTTATTGTCTTGCGGGCATCCCACCACATACGGGATTTGGTGTTGTCTCCAAATTCGTAACGGGCGGCAGCTTCTTTATAGTTTTCAGCATTTTTAATAGTTTCGCCTGTTGGATAGATTACGCGGCGGAGAGAACCTTTCCAATCCATGGCTCCTTTTTCTTGGACAGAACCTTCAGCCGGCATGGCAAATGGGTCAAGAGTAGGAATGCCGAGACGGCGATAGTCGTTCCATGCTTCAAAACCGTTGTAAGGGAATCCTCCGATATATTTCTGAGTAATGATTTTGTCGAGTTGTGTATTTCTGTTGTTGTCAACGTCATCAAATTTGACAGATACCCCATAACCGTTTTTCATGGTCGATTGCAAGTATGAATCAACTTTATCTTGCTCGATGTTAACTACACTCATGGATTCTCTGATACCTCTTTCGTAGAAATCTTTAGCAGAACCAGTTATCCAACCACGCCAAGCCGCTTCGGCAAGAAGGAACGAAACTTCATTGACATACATTAATGTTTGCGGATGGTCGCGATAAATTGTTGCGTCTTTAGTATCAGGATCCTGATCTTTTCTGATAAAGAATGCTCCAAGACGAGCGTGGTTTTTTTGTGCATTCGGTTCTTCTAATGCAACAGCTTTCGTATAACCGGCAGGAATACCTTCCCAACGTCCACGATAATTTTCCATTGCACCATTGATCTCATTAGTCACGTTAAAGTAAATGGGACCACGAGGGTCAACGTACTCTGGAATATGATCAGGATCATAATAGTCTTTCATCGGAAACTCAATGCCACCAAGATTGGTGAGAATTTTTTCCATAGACTTACTCATTGCTAATCGGCCGCCATACATATATCCGATCCCGCTATAATACCATCCCCAATCCATTTGCCAAGTGGCCGGAGTAAGCCCGTCGCCACGAGGGATGGTTACATCGGTGGTAATAAAGCCTCCGTCGGCACTAACAGCTGCTTTTGTTTCTGCCTCTGCTTTTTGGGGATCTGCTTCTGTCATACGCATTGCCAGACGAAGATGCATACTATTGGCAAATGCTTTCCATCTTGATAAATCACCTTTGAAAATCAAATCAAATTTACCTTCAACTGTTCCTGCACCTGGAGTGCCTATCGCAGCCGAAGCCTCGCTAAGCTCCTTTACCATATCGTAATAGATATCTTTCTGATGGTCGTAGGGAGCAGCTTCGCCTGAACCGTCGGCCGCTTTGAAATAAGGTACATCGCCTAATAAGTCGGTACATATCGTGTAAAGATATACACGATAAATACGGGCTATTGATTTGAGATTTAGTCGTGAAGGATCATCTTTTGTGATGCGGATAATCTCATTTAAACCGGCAATCCACCCCCAAAAATAGGTTGTATTCATGTAATAGTCTTCAGTGTAATCATTTAAACAACGATTGATATTGGTGTCATATTTTTCGTTGGAGAAATATTGAGCCTGAAGGTCATAATAATTATTGTGAATACGGTGGTAAGTGAAGGTATCGTCAATCTCTACAACGAGATGAACGACCTCGTAAATAAAAGCGGCATGTATCTCAACCTTGAAGATGACAATGGCTGTCTATACTTCAATGTGTGGAACACACATACTTGGGGTGAATACACACTGTACTACTTCCCTGTAAAGTTTGTGGAGGAACTGAATCCCACACTCAGACGCATTGTCATCACATTCTATCATGATTTTATGAAGGAGAACGGTATAACCACCATCAACGATGAGGCGGATATGGACTGGGCTATTGATATGCTGACTGAAGGCTGCTATGAGGATGAAGATGCCAAAGAGAGGCGAGCAAGGGAAAAGCTCGTGAAATCATACAAGGATGGTAGAGCATATAAACTCCTCGACAGGGTGTGGCGAAAGTCCTACTATAAGAACCTGCCCAAAGCCATAGAAGAATATGAGTGTAAGAATGGCTTTGAACAAGGTCTTATCGAACTGCTGAGAAGAGGACTTGAGTTCATAAAGACGGAGAAAGCCATCATGTACTATGGCTATGACCCGTTCTATGACGAGGAGCCCGATTATCTGCCGATGACACTCGAACAGCAGATAAGGGTTGTCTATGACAGCGATGATATTATGACGGAACACCTTATCGACTTCTATAATTCCTCCCGTCAGGAGTCATACGATATTATTCCTGCATCAACCTTTGCCGTCTCTCCAAAGACCGACAAGGTTTTTACACTTGAAGATACCTATCCTGAAAGGTTCTTCAAGTAGGCAGATGATTTTATTCACTACATACGATAATCACTATGGATACCAACAAACTTACCAAGCAGATAAATACGATGCTGCGCCCCCGTGCGGCATTGATAGCATACTCCACAGATGGAGGAGATACATACTTCCTTGAAGTACGGAGCATAGATAATGAGGGAGCCATGAGCGAAGGACGTCCCGTAACGGTGGACTTCATCAACGAACTCATCAAGGGATATTCCGAGAGGCACAGCAGCACACCGCATGGTCGCATCCCAACAAATATGCTATGGAGTGATACACGCAAGGGCTACGAGAAATATATATGGTACAACCCGCCACAAAAGCGTATGATGTTCTTCAAGGAGTCGCTACATATTGAGAATGCCGAGTACAACCTGCCAGGTGTCATCTATGAGGTGCGGGATGAGCGTATGAATATCTACGCATACATAGACAAGGAACTGAAGCCCGAAACGGAACTCTACGCTGCTCCGTTCTTCAATGTCACAGGGTCAAGCGTCTGTCTTGGCTCGGCAAAGATTGACAAGCCGACAGAGATTACCTACGACAAATTACTTGAGTATTGGGAAAAGAAGTTCTGGCTCACGGAGTTCTCACACCTCGGAGGTAACGGAAATCCCACAAAGAGCAACCTTGTACTGGTAACAAAGGCAGCAAAGGATGCTCCCTTCAACATTGAAGAGTTAAAGCCTCTAAAGAATTTGAAACTTAAAGATATACATGAAAAAAGTACATTATGCCGACAGCTATCTGCTCAATCCACAACACCCCGTAACGGTAAACCTTATAGGTGGTGGAGGTACAGGCTCGCAAGTATTGACAAACCTTGCACGATTGGATGTAACACTTCGTGCCCTCGGACATCCGGGACTATTCGTAACACTATATGATCCCGATATTGTAACTGAAGCCAACATAGGACGACAACTCTTCGGGTATTCCGACTTGGGGCTGAATAAGGCGAATTGTCTGATAACACGCATCAACAACTTCTTCGGGAATGACTGGAAGGCTGTGCCGGCACTCTATCCCTCCAATATGAAAGATGCTCGACAGGAACATCTTGCCAATATCACTATCACCTGTACGGACAATATAAAGTCAAGAATAGACCTCTGGAATGTACTAAAAGCATTGCTACAGTACAATTATACGAACTATCAGACACCTCTGTATTGGCTTGATTTCGGCAATACGCAAACATCGGGACAGGTCGTATTGGGCAGTATCCCAAAGAAGATAAAGCAACCCACCTCACAAATTTACCAGACCGTACCGTCATTAAAGGTCATTACCAAACTTGTGAAGTATGCCCGAATCAAGGAAGAGGACTCCGGTCCGAGCTGTTCTCTTGCCGAGGCATTGGAGAAGCAGGACTTGTTCATCAACTCCACATTGGCACAACTTGGCTGCAATATCCTCTGGAAGATGTTCCGACACGGAATGATAGAGCATCACGGACTCTATCTCAACCTCAGTACGATGAAAGTCAATCCGATAATGGTATAAATCTGTAACTACTTTTTACAATTCACTATGCTTCATCAAAACAAATTCAAATCTTAATCCTCCATTGGGGTGGTTACTGGCTATTATTGTACCACCATGAAACTGTACAGCGTGCTTGACAATAGCAAGTCCTAGCCCCGTACCACCCATTCTGCGGGTACGCCCCTTATCTACACGGTAAAATCTTTCAAAAAGTCGCGGTAATTGCTTATCATCAACACCGCATCCATCATCCTCAAAGCGAATCTTACACATCTGATCATTATTCTCAATCAATGATATATAGATGTTACGACCACCAGAATAAGCAATTGCATTCTCTGTAAGGTTGCGGAAAATAGATCCTATCAACGAGGTGTTACCCTCGACAACAACTTGCTCTGGAAAATCTGTATGTAGTGTAAATTTCTCTTCTTCGGGCATTATTTCCAACTCATCGGCTATCTCTTCAATGATATTGTTAATGACCACCGATTCTTTGCCAATTAGCTGACTACCATCCTCTATACGAGTAATAAGTGAGACATCGCTCAATAGTCGTCTAAGACGTTCATTGTTGATATAGCAGCGTTCAATAAGTCCTTGACGCTTCTCTTCGCTCAAGTTAATACCAGATAACAGGGTTTCCAAGCACACCTGAATAGATGCTACGGGTGTTTTCAATTCGTGATTGATGTTATTTGTCAACTGTCGTTTAATGCGTATTTTCTCTTGCTCCTCTCGCATTGTTGCTTCGTAGGCAACATCCCTATCCTTAATGGTTTGTTGTAACTTGGTGTAAAGATGTACAATATGGTTTGAGATTGTGCCTAGTTCATCATTAGGGAACAATTCATCTTCATCAAAATACTCGCCTTTTTCTGCCTTCGCTGCAAATTGTGTTAGACGCTTAATATTTTTCCCAAGTTTACGGGTAGCAAAATATGCCAAAGTGCTTGTTACCAGACTGAGAATAATCATCAGTCCCAAAAAGTCCCAATCTGCTTTTAATAGTTCTTTTAAAGATGGCGAATATGGAATTGCTGTTCGTACTATAACTCTATCTCCTTTAGTTGCAGAATAAAAATATTCTCTTCCATCACTGACTGATTGTCTACCAATGTGATATCCGGAACCATTCTTCAGCGCTTCTGCAATTTCATGGCGCTGACGATGATTGTCAAGAGAATCAATGGAAATCATATTGTCATAAATCACAGCACCAGTCAATGTTATGACAGATACACGAAGGTCTTGATAAGGCTTTGAATAAGTTTCTATAAACTCTTCAAATGGAAGGCCGTCTTCTATCGTTTCTAATAGCTGACGATTATAAAGTTGAAGTTGAGCACTCAATAATTCAGATTTATATTCTTTCTCTCGTAGGAAATGAAATCCTATGGAGCACAAGATTATGGTCCATGAGAAAGCAAGCAACATCAAAAAAAGTCGCTTATGATATGAAATTTTAATCACGGAAGCCATAACCGAAACCTGAGCGTGTAACAATATATGAACCATATGCACCAATCTTGGATCGAACACGCGTAATGTTCACATCAATGGTCCGGTCCAAAACAACCACTTCCTCTTTCCAGACTTTACTGAGAATCTGTTCTCGTGACAGAATTTTGCCACGGTGTGAAATTAGGTATGCCAACAGCTCAAACTCTTTTCTTGTCAGCTTTACCTCTGCTCCGTCCACTGTGCAACGTTTAAATTCCAGGTTCAATCGCAAACCTTCCACTTGCATTATATTGGTTTTATCCGAATGGACATTGTTGCTTTTATGGGTCACTGTTCGGCGCAAAACACTCTTCACTCTAGCTATCACATTACGAATTGTGTAAGGCTTCATAATATAGTCATCCGCACCAAGATTAAGTCCCATCACCATATCATCTTCCGTATCACGTGCGGTACAAAAAATGATTGGTATTTCTGCTGTTTTTAAATCTGCCTTTAGCATCTTGGTCATTTTAATACCGCTTATCCCTCCCATCATTATATCTAGAAGTATAAGCGAATATTTTTTTAAGTCAAGTGTTAAGGCCTCTTCTGCACTGAAAGCTATATCTACATCATAGCCTTCATTTTCAAGATTGAGTTGCAAGACTTCACATAGAGTCTCTTCATCATCTACAATTAATATACGTTCAGTAGCCATATCACTTATTTTTTCTGCAAAAGTACTATGAAAAATTTAACTTGATAACATGTTACAAGAGATTTAACGGAAATGTCATATTTGTTGAAACATTCATTTAACATAAGCCTATTTGTTTTGAAATCTTTATGAAATCAAATGCTGATACTTTTGCAGCGTCAAATTTTAAAAGCAAATGACGATGAAAAAATTTATTAAAGTATTCTTATCTGTACTGCTATTTACTGGATTCAGCAATGCAGTTTTGGCAGAAAACAGAGATCCGGTACCTAAAGTGGGTTCCATTTGTGGACGAGTTATTGACAATACAAAACAGGCTTTGCCTGGTGCATGTGTCTATATCGATGGATTACAGATAGGGGATGTCAGTGATATCAATGGATTCTACTCGATAAAGAATCTTAAGCCGGGGAATTATAAGGTGGTTGTTTCTTATGTCGGTTACGACCCTTATACAATGGAACTAATTGTAAAAGAAGGTAAGGCTACTGAAAATGATATTGTATTGACTGAGGGCGTAGAACTTCAGGAAGTAGTTGTGGCAGGTGCATTCTCCGGTCAGAGAAAGGCAATCAATATGCAGAAGAATAATCTGGGTATAACAAATGTCGTTTCAGCTGACCAAGTGGGAAAATTTCCTGATTCAAATATTGGCGACGCCTTGAAGCGTATAAATGGTATCAATGTACAGTATGATATGGGAGAAGCCCGTTTCGGACAAGTAAGAGGTACAAGTGCAGACTTGGCATCTGTAACTGTAAACGGCAATCGCCTTCCATCCGCTGAAGGTGATACTCGTAATGTCCAGTTGGACTTAATACCTGCCGATATGGTACAAACTATTGAGGTCAGCAAGGTTGTCACTAGTGATATGGACGGTGATGCCATTGGTGGTGCAATCAATCTTGTAACCAAAAATACACCCTACGACAGAGTCTTCAACGCAACCGTTGGTACAGGTTACAATGCCGTGAGTGACAAAATGCAACTCAATCTCGGACTTACTTATGGCGATCGTTTCTTCAACGACAAGCTGGGTCTGATGATGGCAGCTTCCTACCAAAATGCACCTGGTGGAGCCGATAATACCGAATTTGAATATGATGTAGACGATGATGGTAAAGTATTTTTAGATAAGGCAGAAGTTCGCCAATATTATGTGACACGTGAACGACAGAGCTACTCATTGGCTACAGATTATAAATTCAATCCGAACCATAAGATTTCATTTAAAGGAATATACAATAGACGCAGTGACTGGGAGAATCGTTATAGAATAACTTACAAGAAGTTGAACGAAGATCCCTCAAAACAATCTGTTGTATTACAGACCAAGGGCGGTAGTGGAGACAATAAGGATGCACGCCTGGAGTTGCAGCAGACTATGGACTTTATGTTGGATGGTGAACATACTTTTGGAAGATTAAATATGGATTGGGCCGGTTCTTTTTCACGCGCAACAGAGGACCGTCCAAATGAGCGTTACTTTGGTGTTACAATGAAGGGTAAGAAAAATGAAGATTATTTTAGCGATCTCAGTTTTGTTGGAGCCGGAGGACGTAACCCATATCCTAATAAAGGCATTGGAAATGTTGATGACTACAAATGGAGTATTGATGAATTGACAAATTCAGATCAACAAATCAAAGAGAATGAATGGAAATTTCGCATTAACTTTGAGTTGCCGTTGACTACAGGATCTTTTGGTAATACACTTAGATTTGGTGCAAAGTACACAAATAAAACTAAGGAACGTGAAACTCATTGCTATGATTATGCAGATGTTTATGAAAGCGAATTTGAAGACGGTTGGATAAATAACATGAACGGACAAATTAGAGATGGGTTTATGCCAAATGGCAATTATCCTATGAACACTCCATTCATTACAAAAGAGTATCTGGGTAGCCTGAAAATGAATCCTAATCAAGATGGAGCATACGAATTGTATGAAGAGGCATCGGGAAACTACAAAGCAAAAGAGGCAATCACTAGTGCATATGTTCGCTATGACCAGAAACTTTGGAATAAATTGGATTTGATTCTGGGTTTAAGAATGGAGCACACTTCACTTAATTACAGCGGATTCAACTGGGTTGTTGATGATTTGGAAGATGAGCAGGGTCGTTTGGAAGCTACAGGAGATAAGAGAAATGACTATATCAATTGGTTGCCTAGTGCTTTGTTGAAATACAACGTAACTGATGACTTAAAATTGAGAGCCTCATTTACCAAAACCCTATCTCGCCCCAAATATTCAGCTTTGGTTCCTTGTATTCACTATAATATAGCCGAAGAGGAAGCTAGTTTTGGTAATGCAAACTTAAAACCGACAACATCATATAATTTCGACCTTGGTGGAGAGTATTACTTTGAGAGTGTAGGTCTTGTTAGTTTAGGACTTTTCTATAAGAACGTGCATGATGTTATAGCAGATGAGAAATGGAGAAGCACAAATGATCCTAATATCCCAAGCGGTCTGCTAAATGAAGATGGTGATCCTGTTAAATACGAAATTACGAAACCCATTAATGCGTACGATGCCGATTTGTTCGGTGTAGAAGTCGCTTACCAGAGAGATTTTGGTTTCATTACCCCGGCCTTGAAATGTCTCGGATTCTACGGAACATACACCTATACACATAGTACAACAAAGAACCACAACTTTGAGCACCGCACTATGGAGGACGGAGAAAAAATCAAGATGACAGGTTCTCCCGCTCATACTGCAAATGCATCTTTTTACTATGAGAATAAGGGTTTGAATGTGAGAGTATCTTACAATTTTGCATCTGAATTTGTAGATGAATTTGGTACAGTTGCAGCATTGGACCGTTATTATGACAAGGTAAATTATTTGGATGTCAATGCCAGCTACACATTCGGCAAAAGATGCAAAACTACAATCTATGCAGAGGCAAATAATCTGCTTAACCAGCCATTGCGATACTATCAGGGAACCAAAGACCGCACTATGCAATTGGAATACTATGGAATTAGGGCAAATCTTGGAGTAAAATTTCAGTTTTAACAATTAAATAAATTATATGACAATGAAAAAGTTAATGACATTGGCGATTGCCTTCATCATTTCAGTAGGAGCCTTCGCACAAAATAATGAAGTTTGGAGTTCATTAAAAAAAGATGCTAATTTCTTTTTAGCCAATGATTTGGGCAGAAATGGATATTATGACCAGAAACCAATCGCAGAACTAATGGGAATAATGGCAGAAGAAATTGGCCCAGAGTGTATAATCGCCGCAGGAGATGTGCATCATTTTGATGGTGTACAGAGCGTGGATGATCCTTTATGGATGACCAATTATGAACTAATTTATAGCCATCCTGAATTGATGATTGACTGGCTTCCTGTTTTGGGAAACCATGAATATCGTGGAAACACGCAAGCTGTCATGGATTATTCCAATATAAGTCGTCGATGGAATATGCCGGCAAGATATTATACTAAAGTTTATGAGGAAGATGGCACTACCGTTCGTTTCGTTATGGTGGACACAACTCCACTGATGAGTAAATATAGAAATGAAAGTCAGAAATATCCTGATGCCAGCAAACAGGACAATACTAAACAATTGGCATGGGTGGATTCCGTACTTACCTCAGCCAAGGAAGATTGGGTAATCGTGGTAGGACACCATCCCATTTATGCGGAAACCCCGAAAGATTCAAGCGAACGTAAGGATATGCAGAATACACTGGGAAAGGTACTGGCAAAGCACAAAAATGTTGCAATGTATTTGTGCGGACATATCCATAATTTCCAGCATATTTGTGCGGAAGGAAGTTCTATAGACTATATAGTAAACTCATCCGCGTCATTAAGTCGCAAAGTAAATCCTATCAAAGGAACCCAGTTTTGCAGTCCTGAAACAGGATTCTCGGTCATTGCTGCAGACGAGAAGGAACTCTGTGTACATATGATAGACAAGAACGGCAATGTGTTGCATAGCGTAAAAAAAATGAAATAAGTCATTTACTCGTGTTTTTACTGATGTAAGTAGTAGGCTTCCCCTTACCGGATTGAAGGTAGGGGGATTTTTTTTGATACTTGCTTTGTAATAACCATTTAATTAAAGACAAACTTTTTTGAAACTTTTATGAAACTATATACTGATACCTTTGCAGTGGATAAAGAAGAAAACAGATGTGAACATGAAAAAAAGTTTGATTACACTATTACTATTATGTACAGCCGCACTAGTACAAGCTGCAACCTTGAAGGGTATAGTGAAAGATAGTTCTACGGGAGAGCCGTTGACCGGTGCCACTGTATATGTCAAGGGAACAACCTCTGGTGCAGCCACTGACCTTGACGGACGATTTGAGATTACCGGTATTAAAGGGAAGGAATGTACCTGGATGAATGGATGGACCAAATAATGCTCCCTTCTCTATGATTTCCAATTCGGAGCATTTGATTCCTCTTGTTAGAAGTGATTTCTGACAAGGGGAATCCTTCTATATAGAGAATAAGCATTTCACAAAAGCCTAATTTTTTTGAAACCTTTATGAAACAATATCTCCGTTACTTTGCAGTGGAAATCAAAAATCATAGAGAAATTGAAAATGAAATTTATCATGGCAGGTCTTTTATCCTGTGTCGGTATCACTGCACAAGCGCAGGATACTAAAGTCGAAGAGCCGAAAGGCAAAGCGACTGTACAAATGTTCGGGAACTTTCACACAGGATTCGGCTCGGAGAATGACAATTGTAGATTCGAGTTGGAACGCACCTATTTCGGTTTTTAACAGAACAATCATTTAATACTTGAATGTTATGAAAAAAAAAATTTCGTCAATTATGACATTGGCAGTTGCCCTTGCTCTTACAGCTTGTGGCGGTAATTCAAACGATGGTAGCCGTAAGGCTCAGGAACTTTCGGGCGCAGGTGCAACATTCCCTCTTCCGTTCTACAATGTGGTGTTTGAGAACTTTGCTCAAGTAAATGGAGATGCCGTTGCGTATGGTGGTATAGGTTCAGGTGGCGGTGTACGTAACTTGCGCGACGAAATTGTTGATTTTGCAGGTAGTGACGCTTTTCTGTCCGACAAGGAGATGGCTGAAATGAATCCTGTAATCCATGTTCCGACCTGTATGGGAGCTGTGGTTCTGGCATACAACCTTGACGGTATAAGCGAGCTTAAACTCTCAGGCGAGGTAATTGCAGACATTTTTGCCGGCAATATCAAGATGTGGAACGATGAGCGTCTGGCAGCACTTAACCCAGATGTGACTCTTCCGGCAGAAGCCATCATTCCGGTTTTCCGTTCAGATGGCTCGGGTACAACATTTGTGTTCACTGACTATCTGACAAAAGTAAGCCCAATGTGGGCATCCAATTTCGGTGCCGGTAAGTCTGTCAATTTCCCTTCGGGTCAGGCGGCAAAGGGTAATCCAGGTGTGGCTGGTGTCATCAAACAGACCAAGAACTCCATTGGTTATGTAGGTTCGGAATATGCCTTCGCACAGAAGATTCCATACGCACGAGTGCAGAATCAACGAGGTGAATATGTATTGCCTTCATCTGCTACCATTTCGGCTGCGGCTTCGGGTGAGATTCCCGCCGATACTCGTTGCTCAATCACCAATGCCGATGCAGCAGGTGCATATCCAATCTCAACATTTACTTGGATGATTATCTACAAAGAGCAGAACTACTCTGACCGCAGTAAAGAACAGGCGATGGCAACACTCGACCTCTTGAAATACATCCTTTCTGACGAGGCACAGAACATAACCTCTGAAGTACACTATGCACCGCTTCCCGCCAAGGCTAAGGAACTCAGCATGACAAATTTGAAGACAGTTACTTTTGACGGGGTGGCGATATTGCAATAATAGATAGCTATGAACGACAAGATATATAAAATTATATTATTCATAGCTGCACTGATAATGCCGGTAGTGTGCGGGGGCGTGGTCTACGCCCTCGTCACTGACGCCTATGAGGCGTTTGAGCATTTCGGATTCTTTAAGTTTCTCACCTCCTCTGAGTGGAGTTATACTGAAGGTGCAGAACAGTACGGTGCGTTGCCCTTCATTACGGGTACGCTGATGACAACACTGCTGGCGCTTATTTTCTGTATTCCTTTCTCCCTGCCCGTTGCACTATTCGTGGGCGAATATTTCAAGGGAACAAAGGTTGCAGCTGTGCTTAGTACCGTAACAGACTTATTGGCGGGTATTCCTTCAATCATTTATGGGCTATGGGGGTTCTACACTCTCCGTCCGCTGATTATGGCTCTCAATATCTCGCCACAAGGCTCTGGTGTGCTCACCGCTTCATTGGTACTGGCGATTATGATTGTGCCTTATGCGGCTTCATTGAGTGCCGAGTTTATCAAGATGGTACCAAACGATTTGAAGGAGGGGGCATATAGTCTTGGTGCAACCCGTGCCGAGGTGGTTCGTAAGGTGGTATTCCCCGTTGCAGGCTCGGGAATATTCTCATCGTATATTCTGGCGATTGGTCGTGCATTGGGTGAGACAATGACTGTTACGATGCTTATCGGAAATACCAACAACATTCCCGATTCCATCACCTCTACTGGAAACTCAATGGCATCCATTATTGCCAACCAATTCGGTGAAGCGGATGATTTGAGACTCTCTTCTCTGATTGCGATAGGTCTTATCCTATTTTTGATAACAGCTCTTATCAATATGATAGGTAAGATTATGATTAAACGTGCAAGAATTGCTTAACTTATGACGAAACTGAAAATAAAAAACAGATTGGCACAAGACCGCCTGATGTTGTGGGGCGTATGTCTGTTCGCAGCGCTGACAGCAGTGCCGTTGCTTGCCATCTTGGGAGAAGTGTTGTTGCGCGGTTATGACCAACTCTCGTGGTCGTTCTTTACAGAGCCTACTCCAACGGCATATAAAGCGATGAAGGCCATAGAAGCGGGAGAACCCATACCGGGTGGTATAGCCAACGGTATCATCGGTACGATGATTATGCTGGGGATGGCTGTCGTTGTCGCAGTCCCTGCGGGTATTTTATGCGGTGCTTTCCTGGCAGAGAACCCCAAGAACCGTTTTGCACAGGTTGTAAGTTACCTTACCGACTTGCTGCAAGGTACACCATCGGTCATTATCGGTATCATTACTTATATCTGGGTGGTTGTGCCTATGAAAGGATACTCGGCAATAGCCGGCAGTGTGGCACTCTGTATCATGATGCTTCCGCTTATTATCCGTTCTACCGAGGAGACCCTGAAAATCCTTCCTGCATCACTCAAGGAGGCCGGGCTTGCTCTTGGTGGTAACAAGGCAAGAGTTATGATGAAGATTCAGCTTCCGGCTGCTTTCGGTGGTATCTTCACTGGTGTGCTGCTTGCCATATCACGAGTGATTGGCGAAACGGCTCCGTTGATGTTTACAGCCCTCGGATGTTCGCTCATTCGCTTCTCCATTGACAAACCTATTTCGGCAGTTCCATTGTTGATTTGGGAGTTCTTCAACGATCCCAACCTGCAGGAACTTATCTGGGGAGCATCACTCTTCCTGTTATTATTTGTTCTTACGTTAAATCTTACAGCTAAATATCTTGCTAAAAAATGGAATCAGTAACACCTATTCTTGAGTTTAAGAAAACTTGTGTATCATATACAAAGCAGACGATGGCGGTGAAATATGTATCGGCTGCCATTGAACGAAATACCATCACGGCTATTATGGGGCCTTCGGGATGCGGTAAATCAACGCTCCTACGTGCGGTAAACCTGATGCACAACCTCTATCCGAACATTCGTGTTGACGGTGAGATCTTATTGAACGGTGAAAACATCCTATCGATGGAACCTATCGATGTCCGCCACCGTGTGGGTATGGTATTCCAACGTCCTGCACCGTTTCCTACAATGAGTATCTATGACAATGTACTGTCCGGATTTGCATTGAATGGCATCAAACTTTCAAAGGCTGAGAAAGATGCTACGGTAGAGCGTTGTCTGCGTAGTGTAGCCCTTTGGGACGAGGTGAAGGATGTGCTCAACAAGAAAGGCTCGTTCCTCTCAGGCGGTCAACAGCAACGATTGTGCATCGCCCGTGCCTTGGCGATGAAACCCGATGTCCTTCTGATGGACGAGCCTACCTCGGCACTTGACCCGATTGCGACCAAACATATCGAAGAACTGCTCTTGGAGTTGCAGAAAGAGGTTACAATCCTTATCGTGACGCACAATATGGGACAGGCAAAACGTATATCGTCAAAGTCAATGTTTATGTACTTGGGTGAGTTGGTTGAGTACGGTGACACAGAAACGATGTTCTCTAAACCATCAGACGAACGAACCAAGGCATATTTGACTGGTAAGATGGGATAAAATGAACCTAAATGTTATGCATTGCGAAAAAAACAGTAATTTTGCAAATAGAAGTTACGAAAAGAGTGTAAATTATTGGAAATGAGCGTAAGTTAATTGCTCATGATAGTAATAGGTTACGATTTAGTTATCTACTGCATCATCCTTCTGCGCATTGCGTAACCTTCAAAGAACTCTTCATACGCAAAAGTAACAATAAAACGGGAGATTTTGAAATGAATCTCCCTAATTTTTTTATTCTCATAAGTTTACCCGTATTTTAGCTTAAAATAGACCTTATTCTCATAGTGTTTCGGGGTATTTCTCATAGTCAAAAGCCATTCGTCCTTCCTTTTTTTCTACTTACCTTATTCTTATCAGGAAATAAAGCCCTACTATTTAGATAAAATAATGGCTTATTGCTTGAAGATACCCATTGGTTTCGATTGTCCCATATATTGTGGGAAAGTATTCCCGCATATTATGGGAAAACTTTCCCTCGTATTAAGGGAAAACGTTCCCACAAAATGAGGGAATACTTTCCCTAGCAGTTGGGAATCTTTTCCCACAATATGTGGAACTAATACACTCTATATGGAAACAAGCAAAAAGGAATACATGGTTCTATTTATGCAATACCGGTTTCCGGCACACTACACTATGAGAAATACCCCGAAACACTATGAGAATAAGGTCTGTTTTAAGCAAAAATAGGGGATGTTTTATGAGAAATGCCGTTTTAAAAAGTATTTCTCATAATGTAATCACCTGATTATAATTTGTTTATTGAAAATTATGAGAATATGAGAAACGAAAATGAAAAATCGTTTGCAGGAAGAGCGCATCTTTTTTATGTAACGATATACGGTAGACAGCATATCTATGTATTTGTAAATATATAAAAAGAGCGGTGGACAAGTGTTTGATTATAAGCTTGTCCATCGCTCTTTTTTATATACCGTTTATAATTGGACTTTTTATCTGTCCGCTTTATCGTCTGGCATATTCCTGATGAAATTCAATGACTGCCTCTATCCCTTTCCGGAAAATATCCAGTGAAAAGTTTTCGTTGGGTGAATGGATGGCGTCTGATTCAAGTCCGAATCCCATCAATACAGTTTTGATTCCCAATACTTGCTCGAAAGTAGAAATGATAGGAATACTACCGCCACGGCGTACTGCCAGCGGTTTCTTTCCGAAAGCAATATCAAAGCCTTTTTCGGCAGCCTGATAAGCAGAGAGCGAAATCGGGCATACGTATCCTTGTCCCCCATGCATCGGAGTCACTTTCACCTGAACAGTTTCCGGAGCAATGTTTGAAATATACTCTGCAAACATCTGCGAAATCTTATGATGATCCTGATGCGGCACTAACCGGCAGGAAACTTTGGCATACGCCTTTGAGGGAAGTACGGTTTTAGAACCTTCTCCTGTATATCCGCCCCAAATGCCACATACGTCAAAAGACGGACGGCAACTGTTGCGTTCCAATGTGCTGTATCCTTTTTCTCCGAAAAGTTCTTTGACGCCGATTGCTTCTTTGTATTTCTTTTCGTCAAAAGGAATATGGGCTATCATGTCCCTTTCCGCTTGAGGCACTTCTTCTACATCGTCATAGAATCCGGGGACGGTAATACGTCCGTCGCCATCCGTCACCTTGCTGATAATTTGGCAAAGTACGTTGATCGGATTGGCTACTGCACCTCCGAAATGTCCCGAGTGTAAATCACGGTTCGGTCCGGTCACTTCTATTTCCCAATAAGCCAGTCCGCGAAGACCGGTCGTTAAAGACGGAAGTTCGGCTCCCAGCATACTTGTATCCGAGACAAGGATGACATCTGCTTTCAGTAACTCTTTGTGTTCTTCGCAGAAAGCCTCCAGGCTGGGCGAGCCTATTTCTTCTTCACCTTCGAAGATGAATTTTACATTATTCTTCAGTAATCCGTTTTTGATGAGATATTCAAATGCTTTCACTTGGATGAATGATTGTCCTTTGTCGTCATCTGCTCCACGCGCCCAGATATATCCGTCTCGTATTTCCGGTTCAAATGGTTGGCTCTTCCAAAGCTCCAGCGGTTCGGCCGGCATTACATCGTAATGAGCATAAACCAATACAGTCTTTGCGTCCGGGTCGACTATCTTTTGAGCGAAAACAATCGGATTGCCCTTTGAGGGCATCACCAATGCTTCGTCTGCTCCGGCTTCAAGTAACAACTGCGTCCAGCGTTCCGCACAAGCCAGCATATCATCGTGATGCTCCGGCAGAGCACTGATACTGGGGATACGGATGAGGCTGAACAGGTCATTCATCATTTCAGGTTCGTGTGCTATTATGTATTTCTGAATTTCGTTCATTACAGTTGCGTCGTTTTATCTAGTAAGTAATAATCAAGTATCGTCATGGCGGCCATTGCTTCTACGATAGGCACGGCACGGGGCAGTACACAAGCGTCATGGCGTCCGCGTGCTTTCAGGGTGGTGTCGATTCCATCAATGTTGACGGTTTCCTGTTCCATCAGCAATGTTGCAATCGGCTTGAATACTACACGGAAGTAAATATCCTGACCGTTACTCAATCCTCCCTGAATACCTCCGGAGTGGTTGGTATGTGTCTCGATGCGTCCGTTGTTATTATAGAAAACATCGTTCTGTTCAGAACCTTTCATTTTCAGTCCCTTGAATCCTTCGCCGTATTCGAATGCTTTGGCAGCGTTGATGCTTAACATGGCATTGCCTAAGGCAGCATGGAGTTTACCGAAAACAGGTTGTCCCAATCCGATGGGGCATCCCTTGATGACGCAGGTCAGTGTGCCGCCGATGGTGTCGCCTTCTCCTTTTACCTTATATATAAGGTCTGCCATTTCTTTTGCTTTTTCCGGGTCCGGACAGCGCACATCGTTTGTTTCTATCAAGTCGAGGTCGTAATCCGAGTAAGTATCCTCCAGCTTGATAGGACCTACCTGTGAAGTGTAAGCTGTGATGCTGATGCCCAGTTGACGAAGCGCTAACTTAGCCAATGCGCCGGCTACCACGCGCGAAATCGTTTCGCGTGCGGAAGAACGTCCGCCACCACGGTGGTCACGGATTCCATACTTCACTGTGTACGTATAATCAGCATGTGAAGGACGATATACATTTTTCAGATTATTATAATCATTGGAGTGCTGGTTTTCATTCCAAACGATAAAACCAATAGGGCATCCGGTGGATTTTCCTTCAAAAATGCCTGAAAGAAATTCTACTTTATCAGGCTCTTTACGTGCAGTGGTAAGAATGGATTGTCCCGGACGGCGGCGATTAAGTTCTTGTTGTACAAATTCTTCGTCGATGATAATTCCTGCCGGGAATCCGTCAATTACTCCTCCAACTCCTTTTCCATGAGACTCACCGAAACTTGTGAGTCGAAAGATATTGCCAAATGAATTAAACATAGTTGTGGCTTTTTAAAAATTACTATATGCAAATATAACAAAGTTTTCGATAAGAAAGTTGTGAACTCGAAATATCTTCGAAAAAGGAAGCATATTGAACCTTTTTTCTTCTTTTTAGTTTATAAGGGACGAAATTTATTATAATAACTAAACCAAAGACGTATGAAAAATAATCTATTGTATTTATTGGCATTGGTTTGCTCTCTTACTTTCTTTGCTGCTTGTAGCAGTAACGATGACGACAGTGATAACAAGGATAATGAGAATCCTCCTGAAGAGGAAGTTGTGATTACGGCTCCGGATGTAGTCGGAACGTATTGGGGAAATATGGATATATCCATGATTCCGGATGGTTCTGACCAGGAAATTGTCATAGGAGATGGAATAGAGAAGTTTATCACCCTCTCGCAAGTCAGCGATGCGGAAGTGAAGATTGAACTGAAGGAGTTTGAACTGTTTATCAACCAACAGGTCCTGGAATTTGGAGATATTGTTGTTGATAAGTGTGAAGTGAAGAAGCGAGAAGGGGTGTCTACGTTCACTGGACAGCAAGATCTTACGTTTGAGGGAAATGCAGCTTCTTTGGGGACTTGTCCTGTAACTATTACGGGAACGGTAAAAGATGGAAATACAGACATGACCATTAACGTGAAAGTGCCTGCATTGCAACAGACGGTAAAAGTGACCTATTCCGGAGTGAAACAGGTGGCGGGGGCTGGTGAAATTTGCAATGCGTCTCCAAAACCTATGTCTCTTTCATTTTTCTATCAATTCTTTCTGCTAAAGTCTGATATATGAGAGGTTTTATAACAATATGAGATTTTATTTCTCCATTATAGAATGTTGGAAAAGAAAGAATTTCCTATTTTTGTGGAATCAAAACTTATAAGTCTATGACTGAATCAGAAAGAAGGCAAATTATAGAATTGATTAAGAAAGAGGTCATTCCGGCTATCGGATGTACGGAACCTATTGCTGTGGCGCTTTGTGTAGCTAAGGCTGCCGAAACATTGGGAGCGAAACCGGAAAAGATAGAAGTCCTGTTAAGTGCTAATATATTAAAGAATGCTATGGGAGTAGGAATACCGGGAACGGGTATGGTCGGACTTCCCATAGCGGTTGCTTTGGGTGCGTTGATTGGGAAATCAGATTATCAGTTGGAGGTGTTGAGGGATTGTACGCCGGAAGCGGTGGAACAGGGAAAACTGTTTATCGCAGAAAAACGGATTTGTATTTCTCTAAAAGAAGATATTACGGAAAAACTTTATATCGAAGTGATCTGTAAAACGGGAGATAAAACGGCTAAAGCCATCATTGCCGGTGGACATACTACCTTTATATATATAGCCAAAGATGAACAAACGTTGCTCGACAAGCAACAGGCAGTCAGCGAGGAAGAGGAAGGTGCTTCGCTCGAACTAAATTTGCGCAAGGTCTATGATTTTGCACTGACTGCTCCGTTGGATGAAATCCGTTTCATCCTTGACACAGCCCATTTGAACAAAGCTGCTGCCGAGCAAGCATTTAAAGGTAATTACGGACATTCTTTAGGGAAAATGCTTCGGGGAACTTATGAGCATAAAGTGATGGGGGATAGCGTGTTCTCTCATATCCTTTCTTATACGTCGGCTGCCTGTGACGCCCGTATGGCCGGTGTTATGATTCCGGTAATGAGTAATTCCGGCAGCGGTAATCAGGGGATATCCGCTACACTTCCTGTCGTTGTCTTTGCGGAAGAAAACGGAAAAAGTGAAGAAGAACTGATCCGTGCTTTAATGCTTAGCCATCTCACTGTTATATATATCAAACAAAGTTTGGGACGTCTGTCTGCTTTGTGTGGTTGCGTGGTAGCTGCTACAGGTTCCAGTTGTGGAATCACCAGGTTAATGGGAGGAAACTACGATCAAGTTGCCTTCGCTGTTCAAAATATGATTGCCAATCTGACAGGAATGATTTGTGACGGTGCAAAACCGAGTTGTGCCTTGAAAGTAACCACCGGAGTTTCGACAGCCGTATTGTCTGCCATGATGGCAATGGAAAACCGTTGTGTGACTTCCGTAGAAGGAATTATAGATGAAGATGTAGACCAAAGCATCCGTAACCTGACAAGAATCGGCTCGCAAGCCATGAACGAAACGGATAAAATGGTACTTGACATCATGACGCACAAGGGATGCTGATTTTAAGTATCAAGTATTAGGTATTAAGTATTAGCTGGAATGACGGCATAAAAAAAGTATTAAGTATTAAAAATCAGGTTATATCTGCACGAAATAATACTTAATACTTTATACTTAATACTTCAATTAATGACAGTGTCCGCCTTCGCAACCGCAGTTGTCGCCACAGCCATCACCGCAGCTGTCGCATCCGCAACTGCAACCACCTTCGCCACTCATCATTTTCACCAATTCCTGGATTTCTTCGTTGGTAGCAGGACGGCTTTCCAGTATTTCACCTTCGAAAATCAGGTCGGCACCAGCCAACGGGTGATTGAGGTCTACTACTACAATGTCCGGTTTGATCTCTACTACACAGGCATTTACGCGCTGACCGTCGCCAGTCATCAAAGGTACGATGTTACCTTCTTTAATACGCTCGCTGTCAAATTTGCCATCTATTTCAAAAATATTTTTGGGGAGGTCAATAACGTGTTGTTCGTCATATTGTCCGTAAGCCTTATCTGCCGGAATGGTAAAATCAAATTTATCACCTTTAGAAAGAACTGTTATCTGATTTTCGAAATCTTCGAGTGTTGTTCCTAATCCTGAAATGAATTGAAAGGGATGTTCTGCTTTTGCTTCTTCGAACAACTCTTTTTCACCATCTTCCATTGTATATAGTTTGTATGCAACGGTAATGTACTTGTTTTCTACTGTTTCCATCTGATTTTTTTGTTTCTGATTAATAATTCCCGTAAATACGGGTCTACAAAGATACGAATTATTTGCTTGTACTCCGGTATAGGGAGGGTAAATTTCAGATTATTAAGTGCTTTTGTCAGAAAAAGAAAGTGAGGTGTGCAGTTAGATAATAGTTGTAAATTCAACCTTTAAGTGATAAAATAGAGAAATAATACCTCTCTTTTCTTACAATTATTCGCTTTTAAGTGTTTTTTTTCTTCGATTTGTTTGGATATAATAAAAAAGCCCTTACCTTTGCAGTACGAAAATAAAGAAGATATGAATATGTTACATACATCTATTAACCTAGCAGTCCTGCATATTATTCGCGTCGTGGTGGTCCCATCAAGAGCGTGAGAAAGGTTTTTGTGTTGTATGTGTTCGTACCATAGAAGATAGAATTTAGAGCCTTTCTCACTTGTGTGAGGAAGGCTCTTTAATTAAAAGATAGATGGAAATGAAAAAGCAATTACGCAGTTCGTTTAGTACACAAGGCCGTCGGATGGCAGGAGCCCGTGCATTATGGGCAGCCAACGGTATGAAGAAGAATCAGATGGGTAAACCCATTATCGCTATCGTCAATTCGTTCACGCAGTTTGTTCCGGGGCATGTACATCTACATGAAATCGGTCAGCTGGTGAAGGCAGAGATTGAGAAGCTGGGATGCTTCGCTGCGGAATTCAATACAATAGCTATCGACGATGGTATAGCAATGGGGCATGACGGTATGCTTTACTCGCTTCCTTCACGTGACATCATTGCAGACAGCGTAGAATATATGGTCAATGCGCACAAGGCGGATGCAATGGTATGTATCAGCAATTGCGATAAGATCACTCCCGGAATGTTGATGGCGGCTATGCGTCTGAATATCCCTGCCGTATTTGTATCGGGTGGTCCGATGGAAGCGGGAGAATGGAATGACCAGCACCTGGATTTGATCGATGCGATGATTAAATCGGCCGACGAAAGTGTTAGCGATCAGGAAGTAGCGAATATCGAGCAAAATGCTTGTCCTACTTGCGGATGCTGCTCCGGTATGTTTACCGCCAACTCGATGAACTGTCTGAATGAAGCAATCGGACTGGCTCTTCCCGGCAACGGAACCATTGTAGCGACACACGAAAACCGTACGCAACTTTTCAAGGACGCTGCGGAATTGATCGTGAAAAATGCAAAATTATATTATGAAGAAGGAGACGAGAGTGTACTTCCTCGTAGCATCGCTACCCGTCAGGCTTTCTTGAATGCCATGACGCTGGATATAGCAATGGGTGGTTCTACCAATACGGTTCTTCACTTGTTGGCTGTTGCTCACGAAGCAGAGGTAGACTTCAAGATGGATGATATTGACATGCTTTCCCGCAAGACTCCTTGTCTCTGCAAGGTGGCTCCCAATACACAGAAATATCATATTCAAGATGTAAACCGTGCCGGTGGTATCATTGCCATTATGGACGAATTGGCAAAGGGCGGTTTGATAGATACATCCGTTCGCCGGGTAGACGGAATGTCACTGGCAGAAGCCATTAATGAATATTCAATCACCAGCCCGAATGTAAGCGAAAAAGCAATTAAGAAATATTCGAGCGCAGCCGGAAATAAATTTAATCTCGTACTTGGTTCACAAGGTATGTACTATAAGGAATTGGATAAGGACCGCGCAAACGGATGTATCCGTGACTTGGAACATGCTTACAGTAAAGACGGCGGACTGGCCGTATTGAAAGGCAATATTGCTCAAGGCGGTTGTGTAGTAAAAACAGCAGGGGTAGACGAAAGTATCTGGAAGTTTACCGGACCTGCTAAAGTCTTTGATTCGCAAGAAGCAGCCTGTGAAGGCATCCTCGGAGGCCGAGTCATCAGTGGCGATGTTGTCGTCATCACGCACGAAGGTCCGAAGGGTGGTCCCGGTATGCAGGAAATGCTTTATCCTACCTCTTATATAAAATCCCGTCATCTCGGAAAAGAATGTGCCTTGATTACCGACGGACGTTTCAGCGGTGGAACTTCCGGATTGAGTATCGGACATATTTCTCCTGAAGCGGCAGCTGGAGGTAATATCGGAAAGATTGTAGACGGAGATATTATCGAAATCGATATTCCGGCCCGGAAGATCAACGTGCGACTGACGGATGAAGAACTGGCTGCCCGTCCGATGACTCCTGTCACTCGTGACCGTTATGTACCGAAGAGCCTGAAGGCGTATGCCAGTATGGTAAGCTCTGCCGATAAGGGAGCGGTGAGAATCATTGAATAGTAAATAGTCAAATCGTAAATATGAAAGATTTAATAACAGGTGCAGAGGCTCTGATGCGTTCTTTGGAACATCAGGGAGTGACTACCATTTTTGGTTATCCAGGTGGCTCTATCATGCCGGTATTCGATGCCTTGTACGATCATCAAAATATATTAAACCATATCTTGGTTCGTCACGAACAGGGAGCAGCTCATGCGGCACAGGGCTATGCCCGTGTATCGGGTGAAGTAGGTGTTTGCCTGGTGACGAGCGGTCCCGGAGCAACCAATACGGTAACAGGCATTGCAGATGCAATGATCGATAGTACGCCTATCGTGGTGATTGCCGGACAGGTAGGAACGGGTTTTCTCGGAACAGATGCTTTTCAGGAGGTTGACCTGGTAGGTATCACACAGCCGATCGCTAAATGGAGCTATCAGATCCGCCGTGCGGAAGATGTAGCTTGGGCGGTGGCACGTGCGTTTTACATTGCCCGTAGTGGCCGTCCCGGTCCGGTGGTGCTGGACTTTGCCAAAAATGCGCAAGTGGAGAAAACGAAATATGAACCGACGAAAGTCGATTTTATCCGCAGTTATGTTCCTGTTCCCGATACAGATGCGGAGTCTGTACAGGTCGCTGCCGAACTGATTAATAACGCCGAACGTCCGCTTGTATTGGTTGGACAGGGCGTTGAATTGGGAAATGCGCAAGGTGAATTGCGCGAGTTTATCGAAAAAGCGGATATGCCTGCGGGTTGTACGCTGCTCGGACTTTCGGCTTTGCCGACAGAGCATCCGTTAAATAAAGGTATGCTGGGTATGCACGGCAATTTGGGACCGAATATCAATACCAATAAATGCGATGTACTGATTGCTGTCGGTATGCGTTTTGACGACCGTGTGACTGGTAATTTGGCAACTTACGCCAAGCAGGCAAAAGTGATTCATTTTGATATCGATCCTGCGGAAGTTAATAAGAATGTAAAGGTAGATGTAGCTGTATTGGGAGATTGCAAGGAAACACTGGCTTCTGTGACGAAACTCCTGAAAAAGAACACTCATACCGAATGGGTTGATAGCTTCAAAGAATATGAGAAAGTAGAGGAGGAAAAAGTAATCCGTCCCGAACTTCATCCTGCCACAAACTCTTTGAGTATGGGAGAAGTGGTACGTGCGGTTAGTGATGCTACTCACCATGAAGCTGTTTTGGTAACAGATGTAGGTCAAAATCAGATGATGTCTGCACGCTACTTTAAATATACGAAAGAACGCAGTATCATTACTTCCGGAGGACTTGGAACAATGGGCTTCGGACTTCCCGCAGCTATCGGGGCAACTTTCGGAGCACCGGAACGTACCGTATGCGTATTTATGGGAGATGGCGGACTGCAAATGAATATTCAGGAACTGGGTACGATTATGGAGCAGAAAGCTCCCGTGAAGATTATCTGCCTGAACAATAATTACCTCGGAAACGTACGCCAGTGGCAAGCTATGTTTTTTAATCGTCGCTATTCGTTTACCCCGATGTTGAATCCGGATTATATGAAAGTGGCTTCGGCTTATGATATTCCTTCCAAGCGTGTTTTCACTCGTGAAGAACTGAAGGAAGCTATTGCTGAAATGCTGGCAACGGACGGTCCGTTCCTGCTCGAAGCCTGCGTGGTGGAAGAAGGCAATGTTTTGCCGATGACTCCTCCGGGTGGTTCGGTAAACCAGATGTTGCTGGAGTGCTAGGAGAAGTTGAGAGTTGAGAATGGAGAGTTGAGGGTCCGCATTAAAAAAAATAGAATTATGAGTGATAAAACGTTATATACAATCATTGTTCATTCGGAGAATATAGCTGGATTGCTGAATCAGGTAACTGCTGTATTTACCCGTCGGCAAATAAATATTGAGAGTCTGAATGTGTCTGCTTCTTCTATTAAAGGTGTACATAAGTATACGATAACTGCCTGGACTGATAAGGATATCATTGAGAAAGTAGTGAAACAGATCGAAAAGAAGATCGACGTGATTCAGGCACATTATTTCACAGAGGATGAGATTTATTTCCACGAGATTGCATTATATAAGGTGTCTACTCCTGCTTTTCAGGAGAATCCGGAAGCATCCAAGCTAATCCGTAGATACAATGCACGTATAGTGGAAGTCAATCCGGTATTTTCTATTGTCGAGAAAAATGGAATGAGCGAAGATATAACTTCGCTCTATGGTGAACTGAAGGCTTTGAATTGTGTTTTGCAGTTTGTTCGTTCGGGACGTGTAGCGATTACTACCAGCTGCTTTGAACGGGTGAATGAGTTTCTCGATGGACGGGAAGCTATGTATAACCAAAGTAAAAATCAATAAGAATAATGAGTGAAGAAAATAGAATAGGGACTTATCAGTTTGTGGCAGAACCGTTCCATGTGGACTTCAACGGACGTCTGACTATGGGGGTGCTGGGAAATCATCTGCTCAATTGTGCGGGTTTTCACGCCAATGACCGTGGTTTTGGTATTGCAACGTTGAATGAGGACAATTACACATGGGTGCTTTCACGTCTGGCCATTGAGTTGGATGAAATGCCTTATCAGTATGAAAATTTCTCGGTTCAGACGTGGGTGGAAAATGTCTACCGTTTGTTTACTGATCGTAATTTTGCTATTATTGATAAGGATGGGAAGAAGATTGGCTACGCACGTTCCGTATGGGCAATGATTAGTCTCAATACCCGCAAGCCTGCCGACTTGTTGATTTTGCATGGGGGAAGTATCGTAGATTATGTCTGTGATGAGCCTTGCCCGATTGAAAAGCCTTCACGCATCAAAGTGACAAGCGATCAGCCGATAGCTACCCTGACGGCAAAATACAGTGATATAGATATCAACGGTCATGTAAACAGCATCCGTTACATCGAACATATCCTTGATTTGTTCCCGATTGGACTGTATAAGACCAAACGTATCCGCCGTTTTGAAATGGCGTATGTGGCGGAAAGCTATTTTGGTGATGAACTCTCTTTCTTCTGCGATGAAGTGAACTCAAACGAGTTTCACGTAGAAGTGAAGAAGAATGGCAACGAAGTTGTTTGCCGCTCGAAAGTGATATTTGAATAAATGTGAGAATATAAAACCAATTAATAACGGATGGCGTAAGTCATCAAAAACTAAAAACAAAAAAATGGCACAGTTGAATTTTGGAGGTACTACTGAAACTGTAGTAATCCGTGACGAATTTCCATTGGAAAAAGCTCGTGAAGTATTGAAGAATGAAACAATCGCTGTAATCGGTTATGGCGTACAGGGTCCTGGACAGGCACTGAACTTGCGTGATAACGGTTTCAATGTAATCGTTGGTCAACGTGAAGGAAAAACATACGATAAGGCAGTAGCAGACGGATGGGTTCCGGGTGAAACTTTGTTCGGTATCGAAGAAGCTTGCGAAAAAGGTACTATTGTAATGTGTCTGTTGTCTGACGCAGCAGTAATGTCTGTATGGCCTACTATCAAGCCTTACCTGACTGCCGGAAAAGCTCTTTATTTTTCACACGGTTTTGCTATCACTTGGAACGACCGTACAGGTGTAGTTCCTCCTGCTGATATCGACGTTATCATGGTTGCTCCTAAAGGTTCGGGTACATCTTTGCGTACTATGTTCCTCGAAGGACGTGGCTTGAACTCTTCTTATGCTATCTATCAGGATCCTACAGGCAAGGCTTACGAAAGAACCATCGCACTGGGTATTGGTATCGGTTCAGGTTATCTGTTCGAAACAACTTTCCAACGCGAGGCTACTTCTGACCTGACAGGTGAACGTGGTTCATTGATGGGGGCTATCCAAGGTTTGTTGCTGGCACAGTACGAAGTATTGCGTGAAAACGGTCACAGTCCTTCTGAAGCATTCAATGAAACAGTGGAAGAACTGACACAGTCATTGATGCCGTTATTTGCAAAGAACGGTATGGACTGGATGTATGCTAACTGCTCTACTACTGCTCAACGTGGTGCCCTTGATTGGATGGGACCATTCCACGATGCTATCAAGCCGGTAGTTGAAAAGTTGTATAATAGCGTGAAGACTGGTAACGAAGCACAGATTTCTATTGATAGTAATTCACAGCCTGATTATCGTGAAAAGTTAAACGAGGAGCTCCGTCAATTACGCGAAAGCGAGATGTGGCAGACTGCTGTAACTGTTCGTAAACTTCGTCCGGAAAATAATTAAGCTGGATAAATTATATAAGTTTAAAAGGGGAGAGGGCTATTAGCTTTCTCCCTTCTTAATGAACAACATCAATTTTTTATAGAAAGGATGTTTGGTAAGGGTGGAAGCATCTCCTAAGATAACAAGCTTCATTCGTGCTCGCGTAATCGCTACATTCATTCTTCGCAAGTCATTTAGAAACCCGATTTGCCCGTCCTCGTTGGCACGTACGAGACTGATGAAAATAACATCCCGTTCCTGTCCCTGAAAGCCGTCTACTGTATTCACGGTGATGAGGCTGCGGAAAGGGCGTAAAAAGCTGCTTCCTTTTATTTTTCCTCTCAAATATTGTACTTGTGCCTTGTATGGCGAAATCAGACCGAAATCAATGCTTTCATCCAGTATCCGCTCTTTGCCGATACGTTCGATGTAAGTTTCCAGTTCTTGCAGTAATAGGTTGGCTTCCTGCTTATTGATGCGTCCGAAGCTTTCGCCTACAAAATCTTCGTGAAAGTCCATCTCTGAAGTATCGATCCAGTTCATGGGAGTGTCGAAATCAAGAATCCCCCGATAGCGTACTTCCGGAGCAGCTTCCAGTTCTCCATGATAAAACCAATCGGAGGGAAACTGCATGATGTCTTCATGCATTCTGTACTGTACTTTTAATAGAGAGACCGCGGAAGGTTTTTGCTGAACCACTTTTTCCATTAACGTATGATCCAATCCTCCACGGGAAGCTTCTATACATTTGATAGTCGGCGGAAGCTGACAATGATCTCCTGCAAGGATGACCCGGTCTGCTTTGCGGATGGCGATCCAGCAGGCGGCTTCGAGGGCTTGTGCAGCTTCGTCGATGAATAAAGTCGGGAAACGACGTCCGTTAAGCAGGCGGTGGTTGCTGCTGACAAGGGTAGAAGCAATCACGCGGGCACTGTCGAAAAGATCGGCATTGATTTGTATTTCCAACTCCGTGGCACGGTCGCGGAGACGGCTCATGCGATTACGTATTCCTTCCCGTTCAGAATAACTGCCCCGGCGCATTCGGCTCCCCATTTCGCGGATAGATTTACGGATTCCCCAAAGCTCCGGATAGGCAGGATGACTTTCAAACCGGCGTTCGTAGGTGGATGAAAGCATTTTGTCGTTGACCCGGGTCGGATTTCCAATGCGAAGTACGGGGACTCCCCGGTCCACTAGTTTCTCACAAATCCAGTCGACAGCTGTATTGCTTTGCGCACAAACAAGCACTTGTGGTTCCCGATGCAATGTTTCGTAAATGGCTTCGACAAGAGTCGTCGTTTTTCCGGTTCCCGGAGGACCGTGAACAATAGATACATCACGCGTACAGAGCACCTTATTGACTGCTGTTTCCTGTGTACTGTTCAGCCATGGGAAGCGAACAGGATATAATTCGCGGAATCCCGGCTTTTGGGTACCCAGCAAAATGTCACGCAGTTCCGCCAGGCGGTTGTCTTTGGCGCGTATCGTATCTTCCAGTGCCTCGAACATGGTCCGGTACGATGTTTCGTCAAAATAAAGTTGTACTCCCAGTATGCCGTCAGTTTGCAGTTCCGTTAAGGCTCCCGCTCCGGGGAGTACAACGACCATTCGTTCTTCGTCGGCAAAGCTGACGGTAGCGATGAAATCCATATACTTCACTTTTCCTTCAAATGACTGGTGGAAAAAGCAAACAGGACGTCCGAACTCAAAGGAATGTTCTATTTCTTTATTTTCAGTCCGTGTAATATCTATTACAAGTTGATTCAGCGAATTGTAGTAACTTCGACCAAGAGAGACAGGATACCAGCAGAGACCACGCTTCACTTTACGGGCAACACCCATTGTTTCGGTTTGCCGTTTAAACTCTTCCTTCTCATATTCATACTCCATTCGCAGGAGGAGTTGCTGTTGCTGAAGGTCTATAATGGGACTTTTCGGATTATTACTCATAATAGATGCAAAGGTAACAAATCTTCGTTTCGGATAGAAAAAATATTTCATTTTGTTAAACATTACTCGAACGCCGTTCGTTATTTTAATAGATAGACTAAAAAAACAAAAAGCAATATGGTATATGATGTGACTATGTTAGAAGCTTTCTACGCTGCTTATAAAGGAAAGGTAGAACACGTACGGGCTATACTGAAACGCCCTTTGACGTTGACCGAAAAGATTTTGTATGCTCACCTGTATGATGTAGCCGATTTGAAAGATTACAAACGAGGAGAGGATTATGTGAATTTCCGTCCCGACCGTGTGGCTATGCAGGATGCAACTGCGCAAATGGCTTTGCTTCAATTTATGAATGCAGGTAAGGATCAGGTGGCTGTGCCTTCAACAGTGCATTGCGATCACTTGATACAGGCGTATAAAGGTGCAAAGGCGGATATTGCTACAGCAAGACTGACCAATGAAGAAGTATACGATTTCCTCCGTGATGTATCTTCCCGTTATGGCATCGGCTTCTGGAAACCGGGAGCAGGAATTATCCATCAGGTAGTGCTCGAAAACTATGCTTTCCCCGGTGGTATGATGGTGGGAACAGACTCTCATACGCCTAATGCTGGCGGACTGGGCATGGTGGCTATCGGTGTCGGTGGCGCGGATGCCGTGGATGTGATGACCGGAATGGAATGGGAGCTGAAAATGCCGAAGATTATCGGTGTCCGTCTGACCGGAAAACTAAGCGGGTGGACTTCTCCGAAAGATGTAATCCTGAAACTGGCAGGCATCCTTACCGTAAAAGGAGGAACGAATGCTATTATCGAATATTTTGGTCCCGGAACCGAATCCCTTTCTGCTACCGGGAAAGCGACCATTTGCAATATGGGTGCCGAAGTTGGAGCTACTACCTCTTTGTTTCCCTTTGACGGGCGCATAGCTACTTATTTGAGAGCTACCGGAAGAGATTGTGTAGTCGATTGGGCAGAATCTGTTGATGCAGACCTTCGTGCAGACGACATTGTGACCGATGAACCGTTCAACTATTACGACTGTGTGATTGAAATTGACTTGTCGGAACTCGAACCTTATATAAACGGACCATTTACACCGGATGCCGCTACCCCTATCTCTAAATTTGCAGAAAAAGTGTTATTGAACGGCTACCCCCGTAAAATGGAGGTGGGCTTGATAGGTTCATGTACCAATTCTTCTTATCAGGATTTGAGCCGTGCAGCTTCTTTGGCAAAGCAGGTGACAGAAAAGAATTTGAGTGTGGCTTCTCCGCTGATTGTCAATCCGGGTTCGGAGCAAATTCGGGCTACTGCCGAAAGAGACGGTATGATTGAAGCTTTTGAACGGCTGGGAGCCACGATTATGGCAAATGCCTGTGGACCTTGTATCGGTCAGTGGAAACGTCAGACGGACGATCCGACACGGAAAAACTCAATCGTTACCTCTTTCAACCGTAATTTTGCCAAACGTGCTGACGGTAATCCCAACACATACGCGTTTGTAGCTTCTCCGGAACTGACGATGGCGTTAACAATAGCCGGTGATCTCTGTTTCAACCCGTTGAAAGACAGACTGGTGAATCATAACGGAGAAAAAGTGAAACTCTCCGAACCTGTAGGAGATGAACTCCCCTTGAAAGGTTTTGAACAGGGAAATGAAGGGTATATTGCCCCGCACGGAGCAAAAACGGAAATCAGGGTAAAATCGGATTCCCAACGTCTCCAGCTTCTGACTCCTTTCCCGGCATGGGACGGGCAGGACTTGCTGAACATGCCTTTATTGATTAAAGCACAGGGAAAATGTACTACCGACCATATCTCTATGGCAGGTCCGTGGCTCCGCTTCCGGGGACATTTGGAGAATATTTCCGACAATATGCTGATGGGGGCTGTCAATGCTTTCAATGGTGAAACGAATCGTGTTTGGAATCGTTCGACAAATACTTATGGAACAGTTTCCGGTACGGCAAAGATGTATAAATCCGAAGGTATTCCGTCTATTGTTGTTGCTGAGGAGAATTATGGAGAAGGTTCCAGTCGTGAACATGCGGCCATGGAACCACGTTTCCTCAATGTACGTGTCATTTTGGCTAAGAGTTTTGCCCGTATCCACGAAACGAACCTGAAAAAACAAGGAATGCTTGCTCTTACTTTTGTAGATAAGGCAGACTATGACAAGATTCAGGAACACGATCTTCTATCCGTATCAGGCTTAGTCCATTTCGCACCGGGGCGCAATCTGATGATTATTCTTCATCATGAAGACGGAACGAAAGAAAGTTTCGAAGTGCAACATACATATAATGTACAGCAGATAGCTTGGTTCCGTGCCGGTTCTGCTTTAAATGCAAGATAAAAGATGAGTAAGATAACCATGCAAACAGATGGTACGTTGCTGGTGCCCGATGTGCCTACCGTACCTTATATTACCGGCGATGGAGTAGGAGCCGAAGTGACTCCTGCTATGCAAGCCGTAGTGGACGCAGCTATCCGGAAAGCCTACGGCGGCAAACATCGTATTGAATGGAAAGAAGTGTTGGCAGGAGAACGTGCTTTCAACGCGACTGGTTCCTGGTTGCCGGATGAAACAATGGAAACCTTTCAGGAATACCTGGTAGGAATCAAAGGTCCGTTGACAACTCCTGTCGGAGGTGGAATCCGTTCGTTGAACGTAGCATTGCGTCAGACACTTGATTTATACGTCTGTCTTCGTCCGGTTCGTTGGTATCAGGGAGTACAGTCGCCTGTCAAATCACCGGAGAAAGTGAATATGTGTGTGTTCCGTGAAAATACGGAAGATATTTATGCAGGTATCGAATGGGAAGCCGGAACGCTGGAAGCAGAAAAGTTCTATCAATTCCTGAAAGACGAAATGGGCGTGACAAAAGTCCGTTTCTCGGAAACCTCTTCTTTTGGTGTGAAACCTGTATCACGTGAGGGTACGGAGCGTCTTGTACGTGCTGCTTGCCAGTATGCGCTCGACCATCATTTGCCATCCGTAACGCTGGTGCATAAAGGGAATATCATGAAGTTTACCGAAGGTGGTTTCAAAAAATGGGGCTACGAACTGGCGCAACGTGAGTTTGCCGATGCTTTGGCAGATGGCAGACTGGTGATAAAAGATTGCATTGCGGATGCTTTCTTGCAAAATACACTCTTGATTCCCGAAGAATATTCCGTGATAGCCACCTTAAACCTCAACGGAGACTACGTTTCCGACCAACTGGCGGCTATGGTAGGCGGTATCGGCATCGCTCCGGGAGCAAATATCAACTACCGGACAGGTCATGCCATCTTTGAAGCGACTCATGGAACAGCCCCCAATATTGCGGGAAAAAATGTGGTGAACCCTTGCTCTATTATCCTTTCGGCAGTAATGATGCTCGAATATTTTAACTGGAAAGAAGCGGCTGCTCTGATAGAGAAAGCCTTGGAACAAAGCTTCCTGGACGCTCGCGCTACACACGATTTAGCCCGTTTCATGCCGAATGGAACTTCCCTCTCTACTTCCGCTTTCACTCGTGAGATCGTGGAAAGAATTGAAAAATAGAAGTAACGAATAAAAAACGAAGAAAGATGAAAAAAGAGTATTTGATTTACAAGCTTTCCGAGGATATGAAAGAAGCTACCCGGATTGATAATGAATTGTTCTCCAAGTTTGATGTGAAGCGCGGATTGCGTAATGAAGACGGCACAGGTGTATTGGTAGGTTTAACTAGAATCGGTAATGTAGTAGGGTATGAACGTGTGCCGGGCGGTGGGTTGAAACCCATACCGGGGAAACTGTTCTATCGCGGTTATGATGTAGAAGATATTTCTCACGCTATAATCAAAGAGAAACGCTTCGGCTTCGAAGAAGTGGCTTACCTATTGCTTTCCGGACGTCTGCCAGATAAAGAAGAATTGCTTTCTTTCCGTGAGTTGATTAGCGACAACATGCCGTTGGAACAGAAAACGAAAATGAACATCATCGAGTTGGAAGGAAACAACATTATGAATATTCTTTCACGCAGCGTACTCGAAATGTATCGTTTTGACGCAAATGCGGATGATACTTCCCGGGATAACCTGATGCGTCAGAGTATTGAACTGATTTCAAAGTTCCCCACTATCATCGCTTATGCTTATAATATGCTTCGTCATGCTACTTTCGGACGTTCTCTGCATATCCGCCATCCGCAGGAAAAGCTCTCTATTGCCGAGAATTTCCTGTATATGCTGAAAAAAGACTATACCGAACTGGATGCACGTACTCTCGACTTGTTACTGATTCTTCAGGCAGAGCACGGTGGTGGTAATAACTCCACTTTCACCGTTCGTGTAACTTCTTCTACCGGAACAGATACTTATTCGGCCATTGCCGCAGGTATCGGTTCGCTGAAAGGCCCGCTTCACGGAGGTGCCAATATTCAGGTTGCCGACATGTTCCACCATCTGAAAGAAAATATCAAAGACTGGACAAGTGTAGATGAAATAGACACTTATTTTACCCGAATGTTGAACAAAGAAGTGTATAACAAGACCGGACTGATTTATGGTATCGGACATGCCGTTTATACCATCTCTGACCCTCGTGCTCTTCTATTGAAAGAACTAGCTCGCGACCTTGCCCGTGAAAAAGGCAGAGAAAACGAGTTTGCTTTTCTCGAACTGCTGGAAGAACGTGCCATCGCTACTTTCGGACGGGTTAAAAACAACGGAAAGACAGTGTCCAGCAATATCGACTTCTATTCGGGCTTCGTGTATGAAATGATCGGTTTGCCGCAGGAAATCTTCACTCCACTGTTTGCCATGGCACGTATCGTAGGATGGTGTGCACACCGCAATGAAGAATTGACCTTCGATGGTAAACGGATTATCCGACCAGCTTATAAGAATGTACTTGATGATTTGGCTTATATTCCAATTAAGAAACGCTGATAATAACCAATCCTTTTATTAATATAGATAAGTAATCCCGGATGTGTGCCCGATCATTTCAGACGCACATCCGGGAAATTTTACATTTTCTCCTTTTTTATGTTCGTAAAAGAATGTATTTCAGATTCTTTCTATTTTTTGTATCGTCGTTTATCTCCTTTTTGTTATTTTTGCGTGTTACAAAATAGATCGCTATGAATATAAATACTTTTAATCTGTTTCTGGGTGTGATGAGCCTGATTGCTTTGTTTGTTTTTATCGCCCTTTACTTTGTAAAAGCCGGATATGGTATTTTCCGCACGGCATCGTGGGGCGTAGCTATCTCCAATAAACTAGCCTGGATATTGATGGAAGCTCCGGTTTTCGTGGTGATGTGCGTGATGTGGATATACTCCGACCGTCGGTTCGAACCGGTGATTTTCACTTTCTTTCTCTTCTTTCAAATTCACTATTTTCAGCGTGCTTTCATCTTCCCTTTGCTATTGAAAGGGAAAAGTAAGATGCCGCTGGCAATCATGTCGATGGGAGTTCTTTTTAATCTGCTGAATGGCTATATGCAAGGGAAATGGATTTTCTATCTTGCTCCCGAAACGATGTATCAATCCGGCTGGTTCACTTCACCGTGGTTTATTATAGGCACACTGCTCTTTTTCGCAGGTATGCTGTTGAACTGGCAGTCGGATTATATCATCCGTCATTTGCGCAAACCGGGAGACACCCGGCATTATCTGCCTCAAAAAGGAATGTACCGTTATGTCACTTCCGCCAACTATTTCGGTGAAATAGTAGAATGGGCAGGTTGGGCGATACTCACTTGTTCACTTTCCGGTCTGGTCTTCCTTTGGTGGACGATTGCTAACCTTGTTCCCCGTGCCAACGCCATTTGGTGCCGTTACCGCGAAGAATTCGGAGACGCAGTGGGAGAACGAAAACGAGTGTTCCCTTTCCTTTATTAGGAGCGTTTTTCATCATGACTTACGTATGACTTAAATAAAATATCAACTACTATGGAAGCTAAACTTTTTAGCCCGGTCACCTTCGGACCTTTGACGCTACGGAATCGAACGATCCGTTCGGCAGCTTTTGAGAGCATGTGTCCGGAGAATACTCCTACGCAGATGTTGCTGGATTACCATCGGTCGGTAGCTGCGGGGGGAGTGGGTATGACAACAGTGGCTTATGCCGCCGTGACACAAAGCGGACTCTCTTTCGACCGTCAGTTGTGGTTGCGTCCGTCC
>ERZ777011.890-NODE-890-length-39803-cov-55.503950_pt1 | contig 39803 bp, 21 predicted proteins | sample MGYA00374964_ERZ777011 | MGnify/ENA primary metagenome ERZ777011 (study PRJEB29310, sample SAMD00008975) | mouse gut metagenome | study: EMG produced TPA metagenomics assembly of the Metagenome analysis of fecal microbiota from mouse which was promoted...
GCCAGTCCTAATTTTGTTTTGCCTCAAAAAGTTTTATCGGACAGCAATAATTTTATTTGCTTATTCCTATATCTTTATAGGAAATTCTGTAATACTTATTCTGCAGTTTCTGCTGCCTGCGCTGATTGTGCGGCCTGAGGTTTTAGCCAACGGTCAAACCAACGGAAGAAGAGACGCTGCCACATAATGGCGTTCTGCGGTTTCAGTATCCAGTGGTTTTCGTCGGGGAAGATAACCATTTCAGCAGGTATGCCGCGAAGTTTTGCAGCGTTGAACGCCATCTCGCCCTGAGATGAAAGAATACGATAGTCATATTCGCCATGCGAAATCATGATAGGTGTATCCCAGTTATCGACAAAACGATGGGGTGAAAGTGCGAAAGTACGCTGAGCTATAGGGTTATCCTTACGCCAGAATGCGCCATAGTCAGGAGCATCTGCGCTGTTGGCAGGAGCGTTTACAGCACCGCCACCCATATCCCAGTTGGCAAACCACATCTCCTCTGTCTCAAGGTACTGAGCTTCCATGTTAAAGATACCGGCATGAGCCAAAAGAGCAGCGAAACGCTTATTATGATTACCTGCGAGCCAGTATATGGAGAAGCCGCCATAGCTTGCACCTGTAGCACCTATATGCTCAGCATCGATAAATGGGAATTGCTTCATGTAGTCAACAGCGCTAAGGTAGTCACGCATGTTCTGACCGCCGTAATCGCCTGAAATCTGAGCATTCCACTCTGTACCGAAGCCGGGAAGACCACGACGGTTAGGAGCGATGACAATATAACCGTTAGCAGCCATGAGTGCGAGATTCCAACGATAGCTCCAGAATTGGCTAACAGCCGACTGGGGACCGCCTTGGCAATAAAGCAATGCAGGATATGTCTTGGTGCTGTCAAAGTCATGTGGATAAACAGCCCATACAAGCATCTCTTTACCATCGGTAGTGGGAACCATGTTTCTCTCCACTCTCGGCATCTTCAATGAAGCGAGAAGCTCGGTGTTCACATTTGAAAGCTGCTTAACCTCTCCACCTTTCTCCACTCTGAATATTTCATTCGGGCGAAGCATAGAATGGTTCATAGTGATGACACTACCGTCGGCAAGCGGTGACACTCCGTCATAATCACATTCCCCTTGCGCTATCACACTGACGGTACCGTCAAATCCCATAGAGAATATAGGCTTCACACCGTCACGGTATGCGAGGAAATATATGCTACGGCTGTCAGGCGCCCATGCCATACCATCCACTGTGTAGTCCCAGTTTGCGGTAAGGTCTCTCTTTTCACCGGTAGCTGTATCAAGAATGAATATACGGTTCTTATCACTTTCATAACCGTCATGCTCCATAGAGAGCCAAGCCACATACTTGCCATCGGGAGAATATGTAGGATTTGTATCATAACCCATCATACCCTCAGTGAGATTAGTGGTGGTCTTGTCAGCAAGGTTATATTTGTAAAGGTCGGTATTTGTTGAGATAGCGTATGCCATACCGTCCTTCTTGCGTGACACATATATCAATGACTGGCTGTCGGGAGACCATGCGAATGACTCTATTCCGCCGAAAGGCTTAACAGGAGATTCGAAGCGCGGTTCGTCTGCCATAATGTCAATAACATTTGTAACCTTTGAACCGTCATACTCGCCAATGAATGGATGAGGCACTTCGGTAACCCATTCATCCCAGTGCTTATACATCATGTCGTCTATCACACGACCGGTAGCCTCGGGAAGATCGGGATATACATCCTTTGCGTCACGTGAGTATTTCAATGTGGACACAAGCACTATATGCTTCTCATCGGGAGAGAACATAAAGCCTTGCACACCCTTCTCAACATCTGTGATCTGCTTGCGACCCGAACCGTCAGCATTCATGACCCAGACCTGAGGCACGCCGTTAGCCGGATATATGAAAGCTATCTGCTCTCCATTGTTTATCCAAACAGAGTTGCCTTCGGACGATGCTGTTTTTGTGATGCGCTGGAGATTAGCTCCATCCACATCCATGGTATACAGGTCATTATTGCTCTTATTCTGCTCTACGCTCTCGTAAGAGATTCCGAAAAGTATCTTTTTGGAATCGGGTGAAACCTGCACACCGGACACACGTCCTAACGCCTCAAGCGCATCTATATTAAACACACCGTCAGTGCTCTTATAGTCAGGCTTATCTATAAGCGTAGCATCTTTCTCGCCGGATGATTGGCAAGCGGCAAGCGAGCCGGCTAAGACTGCGGTAGCCATGATTGACTTGAAATTCATTTTTATGGTATTATTTGATAAGATACTGTGATGATATGGACTCGTGGGTATGCACACGACGGATAGTGTCGGCAAACAAGCGGGCAACTGACAAAATAGTCGCTTTCTTACAGTTCTTATTGAACGGGATTGAGTTTGTGAACATCATCTCGGTCAAAGAACAGTTGTCAACACGTTCAGAAGCAGGGTCAGACATAATAGCGTGAGAGCAAAGAGCCCTTACCGAGCGAGCGCCATTAGCCATCATAAGATCGGCAGCCTTGGTGATTGTGCCTGCCGTATCAACCATGTCGTCAATAAGAATCACATCCTTATCCTTCACATCACCAATCACAGTCATCTGCGCCACAACGTTAGCTTTGGCACGCTGCTTGTGGCAAAGCACCAAAGGCACATTGAGATATTTTGCGTAGCTGTTGGCACGTTTTGCACCACCTACGTCAGGCGAAGCGATAACAAGGTTTTCGAGATTGAGAGACTGAATGTAGGGGATAAACACTGATGACGCATAGAGATGGTCAACAGGGATATCAAAGAAGCCTTGGATCTGGTCTGCGTGAAGATCCATAGTGATAACACGGTCAACGCCAGCAGTGGTCAAAAGGTCTGCCACAAGCTTTGCGGCGATTGACACACGCGGTTTGTCCTTGCGATCCTGACGTGCCCATCCAAAGTAAGGCATAACAGCGATAATCGACGCTGCCGATGCGCGCTTGGCAGCGTCAATCATCAACAGAAGTTCCATGAGGTTGTCAGAATTGGGGAATGTGGACTGTACAAGGTACACTTCGCATCCACGGATAGACTCCTCAAACGACACTTCGAACTCGCCGTCGGCAAAGTACTGGATGTTCATTTTACCAAGGTTGCAACCTAAGTCGCGACAAATTTCCTCAGCCATGTAGTGGGACTTAGTCCCGGAGAAAACTTTGATTGGTGGTAGGTTATCAATCATAATATGTGATAATGATAAAATTCTGCTGCAAAATTACGAAAAATACCGATTAGTAAGAGTTAAAAGACACAATAAAATAGACAAAAAGTTGGAAAGAATTTCATAAACCATTCCTTTCCAACTTTTTGTCGAAATTGTATCTAAACCTCGTTTGAGGGTTTGATTACATAAAGCATAGCACTAATGCCTGTGCTGCGACCACTCGTAGGAACATTGTGAGCGGATAGACGGTTGAATATGCCACGGCAGGAGCATCGCTACCTGTGGAATTGTTGGCGTATGCAAGCGCTGGGGGGTCAGTACATCCGCCGGAAACAAGACCCATGATAGTAAGGTAGTTTATTTTATAGACACCTCGGGCAATACATCCAACCACCATCAATGGCACGAATGTGATGATGAAGCCCCATATCACCCACCACATACCGGTGGTATTGAATACGGTGTCGGCAAATCCTGCGCCTGAGGATATACCAACCGAAGCAAGGAACAGACATATACCAAGCTCACGCATAAGCAATGATGCCGATGATGATGTATAAGTGACAAGCTTGAATTTGTAACCGAAGCGGCTAAGAAGGATAGCCACGACAAGAGGACCGCCCGCAAGACCGAGCTTCATGCCGAAGCCTACATTTATAGAACCTACGATGATACCGAAGAGGATACCAACGAAGATTGTGATAAGGTTAGGCTGGTTAAGACGTTTCATAGAGTTACCGAGACGTGTGCTGAGACGCTCTATGTCATTAAGGTCACCTACAACCACCAGACGGTCACCTACCTGAAGACGCAGCGACGGTGATGCCAAGAGATCGACACCGGCACGATTGACACGTGTACAGTTAAGGCTGTAAGCTGTGTGAAGTCGCAGATCGCCGAGAGGCACACCGTTATATTTGCTTTGAGTGACGAGAATACGGCGTGAGAATACTTGGCTCTGAACCTCTTCCCAGTCCATCTCTATTTCATGGCCTATCACGCCATGGAACTTCATCTCGTCAGACGGAGCAATCACTACGTATATCTTGTCGCCCACATGCAACACAGTTTTTGATGTTGGGATTATTACTTTTCCATCTGCACCCATGAGTCGTGACACCACGAAGTCACAATCAAGAATCTGATGCAACTCATAGAGAGATTTACCATCAATAAGCATGTTGGTAACCTCAAAAGACAGTATAAGTGGTTTCTGCTGGCTACCCTCAATCTCTTCCTCTATGGCACGGATTTCATCTTCAGTCTTGATTTTGAATATAGCCTTGACGAGAAGCATCGAAAGTATGATACCGATAACACCGAGCGGATAAGCAGCGGCATAACCCATAGCCATAACATTGATAGCCTCGGTAGTTCCGGCTGTCTGCTGAGCGGCTGCAAGACCGGGGGTATTGGTAACCGCACCTGACATGACACCGACTAATGCCGAGATATGAGTATTGCCATCTATAAAGAAAATGGCAAGCACTATACCGACGTTGAGCAGGATTATCAACACGGCAAGCGCATTGAGCAACACACCACCTTTTTTAAAAGATGAGAAGAAACCGGGTCCGACCTGTATACCAATAGCGAAAATGAACAGGATAAGACCAAACTCACGAACGAATTTAAGCACCTCAGGATTTACCACATACCCGAAATGCCCCATCACGATACCTACGAAAAGCACAAAGGTCACGCCAAGGGATATACCTCCGACCTTAAGCTTTCCGAGATAGATACCCGAAGCAATCACGAAAGAGTAGAGCACCAACGTACTCGCAAGCTCCATGTGCCCGGGACCGATCAAATCAATTAACCATTCCATATATTAAATTTACAATCTTTTTACCGTACTGAAGGGAGGTCTGATTTTGAAGCTGCAAAGTTACTACTTATTTCCCGATTTTTAACAATCGTATACAGAATTTTTTCTATAATCTTTTTTACATATCTACTACCCTGTTATTGAACCCAGAGCTGGATGTCTGAATGATTTTAGGTGATTATATGGCACGCAAGCATCTTTTTTATTTGACTGAGAAGTATAATTGTCAAAAATTTAGTAATTTTGCAGACGATATGTCAGAAAACAGCCATGTTTTCTGATAAGTTATCAGTTGTAACATCATTAATCTCATATAAATGAATAACGAGTTAGACTGGAAGAACCTGTCATTCGGTTACATTCCAACGGATTACAATGTGCGATGCTATTATCGCGATGGTAAATGGGGTGACATCGAGGTGTCGCAGAGCGAAGAGGTGAATCTCCATATCGCAGCCACCTGTCTCCATTACGGACAAGAAATATTTGAAGGTCTAAAAGCTTTCCGGGGAAAGGATGGAAAAATCCGCATATTCCGTCTGGACGAAAACGCTAAACGCATTCAGGAATCTGCCAAAGGTATTCTCATGCAGCCCCTGCCTATTGAGAAATTCAAAGAGATGGTAATCAAAGTGGTGAAACTCAACGAACGTTTCGTACCTCCTTACGGTTCAGGAGCATCACTATACATCCGCCCCATCGAACTTGGCACATCCGCTCAGATAGGAGTGAAACCAGCATCGGAATATCTGTTCATGATACTCGTTTCTCCCGTAGGTCCGTACTTCAAGACCGGATTCAAGCCAACCAATATATGCATAATGCGTCAGTATGACCGTGTGGCACCTAACGGTACAGGTCTCTGGAAAGTTGGTGGCAACTACGCCGCATCTCTTACCGCCGGCGAACACGCACATGAGCTTGGTTACTCGGCAGTGCTATATCTCGATCCTAAAGAGAAAAAATATCTTGACGAATGTGGTCCTGCCAACTTCATGGCAATAAAGGATGGCGTGTATATCACTCCCGCCTCCAATTCCATCCTTCCGTCAATCACCAACAAGAGCCTTATGCAGCTTGCAGAAGATATGGGCGTGAAAGTGGAACGCCGCCACATTACTGTGGACGAGCTTGAAGATATCGACGAGGCAGCAGCAGTAGGAACAGCAGCAGTCGCATCACCTGTGGGTGAAATCGACGACCTTGACACCGGTAAGAAATATATCGTGTCAAAGGACGGAGAACCCGGACCTATCACCACTAAATTATACAACACACTTCGTGGCATCCAGCTTGGCGAGGTAGAAGATACCCATGGTTGGTGTACAATTGTTGAATAAGCGACAACACTTCAAGGTGACTATAACGAATATTATCGATAAGTATTACCCTGCGGGATGCACCCGCAGGGTAATCTATATTAAGCATTGCCGTCAGGTAACCGACTTAGCGATTGAGATAGCCCATCGCAAGCATCTGCCACTTACCGATGAAAAGATCGAGGAAGCAGCAATGCTACATGACATAGGTATTTTTCTCACCGATGCTCCTGACATCGGCTGCAATGGCAAGGAGCCATACATAATGCATGGTGTGTTAGGCGGGAAACTCCTCCGTGAAGAAGGTTTCAGCGAAGAGACCGCAAGAGTCGCCGAACGACATACCGGCGCCGGAATCACACAGGAAGATATAGACAAACAGTCGCTCCCACTCCCTCCCGGTAACTATATGCCGGAGACTTTGTTGGAACGACTGGTATGCTATGCCGATAAATTCTATTCTAAAAGCGGAGAGATGAAACGTAAACCGTTCGAAAAAGTTAAAGCATCCATGGCTCGCCTCGGCTCCGGCTCATTTGACCGTTTCATGAAGTTACACGAGGAATTTGGCGAAGGAGACAACCATTAGAACGCCTGAAACACGGCTAAAACCTTTATATAACACCTATATTATAACGCCTCGACTATTATAACGCCTCGACCAAAGTCTCTGCGCTCGTATCTTTCAACCGCACTGTTCCGTTCGGATTTATAAGATAGATTGAGGGAAACGCCGGTATCGGATATAGGGAATCAACACCCTCCTCAACAGCCATACCGTCAATCCAACCTACAGGGATTTCATGCGTGGGGTTGTCCCAAACTTTCCGGTCGGGTTCGGGATAAATGGCAAGTATGCACAGCTTTCCCGATTTGAGCGGACCGACTACCGATGGATGTGCGCTCATAAATTCAATTATACTCTTGCAATTATCACATTGCGGATCGGTAAACATGAGAACCAATGGCTTACCGAAAGCCTTGTGCAGCGAGGATTTGCCACCCGAACGTGTCACATACTTAAAATCAGGAGCCACAGTTCCGGGACGAACTTTCATAGCCTCACCAAAGTAATGTTCATAACGCAACCGTTCATCCGGAGTAAGAACAGAATCTTTTAATACGCTTTTCAGGAAGTCGATATAGTAATCTTCATTACGCATCGGTGAATTTGGATCCATCAGATACTTATCGCACATATCCACTATGAGCCAATAGGCATCGTTGTGAGCCGATGCATTATGCATAAGATTATCGAACGCAATAGCACGATCGGAACTCATAACTGCCGGAAGCACCGACAGGAAATTCACGAAATTCTGTTCCATGAAATCCATATTCAGAGAACGAGTGGTGTCGGCAAAATTCAGATTATCCCAAAAATGACCTGCCAGATAACCTGCCCGGTCTTCCGTGGCAGATATTGTTTCCGGAATAGTTGGCAGTTCAAGCAACAGCACAGCTGAATTTCCCGATGAATCAGCGTCAGCTTTTGAGGCTTTGTCGGCAGGATTCCCACATGCCACAGCCATAAATAACGTGAGTATAATTGAGAAACGTTTCATGCTTTTAAAACGATAAAAGCCGCCGGATGGTTTTCACATCCGGCGCCTTCATTATGGTAAATCACTGATAAGCCCTTAATTCAGCCTATCATATAACATTCATAGCTATCAGAAAGGATAGTTGGCAGCCTTAGCGCCACGCATGATGCCATCAATGGCATACTGATTGCGGGCTGTGCCGTTCGAGCGGTTTATATCTGTGTTTACCTCCCAGAAGAAAGGCACACAGCCATTGTTTTTGGCAGACATGGTTACATATTCAGTCCAATACGCACGGCTACCCTCAAAGTTAGCCTTGTTGAAATCCGGGAAATCAGCAGCATTGCGAACTGATGATGAATACTCGCCCACAATCACGGGCACACCGGCTGAAACATACTTGGTATACATCTTTTTGAACTGACCATCCACGTGCGCCTCTTCATTACCGTCATTACAGTTGCGGTTAGAACCTTCAACATGGTATTTTTTGCCCCAATAAAGCTTAACCAATGAAGCGGCTCCCCATTCTCCATCCTTGCCCATTATAGTATAATCGGTAGGATCATAGAAATGGATTTCCAACATAGCACGTCCATCAACCACATCTTTGGGAAGATGGTAACCACTGCTAATGGTATTATTAATATCGGTGGAAGGTCCCTGATGAACTAACACACGCATAGCATTATTACCTCCGGTGGCACGAACTGCATCGACAAACGTCTGTTGATATGCCATAATCGCTTCCAAAGACTTATTATTTTCATAGTTCGGCTCATTCATTCCGGCAAAGAGAAGATGCTGGTCATAATGGTTGAGCTTATTGGCAATCTGGGTCCAGTAATCATGTTGCTTTTTATTGACAGTCTCATCATACCCTGTCTTACAGGTATTTTCAAGCCAACCACCGTCCCAGTGAATGTTAAGGACTGCATACATATCGTTGGCAACAATCCAGCCTATCACTTCGTCCACACGGTTAAGCCATGCAGGATCAATAGTGTTGGTAGAGGCATCACTGATATGGCTATCCCATGCGCAGGGAACACGAACAGCGTTGAAACCAAGAGTTTTCAGACCTTTGATATACTCTTCATTTACCTTAGCACCACTCCAAGCGCCTTCTTCACCGGGACATTCCATAGTATTACCTATGTTAATACCGGCAAACATCTTTTTCGCAATGGTCTTTGCGTCATCGCTCATATCAGTGGTCGGCTCCATCTTAGGCTGCTTCACAGTCACAGTTTTTGATATGGAAGGATCGCTCACAAGGGAGATTACAATGTCGCCTGAGCGTTCAGCATCACCATAGTTTACCGAGTATGTGAAACTAACAGTATTTTCAACCAAAGCCTTGCTCTTAACCTCCTTAAGCCAGTCAGCGGCTTTAACCTGAACATCACCGGTGGATGCAAAAGTAACAGTCAGAGAACCGCCTGTGGCTGAAAGGGCTGCCGGGGACACAGACTTGATTTCAACAGTCTCAGCGCCATATTGTGTCACCTTAACGGTCTTTGAAATAGAACCGGCAGTAACAGTCAGGTTACCTGTGCGGACATCAAAGGCAGTATTTTCATCACACCAAAGTGGAATAGTATAAATCGACGATGAATTAGACGATCCAACCGGTCCGACATGAAGCCAGGAAGCATCGGAGCTTGCGGAGGGTTTGACGGGGGATTTCACGGTGATGGTTTGTTCCTTGGTCCCTGCAATTGCAATTTCAGTCTTGTTTACCACAAACTCATCGGAATCAAATTCAATCTTGCCGGAATTGTCATCATCGCTACACGCAATGAATGCACTTCCCATCAGGAAGAATACAAGTGATGTGAATAATGTACCTATTTTTTTCATATTAAGTTAGAAAATTGGGAAAAGGTTGCAGAACTTACTGCTTTCATGTCCTGTAATCAAATATCCATTTCAAATGAGCAGTTGATTATAAGACTAAATGAAGTTCTGCAACCCTTCGAAAAATTAATCAGTCATTACTTCACCAAGGGGAAGTATAAAGAGTCTTGTAAGTGAAAGTTTCCTCAATCGAAGAATTGAAACCGAGTGCAGTGATCACATCCTTGCCATCACCGGTAGGTGTACCGAATGCGCAATTATCCTTTGTAGAACCCCAGCAGTTCCAAAGCTCAATGCGGTGATTTCCATCCTCTTGAGAGTTGAGAACCTTAGATGCATCCCAACCAGTGAGTCCCTTACCGTCAACGACAACCTTGTCAAGGACTGCCTTAGTACCGGGGAAGAATTTATATAAATTGTCAGCCTGGACGAAATTCATTATCACACCGGCACCGTAACCTTCAGCTTCATACTTGATGTTGCAAGTAGTCTTTTCACCAAGTTTGTACTGGAAGTTTTCATACTTAACTTCAAATGTATCACCATTGTTAGCATCCCAAACCTGAGCATTCCATCCGGCTGCCACAGTAGCTAACTTCGGGGTATACATACCTGCGCCGTTAGAATCAAGGGAAACAATAGTGAATGTAACTTCAAATGTCTTATCGAACGCAAGATTGGTTTCCTCTGTAACTTCACCGCCTTCAGGACGGAAGGGAGAATTCCCAAGACCGTTCCAAGCCTCATTGTGACCGCAGCCCCAAATGTTAGCCATTTCAACACGATAAGTACCCTTGCCTTCAATATCGCCATAGAAGAAGCGAGAAGCATCGAAAAGCACATTCTTACCGTCAGCCTTGATTTCGTCAATACGCACGAACGAGTTGGGATAAGCCTTTGCAAAACCTTCAATGTCAAGCACATATACCTGACCGAAAGCACGGGGCACATCAGTTGTAAGTTTGACAGTGTGCTTACCTAGAGCTTGTTCACCACCAGGGATTGTAATTACACCAGCATCATTCCATGTAGCGTCATCCCAACCTCCGTAGCAGGAAAGTTTGGCAGTGTAGCCATACTTTTCAAGCTGGGGAATCATATTCACTGAAAGTGTAGCGGGTTCTCCATCACGGAAGTAACCGAATTGCGCAGCATCAGAAGTAAGAGAGAGTATCTTAATCTCTTTCTTGAGATTAGCACACTGACCGGGGAACACACTCGGAACGAGTAGGTCAATAGTAGCTGTGATAGTCTTGTCAGCTTCATTAATGGTATAGGTACCCTTCTGCTCTTCACCATTCTGGTTCTTGACGATGATAGTACCATCTTCGTTAATGGTCATATAACCGGTACAGTCACCGAATGCCCAAGTGTTGGAAGCGTCGGCATCCCAACGCCAGCTATCGCCAACGATAGGCTCATTGTTGGAAACTGTACGCCATGAATCAGCAGTACCATAGAACCATACCGGACCGTTGAACTTTAAGCTCTTACCATCATTGTAGTCGATTTCCCAAGTCTTGTAAAGAAGAGACTTGTCGAATACTACGTTGCGAGCGGTAGAAACCGGACGTACTGAGAGAGCCTCGTAAAGAGGAGTGGAAGTACGGTTTGAGTTAGAAGCGCTGAATCCGAATGCTACTGCAAACTGCTCGCTACCGGGGTTGATAGAACCGGTGGCATACATACCGTTAGTGCCTTCACCATTCACGGTGTTGATGGTACGAGAACCGGCAGCAGGGAGGAAGATAGAGTTTCCGTTAGGACCGGTGAGTTTATAACCGTTCACGCCGTCAACTACAGTCCATTCCTTAGTACAGCTATTGAAAAGTTCCTCGAAATCGGCAGCGGTCGGAAGAGTCACACTACCGCTCCATGCCTTGTTGGCAACGTCCTTGTCAGTCTTGTAGATGTCGCCTGAACCGTAAGCAGACATATCGATAGAGTTGCTTACACCTGTAAGTTCTCCATAGCCGAAGCGACCGCCAAGTTCAGTTTCAGTACGTGCGCCAAGGTTGAACTTAGCCCATTTTACAGAAAGACCGAGATCAACGAGGTCATTGTCAATGTCAAATTTGAAATCTGAGGTTTTGAAGCTCTGAACATCACCATAAACCACACCTGAGCCGAGATCGGCGTAGGAAGCATAGTAGTAGGTAGTGTTAGGTGCAAGACCTGCATATTCCACAGTGAAGTCAGATGAAGCTTCAGCAGCGGGAAGAATAAGACCTGCGCGAACAGCTTCCTCTTCGGGATTTGCAGCAATAACGACACCAAACTTAGCATCGGCAGGAGCACCGGTAGCACTACCGCCAAGAGAAGCGAACGCATAGTCCACATTCTGGGCTGACTTAGTGGTGAGCTGAGTATTGGTGGTGACAAGGCTCTTAACATCGCCAAGGAAAGTCACCTTACCCTGAAGTGTGGCAAAAGCCTGATAATATATCACAGTGTTTTCGGTAAGGCCTGTGAGTTCGGCAGTAACTACCTCATCCTCAAAAGTACCGGTGACAGACTCCTTAAGAGCGTTTTCAGAGTAGCCATACTTGAAACCTACTGTATAGGAAGTAGAGGCTGAATTCTGAAGTCCAGCGACAGTGCCGTGGAGCACGGCAGTGGTTGCGGTAACATCAGCCGAACCGGTAACCACAGAATCCTCTGTAAGTATAGGGTCGGTGACGATAGTGTAATCATCGTCATCGTTACATGAGACAAACGAAAGCCCCATGAACACCGCCATTGATAAAAATATCTTTGTTTTCATTTAGATTTTTCTGTTAAAAGAGTATTACTCGATGGTTAATGATGTTACATTCACCACAGCTTTAGAAACCGCATCGGCTATGTCAGGATTAGAGTTGAATCCGTCAAGCTGTATTGACACCTGAAGAGAACCTGTGCCATAGAAATTATATGTAGCACCGGTTTCGTTAGTGAGGGTCATCACATTTTCGCCTGTGGTGTTGAAATCCTGACCTTGGAAGTTGGTGAAGCAGTCAGGTTCCCACTGGAAGCCGTCGATGTTGCAGCAGAATGCAGCACGTGGAGTACCGGTCCAGTCAATACCGCTAACTGTGTATTTCAACACGAGTTTCTGACCTTTCTTAAGTTTGAGTTTGGTCGGGTCGATAGGCCATGCGCTGTCATCCTTACCAGCCCAAGGATTGTAGAACTGGATGCGGAGATACTTATTAGCTTCCTGATATACCTCAAGCTTGCTGTTGTCAACCTTGATTTCAATCGGACCTGTTGCACCACCGATAGGCTTGATAGTCATCTTGGCGCAAAGATATTTATTTGCAGCACCTGCGTTGTCATATTCAACGGGCACACCGAATACAACTTCATTGTCATCGGCAGAGCACTTCATAACCATGAACTCTTTACCCTTGATAGAAGTATTGCCGGCAGTAAGGAGAGTGATCTCATCAGCAAACACTATCTTGTTGCCATTGATAGTGAAAGTTGTAGCCGCACCGCCCTCTACGTTTTCGAGTTCAGCCTTTCCATTCTTATTGATAGTAAGTGCGAAATCTTCAATACCTTCGTATGCGGGAGCCCAAGAAGAACCGTAACCGTTGATCCATTCCCATGCACCGTTTGCGGGATTCCACCACATGTAATCGTATGGAGTTTCCTCATCGAGAAGGAATGTGGTCTGAGTAGCAAGATAAGAAGCATCGTTGCCTGAGATAGTGAAGAGTGAAGTGGCGAGATCTTCGTAAGTAGGTTCAGCCACAGGTTTTCCTTCTACCAAGTCGGGACCTTCAGTGGGAAGGATTGATGGATCATTCTTAAGTTCCTCAGAAACGAAGTTCCATACCAACCACCATGGACCTTCGCTGTTGGTACGCATTGTAGCAACCTGAAGGAGGTAAGGGGTACATTCGATAATACGGATTTCGTTAGTGTAGTTAGCACATGTACCGTCCATATCTTTGTTATGGAGTGAGAAAGTGCCGTTTAAGAATGTGATCATGGGGTGTTTCGGATCAGCGACATTCAAGCTGAACTTACCGGCAAGCTTCTCTTCACCATCGGCAGACTTGCGCATCATGTCGATCACACAACCCTGAACGGGGTCGAGAGAAAGTGTCATATAAGAATCCATATAGGGGTCATCGGCAGGAATAAGCCATGACTGGAAACCGGGATCCCAGTTAGGAGACCAGTTGCCTGTACCGAATACCGGGTTAGGATAATCATCCGGGCTCATGTACATAACCGGACCTGAGCAGTTACCGATACCGTAGTTCATGTTGCAAGGAACCCATTTTTTAGGATTTCCCTGTCCGTTTTCATCCACACCACCGGCAAGATTAGTCCAGATGGGGTCAGAAAGAAGGCCGAAGTTGTTGGAATTCACAGTGAAGGTATAGGGTTCACCCCACACTGTACCAGCCTGAGTCATCACACCGAAAGTGAGTTCATACTCACCGGCAAACGGGAATTGCAAATCAAGTTCCTGATTTTGCGACATTCCGCTGGGAGTTTTCCAAAGAGGAGTAGCGCCCTTGACAAGTGATTTCAAGTGAATCGTATTGGGGTCGTTAGCGTCGGGGGTCACAGCAAAAGCAATACCCTCAACAAGCTCTTCGGGTGACACAACGGGCCCCGAAAGCTCATGGTCGTCAGGTGAACATGCGGTAGTGGTCAAAAGCAACGCCATCGCACTCATTGACAACGAAAATAAATATTTCAATTGTTTTTTCATTGTTTAAAATCTGATAAGAGAGATTTTGATAATTTGTTTATGTCTATTGAAAATTCAGTGATGCAAGAAATCTTGTAAAAGTCAGGAAGGACTATTATAAATATATGTGTCCCGGGTGCGTTTTCAATTATTCACAAGGTGAAATGCGAATAGATAACGCAGATTTTACAAGGAAATTGTATTATATCATCAATTTAACTTTTTATAAGAGTTCCTGCATACCGAATTTTCACAAATTATTTGCCCCAACCGGGATTTTGCTTGAGCACACCGTTTGAAAGGGTAATCTGGTTTTCGGGGATCTGGCTCAGACCTTTTGTGGCAATGATTTTGCTCTTGTCATAAGTCACAGTTCCTTTCACACCGCCGTTGAACACCTCACCGGCAGAAGCAGCGATAGCATCGGCAGCCACATCAACACCCTGACGGAGAAGGTCCCAATAACGGATACCTTCAAATGCGAGTTCACGGGCACGTTCTTCCATGATGTTCTGCTGGTTGACAGCTATGTCATCAAGACCTGCGCGGGCACGAACCTGATGCATATAATTAGCGGCATTACCAGAACCAAGCTCGGCAGCCATAAGGAGCACGTCAGCATAGCGCATGAGGATCCACTGGTTAGCGTTACATTCCTGGAATCCGGCAGTACCGTCGGCATTTGTGCCGGGGAGACCGTTGCCATAAACAAGCGGAGAATATTTCTTCACTGAGTAGCCGGTATATTCACGCCAGTCAGCGAATGAGCTGTTGAAGTCATTGCCCTGAGCAATACCTTCACCCACCAAATCAATGGCAGATGCAGCACGACGAGTGTCGCCGTCAGGGAATTTTTCAAGGAATTGCGGCACTACTGTACAAGCGCCCCAGCCCTTGCCGTAAGGAGTATGGTTGAGAGAACGCATACCCATCATGACGAGCCAGCGGTTTGAATCGTTATTTCCGTTGTAGTCCTGAGTAGGAGTGAACTTCTGCGCAAGGATTACCTCCTTGTTAAAGTCACCGGCGTAAGTTGAAGCGTCAGTATTCCAACCCACGTTACCGGGTATGGGAACAAGTGAAGCAGCGGGCCAGAGATTCTTGAAATCGTCAACAAGACCGTAGTTACCTGAACCGATGACATCCTCAACAGCTGCCAAAGCATCAGCCTTGGTCACAACACCGGTAGTCTCACCTTCAGCATTGGTGAAGCCGGGATCCTTGCCATAATAACCTGAATAGAAAAGGTAGGCACGTGCGAGCATAGCCTCCGCGGCATATTTAGTGATACGGCCAGCCTCTTTTTCAGTAAGATTGGCATCAGCGGGAATATTTGCGATGGCAAATTTCAAATCTTCGAAGATTGCGGCATATACTTCAGCGGGATCAGCCTGCTCACGGTTTTCATTAACCGGTTCGAGGAACAAAGGTATGTTACCCCACAGGCGAACCATATCAAAGTACAGCAGAGCACGTATCGCGCGACATTCACCCATGTAAAGACCATGGTTGCTTTCGCTCTCCCAGTTAATCTGCTCTTCGTGAGCCATAAGCTCGTTGCAGCGGTAGACACCGGCATAGTATACTTTCCAGTCCTGTCCATAGAGCTGCATGTCGCTCGGCGATTTCATCGGATCAAAAGCATCGATAGCCTGATAGCCGAAACCGTCACCGTTACCTGTGGCACCATAGCATTCGTCACCCATCACAGTGGAAGCTACATAGAAACCTATGCCGGGAGCAGATGAAATCTGACGCCACCCATCGTAGCAACCAAGAAGCGCACGCCATGCGTCGCCCTCGGTCTTATAGAAGTTTTCGGTGTTTGACTCCGTTTTAGAGGAGACATCAAGGAAGCTTTCGGAACATGAAGTCATGCTCAGGGCTCCGACCACACCAAGAGTCAATATGTTGAATTTAAACTTGTTCATTTGTAAATCTAAACTTTAGAGGGTTCTTGATATTTAGAAAGCAAGGTTTACACCGATAAGATAGGTGCGGGGACGAGGATAGTAACCGAGGTCAACACCTGATACCCATGACTGAGTACCGTAACCGATTTCAGGATCCATACCGTCATACTTGGTGAAGGTAAGGAGGTTCTGAGCCTGGAAATAGAGACGGGCATTGCTGCACCACTTCTGATTGATGAGCGGAGCGAAATTGTAGCCCAATGTCACGTTAGAGATACGGAGATAATCGCCATCCTGAAGATAGAGGTCGGAGAACTGCCAGTTGATATTTTCATTTGTGACGCGAGGTATTTTGTTAGATGTGCCTTCGCCTGTCCAGCGGTCAAGGATGCGGGTGGTGTAGTTAGCCTGCTTGGTACCTTGGTTACGATAGCTCTGTACAATCTGGAAACCGGCAGCACCGTTGGCAGTAATACCAAGATCGAAGTTCTTATAATAAAGATTGATGTTGAAACCATAAGTGAACTTAGGCATACCGTTGCCGAGGTCAACCTTATCGTTATCATTGATAACACCGTCATGGTTAACATCTACGTAGATAACGTCACCGGGCTGAACATTGCCTTGGAGCACACCGTTACCGGCAGAGATCCAGTCGGTAATCTGCTGCTTGTTCTGGAAGATACCTGCAGTCTTGTAACCCCAGAAGTAACCGATGGGCATACCGTTCTGAGCGCGGTAGAATTCCATTGAGTTGTCATAAAGAGTATTGGCGTCACCGTGAATGATACCGTCCTCATTAGGAATTGAACCCACCTTATTCTTATTATATGCGCCGTTCACGCTGATGTTGTATGAGAAATCGCGACCGATAACGTCATTCCACGTAAGACCGAGTTCGACACCGGTGTTCTTCACGTCACCACCGTTGATGAACGGAGCGTCGGTACCTGCAGTGGCAAGGATAGGAGCCACAACGAGCCAGTCCTTATTTGTCTTCTGATACCAGTCGAAGTTGATGCCGAGGCGGCTGTTAAGCAGACGAGCGTCAAAACCGAAGTCGATCTGTTCGGATGTTTCCCAAGTCACACCGAGGTTACCGAGGCGTGAGGGATATGCACCCCAGTTGTTGGCAAGAATCTGAGAGTAGTCCATGAGTGTACCGTTAGGACCGAGATACTGACCGAAGTAGTAGTGAGTATTCTGATTCTTGATAGGAGCAAGATACTGGTAGTTGTTGATGTTCTGGTTACCTACACGACCCCAGCTACCACGAATCTTAAGAAAGTCAAGCCAAGTGCGGGTTGACTCCATGAAATTCTCGTTTGAGATGTTCCAACCTGCAGATACTGAAGGGAAGGTACCGAAACGGTGACCGCGGGCGAAACGTGAAGAACCGTCACGGCGAACGGTAAGATTGATCATATATTTCTCCTGCCAGTTCCAGCCGAGACGACCGAAATAGCTGACTGAGCGAGAATCGTCATGAGGATTACCTGACACGCTCACGCCATTTTCACCGATGGTAGAACCTGTACCATTGCTGATCCATGCATGCTCCCAGTCATCGAATCCTTCCTTAAGCATACCCTGACCGCCTCCGAGGTAAGTCCCGCTATAACGATAGCTTTCCATACCGACGAGCACGTTGAATGCATGGTCACCGAGGTTGAAGTCGTAAGTGGCAGTGTTGGTCCATGTCATACCAAGTGAATGGTTCATGTTCTGACCTACCTTGGTAACAGTGTTGTAAGCGTAGGGAGAGAACTGATAAATAGGTGTGAAGCTACGATATTCGCTTGAACCGTAAACGGCACCGAACACTGTACGGATTCTCAAATTCTTGATAGGTTCTATCTGAGCGTATACGTTGCCTGAGAATGTTACGTTTTTGTTGCGGTTGTTGGTAGTGACCATCATAGATCCGTAAGGGTTACCCTCGAATGTATACCAGTCACTGTTGGTGGTGTCATTGAAATCGCCATCGGCATTGTAAACAGGAGCAAGTGGTGAAACACCGAATGCGCCGCGGAGAGTATTGTTATACTGGTTACCTACACCGATACCTGTGCTCTTCACATATATAAAGCTTGCCTGCTCACCTATGGTAACGATACCGTTGAAGAGCTTGTGGTCAGAATTGATACGGAAGTTGTAACGAGAGTAGTTTGACACCGAGGGACCACCCACGATACCTTCTTGGTTAAGATAACCGAGTGAAAGAGCGTAAGTAGAAGTGGTGGAACCACCGGTCACACCGAGTGTATAGCTTGAAGTCTTGGCGTTGTCGTAGAACATTGTGTCAATCCAGTCGGTATCAATCACACCTGTACGTTCACCTGCTTCGTTAGTGCGCCAGATAGAATTATATGAATTCCAATCGTAAGGTGCAAGACCGCTGTTGAGCTGACTCTCATCCATGATTGTCATGTACTCCTCAGCGTTAAGCATATCCATCTTGCGGGCTACGGTCTGCCAGCCGAAATAGCCGTCGAAAGTAACCTTAGCCTTACCTTCACGACCCTGCTTAGTGGTGATGAGCACAACACCGTTTGCTGCCTGCGCACCATAGATAGCGGCTGACGCAGCATCCTTAAGCACGTCGATTGACTCGATGTCGGCAGGGTTAAGGGTTGAAATGTCACCGCCTATACCGTCGATAAGGTAAAGAGGTGATGCGTTACCGATAGTACCGAGACCACGGATAGTCACCTTCATGCCTGAACCGGGCTGACCTGACTCGCTGGCGATATTAACACCGGGAAGCTGACCCTGCATAGCCTGTAAGGGTGAAGTGGTGTTAAGTTTGGCGATGTCATCACCTTTAATCTGTGCGGTTGCACCGGTCACGAGTTTCTTTTTCTGAACACCGTAACCCACAACCACTACTTCATCAAGAACTTCGGCGTCGTCAAGAAGAGCGACATCGATCTTGGAAGAATTAACCACGATTTCACGAGTCTGACATCCCACATACGAGAATACGAGGGTTGCTCCTGTCTCGGTCTTGATAGAATAGTTACCATCAATGTCCGTGGTAGCACCGTTTGTGGTTCCTTTGACGATAATGCTGACACCGATCAGCGGTTCGCCATCCGAAGCCTGGGTGACCGTACCTGTTACGGTCAACGGTTCAGCCGATGCGACACTCACTCCGGCGAGGAAGCATATCGCAATGAGGGCTGTGCGGAATAGATGCAATGATGACTTGCATCGTCCCATTAGTTTGTTTCCCATTGAATGTAATTTAGTTTAACTGGTTAATATTTAAAGTTTCACACTAATTTGATAATAAATCGTTTTTAATCAGTAGCCATGGTTTGTCGTAGGGTTGCTTCAGTGGTTAGATTTGAAATTTTCACACAATTGTCATGGTCTCTAAATAAAACTTAGCAAATGTAAAAATACGTATTAATCTGACAAAATAATTTTACTTTGTCGAATTCATCAATAGTTTCATCGATGGATGTGTTTTGTTTTGATTAAGAGTGTTAAATGTTAATCAATAAATATTTATTTAATTGATTATATTGTTTTTAAGTTAAAATTAAAATGTTTCATTGATACTATTAACATCGATAATTTGCATAATTTGTTAACTTTAGCTTACTTTGCATCCAAGTTAAAGACCTTAAATGTTAACTCCATGCGTTTACTATTAGTTATCATTTCAACATTTGTTTTCAGCGCCATCAATGCTTCGGAGCTTTTTCTGAAACATCTTGACACGGGTAATGGCTTGTCTAACAACAAGATTAATGCCATCTATCGCGACTCGGACGGGTTCATCTGGATAGGGACTTCTTCAGGACTATGCCGATATGACGGATACTCTTTCAAAATATATCATCCCGATACCCCGTCAAATCTCCCCATAAACGGCAGTTATATCGAAGAGATTCAGGAAGATGCCGATGGAAATCTTTGGGTGCGTTCAGGTGGAGATTACTACATTTATATACCGGGTCATGACAATCTTGAGAATGATGTGCCCCGACGCATGGCGGAATTAGGGCTTGACACCGCACCTACCAAAATACTTATTGACCGAGAAAAAGGTATATGGTTCTATCTTAATGACAAAGGTCTTTACTATTCAAAAAACGGCACTGACAAGGCTGTCAAAATAGCAGAACCGGATTTCGGACATACTACCCTGTCATACTTCATCGACACACCCCACGGCATAATCACAATCGATGAGACCGGGGTGATAAGAATAATTGATCGGACATCTTTAAAGGTTGCCAAGACAGATCGTCACATCGCAAGCCAACTCCCCCCTAATCAGGCAGTTACACTAACAATTGTCTATGATAATGATGAACTCGCATGGGTGTACAGCAACGAACGTATATGGCTCTATGACTTCACTAACGATGAATGGATCAGTGACCGATTACCATCCAAGGGCAAAAATATCATTACCAAAACCCTTTTGCAGGATAAATCCGGCAAAATATGGATAGGACGTGACCACCACGGTCTTGAGCAAGTGATAAAAAGCATTGATGGAATTAAATTCATGCCTGTGGCTGATAACGCTGAAAAAGATGTGAATAATACAGTCACTGTACTGTATGAGGATCCGACTAACACTCTGTGGATAGGCACTTACAAAAAAGGAGTGTTCTATTATAATGAAAGCACCCAGAAGTTCTCATTGCTCTCTTTCCCGGATGTCAACCGCATGATTGTAGATCGGAATAACAATGTATGGGTCGGGACTGATGCCGCAGGTCTGATGCGGTGGAACCCCATGACTGAAGAGATAAATTCCTACCCGGACCCGACGGAAAACGGGAACCATGCTGCAATTACCTCACTGCTTGAAACCCCGGACGGAAGCATATACATCGGAAGTTATGCCCGAGGATTAAAGAAATTTAAAGACGGTGTGTTCGAGCATTTGCATACCGGGACAAAAATCGACAGCATATACACATGGGCACTTGCTCTATCGGGCAACAATAAGAATATATGGATCGGGACCTTGGGCTCAGGTCTGTTCAACTATAATCCAGCGACATCAAAAATCCATGAATACAACACCTCAAATTCCGGACTTTCATCTGAATATATAATCTCCATAGCAAATGGCTCCAACGGCACCGTTTATATAGCAACTGCTGTAGGCGTCTGTGCATACAATTCCACAACACAAAAAATTTACAAACTCGAAAACGTATCCCACAACAATATTACTGAAATTTTCTATGACTCACGCCAGCTCCTTTGGGTAGCTTCACGTGAAGGGTTACAAGTATATGATCCGAGCAGAGATAAAATTCATGTAATAAATCTACACAATGACCTGTCACCGTCATACGTACTCGGAATTCAGGAAGATAAAAATGGAGACATGTGGATTGCGGAAGGCTCTGAGCTGATACATATCAATCCTGAATTTGATGACAAGACGGGCGAATTTTCAGTAAAATTCCAAAACTATGACCCCAACGACGGACTTCAGAACAGTGATTTCAACCAACGTTCGTTTGCCATATTACCCGACGGCGAAATACTCATAGGGGGACTATACGGAATAAATCATTTTGACCCATCCAAAATCACCCTCAACCGCACTCTGCCAAAGGTAATGTTTTCAAGACTTTACCTCGGAAACAACGAGATAACTCCGGGCGAGGAGATCTACGGGCATGTGGTACTGAAAGGAGCGCTCAATCGCAGCCGTAAAATAGAATTATGGCATGGGAACACCGACTTCACACTTTTCCTTGCCACCGACAACTATGTACTTCCCGAAAAGAACACATTCTATTATAAGCTTGAAGGATTCAACTCCGATTGGCAGATTTCCCACCATAATAGCATCTCATACACTAACATACCACCCGGAAAGTACAAATTATTGGTATCAGCGACAAATAATGACAATTACCAAAGCATCGAACCGGCAGAACTTGAAATCATAATTCATCCTCCGTTCTGGGCTTCGCCATGGGCCAAGCTCCTGTATTTTCTACTGTTTGTACTCGCCATTTACGTCATTTACCGCATGATACGTATACGTGAGCAGCGTAAATTCAACGAAAAAAGGAAAGAGGTCGCCATACAAAAGCAAGAAGAGTTAAATCAGCTGAAATTCAGATTTTTCACTAACGTAAGCCATGACCTTCGCACACCGCTTACGCTGATAGTCTCCCCTCTTGAGAGTATGATAAAGGAAACCTCCGACCCATCGAAACTAAAAACCCTGACACTGATGCGAAACAACGCATTGAGGCTTCTCAATATGGTGAATCAGCTTTTGGATTTCCGTAAAAATGAAGTCGCCGGGCTGACGTTACACCCTACCGAGGGTGACATTGTGGCTTTTATGCAGAACATTTGCCAGTCATTCACCATGTTGTCTGAACGCAACAACGTGGCACTCAACTTTTTCTCTCCAATCAAATCGCTATACGTAAAGTTTGATGAGGATAAGTTGTCGAAAATCATGATGAATCTTCTTGGAAATGCATTCAAGTTCACCCCTGAGGGGGGCAAAGTGGATGTCATACTTGATATTTCCGACTCCAATCTCGCGATTCGTGTGGCTGATACCGGTCTCGGCGTCAAAGATGAAGACAAAGAACGTATATTTGAACGATTCTACCAAGCCGACGAGACAGGTGCTTCCTCAACTATGGGTAACGGCATAGGGTTAAGCCTTGTAAGTGAATATGTTAAGCTACATGGAGGGGATATAAAGGTAGTGGATAACATCGAAAAAGGTTCGGTATTTATTGTCACACTCCCGCTTCTCAAAGAACTGCACGAAGCGCAACGCATGACCAACAACATCCTCCCTGCAAAACAGGAAAACCAACCCGACACCAACCCTCAACCCGGCGAGCCATTGCCTGAAGCGGTTCCCGAAGTTGAGAATCCGAAACCTACACCTTCCGATTCACGCCCGATAGCCCTCGTGGTAGATGACAGTGCCGACATGCTGGAATTCCTGAAAGACGGTTTGAGCAATGATTTCCATGTCATAACCGCTCAGAACGGTAAAATAGCGTTGAAGCTTCTATCATCCATAAAGCCCGTCATCATCCTTACAGACCTTATGATGCCTGAAATGGACGGAATTGAACTATGTCGCCAGCTCAAAGCGAGCCATGACCATGTGGCAATCCCCATAATAATTCTCACGGCAAAACATGATGTGTCCGACAAGGTTGAAGGGCTTACAATCGGTGCGGATGATTACATAACCAAACCGTTTAATCTGCAACTCTTACTGCTACGGATGAAGAAACTTGTGGAGTTGACCAAGCGAGGAGCCGTGCGCACATTGATCGATCCCGAACCCGACCACATAAGCATAACACCGCTCGATGAACGACTGGTAGGGAAAGCCGTGAAATTTGTTGTGGCAAACATCAAACGTACCGACCTTTCAGTGGAAGAACTATCCTCCCACCTCGGCATGAGTCGTGTGCATCTCTACAAAAAGTTAAAAGCTATTACCGGCAAAACGCCGATAGAGTTCATCCGTATCCTCCGCCTTAAGCGCGGGGCGCAAATGTTACGAGAGAGCCAGCTTAACATATCGGAAATAGCCTATCAGTTAGGCTTTAACAACCCGAAATATTTCAGCAAGTATTTCAAGGAGGAATATGGCATAATGCCGTCAGATTATCAGAAGCAGGAAGAGCATATAACAAATCATCCTATTTAAGTTAACATTCCGACCCTCCGTAAAATCATTTCAACCCATGTGCGTCAACATTATAGATGTACGCATGTGGGTTTATTTTCGTAATTTTGTAAAGCTTAAACGCATAAACATTATTCACCATACATTACAATCTCTACTACCCATGAAATTTCGAATTTTTTCAGTTTCAGCCCTGACCGCCATGCTTGCTATGTCATGCGCAACAGGGAAATACGAAAAAACCGACAACGGTGTCATTGTCAATGTCGCATCAACAGGTGAAAACGCCACTAAAAAAGTACGCTTGCAAGTGCTTGGCGATAAAATCATTCGTGTGTCAGCGACTCCCGACAAAAAATTTGCCGATGAAAAAAGCCTTGTGGTAATACCTCAGGAAGGTAAAACCGAATACTCTGTCGAAGAGACTGATTCAACCGTGTCAGTGGTTACTTCCCAAGTGAAAGCAATAGTTTCGTTAGCTACAGGAAATGTCAAGTTCTATAACAACGAAGGCAAACTCATCGTGTCAGAGGCTGACGGCGGTCGCGAGTTCTCACCTATAAAGGTTGAGGACACCGAAGGCTACACCGTACGTCAGGTTTTCGAATCACTTAGCGATGATGAAGGTATCTACGGTTTAGGACAGCACCAGTCTGACGAGTTCAATTACAAAGGTCTAAACGAGGAACTTTTCCAATACAACACAAAAGTATCGGTACCATTCGTCATTTCCACCGACAATTATGGTATCCTCTGGGACAGCTATTCACTCTGTCGCTTCGGTAATCCCGAAGATTACAAGCAGCTCGGTAAAGTATTCAAACTTTACGACAAAGATGGCAAAGAAGGTGCTTTAACAGGTTCGTACACACCGGCGAAAGCTACCGCTCCCACCATCGTTCAGCGTGAAGACTCGATCTACTTCGAGCACTTGATCAGAAAAGAGCTTAAACATGTGGTTAACCTTCCTCAAGATTTCGTCTACCAAGGCAGCGAAGTGGAATACGAAGGTGAAATCGAGCCGCTTGAATCCGGAGAATATAAGTTTATTCTTTACTATTCCGGTTATATGAGCGTATTCATTGACGGCAAAGAGGTTGTGCCTGAACGTTGGCGCACCGCTTGGAACCCCAACTCATATAAATTCTCTGTAAATCTTGAAAAGGGGAAACGTGTTCCCATCAAGATTGAATGGCAGCCTAACGGCGCTGTAGCCTACTGTGGACTTCGCGCATACGCTCCGAGAGACGAGAAGGAACAGCAGCAGATGAGCTGGTGGGGTGAAATGCAAAGCCAGATTGATTACTACTTTGTTTACGGTGACGACATGGACGATGTTATATCTGGCTACCGTACTCTCACAGGCAAGGCTCCTATCATGGCAAAATGGGCTATGGGTTACTGGCAGAGCCGAGAGAAGTACAACACTTCCGATGAAGTATTGTCAACTCTTGCCGAATTCCGCAAACGCAATATACCTATTGATAATGTCGTCATTGACTGGCTCCACTGGAAGCAGGATTCATGGGGAAGCCATGAGTTTGACCGTGACCGTTTCCCCGATCCAAAGGGTATGGTTGACTCAATCCATGATATGCACGGACGTGTCATGATCTCAGTATGGCCCAAATTCTACGTCACTACTGAACACTACAAAGAATTTGACAAAAACGGCTGGATGTACAAACTCCCTGTTCAGGACAGTATCCGTGACTGGGTAGGTCCCGGCTATCTCGGCTCATTCTACGACGCATACAGCGCAGACGCGCGAAAACTCTTCTGGCACCAGATGGAAGAGCACTACTATCCGCTCGGAATAGACGCTTGGTGGATGGACGCATCCGAACCTAATATCCGTGACTGCACCGACCTTCAGTATCGTAAGGATCTTATCACTCCGACAGCCATGGGTCCCTCAACCAAATACTTTAACGCATACGGTTTGATGAATGCTGAAGCCATTTATGACGGACAAAGAGGCACCGACCCTGATAAACGTGTGTTCCTTCTCACTCGTTCCGGTTTTGCAGGTCAGCAACGCTATTCTACAGCCACTTGGAGTGGTGACATCGCAACCCGCTGGGAAGACATGAAATCTCAAATCTCCGCAGGTCTTAACTTTGCAGCATCAGGTATCCCCTACTGGACTATGGATATAGGCGGTTTCTGTGTTGAAGACCGCTATGTGGCTGCGGCAGCCGAATTTGCAAAGACAGGCAAGGAAACTCCCGACATGAAGGAATGGCGCGAGCTTAACACCCGCTGGTATCAGTTCGGTGCATTCGCTCCTCTCTTCCGTGCTCACGGACAATGGCCCTACCGTGAGATCTTCAATATCGCTCCTGAAGGACATCCTGCATATAAGTCTGTAGTATACTACACTAACCTCCGTTACGACCTCATGCCTTATATCTATTCTCTCGCCGGCATGACCTATTTTGACGACTACACCATCATGCGTCCCCTCGTCATGGACTTCACCGCTGATAAGGCAACCCGAAACATCGGTGATGAATATATGTTCGGTCCCGCATTCCTCGTTGCTCCGGTATATACCTACGGTGCGACATCACGTGAAGTATATTTTCCGGCAGGAGCAATGTGGTATGACTTCTATACTGGTAAGGAAATCAACGGCGGTCAGACCATCGAGGTACCCGCTCCTTACGAAAGAATGCCTCTCTACGTGCGTTCAGGCTCTATTGTTCCCTTCGGACCGGCTATGCAGTGGAGCGATGAAAAGCCTGCAGAAGAGATTAACCTCTATGTATACGCAGGTGAAAATGGTGAATTCACTCTCTACGAGGATGAAAACACTAACTACAATTATGAAAAGGGGCAATATGCCATGATTCCCTTCACCTATAATGATGCAGAAAACACTCTGACCATAGGTGATAGAAAGGGCGAGTTCCCCGGAATGCTTAAGAATCGTAAATTCAATATTGTTAAAGTGTCAAAGGAGAATCCTCGTGGCTACAACCGTGACACTAAAGGCATTCTTGTTAACTACGATGGTGCAAAACAAGTGGTTAAACTATAAGATAGCACAATAGTTTTATGATTTCTAAGGAAAAACTGATTGGATTGGTCTGCCTCGCCTTTTTAGGCGTGGCAGCCAATTTTTCTATGTCGGCAGCCGATAGCCGGGCAATATCGTTCAACAATGGCTGGAAATTTGCCTTGACTGATGGTAAAGAAATTGCCGCACCTGATTTTAACGATTCAGGATGGCGCAGTTTGAATCTCCCGCATGATTGGGCGATTGAAGGAGATTTCAACGAAAAGAATCCATCGGGCACAGGCGGCGGAGCTCTCCCGGGCGGTGTGGGATGGTACCGAAAGGAATTCACTCTCACCCCCGAGCAGAAAGGCAAAGAAATATTCATTGACTTTGACGGTGCCTATATGAACTCTACGGTTTATGTCAACGGTCACGAGCTCGGCACCCGTCCTTACGGATATGCGTCATTCAGCTACGACATAACACCTTACTTGAACAACGATGGAAAAAATGTCATAGCTGTACGTGTTGACAATGCAGAGCAGCCCAATTCACGGTGGTATAGCGGATGTGGAATCTACCGCAACGTCTGGTTGCGTGCGTTAAATCCTATCCACATACCCTTATGGGGTCAGCACATCACTACTGATGTCACAGACAACCTCGCAAAGATCAACATCAAGACCGACATTGAGAGTAATTCATCCAAGACCTCTCAGGTAAGCGTATATTCTACCGTTATAGACAATAACGGCAAGATGATAGCTAAGACAGCTACTGAAACCCTGAAGCTGACAAAGAAGCATAACAAGGCGATTGCCAACGGAGCTGTGGAGATAGCCAACCCTCATCTATGGAGCACGGAAGACCCATATCTTTATACGATTGCAACATACGTGTCGGATGCCAAGACCGGGGAAGTGCTTGACACATACCTTACCACAACAGGTCTGCGCTATTTTAACTTCGATGCAAAGAAAGGTTTTTCGCTCAACGGCAAGCCAATGAAAATAAAAGGTGTGTGTATGCACCATGACCTTGGCGCACTTGGAGCGGCTGTAAACACTCGCGGCATTGAACGCCAGCTTGAGATACTCAAAGAGATGGGAGTGAACGCCTACCGAGCTTCTCATAACCCACCGGCACCCGAAGTCCTTGATTTGTGCGACCGCATGGGTATCATGGTGATGGACGAGACTTTTGATATGTGGAGAAAAAAGAAAACCTCACATGACTATGCACGTTATTTCCCCGAATGGCATGAACGTGACCTTACCGACCTCCTGCTTCGTGACCGAAACCATCCGTCAGTCATAATGTGGAGCATAGGGAATGAGGTTCTTGAGCAATGGAGCGATGCAAAAGCTGACACTCTGACGCTTGAACAAGCCAATCTCATACTTAATTTCGGACATGGGAAAGAAATGCTTGCCGGCGAGGGTGAGGAACTGAGTGTCAACTCTCTTCTCACACGCAAACTTTCCGACATGGTGCATGATCTTGACCCATCTCGTCCTGTGACAGCCGGATGTAACGAACCGAATCCCGGAAACCACCTTTTCCGTTCCGGAGCGCTTGACATAATCGGATATAACTATCATGATGACTGGTTTGACTCAATACCTAAATGGTTCCCCGGCAAACCATTCATAATCACTGAGAGTGTATCGGCGTTGCAGACCCGTGGCTACTACCGTATGCCGTCTGATTCAATGTATGTATGGCCCGTGCGCTGGGATATTCCGTTCTACGACGAGTCTTTCTCATGTTCATCATACGACAACTGCCATGTTCCTTGGGGCAACACCCATGAAGGCACCCTCCGCCACATGGATGAAAAAGATTACATCTCAGGCGAATTTATATGGACCGGTTTCGACTATCTTGGTGAGCCTACCCCGTTCGGCTGGCCCGCAAGAAGTTCATATTTTGGAATAGTTGACCTCGCCGGAATACCCAAAGATGTATATTACATGTACCAGTCACAATGGCGTCCTGATAAGAATGTGCTTCACATATTCCCCCACTGGAATTGGAAAGAGGGTCAGGAAATAGACCTTTGGGCATATTACAATAATGCCGATGAAGTTGAGCTATTCGTAAACGGAGAGTCTAAAGGTGTGCGCAAAAAAGCACCGGGTGAGTATCACGTGTCATGGCGTCTCAACTTTGAGCCGGGAACAGTTAAGGCAGTAAGTCGCCGTAACGGTGAAATTGTCGCCACTAAGGAAATTCATACAGCTTCCGAGCCATACGCCATACGTCTTACACCCGACCGTTCAGAAATCACAGCTGACGGACGAGACCTCAGCTATATACTTGTCGAAATCGTTGACAAGGATGGCAATTTATGCCCTTGGGCTGAGAATCTTGTTAATTTTAAGGTCTCAGGCGCAGGTTTCAACGCCGGTGTCGATAACGGTTCTCCCATCTCGTTGGAGAGATTCAAGGATGACAAACGCAAAGCCTTTTACGGGAAAGCCATGCTCATAGTCCAGAATGACGGCAACGAAGGTCCCATAACTGTAACAGCTACATCTGACGGGCTGAAACCTTACACCACAACCATTAACTCATTCAAATAAAACCGATATTTATAACATAATCCAATTAAAATATCACATAATAATGAATCTAAAACCATCTATATTGACGCTTTCACTGGCGTTGGCAGCATCAGCTTTCGCTGCCTCTAATGTGCCGGTATATTTGGACGAGACACGTCCTCTCGAAGAGCGAGTGGAGGATGCACTCTCTCGCATGACTCTTCGTGAAAAAGTTGCTATGTGCCATGCGGAAGGTAAATTTGCTTCTCCCGGTGTTGCACGTCTCGGTATACCCGACTTATGGATGAGCGACGGTCCTCACGGTGTACGTGCAGAAATCAATTGGAACGACTGGGGTTACTCCGGTCGCACCAATGACTCAATCACTGCTTTCCCCGCTCTCACAGCACTTGCAGCCACATGGAATCCTGAACTGTCGTTCAACTATGGCAATGCTATTGCAGAAGAAGCTCTCTATCGTGAAAAGGATGTGATGCTTGGTCCCGGTGTGAATATTTATCGCACCCCGCTCAACGGTCGTAATTTCGAATACATGGGCGAGGATCCGTATCTCGCAGGTGAATTGGTGGTGCCTTATATAAAAGGTATGCAGCAGAACGGCGTGGCTGCCTGTGTGAAGCACTATGCGCTCAACAATCAGGAGAAATGGCGCGGACATATCGACGTAAACCTCAGCGACCGTGCCCTGAATGAAATATATCTCCCGGCGTTCAAACGTGCCATTATCGATGGCGGTTCTTGGTCAATAATGGGAGCATATAACAAGGTAAGGGGGCAACATGCCTGCCATAACGAATTGCTCTTAAACAAAATTCTAAAGGACGACTGGAAATTTGACGGTGTAGTCATTACCGACTGGGGTGGCGCACACGATACCCGTGAGGCTGCTCTATATGGTCTTGACCTTGAAATGGGCTCATATACCAATGGTCTTACCTCTGAAAGTGCGTTCACAACCGACAATTATTACCTCGCAAATCCCTACCTCAACATGCTTGAAAAGGGTGAGGTTCCCATGTCAACCCTTGATGACAAAGTGCGCCGACTGCTGAGACTCAACTTCCGCACAGCCATGAACCGTCAGAAACCGTTCGGCTCTGTGGCTACACCCGAACATTATGCTGTAGCTGAGGAAATCGGCAATGAGGCTATCGTACTAATCAAAAACAATCCCGTGACCAAGAAAGGCTCTCCCCTACTCCCGATTCAAGCCGATAAGTACAAATCGATACTGGTGGTTGGTGATAATGCCACTCGCAACCTTATGGCTGGCGGTGGTTCAAGCGAACTCAAGCCGAAAGATATCGTTACACCTCTCGATGGGCTGAAAGCCATTTACGGTGACAAGATTGAATATGCACAGGGTTACACCGCAGGTCGTCCAATGTACGGACATGCAGATGTTATTCCTCAGGCTACGGTTGATTCCCTCCGTGCTCAGGCTGTGGCAATGGCTAAGGATGCCGGTCTTGTAGTGTTTATCGGCGGTCTTAACAAAAACCACTTCCAAGACTGCGAAGGTGGCGACCGCCTTGAATACGGACTTCCCTTCGGACAACCTGAACTTATCAACGAACTTCAGGCTGTGAATCCCAACATTGTGGTAGTGCTTCTGACAGGTAATGCTGTCGAGATGCCTTGGGCTTCCAAGGTTCCCGCTATCGTTGAAGGATGGTATCTCGGCTCTATGGCTGGCAAATCAATCGCTTCAGTGCTCAGCGGCAAGATCAATCCGTCAGGTAAACTTCCCTTCTCTATCCCGGCTCGCCTTGAGGATAACGCCGCCCACCACTTCGGTGAAATCTCTTATCCGGGCGACTCTATCCGTCAGGAATATCTTGAGGACATACTCGTAGGCTATCGCTGGCACGACTCAAAGAAAATCCCTGCTCTCTACCCATTCGGTCATGGCTTAAGCTACACCACTTTCCAGTATGGCAAACCCACTGCATCGGCTAAGACTATTTCCGCCAACGAATCGCTTACCATAAGCATACCTGTTAAGAATACCGGTAATATGGAAGGTAAAGAGACCGTGCAGCTCTATATTGGCGACGATAATGCCTCTGTGCTCCGTCCTGTGAAGGAACTTAAAAACTTCCATAAAATTAATCTGACTCCCGGAGCCGAGGAGATTGTGACATTCACTGTCAAGCCGGACGATCTGAAATTCTACGATGACAAAACATCATCATGGAAAGCCGAACCGGGCAAATTCAAGGCTTACATCGGCTCTTCCTCAACCGACATAAGAGCTACCGTTCCCTTTGAATTGAAATAACAATCCATAATTACTACCCTAATAAGAAATCGGCAATGGGAAAATCACAATCCCCATTGCCGATTTTATGTTTTAAGTCACATGGTTATATAAAGGTCATTCATTGCATTGATTTCACTATGTGATTGCCGGGACGATTTTTAAAAGCTGTGGCAGCAAAAAGTCCGGCGGTTTCGGATGTATAACTGATAAAATACCTTTCGTTACCCATAAAATCAAGTATGAAAGTGGCTGTGTCAATAGCCTCGTCTTCCGGCTTTCCCTCCACTATCCGCTCTTTGATCTTGACATCAAAACCTATCACTGTTATAGCAAGGCTCACAGCTCCTGAAATAGTGACACCATCTATCCCGTAACGCCTTAGCAGAACGGAGCCGTCATCATTACAGATAAGCTCTATCATAGGAGAAACCTTCCTTCCGCTTTCAGTGATCACTCCCGGAATCAATATCTGCCTTGCAGGTCCGTAGTGACCGCTCTTCGCCGAGTATGCAACCACAGCAGCGGCTATAACAGCCGCAATAACGTAAAATTCAACTGTCTGAAACACTGACAGCAGCACAAAAGAGAAATAACAGTAGAATAGATTCAATAGCATACATACAAATTTAGCAACCTTTTTACATTTTAGCAAACAGCCGGCATGAATAAAGTGTTAATAAAATAAATCAACTCATTTATTTATGTTAGCATCAATAATACCGACACATAAAGTAGCGCAATGGTTACTTGTGCACATACACCGTCTACTTGACTATGTAGGACTGGAAAAAGACCAGAATGCGGAAGATATAATCTATATCGCCATTATTGTGGCTCTTGCACTCGCCTTAGGCTGGCTTGCGAGAACTATCATATTATATTGTGCAAAAAAAATAATGCTGTTACGCAACAATGAGCTTGCACGAGAGATGATGGAGCACCATGTGCTTTTGCGATGCAGCCATATAATCCCTCCGTTAGTGATGCTTGCCCTACTGCCATTCGCATTCACAACGGAATCTACACTGATGAAAATAGTGTTCAAAGCCCTGCTGATATATACCACCATCGTGATATGCATGGCTGTGAGCCGTGTGGCAAGTTTCGTCTGGATGAGATTTGATGAAAAACGGAACACTAAAAATCTCCCTCTTAAAGGGATAATGGATACCATAATCGGCGTCTTTTGGGTTATAGCCATAATAATATGCGTTTCGGTATTGGTCAACAAGTCACCGGTGGCATTATTGACAGGACTTGGCGCTTTCGCTGCCGTGCTGATGTTAGTATTCAAAGACAGTATTCTCGGACTTGTGGCAGGATTACAGCTTTCTCAGAATGATATGTTAAGAGTTGGCGACTGGATCGTGGTACCATCAACCATAGCCAACGGAATCGTGGTGGATGTGTCGCTGACATCTGTAAAAGTTCAAAATTTCGACAACACAATAGTCACCCTCCCACCCTACTCGCTCATATCCTCATCTTTCCAGAACTGGCGAGGGATGATCGACAGCGGTTGCCGACAGATAGCAAGAAGTGTCATATTCGATTCCGATACTATAGTCACCACCACCCCTGAGATGATTGAAAATATCTGCAAGCAGTTCCCCATCATAAAAGCATTCGTCAGTCGTGTGCAGAGCGAAGGCAAACCTATATATGACCCGGGGCTGACGGTGATTAACGGCACTTTGGAGACCAACCTCGGGCTTTTCAGAGCCTATATGTGCCAGTGGCTGATAAATAACCCGGCTATAAGCAACGACCAGCAGATATTAGTTAGAGTAATGGTTCCTAATGGACAAGGTATTCCGTTGCAGTTATGGTGCTACACAGCCACTACAAAGTGGACAGCATACGAGGCTATCCAGAGCGCAGTGTTCGAACACATCATGGCTGTCGCTCCCGCCTTCGGTCTGCGACTCTTCAACGAGCCATCCGGTACTGATGTCACTCAGATACAGTTCAACCCGCTCCCCAATCAACCAGCCCCCGTGCCTACAGCACCAAAAGCACCTCAGGCTGATAAACAGTAATTAGCTTAACCATTAACACCTATAAAAAGTAAACCGGACCGGCAATCACGCCGGTCCGGTCCTTCATTATTACCAATCTTAGACATCATACGGCAGTATGATGTTGTGTTTGTCCATCCTTAAGCACTACGGGGAGCGCCTGATGATTAACTTGACCTGCCTCGTTTACCGGGAGCTTCTTAAGCAGCACGAAGAACTCGGGTATCATATATGCGGGAAGATACTGCGCCATTTTGTTCTTAACCCATGACAGCCGGAAAGAGCGTGTGGCAGGAACAACGTAGGCTACGAGGTAAGCTGCACCCTGTTCATCGACATAATGCACGACTACACAATCTTCAACCTCGTCGGAGGTACGCATTGCCCTCTCGACCTCGCCTGTCACGACCTTCTTGCCGAGGATGTTTACCTCTGAATCCTTGCGACGCAGGTAGCTGTAGTTGCCATCTTCAAGCTTGCATCCTATGTCACCTGTACGGAACACACGGCGACCGTCATCAGTGAATACAAATGGTTGCTGGTCATTACGGTGGTCACCTATGTAACCTTCGGCAAGCCCTTCGCCCACGAGACAGATTTCACCCTCCTTGCCGTCGCTTACCGGCTGCAAGTCATCGTCAAGTATCAATATGTCAGTGGCTGCACTTACCGGCTTACCGATCGGGAAATTGCCATCTGGAAGATAGTACCCCTCGTTACAGCAATAGCTTGTAACGCCGACAGTGCCTTCAGCCGGTCCGTAAGTGTTGTACACAGGCACTTGTTCGAGCAGATGCTCTATGGACGCTGCATGGAGAGCGTCACCGCTGCTTATGAGGAGCCGCACAGTCTGCGGGAGCGATTCCACCTTGTCAAGCTCCATAAAGAGGAACGGGAAGCCGCTTATGATGCTCACATACCATTCATCAATGAATTTTAGCAATGCATCCACATCGTTACGTGTGGGTGATGACGGCACTGCGAGGATGGCTCCGTTGAGCAGGGTGCCGAACACCTCTTCCACGAATATATTCATGACACATGCAGAGTATTGCAGCATGACATCATCGCCCGACACATTGAATGTGCGTTTGAAAGCCTCGGCGAAACCAAGCACCTGCCTGTTGCCGACCGACACACCGATAGGATAGCCGGTGGCACTGGAAGTATACATTATATAAGCCGTGCGGTCGGGATGGCTGCGGTCGGGCAGCGGATGAAGCGCAGGGTCTATGTTGATTTCCTTACCTATGATGAGCTGTTTGAAGTCATAGAGGCGGTTGGCGTATGCTTCCTGAGTTATCACGAAGTCAATGCCACATTCCACAAGAAAATTAACGGTTCTGCCGGGAGGGAAATCGGGCTCGACAGCCACGAAAGCCGCTCCGGACTTGATTACGGCGAGTATTGAAGCGATCATCTCCACGCTGTGATCCATCACAATTCCGACACGTGCGGGTATGAAGGAGGGGAAACGGGAAATGAGCGTATCGACCATGCGGTCGAGACCTGCGTAAGTTACGCATGAACGCTCGTCGATGACAGCAGGATGATCCGGGTCACTGTTGACGAGCTCTTTGAAGCGTGAGTAAATCGTCGGTTCCATTTTGTAACATCCTTTTAGTTATATTCTTAATAACGACGCAACTCACACGGCGGTTTTCAATATTGTGTTAAAAATAAAATAAGCCCTATAGTTCTGTGACTACAGGGCTTAGATAAGGCTTGACCTCTGCGTGGTCAAGGGATGATGTTTATTTCAACGCAGCAATTGATGCCTGAATGTTGGCTATCTTAGCGTCGGCGTCGGCGAGTTTCTTGCGCTCACCTTCCACCACGGCGGCAGGTGCGTTGGCTACGAAACGCTCGTTTCCAAGCTTCTTCTCCACTGATTTTTTGAACCCGAGAAGATATTCAAGCTCCTTGTTGAGCTTGGCAAGCTCGGCTTCCACGTCGATGCTGTCGAGCAACGGCACATTGTATTCAGTGGTGCCGACCATAAACACTGCTGCAGCGGGGTCTTTTTCAGCCACTGTCTCAACACCTGTGAGGTTGGCAAGCTTGACAATCACAGCAGCCATCGGCACACTTGCGCCTATCACATTAAGTCGGAGTTGCTCACGGTTGGGGATGTTGCGCTGGGCACGCACACCACGCACACCGTTGACTATCTCTTTGGCTGTCTCCATGTCGGCAAGCACTTTGGCGTCAACAGGGCGAGCTTCGGGCATTGAGGCATACATGATGGATTCTCCCTCACGGCGGTCGCCGATATGCTGCCACAATTCTTCAGTGATGAACGGCATGAACGGATGGAGCATACGGAGCAGCGCATCGAAGAAGCCGATAGTGGCTTCGTAGGTAGCACGGTCAACAGGCTTCTGATACTCCGGCTTCACCATTTCGAGATACCATGACGAGAATTCGTCCCAGAACAGGCGATAAGTGGTCATCAGCGCCTCGGAGATGCGGAACTTATCGAATGAGTCATTAACCTCGGCAATCGCCTCTGAGAGCTTCCCAGTGAACCATTCGATGGCAATACGTGCGCTCTCAGGCTGTGAAACGGTGTCGTCAATCTCCCAGCCCTTGACAAGGCGGAAGGCATTCCATATCTTGTTGCAGAAGTTACGTCCGTTCTCACAGAGTTTTTTGTCGAAGAATATGTCATTGCCGGCAGGAGCGGAGAGCATGATACCCATGCGCACTCCGTCAGCGCCGTAGTCCTCTATGAGTTTCAGCGGGTCGGGTGAGTTTCCGAACTGCTTTGACATCTTGCGACCTATCTCGTCACGGACGATACCGGTGAAGTAGACGTTGTTGAACGGCTGCTTGCCCTCAAATTCGTAACCTGCCATGATCATACGTGCCACCCAGAAGAATATGATGTCCGGACCGGTCACGAGATCATTGGTGGGATAATAGTATTTTATCTCTTCATTGTCGGGCTCGAGTATGCCGTTGAAGAGCGATATGGGCCATAGCCATGACGAGAACCATGTGTCGAGACAGTCCTCATCCTGACGGATATCGGCAGCTGTAAGCTCGGGATTCTTCTCCTGTGCGAGCTTGAGCGCCTCGTCGGCGGTTTCTGCCACCACGTAGCTGCCGTCGGGCAGATAGTAGGCGGGCACACGGTGACCCCACCAAAGCTGACGTGAGATACACCAGTCGCGTATGTCGGTGAGCCAGCGGTTGTATGTGGTTTTGAATTTTTCGGGAACGAATTTTATCACACCGTCCTCCACGGCTGCGAGTGCCGGGTCGGCAAGCTTCTGCATCTTCAGGAACCACTGGTCGCTCAAACGGGGTTCGGTCACGGTGTCCTGATTGCGCTCCGAGTAGCCTACCTTGTTCTCGTACTCTTCGATTTTCTCGATGAGTCCGGCTTCCTGAAGGTCCTTGGCTATCTGCTCGCGTACGGCGAAACGATCCATACCAACGTACATGCCGGCGGCTTCGCTGATGGTAGCGTCGTCGTTGAAGATGTCGATGGTCTCAAGCCCGTGCTTTTCGCCAAGCATGTTGTCGTTCATGTCGTGGGCGGGGGTGACCTTTAAGCAGCCTGTACCGAAGTTTATGTCCACATAATCATCCTCTATGACGGGGATTTCACGGTTTACGAGGGGCACAATCACTTTCTTGCCGCGCAGATGCTGGTTCTTGGGGTCGGCGGGGTTGATACACATTGCGGTGTCCCCCATGATGGTCTCGGGACGGGTGGTGGCAACAACGGCATAACCATCCTCGCCCACTATCTTGTAGCGCAGATAGTAGAGCTTTGAGTGCTCTTCCTTATAGATTACCTCTATGTCCGAGAGGGCTGTCTTGGCTTTGGGGTCCCAGTTGACCATGCGCTTGCCACGGTAGATGAGACCTTTGCGATAGAGATCGACAAACACATGTATCACGCTCTTGGAGCGAATTTCGTCCATGGTGAAGGCTGTGCGTTCCCAGTCGCATGAGGCGCCGAGTTTCTTAAGCTGTTCGAGGATTATGCCTCCATGCTTCTCTTTCCATTCCCAAGCGTGCTCAAGGAACTGCTCACGGGTGAGGTCGCTTTTCTTGATACCCTCGGCAGCAAGCTTAGTCACCACCTTGGCTTCGGTGGCGATTGCGGCATGGTCGGTACCGGGCACCCAGAGGGCGTTTTTGCCAAGCAGACGGGCACGGCGGATAAGGATATCCTGAATGGTGTTGTTGAGCATGTGCCCCATGTGGAGTATACCTGTCACATTTGGCGGCGGAATAACGATGGTGTAAGGCTCACGGGCATCAGGCTCGGAGTGAAACAGCCTATGCTGCAGCCAGTAGGCATACCATTTGTCCTCAACCGCTTTGGGGTCATATTTAGAGGCTAATTCTTCCATAAATTCAGCAGAATGATTGGTGATTTCTATATTTTTCTGCAAAATTACAAAAAAATCACTCCCCAAAGAAACGGATTAAAAGAAAAGTGAAGGGAGGGTGAGAGGATCGGACTAATCGGACTAATCGGACTGATCGGACTAATCTGACACATCAGACTCATCAGACACACCGGGCACATCGGAGGAGGATGGCTGCATAGGAGGCGGGAATCGTCGCAGACGATGAGGTTATTGTTATCCCCCTGAGCTCTCAGGGGGTGAGACAGCCATACACTTCCCCCCAAGTCGCCGCCGGCGACGCTGTTGTGGTTAGCCCCCTGAGCTCTCAGGGGATTGGGTGGTGAGACGGGGGATAGAGGCTGATTTTTGCCTTAATATCGTGTGCTTATTCTGTAATAATATACTCTCCAATATAAGTTTGGTTTAGCTTCTGCTCAATATCTTTTAGAGTGATGAGTTTGTTTGATAATTTGATCATGTTTACTAATAGATATATCTTATTTGTGACGTCAGAGACTTGATAAAATGTTTTTGAACCGAACAAGTTAATCATCATACGCTGGTAGAATCTAAACCGGCGATTACCACTTGACTTTTCTATCATTTTACCCTTTATATCCTTGTCAAGATCCGGAGCAGCAACAAAACCAAACGACATCAGAGGATTCTTTCGGTAGTATTCCAACATAACTTCCACACAGGAACGCACTACGGTTCGCGGCTCATAATCATTAGTCAGAAGCGAATATCTGTCTTTGCTCTTTTCCACGCCTTTCCAATAGAATTTAAGCCCCAAAAATTCATTTTCGAATTCCTCGACTTCTACTATGTACCGTTTGTTTGTCTTTTCGGATTTGAATGTCCATAAATCAATAATGCGAAGTGAAGATGAATCCTTACTTCGCATTATAAATGTGGGTTTATAATATTCCAAGGAATGGCTCACGGAAGAATATACCGATAGGATGATATGCGCAAACGCTGACGCTCTGCATCTGTTACTGCCTTGAGCTTAATTGCCTGAGGACGGGGAGTCGTAACATTGTTTCGACCTCCATCCTTAGCTATGCGGGCAACCGACGATACCGGATTCTTAGATACTTTCATGTCTTCTTATTTTAGAGTTCGTTATCAGGCAATATTATCATTAGTTTTATTGTGCAAAACTACGACAAATATTTTAATGCCGCAAATTTCAACCACTTAAAAAATAACATACTTTGAATAATTAACGCTGCACCCGGTATTATTGTTGTTAATTAAAATGCAGCAATATTGGATGTTTTGAAGGAGGGGTGAGAGAATCGGACGGATCGGACTGATCGGAGAAATCAGACTTATCAGACCCATCGGACTTATCGGAAGTGGATGGCGGTGTTAGTTGTGGGAATCGTCGCAGACGATGAGGTTGTGGTTAACCCCCTGAGGGACTCAGGGGGTGGGACAGCTATACGCTTCTCTCGCAAGTCGCCGCTGGCGACGTTGTTGTCGTTAGGAGGGTGTTGCAGAACTCCCTACAAAAAAATTAAGCAAAAGCCTCAACTTTCA
>ERZ777011.891-NODE-891-length-39798-cov-20.627029_pt1 | contig 39798 bp, 43 predicted proteins | sample MGYA00374964_ERZ777011 | MGnify/ENA primary metagenome ERZ777011 (study PRJEB29310, sample SAMD00008975) | mouse gut metagenome | study: EMG produced TPA metagenomics assembly of the Metagenome analysis of fecal microbiota from mouse which was promoted...
TAAACTAAAAGGACTGACTCCTGCAATAGGTGCCAGTCCTAATTTTGTTTTGCCGTTTTATCGGACAGCAATAAATTGAAAAAAACTTTTTTTGCTATTTGAAAAAAAATCCGACAGATGAATGACGATGAATTTTGAAAGAGACTTTCGGTTTCTGTTGTGCAAATATTGTGCAAAAAGCAATAGTAAAGCCGCAACTGGTTAAACATAAATCAGTTGCGGTTTTACCTTGTTGCCTTGGAAGGGATACAAACAATGCGGATGCCGTAGCCCTTCAGGGGCGCGGCATCCGCAAAATATTTTATCAGGGATTATCTACTCCGGTCGGCCTTCACTTGTGAAGGATGCTGTCGGCTACCTGCTGTGCCAGATCGCCATTGTCTGCGCAATACTCCCAGTACATCGCTCCAAGCATACCCTGCTGCTTGATGTAGTGGAGCTTTGCCGCCATCGAACGCTGGTTTTCGAAGCCCATGAGTATGCGTCCGCTTATCGAGTCGGCCATATACGGGGTTTCAGCGATGGAGTCGTAAATCTCCACAGTGCCGGGAAGCACTTTGAGATCCTTGTAGTCCATATAATCGGGATAGGGATCCACGCCGCGTCCGTAGAACGGCAGACCGAGCACAAGCTTTTCGGCAGGAATTCCCGCAGCGAGATGTGCACGGTAGGCAGAGTCGGCAGAGTGGTTGCCCGAGGCCTCGCTTGCATAGAGAGGAGCATGCGGACGTCCGCTCGATGCCGGCGACATGTCATACGACATGATGTTGACGAAGTCGACGTATGGCAGTATAGCCTCAAAATCGATATACTTGGCGCTCCAGATGGTAGCGAGAGTCAGCAGACGGTCGGGACCGAGGGTCTCACGGAGCTGACGCATGAGCAGAGTGTAATTCTCCGTGTCTTCGGGCGACGACGATATGCCTGCGGAGCTGCTTGTGGGATACTCCCAGTCTATGTCGATGCCGTCAAGCCCATAGCGCTCCACCTTGGCCAGACAATCGTCGGCAAATTTGGCGCGCAGTGCCGAATCGGCTGCCATCTCGCTGAAATTTCCGGCACCCCAGCCACCGATAGAGAGCATTATCTTCAGATCGGGATTCACACGGCGCAGAGCCACCACCGAATCAAGACGGGCGGGATTCTGCACGGTCACCGAGTCAAACGTAGGCGCTACCTTGCCGAAGGCATAGTTGATATGCGTCATGAGGCTCGGATCGGGAGCGCAGCTGCTCCAGCCTGTGACGTAGGCCACCACGATCTGCGATGTCGAATCGGCCGCATTGTCCTGAGTGGCCGACGAAGTGTGGTTGCAGCCGCTGAACACTGCCGCCACCGACATGACCGCTGCCGTCACTACGGCAGCTTTCTGTAGTTTTTTCATATTAATGTATTGTTAGTGAGATTTATGGTCAATTGGAAAATCAGTCGAAATCGTCATATTTGTCGGCGGGAGCCTCATCCTTGGGCAACGGCTTGTGGCACGACAGCAGACGCTCGAACGATGACGGTACAGGGGTGGAGAACGACATCTCGCGACGTGTCACGGGATGGACGAAGCGCAATGTCTGGGCATGCAGAGCCAGACGGTGGATGACATTGCTGTGACCTCCGTAGCGACGGTCGCCGCTTATCGGACAGTGCATATCGGCCATGTGGACCCTTATCTGGTTTTTACGGCCGGTGTCAAGCTCCACCTGAAGCATCGCATAGGGATTGGATGACTTAAGCGTCGTATAGCGTGTGACGGCAAGCTTCCCCTCATCCGGTTTGTCGGTTGAATACACCTCGTAAGCCGAATTTTCGGCGAGATAGCTCCGGTATGTACCCGTGGCAGGTTCGGGTGTCCCCTCCGTCACAGCCAGATAGCGGCGCTCAAGCACCATATTGTTCCAGTTGTGCTGCAGGGTTTCCTTGGCCTTTTCGTTTTTTGCGAACACCATCAGACCGGATGTGTCGCGGTCAAGACGATGCACTATGAATATCTTGTTGCGCGGATTGCCCCACTTCACATACTCGCGAAGGATCGAATAGGCAGTGCCCTCACGCACCTTGTCGTTGCCCATCGAGAGCAGCCCGTAGCCCTTGTTTATCACGATTATGTCATCGTCCTCATAGACGAGCTTGATGCGCCGGTGGTAGAACACGCGGAATTCGCGGGTGAGATTGACCCTCACCTCATCGCCGGGAGCAAGCGAGTGGTCAAACTGTGTGACTGGTAGTGCGCCGACAGCCACCTGACGGTGTTTGAGGAGGTCCTTGACGTTGGTGCGCTTGCGCTGAGGCATAGAAGCGAAAAGAAAATCAAGCAGCCGGCACTCTTCACCGACACGGTAAGTCTCGATGCGGTCGGGCATGAACGCCGTCCGCTCCGCCCCTGGTTTTGTATTTCGTGGTCTGTTCATTTGCGTCGGGTTGATGTGCGCCGCGAAGTGCGTTTAGGCGCGGCGTCCTGCTTTGCGATGATCTCGCGCACTTCCTCTATGGTCAGCCTTTCCGGCTCGGTGACCGTCTTCGGTATCTTGTAATTGTTGCCTGCGGCATGGATGTAGACACCATATCGTCCGTTGAGTATCTTCACGTCGGGATCCTCTGCAAACTCCTTTACGGTCTTCTTTGTTTCGGCCTGACGTTTATCCTCTATAAGCGCTATGGCCTGGTCGAGAGTGACGTCGAGCGGAGCCATGTCGCGCGGAATGCTCACAAATTTTCCGGCATGCTTGACATAAGGGCCGAAGCGTCCGAGTCCCACACTCACCTCCGTGTCTTCGAACGTACCGAGTGTGCGCGGAAGTTCAAACAGCTTCAGAGCCTCAGGCAGAGTTATGTCGAGCACCGACTGGTCACGCCGGAGCGAAGCAAACTGCGGTTTCTCCTCATCCGTGCTCTCGCCTATCTGCACCACAGGGCCGAAACGTCCGATTTTAACGTAGACATTGCGTCCCGAAGCCGGATCCTGTCCAAGCAGGCGCTCGCCCACACGATGTTCAAGCCTCATGTCGGAAGCCTGCTTTACCTCCGGATGAAACACGTCGTAGAAGTCGCCGATCTCCCGGCTCCATTCGGCATCGCCTTCGGCTATCTTGTCGAACCGCTCCTCCACCTTGGCCGTGAAGTTGTAGTCAAGCACGTTGGGGAAATAGCGGGTAAGGAATTCGTTGACTATAGTTCCGGTATCGGTCGGAATAAGCTTGCCACGGTCAGAGCCGGTGTTTTCGGTCTTTTCCGTGCGGCTGATCTTACCGCCTGCCATGTCGAGCACCACAAAGCGGCGCGGTTCGCCGGGACGTTCCCCTTTCTCGACATATTCGCGCTGCTGTATGGTGGAAATGGTCGGAGCGTAGGTCGACGGGCGTCCTATGCCAAGCTCCTCCATCTTCTTCACGAGCGATGCTTCGGTGTAGCGCGGAGGCGCCTGCGTGAACCGCTGCGTGGCTTCTACCAGCGAGGGGGTCAGAGATTCGCCTTTTGCCACAGGCGGAAGCAATGCTGATCCGGGAGCGGCCATATCGTTGTCGTCGTCAGTGCCTTCGATATAAAGCCGTAGGAATCCGTCGAACTTTATCACTTCGCCAGATGCCGTGAAGTGTCCGTCGACACCCGGAGCCTCTATCTCTACCGTGGTTTTCTCGAGCTCGGCGTCGGCCATCTGCGAGGCCACTGTACGCTTCCATATCAGCGCATACAGCCTTTGTTCGTCGGAGTTGCCCGGTATGGTCTGCCGGTCGACATAGGTAGGACGTATAGCCTCGTGTGCTTCCTGCGCTCCTTTGGATGACGTGTGATAGGTGCGGCGTTTGAGGTAGTTCTCGCCCATTGTGCTGCCTACGACCTTCGCTATGGAATTAAGAGCGAGCGTAGAGAGATTGAGAGAGTCGGTACGCATATATGTGATATGTCCGGCTTCATAAAGATGCTGCGCCACCATCATTGTCTTGCTCACGGAGAAGCCGAGCTTGCGCGATGCTTCCTGCTGGAGAGTGGAGGTAGTAAATGGCGGAGCCGGGCTCTTGCGCAACGGCTTGACATTAATGTCGGATATAGCGAACGAAGCTTTGGCGCACTCGTCAAGCAGACGCGTGGCCTGAGCCTCATCGGTTAGGCGTCGTGAATATTCGCCGTCGAGCGTGCCTCCCGAAGTGGCGAAACGTCCGGTGACACGGAAATATGGCTCAGGGCGGAATGCCTTGATCTCCTCTTCGCGTTCCACTATAAGCCTAACGGCCACCGATTGCACACGCCCGGCCGACAGTGCCGGCCTGATCTTGCGCCAGAGCACAGGAGACAACTCGAAACCGACTATACGGTCGAGCACGCGGCGCGCCTGCTGGGCGTCGACCAGATTCAGGTCTATCTCACGCGGATGCTGTATGGCGTGAAGTATCGCGTCCTTGGTGATCTCGTGGAACACTATGCGCCGTGTTTTGTCGGGCTTCAGTCCCAACACCTCATACAGATGCCACGAAATGGCTTCTCCCTCGCGGTCCTCATCAGATGCGAGCCATACCATCGACGCCTGCGAGGCAGCCTTGCGCAGGTCGCGCACAAGCTGACGCTTGTCGTCGGGTATCACGTATTCGGGCTGAAATCCGTTGGCGGTGTCGACACCCAGATTGTTGGGGGCGAGGTCGCGTATATGACCGTAGCTTGACATCACCGTATAGTCGGGACCGAGAAATTTTCCGATGGTTTTCGCCTTGGCGGGCGACTCCACTATGACGAGATTTTTGACCATATTTGAGAGCTGTATCACTTCATTCGTTAAATCATCCGGCAAAATTAGGAAAAAGAAATCAATTTCGCCTCATTTTTTTAGAAAGCGTTGAAATAATGCGCCATAAAGGCCACATTAGATCGCATTATGTCGCATATTGCAAAGGCCATGTGCCAAAATTCGTTTTTTTGACACATGGCCTTTGCATATTTGCCGCTCAGCTGTACCGTCGGCATCATTCTATGGCTTTACGGCTGGCCGATATGGCGTTCCACGCCAGAACGGCTATCACGGCACCTGCAAGCGGACCTACTACCATGATCCAGAAATCACCCCATGCATCAGGCGAGAACAGAGCCGGGCCGAAGCTTCTGGCAGGATTGACCGAGCAGTTGTCGACCGGAATACCGACTATATTGACCAGACCGAGTGCTATGCCTATGGCTATGCCGGCAAAGCGGCCGAAGCCATGACGCTCATCAGTGGCGCCAAGTATGGTGAGGACAAAGAAGAACGTGAACAGTATCTCCATCAGCAGAGCCATCCCTGAAGTAGCACCTGGCTGAAGCACGTTGGAGGCAAGAATATTGCTGCCGGTCACTCCGCCAAAATCGAATCCCATGTCCATATTGACGAACCAGTACAGAAAACCGGCTCCAACAGCCGCGCCGATGAGCTGAGCCACCACGTAGCCGCACAGATCGCGCCCCGACAGTTTGCCTGAAAGAAACATGGCGAACGAAACGGCCGGATTGACGTGGCATCCGGATATGTTGCCGATACAGTAACACAGACATATCAGCACCAATCCGAAGCAGAGCCCTATGCCGAGCACTCCGATTTTCGGACCTGCGAGCACGGCACTGCCGCAGGCCATCAATACGAGGAACATTGTGCCGAATCCCTCGGCCATATATTTTTTCATAGATTCATGAATTTGAATTGATTTTAAGAAAAAACAAACGCCGCTCGCCTTTTGTTGCAGCGAAGCGGCGTTAAAAATGTCGCACGATGACAGGGAAAGCATGGATTCATAGATTTCACTTCATTACCGGGAAAGGGTCTATGGCGTCGATATCCACCTGCTCGCCTGAAAGCAGGGAGCGTCTTATCTGCGCGGTGACCGCGCGGTAGCCGGCTGTTTCGAGCGGCGAAGCGTTAAGGGAGCGATCATCGTCGCTGCCGATGTCGAGAAGCGATTCCGTGCGTGCGATCGAGTCGAGCACCTTCTGCGACTCGGCACCGGTACGGAGCAGCGACAGCGTGTAGGCAAGCTGCTCGGGCAGACGCAGATTCCATCCGGCTATGGCGGATATATCCATATAATCCTGAAGTTCCTTATATCGCCGGCATACGTACAGTTCGATGAACAGAGCCGAAACCGGCGGAAGCTGATGCAGTCTGAAACTTGACACCAGCATATTGACCGCCGCACCATGACGTCCGGCGCGTATCAGCTCTTCGGCTTTGGCATTCCAGTCGTCGTTTCCCTCTGCGGCTCTTTCCATCGCCGCCATCATCACGTCGACCGGTATGGCACCGTCGGTGATGGTGTTGAGATACTCCACTGTCGGCAGATCATCGGGATGTCGGCGACGATACGCTTCAAGAGCATCGACAGCCATCTGCACGAATCCGGCCGCGTAGAGTGTCAGAGCCTTGTAGTGAGCCGGAGCCGGATCGTCGGGTTCCACCTCTATAGCTTTGTCGAGCCAGGCCACAACCTCTTCACATGGACGGCACATTTCGTAGAGTGCCTGAGCCTTGAGCATCATGGCTCTGACCGACTCGGGGTTTATGGCCAGCGCGTAATCGGCCGAATTGATGCTGTCGTCAAACTTCGATGCCGCGATCTGTATCTCTGCGAGATTTTCCCAGAATTCACAGTTGAACGGCTCCAGATCGGTCAGCTGTTCGGCGCATGTCATGGCCACCCCATAATCGTAGTTGACCTTGGCTACCTCGACCATCTCGTAAAGAAATGTCTGCGGGTAGTCGGTCAGACGCATAATGCGTTCTTTCGACTCTACAAGCCAGGCGAACTCCCCGATTTCCGAAGCGGTCTGCACAAGCTGTATGATCCATTCGTCCTCGAAATCTGATCCGCCATCTATGATGCTTTCGAGCCGTTCGCGGGCCTGCTGACGCGACGGCTTGTCGATACGCAACGCCAGCAGACGTCCGATGACCGAGCCGGCTACCGGCGCGACAGCCCTGCGGGCCGATTCATCGCCCGATGTATCAAACACCAGACACGCCTTACGCTGCATCAGCGGCTCGCTCGACGGGTAGAGCCGCGCCCCGACCAGCAACACGTCGATACGCGTCGCGTCGTCGGCCATGTCCGAGGCATAGTCGAATATCTCGATCAGATCATCCTCATCGAAATAAGCGTCGGGCTGCACGGATTCTTCCTTAAAGCGGTCGTAAAGCCGTTTCAGTTCGTCATTGTAGCTGCTGTGTGGATCGTCAAGTCTGCTCACCTGGCTGAAGAAGATGTTTTAGTAATGGGTTGATATGGCGACGGCTCACTTTTTCTGCTCCTTCTCCCAGCTGTCCTTGAGGGCAATGGTGCGGTTAAACACCAGATTGTCGGGGGTCGACGAGCGGTCGGGCGTAAAGTAGCCTATGCGCTGGAACTGGAAATGCTCTCCCTGACGGGCGTTCTCGGCGAGGAAAGGCTCCACCTTCACTCCCTCTACCGTGACAAGCGAATCGGGATTGAGCAGCTCGCGGAAATCGCGGTCGGTTTCGGCCGCAGGATTCTCCACGCTGAAAAGACGGTCGTAGAGCTTCACGGTAGCATCGACGGCATGGCGAGCCGACACCCAGTGGAGAGTGCCCTTGACCTTGCGCATGCTTCCGGGCAGTCCGCTGCGTGTATCGGGATCATACGTGCAGTAGATCTCCTCGATAGTGCCGTCGTCGGCTTTTTTGACGCCGGTGCACTTGACTATGTAGCCGCCTTTTAGGCGCACTTCCTGGTCAGGCGCCAGACGGAAGAATTTCTTGGGAGGATTCTCCATGAAGTCGTCGCGCTCGATATAAAGCTCACGGCTGAACGGCATGGTGTGTGTGCCGGCATCGGGCTGCTCGGGATTGTTGTCCATCGAAAGCATCTCCACCTGATCGTCGGGATAGTTTGTGACTATGAGCTTCACGGGGTTGATCACGGCCATTCCGCGTGTGGCTATGGCGTTGAGATCGTCGCGCACGGCATGTTCGAGCAATGACACACTGTTGAGCGCCTCATACTTGGTGTAGCCTATCTTGTCGATAAAGTTGCGTATGGATCGTGGTGTATAACCGCGGCGGCGCATTCCGGATATTGTCGGCATACGCGGATCGTCCCATCCGTCGACGAGGCCTTCCTGCACAAGCTGCAGAAGTTTGCGCTTCGACATGACAGTGTAGGTCAGGTTGAGGCGGTTGAATTCGATCTGACGCGGGCAGTACGACTCATCGGCCAGTTCCTTTACGAAATACTCATAAAGCGGGCGGTGAACCACAAATTCCAGAGTGCATATCGAGTGGGTAACACCTTCGAAATAGTCGCTCTGACCATGAGCGAAATCATACATCGGATAGACTTTCCATTTGTCGCCGGTGCGGTGGTGGGGAGTCTTGATGATTCTGTACATGATCGGATCGCGGAAATGCATGTTGGGCGATGCCATGTCAATCTTGGCACGCAGCACACGCGCTCCTTCGTCGAACTCACCGGCATTCATGCGCATGAACAGATCAAGATTCTCTTCAGGTGTACGGCTGCGGTAGGGGCTCTCCTGCCCCGGCTCTGTGGGCGTTCCCTTCTGCCGGGCTATCTCTTCCGAGGTCTGGTCGTCGACATAGGCTTTACCTTCCTTGATCATACGGCATGCGAGATCAAACAACTGAGGGAAATAGTCGCTGGCGTAATACTCGCGGTCGCCCCAGTCAAATCCGAGCCAGTGGATATCCTCTCGTATGGCGTCGACATATTCCACATCCTCCTTTACAGGATTGGTGTCGTCAAAACGGAGGTTACAAGTGCCACCGAAACGCTCTGCGACTCCGAAGTCCATGCATATTGCCTTGGCATGGCCTATATGGAGGTAGCCGTTGGGCTCGGGCGGGAAACGTGTGTTGAGGCGTCCGCCGTTCTTACCCTCGCGGAGATCGTCGGCCACGATCTGTTCCACGAAGTTCAGGCCACGTGTTTCAGCTGCCGGCTGTATGTCTTTTTCTTCAGTCATAATGATAATGATGATGATAAGTTGTTGTTTCAGAATTTATATGCCGCCAGGGCATGAAAGTCGTAGTTGTGAATGCGCGGACAGACGATACCGTCGGTGCGGGCTACATTCTTGAATCCGCACTGCAGACGCGCCCCTATGGCGAAATGACGGCCAAACTGGAGAGCTGTGGAGAAATGCAGTCCGATGTCACTGCGTCGGTATGAATGGATAAAAGTGTCCTTGCTGTTGAAATAATCCGGTTTGCTCTTCACAACACGCGGGACGAGCTGTCCGAGATCGTTGATGACGGAGTTGAAAATGGTCTGATTTTGAGATCCCGAAAGCCCGTACTGATAAAAGAGTCCCGCATCGATATTCCATCTGATCGGGCCCAACACATGGAATCTGAACGACATGAACACCGGTATGTTGGCGTAGCAGTAACGGTTGCGAAGAAAAACGTTGCTCACACTGGTGGCATCATCATTGCTGACTCCCATATCAGTGCGGCTGTGGTTGAGGAGTATGTTTAATTCCGTGCCGAGTCCGAAAAATGTGTTCAGCCCGAATACAGCTCCGGCACCTACTCCATAACTGCCCCCCATCGAGTTGTTGATTTCGCGGATTTCAGGAAAACATGACGCATAGTTCTGTATGACGCCGCTTCCGCCGCCGAGCAGATGCACGTCGACTTCGAGAAACTGGCGTGCCGGTGCAAACGAAACAAACTGCTGCGCGCATGCACGCTCCGGACACGAAACCGCAGCCATCAGAGCCAAAACGACAGCAACTGTCGCCTTACGTATTTTTACGCATTTGTCAAACATGCCCCAAAATTACGCATTTTATCTGACATATCTATCGCAAATGCCATCCGTATTACCCGATAGCACCGAGAAAAAAAATGTTTTCAGAAACATGGATCGCCTTGCGACACCAGCCTGCCGCAGATCCCGACCTGCGGTCAGCGCGAAGAGGACTCGCTGTCGATCACTGCCATCACGACCTTGCCTACAGCCTGAAGCGACCGCTGGTCGATCGACGACATATTATCGGAACGGGTATGCCATGTCGGCGGAAATGAATGAGTTATGGCATTGTTGCACTCAATGATGTCAATACACGGTATGCCGGCACGGTTGATGAACACATGGTCGTCGATTATCGATCCGCCGACATCGTCGATAAACGTCTTCGACAAGCCTTCGCGAGCTGCGATGCCCCACACTTTGTTGACCACTGCGGGAGCTGCCTGATTGGAATAGTATTCGCGGTGGAAACGCGCGTTGGTTCCACCAACCATATCGAGTACTATGCCGTAGACCGGACGGTTGTCGGCGCTGTAAGGCATGCGCTGGATCCAATACTGTGTGCCCAGACACCATGTATCCTCCTTGTTGCTGAAACCGCTCGAATCACCGTAATCCTCCGCGTCGACAAGAAGCAGATCGACACCCACGTCGGGACGCTCCACGCCAAGCACTCTCGCCACTTCAAGCAACACTCCCACACCGCTGGCGCCGTCGTTGGCTCCGTCAACCGGCACATGACGATCCGACTCGCGGTCTTCGTTGTCGGACCACGGACGGCTATCGTAGTGCGCCACCAACAGTATGCGGCGGTTATTGCCCGGATTGAACCGTCCCATGATATTGCTTATGGGGAGTTCATCGCCGTTGAAGGCGCTGACTATTGCATTCTGCACAAGGATTGTATCACATCCGTGACGCGCGAGTTCGCTGACAAGAAACTCGGCGCAACGCCGGTGAGCATCAGTACCGGGCACACGCGGTCCCATCTCCACCTGACGGCGTATATTCTCGTATGCGCTGTCAGCTCGAAATTTCATCTTAAGCTGTGTCGTCTGCGACGCCTGCTGCACTTTTGTTTTATTACGACGGCCGTCAGACGCGCCACATCCTGTCAGGATCATGGCGACGACAAGCACTATGTTAGATACAATCGCGTTCATTCCGGTATATGATTTCTGTATCGCCGCAGCGATACGACGGTCAGTATATTGGATTTGTCGACAAAGTTACGTCTTTGTTACGGAATTATGACTATGATTCGATTTTTTTGTCGGATAATTTGATTAAACTTTGTTAAATAGTTATCTTTGCACCCTCAAACACAACATCCACCGATGGACACAGAAAAAATACACGATGAAATCACACGTCTGCGCCGGGAAATAGAGCGGCACAACCACAGCTATTATGTGGACAACGCCCCTACTGTTTCCGATCACGACTTTGACATATTGATGAAGCGCCTTGAGGAGCTTGAGAAAGAACATCCTGAATGGGACGACCCCGACTCCCCCACCCACCGTGTGGGCAGCGATCTGTCGAAGGGGTTCGTTCAGGCGCCTCACATACACCCGATGCTGTCGCTGGGCAACACCTATTCGGTCGGCGAGGTCGACGAATTTCTGGGACGCCTGCGCGACAGTCTCAACGGCCAGCCGGTGACCATCGTGGGAGAGATGAAATTTGACGGCACATCAATATCGCTGATCTACGAACACGGTCGGCTCGTAAGGGCTGTCACCCGTGGCGACGGTGAAAAGGGCGACGTGGTGACCGACAACGTGCGCACCATCCGCTCCATACCTCTGCACCTTCAAGGCGAAGGGTGGCCCGAGAGCTTTGAAATCCGCGGTGAGATCGTGCTGCCATGGAAAGCATTCGACCGGCTGAACTCCGAACGTGAGTTTCAGGAAGAGCCGCTCTTCGCCAATCCGCGCAATGCTGCTGCCGGCACGCTGAAGCTGCTCAACCCGGCCGAAGTGGCCCGACGCGGCCTCGACGCCTACTTCTACTATCTTATAGGCGACAATCTGCCATGCGACACCCACTACGAAAACATGCAGCAGGCACGATCGTGGGGGTTCAAGGTGTCGGACGCGATGACACGGCTCAACAGCCTGGAGGCGGTGGATGCATACATCAACCATTGGGACAAGGCGCGGAAAGAGCTGCCGGTAGCCACCGACGGCCTCGTGTTCAAAGTCGACTCGCTGCGCCAGCAGCTCAACCTCGGCACCACCGCCAAATCGCCTCGCTGGGCCATCGCCTACAAATTTCAGGCGGAGAGAGCCCTCACGCGGCTGCGCTTCGTATCGTTCGAGGTGGGACGCACCGGCGTCATCACTCCGGTAGCCAATCTTGAGCCGGTGTTGCTTTCGGGCACAATAGTGAAGCGTGCATCGCTCCACAATGCCGACATAATACAGTCGCTTGACATACATCAGGACGACATGCTATATGTGGAGAAAGGGGGCGAGATAATCCCCAAGATCACAGGTGTCGACACCGACAGCCGTCGTCCCGACGCCACTCCGGTTGAATTTGTCGACCGATGCCCCTCGTGCGGATCGCCGCTGACACGGCTTGAAGGAGAGGCGGCATGGGTTTGTCCAAACAAATATGGCTGCAGCCCTCAGATAATTGGCCGCCTGGAACACTTCGTCGGACGACGCATGATGAATATCGACGGCATCGGCGAGGAGATTTCGGCCGATCTGTTCGCGTCGGGTCTGGTCAAGGACATAGCCGACCTCTATTCCCTCACCTACGAGCAGCTCACCACTCTCGAACGCCTCGGTCACAAATCGGCTCTAAACATACTGCACAGCATCGACGAATCGCGCAAAGTACCGTTCGAGAGGGTGATCTACGCCCTTTCGATACCTTACGTAGGCGAAACCATCGCCAAGAAAATCGCCCGCTCGGTCAGGAACATCGACCGGCTGATGAGCATGCCGGCCGGAGAGCTCGCCTCGATCGAAAATGTAGGGCCGCGCATCGCCGACAGCATAGTGGAATTCTTTGCCGAGCCGGTCAACCGTTCGATCGTAGAGCGGCTGCGTCAGGCCGGAGTGACCATGTCGGCATCTGAAGACACAGCCGGGACACAGACCGATCTGCTTAACGGCAAAACGTTCGTCATAAGCGGAGTATTCACCCGGCACTCGCGCGACCAGTACAAGGAGCTGATCGAACTCAACGGAGGCAAGAACACCGGATCCATATCAAAAAAGACCGACTTCGTGCTGGCCGGCGAAAATATGGGTCCCGCCAAACTGGAGAAAGCGGCCAAACTCGGAGTGCCTATAATCGACGAAGACACATTCCTCCGCATGATAGGGCAAGAGTGACGACAAACATCAGAATCAACAGCATATCATATAATTACAAACCAAACTGTATGAAAAAGATCAAAAACATCGCAATCATGGCCGTGATGGCCATCGCGGCCATCTCCCCGGTGGCAAGCCAGGCTCAGTTTCGCTTCGGCGCGAAAGTAGGACTCAACGTCAACAGCCTCCACTTGAACGAAAGCACCTTCGACGCATCAAACCGTGCAGGCTTCAATGCAGGTCTTATGGCTGAATTCACAGTGCCCGTGATCGGAGTCGGCGCCGACATATCCGCCATGTATGTCCGTCGCTCGGCCGAGATCAAAGGTCAGCCCATCGACAAGCGCGAATATATCGAAATTCCCCTCAATCTGAAATGGAAGATCAACGTTCCGGTAGTGGCATCGATAGTAAAACCGTTCCTCACCACCGGCCCGTCGTTCTCGTTCCTGACCAGCAAGGAGAGCTTTCGCGAATTCAAAAACAAGAAGACCGACGTGGCGTGGAACTTCGGCTTCGGTGTAGAGCTGATAAAGCATATCCAGGTAAGCGCAAGCTACGGCATAGGCATGACCAAGGCGTTTGAGAGCGTAGGTCTGACCAACGGCGCGCAGAACATAGACGCAAAAAATCGTTACTGGACTGTAACAGCGGCATATCTATTCTGACACACAACCTTATAGACCCACTTTTGACGCCGTTCCCGATCGGGAGCGGCGTCATTTTTTTAGGGTCAATGCAATTTTTTCGAATCTGACGCGTCAAACAGATGATATGAATGCTATCACACCGACCGACAGCACCGACCGATTCATGGATCTGCTGGCCCGCCACAGGCAGCTGATCTACAAGGTGTGTTATCTCTATGCCACAGATACTGAACATTTCAAGGATCTGTGTCAGGAGGTAATGATCAACATGTGGACCGGTCTTAATTCTTTCCTTGGCGAAGCTGCCGAGTCGACATGGATCTACCGCGTGGCGCTGAACTCATGTGTCAGCTTCTACCGCAAACACCGTCCGCGCGGGATCAACGTAGATGTCGACCAGGCCATAGAGATCGAAGCCGATGACGGATCTCATACCGAACAGCTACGCGAGATGTACCGGCTTATCGGCTCTCTCGGCAAGGTGGACAAAGCCATAGTGCTGCTGTGGCTTGAGGATTGCTCCTACGACCAGATCGCCGACATCGTCGGCATGACGCGGGCAAATGTGGCCTCGCGTCTTCACCGTATTAAACAACGACTCAGAAAACAGACAGAATGAACGAATCAATCCATCCGCAAGATATGCCCGACAACACTACTGACCTGCGCAGAGCATGGAAAAATGCCAACCTGCGCATTGACTCGCTGGAAGGCAGTGTAGAGAAGACCATCTCAGCCCTGCGGCGACGCCATGTCGATTCGAGCCTGCAGCGCCTCCGTCGCATATTCTCACGACAAATGTGGATAAGCTACATCTGTGCGCTGGTCGTGCCGGCCTCCACCTACCCAACAGCCCACGGCAACCTGTGGCTGAGCATAGCCATGTCTATATTCTTCATCATCATGGCCACAAGCATATCACGGCTACGCTCGATGCTCGACCGCGTAGACTGTTCCCACAGCAACGTGATCGGCTCGCTGAAAGCGGTAGCTTCGGTGGAGATCGGACTCAAGCGCCACACGATACTGGGAGCTTTGACCGGACTTCCGCTACTGGCATGGCTATTCCACAGCATCGGCCTGGATCATCTGCCGGCGCTGGCCGGCGGTGGCATAGGACTGATCATCGGCATAGCCATCGGGATCAACGTGAAGCAAGGCATCAAGAGATCCCTGGCCGAACTTCGAGCCGATATCGACAGCTGAACGCCCAGGTTCTGAACATAATTTAGACGATCTCTTAAAATATTTTTGTAACTTTGCCGACAAATACACATCAATCCAACCGACAATGGAAAAAGACTCAGTGATTTTTGACCTCATCGAGCGCGAACATCAGCGCCAGGTAAAGGGTATCGAACTCATCGCATCGGAGAATTTCGTCAGCGACGAGGTGATGAAAGCCATGGGATCGTGCCTGACCAACAAATATGCCGAAGGCTATCCCGGCCACCGCTACTATGGCGGATGCGGCGTGGTCGACGAAGTGGAGCAGATAGCCATCGACCGTGCCAAAGAGCTTTTCGGAGCCGAATATGTCAATGTTCAGCCCCATTCAGGCGCCCAGGCCAACATGGCCGTATTCATGGCATGCCTCAAACCCGGCGACAAATTCCTTGGTCTGAATCTCTCTCACGGCGGCCACCTGTCGCACGGATCCCCCGTCAACTTTTCGGGTCTGATATTCCATGCTCTCGAATATAACGTCAGCGCCGAAACCGGCCTGGTGGACTACGACCAGATGGAAGAGGTGGCCCGCCGTGAGCGTCCAGCTCTTATAATCGGCGGCGCAAGCGCCTACAGCCGCGAATGGGATTATGCCCGCATGCGCCGTCTGGCCGACGAGATCGGCGCCCTGCTGATGGTCGACATGGCTCACCCTGCCGGTCTTATCGCAGCCGGACTGCTCGACAACCCGCTGCGTCACGCCCATATCGTCACCACCACCACCCACAAGACCCTTCGTGGGCCGCGTGGCGGCATGATATTGCTCGGCAAGGATTTCCCCAATCCCTGGGGCAAGACCACTCCCAAAGGACAGGTGCGCATGATGTCGTCGCTGCTTGATATGGCTGTGTTCCCAGGCACACAGGGCGGCCCGCTCGAACATGTCATAGCCGCCAAGGCTGTGGCCTTCGGCGAAGCTCTGAAACCGGAGTTCAAAGCCTACCAGCAACAGGTGCTCACCAACGCACGCGCCATGGCCGAAGCCCTCACACGGCGCGGTTACAAGATCGTATCAGGCGGCACAGACAACCACTGTGTGCTGGTGGATCTCCGCACAAAATTCCCCGACCTCACCGGCAAAGTCGCGGAGCGCGCACTGGTCGACGCCGACATCACGGCCAACAAGAACATGGTTCCGTTTGACAGCCGCTCACCGTTCCAGACCTCGGGCATACGATTCGGCACACCGGCCATAACCACACGCGGCGTCAAAGAGGATCAGATGGACACCATTGTGGAACTGATCGACACTGTGCTCTCCGATCCTGAAAACCAAGAAGTGATCGCAGCAGTCAGAAACCGTGTCAATGCGATGATGGAAAAATATCCGATCTTCGCGTATTGACCGACAACCGATGACATCAGGATCAACTATACTGCAACTTATGGCGGCAACACCCATCGTGTTGCCGCTCGTTGCGATTGCCTGCAGCACCGACTCTCCGCTCCGCCTGTTTCCAGCCAAAGCCAATACAACATATTGAACGGCAAAAAGAGAGCGCAAACAATATAATCAAACAGCATATATTTTATTGATATGGGAATACTGGATTTCGTGGTGTGGAACGTCAGCCCCGACATAATCAGCAGTCCGGTCAACATCCGGTGGTACGGACTGATGTTCGCCATCGGATTTCTTGCCGGGACAAGCATTCTGGGCAGAATATACCGCCACGAAGGCGCCCCAGAGCGCTGGGTAGGCATACTGCTGATATGGGTAGTGTGCGCGACGATGATCGGTGCACGCCTCGGCCATGTGTTTTTCTACGAGTGGGCATATTACAGCCAGCATCCTCTTGAAATATTCAAGATATGGGAGGGAGGCCTCGCAAGCCACGGCGGCACGATAGCGATAATCATTGCAGTATTGCTATATTCGCTGTTTACCACCCGCCGCAGTCCGATATGGACATTCGACCGCCTGGTGATACCGGTGGCTCTGGTGGCCGGCCTGATACGCATCGGCAACCTGATCAATTCGGAAATATTCGGCACTGCCACCACCCTGCCCTGGGGCTTCATGTTCCTGCGGTCGCACCAGTGGCACGAAATGTACTATGGCCAGGCCTGCCATCCGACGCAGCTCTATGAGGCGCTCTGCTATTTCATACTGTTTGCGCTTCTTATGTGGATGTATTGGCGCAAGAATGCCGAGCAGCGTCCGGGTCTGCTGTTCGGAGTGTTTCTCATCGGGATATTTCTTCCCCGGTTTATCATCGAATTCATCAAGAACGACCAGACTGCTTTTGAAGCCGATATGGCGCTCAACATGGGACAGTTGCTGAGCATTCCGTTTGTAATAGCCGGCATAGTGCTGGTAATATGGTCATTGTGTCGTCCGAAAGTAGAGATCGCGTTTCCCGACCGCTATGCCGACGAACCGTCCGACGGCAAGCGCAGGAGATAAGCCACATTACACCAACCGAGACCCGACTGATTCGGGCTAACAGCAATCATGACAATGAACGATCATAAAGAAACCATTTTCATATCGGGCATAGACACTGACGCCGGCAAAAGCTATGCCACAGGGTGGCTTGCCTGTCAAATGGCCGCACAGGGCAGACGGGTGGCCACCATGAAGTTTATCCAGACCGGATGCGACGGACGCTCCGAGGATATAGAGATACACCGACGTCTGACAGGCACTCCCCTGCCTGAAGACTACGATCTGACTACCGCGCCACAGATCTTCAGCTATCCTGCATCGCCTCATCTCGCGGCACGCATCGACGGACGCAGCATAGATTTCAAGGCTATCGACAGCGCCTTGCGACGGTTGTCGGAATGCTACGACACCGTATTGGTGGAAGGAGCCGGCGGCCTGATGGTGCCACTGACCGACGAGATGCTCACCATCGACTATCCGCTGCAAAGAAATATGCCTGTGGCACTGGTGACCAATGGCCGTCTGGGATCGATCAACCACACGATACTGTCGCTTGAGGCTATTGTCTCCCGCGGCATGAAACTGCATTCACTACTCTACAACACACACTTTGATACGGATGTAGTGATAGCGCCCGACACACAGGCCTATCTGCGGGAGTATGTGGAACGGCATTTCCCCGGCACACCGTTCATGCTCGTGCCCACACTCTGACACGAAACCGGACGGGGAAGCTGCCGCGAGCGAAACACGGAATGATGACACGGAATGGCAGCGCCGCGCCATAGTATAAAGCAAAAAAATCAGACTCAACACTTGCAGAGAGAGCGGGAATCTGTTATCTTTGCGAAAACCATTTTTTCAATCACACGCGAGCCATGAATAGCAAAAGCCTCGTTTCAATCGACGATATAAGCCGCGACGAAATACTCCAGCTTCTGGAGTCGGCGCGCCACTTCGAAGAGAATCCCAACCGACGTCTGCTTGAAGGCAAGGTTGTGGCCACACTGTTTTTCGAACCATCCACACGTACACGACTGAGCTTTGAAACGGCCGTCAACCGGCTCGGCGGACGTGTCATAGGCTTCTCCGATGCGAGCACAAGCAGCTCGGCTAAAGGAGAGACCCTCAAGGACACCATAAAGATGGTGAGCAACTACGTGGATCTGATCGTGATGCGCCACTATCTCGAAGGCGCGGCAAGATATGCCACCGAAGTGACCGACGTGCCGGTGATAAATGCCGGCGACGGTGCCAACCAGCATCCGTCGCAGACAATGCTCGACCTCTATTCGATCTACAAGACCCAGGGGAAACTGGAGGATCTTACCATCACTATGGTGGGCGATCTGAAGTATGGACGCACGGTGCATTCGCTCATCCAGGCTATGAGATACTTCAATCCGACGTTTCATTTCGTGGCTTGCGAGGAGTTGAGAATGCCCGACGAATACAAGGATCTGTGTGACCGCAACGGCATAAAGTACACCGAACACACTGACTTCTCGCCCGAAGTGATAAATGCATCCGACATACTGTACATGACACGAGTGCAGCGCGAGCGGTTCACCGACATCATGGAATATGAAAAGGTGAAAAACCTCTATACACTGCGCAACGCCATGCTTGCCGATGCCAAGGACAACCTCAGAGTGCTGCATCCGCTCCCCCGCATTACCGAGATCGATCAGGATGTGGACGACAATCCGAAAGCCTACTACTTCGATCAGGCGCGCAACGGACTGTATGCCCGCCAGGCTATAATATGCCGCGCGCTCGGCATCGAGAACGCTTGACCACCTATCCTCTCTAATCAGTAAACGTCAATGAATACCGCAAAAAAAGAGCTTGCCGTGGCGGCGCTGCGCAACGGCACAGTGATAGACCATATACCGAGTACAGCACTGTTCAAGGTTGTGAAGCTTCTCGGCATAGAGAACGTAGACACCCATGTCACGATCGGCAATAACCTTGATTCGCGACTGATGGGCAGCAAGGGCATAATAAAGATAGCCGACGTGTTTTTCCCCGAGGAAACACTCAACCGCATCGCCATCATAGCCCCCGGAGCAGTAATCAATATAATCCGTGACTTTGAGGTCGTGGAAAAACACCATGTAGAGCTTCCCGACGAGATCGTAGGGATCGTGCGTTGCGGGAATCCAAAGTGCATCACCAACAATGAGCCGATGCGCACACGCTTCACGGTGGCTCACGACAGGAATTCGCTCACGCTCCGCTGCAACTACTGCTGCAAGGAAGTGAGAAGCGCTGATGTGCAACTCTGCTGAGACAGGCGATGAAACAGATCTGGAAGCCCGGGACGATGATATATCCGTTGCCGGCGGTGCTGGTGAGCTGCGGCGACATGGAACGCTCCAACCTCATCACCGTGGCATGGACCGGCACCATCTGCACCAACCCGGCCATGTGCTATATCTCCGTCAGACCAGAGCGCCACTCTTACCCGATCATAGCATCGACGATGGAGTTCACGATCAATCTCACCACTGAAAGGATGGCTCACGCTACTGATCTCTGCGGAGTGAAGTCGGGGCGCGACATCGACAAGTGGGAGGTGACCGGACTGACAAAAGGGAAAGGCGTCAATGTTTCATGTCCGTATATCGTGGAGTCGCCTTTAAGCATCGAATGCCGCGTTAAGGAAATCATGCATCTAGGCAGTCATGACATGATGATAGCCGAGGTGCTCGGCGTGCTTGCCGACGACAGTCTGCTTGATCCGTCGACCGGCGCTTTCGATCTCGGACAGGCCGGACTCATCAACTACTCACATGGCCATTACTACCGTCAAGGCGAGGAGATTGGCCGGTTTGGCTGGACTGTCAAAAAGAAATGACCGCGATAGCCTTGCTAGTGACGGTGGCTCTGCTGGTGGGCACGGCCATGATGTACGTGCGCTCGCAGCGCCGTCTGCACGAGTCGGAGCAACAGCGCGTAAGGCTTGAGGAACGCCTAAGACTGGCCGCCACGGCCGCCGAGGAAGAACGGTGCCGGCGCGACGAGGATGCCGAACGGTTCAGACACATTGCATCGGATATAATGGCTGCTCAGGCCAGCGACATGCGGCATCGCAACGAGGAGCGGCTGCAACAGGTACTCGCACCGCTAAAAGCCGACATAGAGCGATTCAGCGCCACCGTGGGGCAATGTTATGCCGATGAGGCGCGTGAGCGTTTCTCGCTGCAACAGGCTATACGCACTCTGGTGGAAACCAACCAGAACATCGGACGCGAGGCTCGCGAACTATCGCAGGCTCTGCGCGGCAACAACCGCCGTCAGGGACAATGGGGCGAAATAGTGCTCCAGACAATACTTGAAAAATCAGGACTCCGCGAAGGGCATGAGTTCACCACACAGGCTTCACACGACACCGGAACCGACGAAGGAGAGAGGCTAAGGCTTCGTCCGGACGTGGTGGTACACTATCCCGACCGAAGGTGTATAATTATCGATTCAAAAGCCTCGCTCACGGCCTTTATCGAACTTACAGAGGCACGCGACGATGATGAGCGCAAACTTGCAGCCCGCCGCCACGTGGAGTCGGTGCGACGCCATGTGGATATGCTCGGGGCAAAACATTACGAGAATCTTGCCGGCGACGAAACGCTCGACTTCGTCATGATGTTCATACCCAACGAGGCGGCATATCTGGCCGCTATGCAACACGATGCCGATCTATGGCAACGAGCCTATGACAAGAGGGTGCTGATAGTGTCGCCGACACATCTCATATCGGCGTTAAGGCTGATATCGCAGCTATGGGTGCGCGACAAGCAGACGCGCAACACCATAGAGATAGCCGAAGCCGCCGGGCGGATGTACGACAAATTTTCCGACTTTGTAAAGGATCTCAACAAGATCGGCGCATCGCTCGGTGCTGCACAACGAGCCTATGATGCGGCCGTCAACAAACTCAGCGACGGCAAGGGATCGCTGATGTCAAGAGCCGAGAAACTTCAGGAGATGGGTGCCAAGGTGAGCAAGCAGCTTCGCAAGGAGTGACGTCCAGGTGCGAAGCGCCACAACTGCCACAGAACCTTCTCAAATTTCGTCGAGCTGGCGGAGCCACATGGCTGCGGTGGCGTCGGAAGGCATGCGCCAGTCGCCACGGGGCGACAGACCTACGCTGCCCACTTTGGGACCGTCAGGCATGGCCTGACGCTTGAACTGCTGGGTAAAGAATCTGCGGCAGAACATGCGGAGCCAGTGCATTATGACTTCCGGGGCATAAGTGCCACGGAACGCGTTGAGGGCAAGATAATAGATGCGCCGCGGCGAAAATCCGAAACGGATGAAGTAGAACAGGAAGAAATCATGAAGCTCGTAAGGTCCGACAAGATCCTCTGTCTTCTGCTTGATGGCGCCTTCGCTGTCGGCCGGAGTCAGTTCGGGGCTGATGGGTGTGGAAACGACGTCGGCGAGCGTGGCCGCGAGCTTAGGCTCCGCCTGCGACGCGAACCAGCTGACGATGCTGCGGATCAGCGTTTTCGGCACTCCGGCATTGATAGAATACATCGACATCTGGTCGCCATTGTAGGTGCACCATCCAAGAGCGATCTCCGACATGTCGCCGGTGCCGATCACTATTGCTTCTTCCTGATTGGCCACGTCCATCAGTATCTGTGTGCGCTCTCTCGCCTGTGCATTCTCATAGGCGGCATCATGCACCTGCGGATCATGTCGGATGTCGGCGAAATGCTGCATTACAGCCGTTGAAATAGGAATTTCCCTCATCGTGATACCAAGACAGCGCATCATTTCAAGTGCATTGGTATAGGTGCGGTCGGTGGTGCCGAATCCGGGCATAGTTATGCCGATTATGCCGCTGCGGTCATACCCCAGACGGTCGAACGTGCGCACGGTGATAAGAAGTGCGAGCGTAGAATCCAGGCCGCCTGAAATACCGATAACGGCCCGGCGACATCCGATGGCCGTCAGCCGCTGCGAGAGAGCCGTCACAAGAATATGGTCCACTTCCTCGCATGTATCGGCAAGGCTTGTCGGATCTGATGGCACGAACGGATGCGGATCGATGGTGCGATAGGTCAGTCCGTAATCCATGTCAAACGGACTTTCGGGCGGGATTTCCGTGAGCCTCGGCGCCTGACGCCCGTGCCGGCGCGCGCAGTCGGCGAATGTGGAACTGTGGATGCGGTCGTGGCGCAGAGCCTCAATATCGATGTCGGCTATAACGCAGTTGTCATCGGGGTTCCAGCGGTCGTTTGCCACAAGCAGGCGTCCCTGTTCGGCCACAATGGCCTTGCCGGAGAACACAACATCGGACGACGACTCTCCCCTGCCCGCCGACGCATAGACATAACCGGCTTTGCAACGCGCCGACTGCTGGCGGATGAGAGTGAGCGACGAAGCATGCTTACCGACAAGCTCGTCGGACGCCGAGAGATTGAAGATCACCTCGGCTCCGGCCATGGCCAGCGAGCAGGAGGGAGGCACAGTGACCCACAGGTCCTCGCAGATCTCCATGCCGATATAAACTCCATGGGTCAGTATTACAGGCTGGTATTCATCGTTGGGCGCCGGAGCAAACCATCGGCGCTCGTAGAATTCATTATAATTAGGTATATAAGTCTTGCGGATTATCGTCGACACGCCTTTGGATACGTGGGCGGCACAATTGAACACTGTGCCCTCCGACGCCACCGGCAGGCCGACGATCAGATCAATAGTCTTATCGCGAGTGAAATCCTCGATACGACGCAGGCCGGCCAACGCTTTCTGCAACAGAAGCTCTGTGTGGAACAGATCGCCGCATGTATACCCCGTGATGCTCAACTCCGGGAACCCCACCACCTCTACACCCTTGGCGTCAAGCTCCGCGGCATAGCGGATAATGACATCGACATTTGCATCGACATCAGCCACTCTGACATGAGGCGCCACGGCCGCAACTCTGAAAAATCCGTTGGTCATATATATCTATGTATTCTGTTAGCACGTTAAATGTTGTCGCGTGCAAAATTACAAAAAGCCTTTTATCGCATATTCTAAAAATGGCTAAAAAATCGAGGTGATTTTGTGTTTACTCAATTAATCCGTAATTTTGCGTGAACATTTACACAGATCCTTTCACTGACACTATGTCGCATATCAACCTCAGAGGAATGGGCGTGGCACTTATCACGCCGTTCAAAAAAGACAAATCAGTCGATTATCAGGCGCTGGCACGCCTGCTCGACTATCAGATAAAAAACGGGGTAGACTATCTTGTGGTGCTGGGCACTACGGCCGAGACGCCGGCACTCAGCCCCGAGGAGCGGCGTGACATAAAACAATTCGTGGCCGACCACGTCGGAGGTCGCGTGCCCCTGGTAGTAGGCTGCGGCGGCAACTGCACCGCCGACGTTGTCAAAGAGGCCGAGCGCGTGGACAGCTCGCAGTTCGACGCCATACTGTCGGTAGTCCCCTACTACAACAAACCATCTCAGGAGGGCATCTACCAGCACTATTCGGCCATAGCGAAGGCATCGCCTGTGCCGGTGATACTGTATAATGTTCCAGGACGTACCGGCGTCAACATGACCGCCGACACTACCCTGCGGCTCGCCGCCGACCATCCGGGCATAGTGGCGATAAAAGAAGCTTCGGGCAACATCAACCAGATGGACGATATAATCAAACACAAGTCCGACAGCTTCTCGGTGATATCGGGCGATGACGGCATCACCTTTCCGCTGATCACTCTCGGCGCTGTAGGAGTGATCTCAGTGATAGGCAACGCCTTTCCAAAAGAATTCGCCAAAATGACACGTCTGGCGCTCGAAGGAGATTTCGATGCAGCCCGCATGATCCACCACCGCTTCACCGACCTGTTCTCGCTGCTGTTTGTCGACGGCAATCCCGCAGGCGTGAAATGTCTGCTCCATGCTATGGGATTTATAGAGAACGAGTTACGCCTTCCTCTTGTTCCGACGCGCATCACTACTTACGAAAAGATACGCAAAGTGCTTGACTCGCTCAACTAAATTTTGTAACTTTGCGCCCGTAAATACGCCAATCGGTCCGGTAGCTCAGCTGGATAGAGCATCTGCCTTCTAAGCAGACGGTCATGCGTTCGAGTCGCATCCGGATCACTAAAGGGTCATCTTCGGATGGCCTTTTTTCTTGTCCGTAACCGCCAGTATGTCAATCTTTAGCATTTCCACAATTTGTTGATATAGAAAAACTTAGTACTGCTGCCGTTTTCGGTTCGTAGCCTGTTATAGCATTTGTTAGTTTCGATTTAGCACATTATCTTTGGTACAGATTTCGTGGATGTACCACAAAAATGTACCACAAATGTACCGACGTTCCACCAAAATATCAGTCATTCCCGACACCCCGGCTTCCGAGGTGGAGGCAGCACATCTTTTTAGGACTCAAAATACTGACTCTTACTATTTTGTGCTAAATCATTCCAAAAGATTCAGGGGTGGCAACATCACACTTCTTGGAGGCGTTAAAACAGTGCGTGGTACACTTGTGGTACATTTCTCGGAATGTGTGGTACACGTATTCTCGCGTACCACAAAGTCACATAAAACGATGTATCACTCTTAAATAATACTAGTTATGGCAGGAATACCGCAGATAAAGGTGATTTTCGACAGACGCAAGAAGGCTTCGGCCGTCAATCCCGGCACCATCGAGATAGAGGTGTCCTATAACCGTGAAAGAGTCCGGCTCTCGACCGGTGTCGCCGTCCTCAAACAGCAGTGGAGCGGAAGGGAGGTAGTCAACCATCCGGAAGCCGACAGGCTTAACGGGCAGATCCGTTGCGTGTACGACGGACTCCACGAAAAGATGTCAACGATAGCCTCACAGAAGGGTGAATATGACCTTTCCCTTCTTAAAAAGGTTAAGAAAACAAAGGTGCAGGGTTCGTCGGTCAACTTCCTCGACTGGCTCGAAGAGCGCATATACATGAGGCCTGTGACGGAATCGACGCGCCGCCAGCACCTCGTGATGCTCAAATGCCTGCGTGACTTTGGGCTTATACGTTTCTTCTGCGACCTCACGCCGAAGAACATCCGCCTGTGGGATGACTTCATACGCAAGCGCGTAACGGCCCAGTCATCGGTTCACGGCTATCACAAGCGGCTGAAGCCCTACATCATCGAGGCTATCCAGTTTGAAAAGCTGGAGTCCAACCCCTATAACGGAATGAGAATCTCGCGCGGCAAATCGGAGGGAATAAAGTTTCTCACCGAGGAGGAACGCGACAGGGTGGAAGCCCTGGAACTATACGGCATGACCGAGAAGGTGCGCGACATGTTCATCTTCTCCTGCTATACAGGTCTTGCCTACTCCGACCTCGTGAAGATAAAGAAGTCGGACGTGTTCAGACAGGGTGATGACTACTGCATACGCGACAAGCGTCTGAAAACCGGTATGCCATACACCATAGTCCTGCTTCCGAAAGCCATGGCCATATTGCGCAAATATGACTACAACCTCAATCTGATGAGCAATCAGAAGTGCAACGACCAGCTGAAGCTCATAGCGAGCATGGCGAAGCTGCACATCAACCTGACGATGCACGTGGGGCGCCACACCTTCGCGACATGGGCCTTGACAAAGGGCGTCGGAATCGAAACCGTGAGCAAGATGCTCGCTCACTCCAATGTGTCGATGACCGAGAAATACGCTCAAGTTCTTCAGACAAGCGTCATCCAAGGCTTTGACAAGCTGAAATAATCCATGATATACGGGAAACGGCCGTCATTTCTTTCGGGAAGTGGCGGCTTTTGCGTTTTCAGGCAGCATGGAGCGCAACGCCTCAATCTCGCGTGCTTGTTCCTCGACCTTTCTCTCCAGACGCTCGACACGCCCGGCCAGTGGGCCTGTCAGCTCCGTTATGCTCTTTATTATTTCTGCCATACTGCCGAGTATATACGAAAAACGGTCCATCTGGGGAATCGGATTTTCCGTTTCCTGACGCCCGGACGGATTCTCCGCTATCATTACCCCCTCGCCTTTCCATATCCATTCATATCTCAGAGCCGGACAGATACCGCACAGGCACTTTACAAACCGCTCGGACACGTTGGCCTTACCGGTTATAACCTGGGACAACGCACTAGGGTTGTAGCCCATTCTTTCGGCTATGGCGCGGTTGGAGGCGAACAGCCTGTTGTCTTTAAGCCATTCCATAGCCTGTCTTATCCTGATTCTTATGTCGTCCATATTTCGTGTTTATATTTTATAATCAATCCGTTTAGAGATTACCAATAATAACATTCCAAACAATCATTTAGCACGATTGGTTTGTTAGAGTTAATACAATCAACTAATTTAGATTAATCATTTCTAACCGCAAAGATAATCATTAATTCTAAACAGAGCTAAAGATTGCTAACTAAAAATGTTGAATTTTAATATACAATCCAATTATGAGCGACGACAGAAGAATCGTCATGAGGCTGACAAAGATTGAGAATACGCTTGACGAGATCAGGCGTACCATCACCGGTCCAGAGCCTCCCGACCGGATGATAACAGTCAACGAGGCTGCGGAGATAATGCGCTGCCCGACCCAGCGGGTGCGTGATTCCATACGTGACGGCACCCTTAAGGGAGAGCGTAACGGACGGCGGTACTATCTGTCGCTCCATGACGTTATGGCCCGCGCCGGGTACCGCACCATTGAAAAAAAACGGCGCACATGATTCATTTACTATTAAGAGACAAAGCGATGACTACACAGGAAATCAAGGCTATGGACTCAAAGTGCCTCAATGAGTATCTCTGCACGCTGCCAGCTACCGACCACCGCTTCTTCGTGTCGGCTGTTGTGGAAGCCTGCGGCAACGGCATCAAGCGAAAGACATTCTACAACTGGAAAGCCGGATGTTGCTGCATACCCTCTTTCCGCAAGGCCGAGATCGAGAAGATAGCGGGACGCGTCGTGTTCCCCAGGGAACTGTATGTCACCGATGCCGATGTACAGGCGGCGCAGCCACGGCAGACAGGCCGTATGCCGGAAAATCCCGACACCGGTACGAGCGGGCGATAAATATGGTAAACGATATACGTTATGAACCGTTCATGGATACCCGTGTTGCACCACCTTCGCGGAGTGGGATGGCTATATTCGGAGAGCCGGATGGTTCATCTGTGGCTGGAGATACTTTTCCGTGTTCAGAGATCAAGGGATACATACCCCATCAAGGGCACCGTTATAGACATTCTTCCCGGCCAGTTCGTGGCTTCCACGAGAAAGCTCGCAGCCTCAATCGGCGCTGACAAGGACACTGTGGGCCGTTATCTGCGAATCTTCGAGTCGCAGCGGTGGATCAGTAGGCGGGAGATTGGCAACGCGACCCTGTATACCATACTTGTCATGGAGCAGATTCCCGCCTTCTCGATTATTCCCCCGTCGGAGGATGCCGGTGACACCCCGGTCCGCGGCACTTCCCCCGACACTTTCGGGGACACTTCTTCCGACACCTCCGGGGACACTTTTGGGGACATATATTATAAAGATAATAATATAAAAAATAATTCTCTCTCTCTCCCGCGCACGAGGAAGAAGTTTTTGAAAATTTCCAAAAGGATACCGCCTCGCTCAAAGAAATAGCGGAAGCTCTGCGGTGCGACAAGTCCGGACTTGTCGAAATGCTGCCCGATTTTTTCAATGAGTGCCGGATAAAGAAAAAACTACACACGACAGTACAGGAGTGCAAGGATCATTTTTTCAACTGGGCCCGCGCCCGATTAAACCGAGAACAGACCAATGGTACAACCAAAACGAATAAACCCGGCGGAGGCAGTCAGGGAAATAAAAGAGGCCGCCGAACGCCGCTCGAACCCGGCTGCGGACTTATCGAGGATTAGCCGGTACAAGCAGTTTTTCGTAATCTGCGCGAAGAAAGTCTGTCCCGGATTCGAGATACGAGACGAGATGAAAGCCACCTATTCCGACATCGTTCACTGGGCGATGATGGACTATGACGGCAATCTCGATCCGGACAAGGGCCTGTTCATCTGGGGCGATGTCGGCACCGGAAAATCGACGATGCTGCGAATCATACGTGAGTTCTGCCGGCATGTACGCGAGCCGGTTGACGGCATGCGTTACTTTTTCAGGATAAACAACGTGATCGACATCTGCGCCGCATACGCCGATGAATCACCCAGCGGCGGCTACCGGGCGATTCAGGAATACATCAACTGCCCCCGGCAGGCATTTGATGAACTCGGGAGCGAGACCAATCCCACAGGCAGGTGGGGCAATTTCGAGAATGTCATGCAGTATATCTTCCAGAGACGCTATGACAACCGCTTCCACCAGTTCACGCATGTCACCACCAACTATACGCCAGACCAGATAGCTGAATACTATGGCGCGAGAATATACGACCGCTTCAAGGAGATGTTCAACTTTGTGGCTCTCCGTGGGCGCACTTTCAGGAAATCGACACAAAAAAACTACGAAAATGAGACAAAGACAGAAAAAGACCGGGATAAACTGGGAGAAGAGACAGTTTGAGCTTGCTTCGTCACTGTTCTATCACGACCTGCGGCATACCGCCGACAAGTCTCCCTCGTCGCAGATTGAGAACTGGCCGCTCTATGTGAGAGTGGCCGCAGAGATGGCTGTCGAGGCAGCCGGCAAGTTCATCAGGGAATACCGCCGCAGTCTCGGCGGCAAGGATACGGGAGGCTCTTGCCATGCGCCTTGATTTCAACAATATCATTCCGGATGCCTTGTATTCGGTAAGCATGGCGAAGCGTCTGCTGGGCATAGGACAGACCACGATTTACGAGTATATGAAGAAAAAGCCGCCGGTTCTTCCCTACCGGATGTCGGAGAACGGCTGGCACAGGCTGATTCTTGGCAGCGACATAATATCGCTGAAAGAGAATCCGAAGGTCAAGCGTGGCCGGAGAAGGAAAGACCGGTAGGCTTCAGTTAAGACGGTACCGGGGAAGGTCGAGAAGGATGCGCTCTTTTTCGCCCTCTGCCGAGAGGTCGAAGGCGAGAAGCCATGCACGGACGCGCATGTCGTCCATGTCGGCTACCGCCCGAAAGTAGCGGGACGGTGTAACCGGTCCTGCGGCCTCCAGCCACTCGACGGCATAACGCTCTGGGTCGAGCGCATCGACGAAGGCGATGATCTCGTCAACGAGTGTGCCGACATGTCCTCCTGAAAGCTCGGCGGTGAAGCAGAAAGGCAAGCCGCCGGGCGTCCGGCACTGAAAGTCGAAATAGAACGAGGCATCGGCCGAGGCAGTTATCGAGACCTTCCATCCATTCCTGACCGCTATTCTGATTATATCGCTATGTAACATACCTTTCAATATTAAATGATTAAAATTCCACACACTCAGACCTGCCATGTCCGTGACGGATGTGGCAGGTCGCTTTACTGGCTATTAGGGAAAATCAGTATTCTTCGGGTACCTCCATTTCCTTTATCGCGTCCAACAGCTCCTCTATCATCTTCTCGGTAGCCTCCATATCTTCAAGCACGGCTCTCATGCGGTATGGCGCGCCACGTTTGCCATGCCCGAACTGGTCAAGCCACAGATATGTCTCGGAGTCAACATCAAATCCCTCATAGTAATTGTCTATGTCCTCGATAAGAGAGTTGATGTTGGCACATTTCATGGTCGCGCTGAATGAGAAGTCCCGCCCCGCAGGGCTGAACCTGGCAAATTCAAACTCGCTTTTCTGCTCCTTGTAGATTATGCCGGCTTCCACTTTCCAGCCTTTGGCTTCGGCACATGCCACTACTGCGTCGGTCAAATCGTCTATATACATATTCGGTTGGTGTTAGTGTCAGCCGTGGCGGAGAGATCCACGGCTGACTGGTTGTTTAATCTTCAAGTCTTGCAAGGAGTTCCTGAAGGCGATAATCCTTAATATCCTTCAAAGCGGTTGGCTTGAAATCCGGCACTTGCGTAACTTGGAGTATGCCAAATCCATACGACGTAAGATTGAGTTCAATCTCGGAGAGTTCTTTCAGTGACACATAGCCGTATTCATCTTCAAGAAGACCTATGGCTATGCCGAACATGATGGTGTCTCCGTCCTCCCTTTCACCCTCAAGTATGTACCAACGGGCAGACCCTATTGCGAAGATTGCACGGCATATTGCCTCTTTCCCTTTGCCGTCCTGGGAGTATAGGGGGAAGCCCTTTAAGGCTTCCTCCAGTTGTGGTGTTTGTAATCTGCACATGTCAGTCAAATTCTATTTCGTCATCGTAAAGTTCTATTCTCGCGCCGCTGCTCAATTCTATGATAAAGCGGTAGCCGTTGCGCCCTACTATTGTTCCACGGCGGTAGCCTCTCCACGGCTCTTTGAGTTCACACTGCCGCCCGTATTCGGGGAAATCCGTATCTTCCATGTCATTACTTGTTTTTAAGGTCAGAATATTGAGGGTCATATATGAGGTCAGCTTCAACAAGGTGTCCGTATGTCTCGTTTGCGAGACGTGATGCCCACTCGTTGCGTTCATCATATCGGCCTCTTTGGTAATTGTGAGCAAGAGCCTTCATGTACCCGAGAAAGACCTTGAAAGCCTGCTGCTGGAGATAGCGGTGCATAGTTGTCATAGCCATGCCGGTCTTTTCCGTGCTGCTCACCTTGCCGTTGACAAAGTTCTCAAACTCCGCCACAAATGCCTTGTCGCCCTCGGCGATATTCATAAAGTCAATATCCGTGTTCATATCGGTTGAGAATTAGATCGTTGCCTGATTATAGATTTGAGGTTCGGGCGACACATTATAGATGTAGTCGCCACAGCGTACCAGAAGGCAGTTCTGCCCGTAATAGAGCTTCTTCATGCCTCGCACACTCCCGGTCTTGTGGAAATTCGGGAAACGGCTTATGCCTACCCGTCTTCCTTCTTCGATTGTCATTCTTTTTACTCGCATGGTCTTGAAATGTCTGAATTTTTAATTTTTTCCCCTTTTGTGAAGCTCTTTTGAGCTTCTTCGGCAGGGCTGGCCGTTTTACGTGCAAGTCAAGACTGCGGCCGACAGTGAGCATAAGGCAAGTGTGCAGTCGGCGGCAAGACCGGGATACCCACATTTTTGAGGTACGAGATAATGTGTGGAGGCTCACGGTCGCGGACGCCAACGGAAAGCACGGCGACACTTGACATTGCTCACGGACGCAGTAACTTCGCACGCGAAAACGACAGCCTGCCGGAAGCGAGATATTCACAGGAGAATCCCCAGCCATATCTGCGCTTCAAAGCGTCAGCCTTGAAGCGATCTTGGCAATCTATCTTAGGCCGACATCCCAAAGACCCCGGCAACGCACAGGTATTCTAAAGAACCGCGCCCCACGAAAAGAGGTAGGACGTCACACGCCTGTGCGCCTCAAGCTACGGGCATTCCATGATTCACACTCTTTCTATAATTGTGGTATCGGGTACCATAAAACATTATCACGGTAAGGTTTGGCGATTGTCAAAGGGTCGAATTTTATCATCTCATAGGAGGTGATATTAAGTTTCTTATCAATAATCGCAAGGGCTATGATGTCGCCTTTCTCCGGCATATTTTCATTGCCAAACTTGTTCCAGCCTTTCAGCGGATTGGTGTCAGCCCACTCCGCGCCTTCGATGAAGCAGTACATATTAGGCACACGAAAATCGCTGTCCTTATACCGCTCGGCGGCAACTTTGAGTATATCATCTTTTCGGTTCATAGAAATGTGGCGTTATGTACCCTACGCCTCTTACAGCTCAGGGTGCTGTTGGTAAATCAGTCGATATCAACGCCTATAAAGTGTTCATCATCAATCAGCAGATAGTAGTAACCGTTGCCACAACCCCGATACTCCTTGCTCAAGCCGGCTTTGATATCTCCCCTTCGATAATAGCCGTCGTCTTTGTCGGCAATCTCTATCCATAGGGAGCCGTCATAGCCCCGGAAGTCGAACCTGCCGGAATGGTAGTAGCACCTTTCGGCAAGAGCCTTGCGAAATTCCACTACGGCCCACGGTGCATGACGTTCCACGGCTTTGAGGGAGATAATCTCTCCGTCAATGCGAGTGCCGGAAGTCAGCCGGTTTCCGTAACAGTCCTTTGCAGGATCTGCCGCGAGGCATTTGCGCACGAAAGCAGACGGGAAGGTGGCACGCGAGGCGTAACGCCTGAATTTTTCCACGATATTTGTTTCAGGTTTCTCTACTTTCACTATCCCGAGCCAGTTGGTTATTGTTGACTGCGGTATGATGTAGCCCCGTTTGCGTGAGCGTGGTGCGAACTCACAGATATTACCCTGTGCGGAGAAAAACAGGCGTCTGCGTTCTCTGCCGTCGCTGGTGGTGATGTCGAAAAGACCAGAATTACGGTCGATGATAATTGCTGCTGCTTGATAGTCCATATTTTTGAGATGGTTGAGTTTATTTTCCCTTTTGGTTGAAGCAACGGGCTTCGTCCGAAGGGGATATGTTTTTGTGCGCCACACACGGCGGACTTTAAGGGAGGATAAGGCAAGGGTGAAGCCAGCGGCAAGATCGGGATACCCAAATTTTAGAGGCATGAGAAAATTTGCGGAGGCTCACGATCGCCGACCGCCGGCCTCACACGCAGTGGCCCTTGCTGTTCCTCCCGTCCGCAGTAATTTCGCACGCAAAAACATCTCTGTAGACAAGCCCGTTCTCATCCAAAAGAATTCTCATACTGATAACCGACAGGTTGCAGCAGCCCGGATGCCTTACAGCGTCGGGGCTGCGGTATTCCGAAAATAAACCGCATATCAAGTCGGAAGCCCCCGGTGCGGCGGCTTCGGTCTTGTGGAGCGGCTGGTTCCCACACGAATGGCTATATGTGATGTCGGTGCGCCTCCTGGCTCACGGACATGGCATATAGCCCGGCTTACCAAGTATTCTGGAGGAAGCGGAGGTAATGCAAGGTAGTGAGGCGTGATGCGCTTCATGCGCCCACACCTCGCTCCGCTTTGCCTCGGCTTTCACCCGGCTGGTTTCCATGATAAATATTCAGCCTCGGTCCAAATAATTCAGATTATACCCACAGATTCGCATCAATTGTCAAATAATTTCCGTCGTTATATAGAACGAATCAATAAAAGAGTTATTTTTGCAAAAAGAAATAATGATGAAAATCGCTTTTATTCCAATAAGAAGTGGCAGCAAAGGCATTCCAGGTAAGAATATTCGACCACTGGGAGGCAAGCCGTTGGTATGTTGGATTGTGGACACGCTGTTATTGCTATCCGACATTGATCAGATCTGGGTCTCAACGGATAGTGAGGAAGCAATAGGTCTGTTGAAATCCCGATATGGTGAAAAAATTGGCATTTTCCATCGTAATCCTAAAAATGCCGGAGATCGCTCTCCTGTTATTGAGGCTGTAACTGAATTTATCAATGCTCTTCAAGTTCCCGGAGACAGTAAACTTATACTCGTTCAGGCGACATCACCGTTTACTACAGTAGATGATTTTGCCTTGTTGATGGAAAGTATCAATAATGAAGAAGCCGATTCTTATATTTCATGTCAGCGTGTAAAAAAATTCAGTTGGACAGAAGATGGGAAGCCGCTAAACTATAACATGGACACAAAGCCTATGAGACAGAATTATCCGGGTCTGTTGTTGGAGACCGGTGCATTTTATGCTTCTTCGGTAGGCGCGATACTTCAATCCGGGCAGTTATTATCAGGGCGCATAAAGGTTATTGAGACCGGAGCCGGCACATCTATTGATATTGACGAAGAAAAAGATTGGATTGCTGCCGAACATTATATACAAGATAATGGCATGCTATGAGTAGAAGAGATTTTTACATAGAGTTCTATGAAGTGCTTGATGATGTTCTCCATGAGTATCTGACCTCTCATGACCTTCCATCCTATGTCGGCACAGTTTTGTTTGAGGGAAGTTACCAACTAAAAACCAGATATAGCAGCTTGCGTTCTGACGGATTACCACTTCCACAGGCAAAAGAAATAGTGAAAGATGCAATCCTGCCCAAATTTGAGATAACTCGGGAAATAATAATGCCGAATGATTGTATCTCTCTCTCAGGAGCATTGTCCGGTATGGGTAACAGACTGGCCATATATGTTTATAACACTCGACAGTTAAAGTATATGATGCCATTCATTGAAATGGTGAATAGGCCGTTGGTATTGCTCTGCGAAAGGTCTGTTGATCTTGAGATGGATATGCCGGAATATGTGGAGGCTGTTGATCTAGATTATTCTATTGTCCCCGAGCTGACCGGCAATGTCAATTTGGCAGTGAGAAGGATGCATAGCTGCTATGCGCTCTTGAACTCCATATTATCGGAGTTTAAGGTTGAATGTGTCGTACTTCTGGAGGGATGCCACTTTCAGGAGCAGATAATAGGAGAGATTGCACGAGAGCATCATTTCCCATCAATCCTTTTACAGCAGGGATGGCCTTCTGTGATGCATACGATGTTCCGTCGTTTTCCTTACTCACATTTCATTACATGGGGAGAAGAGTTCAATGATTTATGGCGGCAATATAATCCTGCGCCTGAATATAGCGCGGCCGGATATCCCTACCCGGTTAAATCAAAGCGAGCCGAGGCCATTTCATTCTTTCTTCAGGCTCCTCTCTTTATAAGTGATGATGTCTATTTTGATATGATTGTAGACCTGATAGTTGAAACGGCTAAGAAATATGACGGAAGAACAATTTTAATCCGAGAGCATCCGGAGTTCCATATGAATCTATCAAGGAAAAAAGCTTTGATGGGGTTCTCTAATGTACGATTCGTGACCGATTGGTCTCTTCCGGATGTCTTTGCTTCCTCACGTATTGTTGTTTCCCATTTCTCATCATCTCTTATCGAAGGGATAGCTCATGAATGCATCCCTTTGGTTTTTGATCCGACAACTGATTCCCGATACACACCTGATGTGGAGGATTTAGGCTTGGGTTGCATAGCAACGAATTCAAACGAGTTCTTTCAAAAGCTCGACATTATACTGTCCGAAAAGGATACCTATGTCGGTAATGTTCTGGCCTCTAAGGACTGTTGGTTCTATGCTGTTGACAAGAAGGCAGCAAAGAATCAAGCAAGAGTTGTTTATAACATCGCGCCGCCAAGTATAATATCAGGGAATTTAAGCAAACTAAATCTCGGCTGCGGCAGAAATATAATGCCGGGGTGGATAAATGCCGATTTAGTCGCTCAATCCCCGGATGTATTCATAATGGATGCGTCGCGGCATTTCCCTTTCCCGGATAATTCGTTTGACTATGTGTTTTCCGAGCATATGTTTGAGCATCTTGACCTTTCCGGACAGCAGAATATGTTATCTGAATGTCACAGAATCCTACGGCCTGATGGAGTTTTAAGAATCGCTATACCACATTTTGACTTCCTTATAGACCTTGTCAATAATCCCGACTCTGATATCAACAAAAAATATCTGGACTGGAGCTATCATATGTTTGTACAAGATATGGTTGAGTATGAAGTAGACAGAAAATATTATCCTGTTTATGTCGTTAACAATTTCATGCGCGACTGGGGGCATCAATTCATCCATACTTCTGGCTCTCTTCTTAAAATGGGTAAATCCTTTGGTTTTTCTAAGGGTAAGGAATGCTCGATTGGAATAAGCGACCATATCGCTCTCTGTGGATGCGAAAGGCATCAAAATGAAATTCCATTTTGGGCGAACCAACTTGAGACCATGGTTGTAGAACTTTATAAATCATGAAGCATATTACAATCTTATTCTATAACACTATGTGGGGAATGCCACTACCCTTCATGGATGAGCCATTGCCTTCGGGCTTTACGATCACGACTGATAGGAGTCGGATGTCAGAAGCTGACGCTGTCGTTTTTCATATCCCGGACTTGCATAATGCAATGGGAGAGGAAGAAATTGTCAAACCTGATAATCAGATATGGGTTGGATGGAGCCTGGAATGTGAAGAGAATTATCCGATACTTAAACAATCTGATTTCCGAAATATGTTTGATGTATGGATGGGATATCATCAGTCGGATGATGTTATTTATCCCTATTATATGGATTTTGATAAATACATGCGGCAATGTAGCTATGTGGATTTCGATAAACGTAGAGATGTATGCATGTTTATTTCAAGTAATATAAATAAAAGTCATCGGGTTGAGTATGTTTCTGAACTTATTCGACATATACACATCGATTCATATGGGAAACTTTTCAAAAATCAAAACATCGAACATGATTACGGACGAAAAACTGCCATTGAGATTATGAGGAATTACAAGTTTGTAATAGCTTTTGAAAATTCTATTGCCGATGACTATGTGACAGAAAAATTTTACAATCCAATTTATGCGGGCTCAGTGCCAATATATATTGGAGCACCGAATGTAGCAGATTTTTCTCCATATAGAAATTGCTATGTTGACGTCAGAGATTTTAGTTCTCCATATGAATTGTCGGTTTATCTTAAAGCATGTGTTTCATCAAGTTTGAAGTGGAAACAGTCTTTTGGTAACAGGAGAGAAGTCAATGAAGTTTTCCAGAAGAAATTATCTGAAATGCGTGAGAATCCATTTATACGGTTATGTTATACGATAAAGAATCGACTAAAATCACATTCGGTCTAATAAGTCGACTGTAAGTGCCGAATTTTACGCAATAATTGTTATTGTATGTTACATCAAATCTCTAACACTCCAATTTTAAGAGAGATTGCCGATAAAGAGATGCTCACCTCACTATTCATGAGAGATTATTCTCTTATGAACGGTCAGATGGGGTGTGCCATATTTTTCGCATTGCTAAGTCGAGCAACGCAGAATCATTGGTATGAGGATTTTGCAAGCGAGTTATTAGATAATATTTGTGATAATCTGACCATATCTCTTCCTGTGGATTTCGGTTTTGGATTATGTGGCATAGGTTGGGGTATTGAATTTCTTAAATACAAAGGATTTATTCACGATGATACTGACGAGATCCTTTCAGACATTGATAAAGCCGTAATGGAGAGAGATATCAGGCGTATTACAGATGCGAGTCTAGAAACAGGCTTAAAAGGTCTATTAGCCTATGTGCGTAGTCGATTGATGTCAGAGCGAGGCACCTCTTATGGCCCGTTTGATGATATCTATTTATTTGAGGTTGATAAAGCCGCCTCAAAACTATGTATCTCAAATAAATCTACAGAAATAACACAAGTGTGGGGCGATTGTCTACAGATATTTAATTTAAGCCATAATAACTCTTGGAAAAAGGGTATATCAATTATTTGCGGGCATGAAAGATATTAAACCAATAATCAGCGTTTTAATTCCGGCGTACAATACTGCACAATATATAGGGGAGTGCATAGAATCTGTTATTCGTCAGACGTATGGTTTATTGGAGATAATCATAGTTGATGACGGATCTACAGACAATACGGCAGGAGTAGTCCGAGACTATATGTCTATGGATAATAGAATTAAATTCATCTCTATTCCTCATGGCGGTGTTGCCGAGGCGAGAAATGTTTGTCTTCAATATGCGACTGGTGAATATATATTATTCGTAGATAGTGATGATTGGATTGGTGAGAATCTGTGCATGGACTTAATTACGCGGGCAATAGTTCATAATGCAGCTGTTGTATTCTCAGCTATGACGATAATTTCTAATCATGGTGATCCTATATTATTTGGTGATAGGAGTCACTTGTTTAATGGTTCAGAGGTGCTGAAGGGAAAAGACTGTTTCATTAAGATGGTTGAATCTGGAGCAACTTATCCGATGGTCGCTGGCAATTTATACCAAAAGTGTCTTATAGAAAGAAATAAGCTGTCATTTGACGGACAATATCATGAGGATGAGTACTTCACACCACAATTATTGAAATATGCTCAGAGAGTATGCAATTTAAGAAAATCCTCATACTTCTATCGTCAACGTCAAAACTCCATAATGCATGACGAAAAAAACAAAAAGGAGAGAGCTATAGTATTGACAGAACTCGCAGATAATCTGAAATCGTTATTGCTTAAGGATAGTGACTGCCAAGAATACAATCAACGATATTTCCAAGCAGTATATCGTCATGTACAATCCCTTAAGGATAGAGCTAAAAGATTGTATGACGAGCGCATTGTTGAGAATGAAGACCTATTACTAATTTTCATAGAACAATGTATAGGTACGCAATATGGAATAGGAACTTATGTACGAGAACTGGTCTCAGCCACAAAAGATAGTTCCATGGAGGTTTTGATTGTAGAATTATGTTCAACGGGGAACCAGAGTCTGACGTTCGGGAGCTTGTATCACCAACCTTGTATTAAATTTCCATACAATCATTCTTCTCAAATCGATAATGATATCGTGGGTTGGATTAAATATCAAAAAAGTGTATCCTTTTATCTAGCGAATAAATTTGAAACGTACAATAATGTGATCTGTCATTTCAATATGTTTGGCTATGATGAGATGGCGAAAATTTTACGAAAGAACCTTAATGCTAAAATCGTCTTCACACTTCATTATACCGATTGGAGTTTTAGCCTTTTAGGAAATAAAGAAGATCTTATTCGCCGATTACAATCAGATGATTGTGAAAGCGATCCAATCTGTATTAATTTCAAAAAAGAGAGATCATTTTTGCATGAATGCTGCGATCATATTATTGCAGTAGCCAAACATACAAGCATAATGTTAACAGAATTATATCATATTCCGCAAAGTAAAGTAAGCCTTATATACAATAGCATCGTTGAGAGAGTAAGATGTGACTTGTCCAAAAATGCCTTAAGGGAAATTTTTGGTTTTCAAGCGACTGATAAGATTATAATATTTGTCGGGAGGATAGAAAAAGTAAAAGGTATCCTTGAATTGATAAGAGCATTCAAGATCGTATACAAGAAAGACAATAACGCGAGGCTACTTATAGTTGGAACCGGCGCATTTTCATCTATTATGGAAGAGGCCAATCCTGTGTGGAGTAGAATAACAATTACAGGTTTTGTGAATAAAGACACACTGTACCAGCTATATAACCTCTCCGATTTGGGCATAGTACCGTCGATTTACGAAGAATTTGGTTATGTAGCCTTGGAAATGGCACTTTCCGGTCTACCAGTTTTGGTTAACGATACGGGCGGCCTACATGAGCTTACTGGGATAGTCTCTTTGATTAGACCAATTAAATCTTCTATATTTGATCCCCAGCGTTTTGCTATCGAAATTGTCAATTGTATGAATCATATTGTATCCCCCACTTTTATACAAAGTTCACGTGAGGCACAGATGATGGTCCCTAATTTTCAAGAATCAATAAATGCAATATATAATTGCCTGCGAATATAAAGATTATATCAAGTTAATTTTATTTTTTGTGTTGACAGAGTGGGCATGCTCTATAACATAACTGTATAACATCTCTGTTTTTCCCCAGCATAATAGTGTTTTTCTTAGAAACTGTTTAAAATTAGAATTGAAAAAATGTTATAGGGCATAACAAAC
>ERZ777011.893-NODE-893-length-39720-cov-88.422438_pt1 | contig 39720 bp, 20 predicted proteins | sample MGYA00374964_ERZ777011 | MGnify/ENA primary metagenome ERZ777011 (study PRJEB29310, sample SAMD00008975) | mouse gut metagenome | study: EMG produced TPA metagenomics assembly of the Metagenome analysis of fecal microbiota from mouse which was promoted...
GAATAAAAACAGGTCGGTAAAGCCTATCTAACATAATCTCAGGAAAATTTAAACAAGCTCTTATACGGATTGAAAAAAAATACCGATGCTTCCCTTGCCGCAGCAACTGTTGGCGGCAAGGGCGGCTGTCTGTTTCACATGGCCTATACCGGTATTGGATTAACTCGGAGTGTGTTCAGATTGATATATGCTCCTCGGTACAGGGTTCTTCCTTCCTTGAACATCCTCCATAGGATGTCACAGCCGACTTGTGCCAGTATGGAGTTGATGTACAGGTCCTGTCTTTCCAGTGCTTCCGCCAGTGAGCAGCTCGGTCCGGAGTCCTTCTCTTCTATTGTGGAATAGTTCACTTCTTCGGTGATGACATTCATTCCCGTTCCACCACGTAGATGACGCCCGGCACGTTGAATGTCCCGTCTGTAATGTGCAGCCCGTCCTGAAAGTACATTTTTCTCTTCTGTGGCGGATTGTACCATATGTACCTTTCGCGCCCTTTTCTGGAGTTGCACAGGAGCATGTTCCCGGGGATGCGTCCGTGCGGGATTCCGCTCATGCTTTCCGTGTATGATTCCACCAGTGAGTTCATGAACTCATAGGTTACCGGAATGCCGGCCCCCATTCGTCCTTTCTCATTGACGGGCCTGAGTTCGAGATAACTTCGCGGGGTTGAGTAACCTGTCGTTTCGCATTCATAGGCGACAAGTACCGCTCTGGGATGCATGATTTGCTGCATCTGCTTTGTCAGTTCATTCATTTTCCTGTTTTATTAGAAGTTGTTTGTAATGAGTTTTGTGAAGCGTTCGAGCCAATGGGAGAACCGCTCCGGAAAGTCATCCATGGAGAAAGGCTTTTCCGTGTCCGGTGTCAGGTGGAATGTCGTGACGGGTGTGATCACATATGATTCCTGATAGTCCGAGTTGAAATAGCTTTCCATTTCGTCGTTCATGGCGTCCTTTACCGACCAGGTGACCATGATCTGCGTCTCCAGTCCCACCGGCCTGAAATCAGGTGCCTCCTCGTATGCCCAGTCGTAGGAGTATTGCATGATGCTCGGGCTGCCGTGTGAAATGTATGCCGTACCTTCCGTGAGCTGTTCCAGCAATGCCCGCTCATAGTTCTTCTTTGTATGGTATTTCCGTATTTCCCCCTCCCGGGAGGCGTCGGTGGCCGCGATGATACTCTCGCAGGCGTCGAATACTTTTTCGATCACTTTCAGCTGGAGGACCGCGTTGATGTCCGGTATCTATCCCGTATCGGTCTTGATGTGTTTTACCATCAGTCTGAAGGGGGCGGGATTTATCGGGAAGTCCCCGCGTTCCGGGCGGTCCATCCCGTAATCCTTCGGCATGGCCAGTGAAAGCATGTTGCCGAAGGTCCATGTAACCATGTACCCGTTCCCGCTCATGTATCCGTCCTCTCTGGTATGTGCTCCCAGAATTCTTGCTATCTCTTTTCCCACATTGGGCTTGTCTGTCAATATCGCAATCATGATCTTTTTCCATTTGATGTTCCCCGTACCTTCGCAATAAAACCGGTACGGGGAAATTGTGTATACTTTTGATTCTGTCTGTATGGGGCAGGGATTATCCGCCGGCTTCGCTTTCCGCTTCGGGACTGATCCCGTTGATTTCCATTACCGGCTTTCCGTCCGTCCCCACCGTGATCCTGAGGGTGGCGTCCATTGTTAAGCGGAGTGCGGAAGTTGTTGGCGCTTTTCAGGTCCGATACGAGTATGGCTTTTCCGTCCTGCAGGTTGGCCCGTTCCTGTGCCGTGAATACATGCCCGTATACTTCCGCCGGAACGACCGGCACCTGGCGCTCGCTGAAACCGTCCGGTGTACGCGAGTATTGCGGCCTGCCCGTATTCATGTCCAGTTTGACGAAGGAGGAGAACTCTTCCCCCTTGCGGTTGATCATGTTTTCAAGGAAGACGGGTTGTCCCTTGCGCAGCGCCTCCTTGTCCTCGGGAGTCAGTAGCACGTTGCAGATTTCCTTCGGGATGTATATTTCCCCATTCTCCGGATTATGTCGTGTATACTGCGGCCGGCCGGTCACCTTGTCCAGCGTGACGAAAGAGGAGAACAGCGCTCCGTCGGTGCGTTTCATATCCTCTACAAGGATGGTATGTCCTTCGCTGAGCATTTTGATCTGGTTGGGTGAAAGTTGTACGCCTCCCAGGCTCTGCTGGTTGAACCCCTTGCTTTCCGGATAGATGAATTCCAACCCTCTGCGTTCCGCGCTGTATTGGAGTGTGGCGTCGAACGGCTTTCCGTTCTTTGATGTCATTCCGTTCACATATACCGGCTGTCCTTCCTTCAGCGTGTTTATTTCATCCGCTGTCAGCCTGATGCCTTTCACTTCACTTGGTATGTATACGTTTTCTTGCCGTACGGCAACCAGCTCGTTGGTATTCTTGTCAATGGAGATGAGACAGGGTGTATAGGAACCCCCGTTCAGGTTCAGTTCCGCCACCCGTCCCATGTTTCCCGTCTCACGGAGGTTCTTCTTGTCCTCTTCCGTGAAGATGTGTTCGAAATAGGGCCTTTCCAACTCTGGTTCCTTGCGGATGCCATGGATACCCAGACCGATCTGCCCGTCCGGCATGGTGATGAATGAGAGGCGTGCGTCCAGTTTGACCCTGGCACCTGTCAGCGTCAGTGTCAGGGGAACCAGTTTGTTGGTTTTGTATCCTTTCAGCATGGAATCCAGCAGTCCCTGTTGTTCGAGGGAAGTTTTGGAGACGCCCATCTTTTCCAGTGCGTCCCAGTTTACCATGTTCTCGTCATAACGGTAGCGTGGTGCCTGCTGTTCCTGCGGCTGTTCTGTTGAAACTGTCGGTTGTGGTACCTGCTGTGGTACCTGTTCCTGCGGGTTTTGTTTTTGTTTCTTAGCCATCGTTTCTGTTTCTTTTTCGTTTTTACTCTGTTCCTTGTTTTCTCTCGGCCGGATTTCGTAGCGTTTGAGGAACTCTTTTACTACGTCCGTTTCCTTGCCTTGTGACAAATCCCTGATTGCCTGCTTGTTCTGCTTGTAATCATGGACGGTCATTCGTATGAGCCGAAAATGTGTCGGTTCCTTGAACTGGCTCCAGAAGTTCCTGATGAAGTTTTCGAGGATACTGGAGTTTTTCTCAAATTTCAAAAAGGAGTTTTCGTTCTTTTCCTCGGCAGGAACCGTTCTGGCCTTTCCTTCCTCGTCAATTTCGCTGACGGCTTGCACACCGGCTTTGGGGTCCTCCTTGTTGTGGACAAACAGTAGTTCGTTGATTTGTTCCACATAGGGCTTTTCTTTGGCGGATTTTTGCGTTTTGCGTGTCCGCTTCGGTTTTTCTTTCACTTCTTTTTCTTGTGCCATGATCCATCATTTTGAGATTAATGTTTTCGTTTGACAGCTCAAAAATAATGGCTGAAATTGAATAAGTTGCTGATTCTCAAAACGGTGACATCACGTGTCGTTAGATGTCAGCAGATGTCAATCAAAGGGAAAGGATGATGGTGGAAAAAGGAAATAAAAAAGAACAGAAATACACAAGCCGGTTAATAAGGTGAGAGAAATTTATGTAGAACAGAGAGAGTAGGAGTCCCTGTCTTTATTGGGGACAGTTTTTCTTTAATTATGAATTTACTGTGGGAACTGTGTCGTTTGTGTAACATTGTAGAGATGTTGGTAAAAAGAAAGGGAGTGGTGGATATGTGATTTATGCGTCACGTCGGTCGCAGTTAGTCCCTATAATCCTTTCATTAAATCAAAAACGTGGTCGGAGCGTTTTTTCAAAGGAATTTTCTCCGACGAAGTCGCGAAGAAAACTTCTTTGAAAAACGTAAGTCGGAACGTGGAGACAAGACGTTTTTGATTTATCTTTATTATAGGAAATAACTGTGTTATTTTTATTATATGATTAAAACTAGTAAGATAAAAAGGTGTTTACATACTTACTTATGCATTAATAGACTATTATGCCGTATTCTTGTGGAGGTTGACTATAAAAGAAAGGGGAATTAATATAATATTTTGCAGGTATTACCAAATATCTCATTCTTATGAGGATTCTGACTTCAATCGTATATAAAGTTATGTTTCGGAATAATCCTAATATTAGGATTAGATAAATATAGATTTGTACATCTAATGTTATAAATGTGATGACAAAATTTCAGATAATAAATGAGCAGATTTATTATTTAATAATAAAACAATTTTCAGCAGCTAAAATTAGACTCATAGTTACAATAGTTATTTCTAATATTAAATCTGTCGCTGAAAGTATTCCTTCTATTTCAACCATGTTGAGTATTTCTTAGGAAGAAATAAAAGGAATACTGATTAGTCTTTATTATTCTACCTTTTGTGAATTTATCGTAACATTTTTAGTTATAAAAGATTTTATAATACTTTTGTCAATATCGCCTTCTTTTGCTTGTATATGTAGATTCTGGAAATAGAAATCTGATAGTTGGTATTGTTTAGACGGTTTTACATTGAAGAAAATATTGCATTTCAAATCAATGTTGCGCATTGTGATATTCTCGGCATAGGAAAGCGGAATATCTTTCCGGTCTTTCAAATCATAAAATTGAGACCATGGAGCAATGGTTATAAAGCTTGTTGCGTTTCCTTTAATATTTTCTACTAAGATATACTCATATTTTTGTGGAGTGTCGGGACGCATCTTAAAATGCAGGAGAATTAATGCTTTGTCTACCGTACTGTGGCGAAAGATAATATTTCGGTTATGTACAGATTCACTTCCACAGGTCAGGGCACTATGGCAGTAGCCGTATTGACAATTCTCAATAATAATATCTTCATTACTGCCATTGCTTGCATCCTGGTCTGCCCAAGGCCCTTTGCCGCCTTTCAGGCATACAGCATCATCGCATACTGACATATAGCAATTTTTTATCAGCACATTTTTGCAGACGTCCAGGTCTACAGCATCTGTGCTGGGGGCTTCCATAGGCTTACGGGGAGTAGTAATGTGAAGATTCAAAAGTTTCAAATTATTGCATTTGTAATAGTGCGTGCTCCAGTAGGGCGAATTGGCTATTTTGATACCTTCCACCTGCACATTTTTACAATTGGACAGATAAATGATACGAGGTCTTTGTTCATCCATATTAGTACATTTCGGATTCCATTTCAGACGTAGCCAGAATGCTCTCCAAAAGCGGAAGCCATTGCCGTTGAGCATACCTTTTCCTGAAATGGTAAATCCGTCCAGCCCGTCTGCATTGATTAAAGCTCCGTAATATGTCAGCGTTTGTCCTTCTATACGGGTGGTCAGCAGCGGAAAGTCACTTATGTCATCGCTGCCCTTCAACACAGCATTCTTTTCAAGATGCAGATGCGTTTTCGGTTTAAAGAATAGTGAACCACTTAAAAAAGTACCTTGGGGAACAACTAAAACTCCACCACCATTTTCTGCAGCCATATCAATTACTTGCTGGATTTGTTTGGTTTGCAATACGGTACTGTCGTTTATTACTCCGTAGTCAGTAATCCGATATTGTTTACCGAGTGATTTTAGATTCACATTTTGGGTCTCTTTGAACCATTTGCTAATCGGTTTGCCATCAGGAAATGTCTCCTGTCCTAACATTTGCAGGCAGCAACAGAGTGCTGTACATGCAATGAATATTCTCATCATTGATTTAATTTGGGGTTAATAAATACATTCAGTCGGTACCTGCTTTCTGTAAACGAAACCCAAGCCCGTTTGTAGATAAAGAGAATAGAGTGTAAAATGAATATTGCAAATATACGGATTTTATGCTTTTTCTCCAAAAAAAAGAAAATAATTTATAAGGTAACCGCACCAAAATGAAATTGTTGATTATTGTTATATTATAATTATGTACGCGCGTTCCTTAAATTAATATAACCAATATATAAAAGGTGGGAAGGTTAATTACTTATTAAGGAAAATTCAAGTATTTGAAAGAAATGATAAAAGTGATAAGTGTCAATAATGATAGTGTTACAATCAAAATGATTATGTTTTCTTTTGAAAAAGAATATTATCTTTGTGGAAGTAAAGAGTAATAGTAGTGAAAAAACAGTAGTAAACCTTAAAACAAAGCCTATGGAGTAATGGATCAAGAGGCTAAAAGCCAGTAAAATAAGATATTAAAATATAACTTAATATTTTAATGATATAAAAACTTATTTCGATATTATTATTTGACCTTACAACACGATGTGTGATACAATGAAAAATACTTTTAAATTCTTGGGAAGATTTCTTGTTCTCTCCCCTCTTTGTTATTTATACTTCTTTTTTAAAATGTTTTTCTAAAAGTATGAAGGTTTAGTGATAGCGAATCTTTTATCTGAAACTGACTAACTTTATTTAATAACCTGTTTATGGAAACAAAAAACTTTTTTATTGCAGAATTGCTTCGTATAAAGAAAGCAATGAGTAGTCCTATGTGGCGTTTCATGTCATTAGGTGTATTATTTGTTTTCGCTTGTATGCTAGGTGCGTGCAGCGATGATGACGAAAAGGAATTAGTTAAGGAGCCGGAACCAGAAACTCCAGTTGATCCTGATGATCCAAATGGTCCGGATATACCACAAAGAGACGGGACGGCACTGTTCTTGGATGCAGCTAAGTCAAGCGGTATTTCGCTGACGGAGCTTGCCGGTGAAACGAATGGGTATCAGTTGAGTATTCAAACCACAGACGGCAGCAAGTATTATATTCCTACCGTCGGATTGAAAGATGCATTAGCTAACAAGAAAGTAAAACTGACATTCGAATATAAATGTACCGAAGATATAGCACAGTTTAATATAGGATATTCCGGTGAAGAGAACATGAACTATTTCGGAAAAATTGAAGCCGATGTAGATAAGGATGAAGATGGATGGGCACCGTATAGCGTAAGCCTGGTTCAGGATATTGAAAAATACCGGTGGGGAAATGTAGACGATTGGCTTGGTTTTTATCTTCAGCCGGCAACGAAGACTGGCGCTCCTGTGACGTTTGAATTAAGAAACATCTATCTGGAGAAAACGGATGAGCAGGTAGAGCCCATTGAACCGGAGGATCCTAATAAGTATCCTTTGTCATTTTCATCGAATCGTCCATCTACTGCATTCGAAAATAAATTCGGACGCGCGGATGGCATCGAATATACGAGAAACGGTGATGAATACCATATTATGTTCGTTGACCGTCATTACGATGCTACACAATCACATAACGAACATATGTTTGCTACCGATCCATTGACCAAGATGCTGAATGTGGGAGACAATCAGAAAGTAGAACTGGTATTTAAGTATAAAGCATCTACTCAGTACCCATGGCAATTTACGACTTTCTTTCAGGTAAATGAGGAACTGGCTATATTCAATGCAACAGTTGTAGACTGCCAAAATATGAAGGCATCGGCAAATGCTAATCCTGACAGTGAAGGATGGGCAACTTATCGTCACGACTTAACCAGTATGGTGAAGTTATATAAATGGGGACAGGATCTTTCAGTATCACCGCAGATTCGTTTGCGGTTCCGTCTGATGAGAAGCGCAGAAATCACTGACCCCGCACATCCTGAAAAATACGATTTTAAGGAAATAGACCTCAAAGACGTTCATTTGCAAGTTGGTGATATGCCCGCTCCGATAGAGCCGGAAGACCCGAATGTTCTGGCTTTGATATTCTCTGAATCATCGACAAAGGCTAATGTAACTATAGATAAAATTGAAGATGGGCAATATACATTGAGTTTCGCAGCAGGAGGTGGTCATGGAGAACATTTTATTGAAACTGATGTATTGGCACAAGCATTGACGGTAGCAGACAATCAGAAAATAGAACTGGTCTTTGATTATAAATCCGTTGGAAAGATTGAATATCCTTGGCAATTTACAGCTTATCTCAGAGGTGGAGGAATAGCAGATAATGGTAATACAATCGATATGCAGCCGATAGAGTATAAGGGAGATTGGGGAAATATCCGGATGGATATAACCGATGTTCTTAAGGCAAAACAATGGGGACTGTCGGTGTCTACTTACAAGATGCGTTTTCGATTCAGATTAGTGAGACTGAATGGAGTAGTAGATAATCCTCAGTGTCCAGAAATGTACGGTTTCAATGGTATCGAACTGAAAAATGTTAAATTGGAAATAAAGGATAAATAAGGTATTGTTAGTTGAGAAAAGGTAAAAGATTGTTTTTCAGGAATTATTTTTATATAACATACAGCCGCTTAACGGCTGTTAATCAATTCTTTTATGAAGTTATTTTATATATCCGTTTTCTATCTGCTACTATTCGTTGGGGCAGTCTGTGCTTGTAGCAGTGATTCTGATTTGGCTGAAGAAGGTGAAAAACCCGCGGCACCGGAAGAAGAAACATCAGTCAATGAACTAAAACTGAATGCAGATAAAACGAACGACGTTAAAGTCAGCGTAAACAATAAAGGAGAATTCGTACTGACAACAACAGGAAAAGACCCTTATATCTGCACTATGCCGCTGGATAAAAAGAATCCGGAAAATTCCGTTGTGTTGACTTTCGAATACAAAGCTTCTAAAACCATCAATGGCTTTCAGGTATTTTTTGCCAATCCTTTGTCCGGCGACCGAATGGAAGAATATGGGGCAATTGAAGCATCGCCCAGCAAATGGGACACATATTCATGCAATCTGTATGATGCTATAGAAAAATACTCGTGGGGAAGAATACAGGATTATCTCCGTTTGGATTTTGGAAGTACGGTAGGGGTACAACTTTATATGCGGAATGTCCGTCTGAGAGGAATGAATAGCGAGGAGAAAGAAGCTTGGGAAGCAGAACAGGAGAAGAAGAATGGTATAGAGAAATTAGCAAAAGAACTTCCGGAATATCTGAAACGTTCTTTCTCTTCGGAAATCACCCGTGTGGAAGTGACCTCTAATAAAGTCAATATCGAAGGCCGGTATAGCGGAAGCGGTACATGCAGCCTGGCAGAAGTCACCCCTTACGAGCACGCTTTGCTACTTACAAATTTCAAGAAGTGCAAAACTGATATCAAAGCGGGAACATTCACCGTTTCATTAGACCGTGTGGTGGAATACGATGGTTATAAGTATGACCGCCTGCTCTCCAAGTTCGTGCTGGTGCGGACCGTCAATGGTAAAGACGAATTGGTATCGTGCGGGCGCTATGTGGATGCGGATTTGATAGACCGTTCTAAAGCCTCTTCGTTGCCGGATTGTTCCGGTGACCTGACAAAAGGCGGAGAAGCTGACAGAAGTAGCCAGGCAGGTTGGAACGATGTAGATGCGTTAGGATTGAAAGCGGTTCTGGTAGGCATACCTGTGACAGCCGTCATGTGGGAGACCCAGGCGAATGCTGCCAAAGTAGGCGACCAGGTGATTACGCATCAATATTTGGGAAAGAACTATTATTTCAGCAAGAGTTATTTTGAGGAGATGGATAGGGGACTTCTGGAATTCCAGAAACGAAATATTGCTGTGTTTACGGTTATTTGCATTCGTCCGGAAGTGTCGAGAGATGCCAATGCCTACAGAAATTACGACCATGGTCTGGGTATGCTTTTCCAACACCCCGATTTCTCTGAACCAGCCGGTACAAACGGGGTTTATTCGATGGTCAACCTTGATGAAGCCAAAAGTGTAAACTATTGGGCGGCGGCACTTGACTTTATGGCGTCGCGCTATTCGGACGGCACGCACGGGCGCATTCATCGTTATGTACTGCACAATGAAATCGACGACCCTGCTAACTGGAATAATATCGGCTACAAGCCATTGGAATATTACGTGGATTATTTTACGAAATCAATTCGTATCGGTCATAATATTATCCGTCAATACAATCCGCATGTACAGATATTGGTGCCCGTAACGCAGTCGTGGACTCGTGAAGTAATTACCCCCGGCATTCGTGCGGAATATGCAGTAAAGAAGATATTCGGTTTACTTAACCAACTTAGCGCCAAAGAGGGGGATTTCTATTGGGGAATGGGCTATCATTCTTATCCGCAGAAGTTCAACTCACGTACATGGGAAGATCCGGATGCGACTTTCTCAATGAACACTCGTATGGTGACGTTCAAGAATCTGGAAGTATTGGATAAATGGGCTAAAACACCGGCGAATATGTATAAAGGGACGAAGCAACGCAATATTTGGTTGACAGAGAATGGTTCTAGTACATCGACCTATACTGAACAGAGCTTGAAAGAACAAGCAGCCTGCGCAGCATACGCTTTGAAAAAGGTAGAGCAGCTGTCCGGCATCCAAACAGTGATTTGGCATGCGTTGACAGATAATAATGTTGAAGGGAATCTGAACTTAGGATTGCATTATCGTAAAGATCATCCGGGCGACCCGTGGGGAAAGAAACCGTCGTGGTATGTATATCAGGCATATGGAACGGCAAATGAGAGTAAAGTACTCGATCAATACTTACCCGTTATCGGGGTAAGCAAGTGGGAGGATATCATTCACAGTGTGTCCGACTAATCAAACTATTACAAAATAATAAAGAATAACATTATGAGAATAAATCAAAGGTTCAACCGGGATATCTCGAAGATTTGGCAGTCCGGACAGGTTGTCAAGGTTGGCTTGTGTCTGTTGTTCATGATTTCCGCTCCATTTTGTTTGTCGGATGTATTTTCGGCAACTGGAGCGGAAGCCCCCACTGTTCTGGCGTATGCGCCAGAACAAGCGGTACAGAAGAAAATGTTGACCGGGAAAGTAGTTGATACCAATGGAGAACCTATCATCGGTGCCAACATTATAGAAAAAGGTGTATATGCCAATGGGGTGATTACCGATTTGGAAGGTACGTTCAAACTGCGGGTAAAGCAGGATGCCGTCATAGAAGTATCCTATATCGGCTATGTAAAAAAGGAGGTTTTCACGAAAGGACGCGATTTTGTGACCGTCACCTTGCAGGAAGATGCCAAAACGTTGGAAGAAGTGGTGGTGGTAGGCTACGGTTCGCAGAAGAAAATCTCTGTGACCGGTTCCGTTGCTTCTATCCAAACGGAAGATTTGCTCAAAAGCTCTCAGGCAAACTTGGCGGCTGCATTGTCAGGACGTTTGCCGGGATTGGCCACGATGCAGACTTCCGGGCGTCCCGGTGGAGATGACGTAACACTTTATTTGCGTGGTGCCAGTACCACCAACGGGGTGAATCCGCTGATTCTGATTGACGGTGTTCCCCGCGACGGTATTGCTACGCTCGACCCCAATGAAGTGGAATCCGTTACCGTACTGAAAGATGCTTCTGCTACCGCAGTGTTCGGTGTACGTGGCGCCAACGGTGTGATACTGATTACCACTCGTCGTGGAGAGGTAGGCAAAACAGAATTGAGTATTTCTGTAGACCATAGTTTGCAGCAATTTACGGTATCAATGGACCGTATCCACTCTTGGGAGTATGCAGAACTACGAAATCAAGCTTTCACGAATGATGGCAAGGATGCGCCTTATAATGCTTATATGATTGACATGTATAAAAGCGGAGAGGATCCTGTTTTCTTTCCTGATCGCGATATTATGTCAGAGTTTTTCAAGAAGTGGGCGCCGCAAACCCGGGTGAACGTCAATATGAATGGAGGTACGGAGAAAATCAACTATTTCATCAATGTCGGTTATATAGGACAAAGCGGACAATTTAAGACTGAATCGCCCAAGGCATTGGGATATGATCCCAGTTATAAAATGAACCGTTATAATTTTCGGTCTAATGTCGATTATAAATTGGCTTCCAATTTGAAATTGTCATTGAATCTGGCTTCTTATCTTCAACAGTCCAATACACCGCAATGTCAGGATTTATATAATGGGAATTTGAATTCAATGATTGCAGATATGGTTGCGCATGCATGGGCAACTCCGCCTACTACACCGGGACCGGTTACCATGCCGGGGTATACAACGGATACAGGGGCGGAGATTCCTGCCAACCAGATAGTAGGTTCTAATTTTAATACAGACATCAAGAACAACAAGTGGGGAGAGTTAAACCGTCGCGGCTATCAGGAGGTGACCAATATGAATTTGAACTCTTCCTTGGCGATAGACTGGGGGCTTGATTTTATTACGAAGGGATTGAGCACGAAGTTTATGGTAGCTTTTGATGCAGCTTCTTCCACAACTTTGACTGCCCGTCGCGTATTTGATGTTTATCGTGCTTATCCGGCACAGTCACCCGATGAAAAGTCTTATTATCAGGCAATAGAAGTTGACAAACAAGATGTGCTGGGTGCTCCTACCCGTTCGAATGCTTCCAACTACTACTTGAACCTGCAATATTCTATCAATTATGCCCGCCAGTTTGAGAAGCACGACGTGTCTGCCATGGCATTGTTTCAGCGTGACAACTGGCAGAAGGCAAATGCGGATTTGCCTTACAATATGTTAGGACTTTCCGCTCGCGCTACTTACGCTTATGACAGCCGTTATCTGGCTGAGGTCAATGTAGGTTACAACGGTTCCGAACAGTTCGCCAAAGGACAACGTTTTGGGTTCTTCCCTGCGTTTTCAGCAGGATGGGTAGCCAGCAATGAAGCTTTCTTGCGTGACAACCCTGTGCTTACCCATTTGAAGTTGCGTGCTTCTTATGGTAAGGTTGGTAATGACAAATTAGGCAATGACCGCTTCCTTTATTTGGATAATATTTCCGTCACTGGTGGACAGATATCTTCATTGGGACGTGGTCAGTCTATTTCGATAGGAAAATTTGGAAATAGGAATATTACATGGGAAGTAGCTTATAAGCAAAACTATGGAATTGATTTGAAATTGTTCCACGATTTCTCTCTTTCTGTCGACTACTTTAAAGAAAAACGGGAGGATATCCTGATTTCCCGCGGGACCGTGCCGGAAGTTTTGGGTATATCAACTGCGGACCTACCTAAAGTGAATATGGGAGTAGTAGACAATCAGGGATTTGAAATAGAAGCAGGCTATCAGAAACGTCTGGATTCGGGAATCTCATTCTCTTTCAAAGGGAATTTTGCCTACAACGAGAACAAGCAACGCAACATGGATGAAGCTATTTACTCCGAAGATTATGCATATCGTTATCGTAAAACCGGCTATAGCATCGGACAGTTATTCGGATATAAGATTGATTATAGTAATGGAAATGGCTTCATCAATACTCCTGAAGAATTGGAGAAAGCAAAGAAAATGTATAAAATCGGAACGCCCCGTTTGGGTGACTTCTTATATCAGGATTTGAATGGTGACGGGGAAATCAGTGAGAAGGATATGGCACCTATCAAATATTCCAATGTGCCACGTATATCATATGGTTTCTCCGGTTCGGTAGATTGGAAAGGTCTTGACTTCTCCTTCCATTTTTCAGGCATTGCCAAATGTTCTCGTCTTTACAATTCTTGGAGGGCTACGGAATTTGCCAGTGAGGGTGTATATAGCAATTGGCATAAACATGCATGGACACAAGAACGCTATGCTAACGGAGAACGCATAGAGTATCCGGCGTTGGCGGCATCGACCGGTGTCAGCCATGTGGCGAATGACTTCTTTATCATGGACCGTAATTTCCTGCGTTTGAAGAATGTGGAGTTGGGTTATAGTCTGCCCAAGCATTGGCTGCAAAAGGTTAGCCTTTCTAAAGTACGTGTCTATATCAATGGAAACAACCTGCTTACGTGGAAGAAGATTAAGGTGAATGCCATTGACCCGGAACAGAGCTGGGAGGTGAACTATCCGTTGACCAAGATGGTGAATTTCGGTCTGAATGTTGTATTTTAACAGTTGAAAAGACAAATATTATGAAATTAAAATATTGTATTATCTCCTCTTTTATCGTGTTGGGCGGTTTGTGTTCGTGTGCCGATGTGCTTGATACGGCACCTGACGGCAGGTTGTCGATGAAAGATATTTTTGCTGATCCGACCAAGGTAGGAGCCTTTTTGAATACTTGCTATAACCACCTTCCGAGAAAGGGATATTTCTATTGGGGATGGGATCCGGCACCGGTTTCTCTCAGTGATGACGCATGGACTTCCGGAGATGGAGGCAGTGGTGCTGCTCCAAAAGTATATCGCGGTCAAGTTTCCGCTTCGGATCATCCGGTGAGAGATGCATGGCTGGATGATAGTCAGAAAAACACCTGGTGTACCAATAATTATTGGGCACGTTATTGGCAACAGATTCGCTTGTGCACACAGTTCATAGAAAATATTGATGATGCAGCGGTAAACAGTGAAATAGACCGTGACCGTTTTCGTGCCGAAGCGCATGTGCTGCGGGCTTATTTTTATTCGGAACTGGTGAAATGGTTCGGCAAGTTGCCTGTCGTTAGAGAGTCGATTGCTTTTGATGCAGATTTTTCGGGCATGAGACGTGAATCGGTATATGATGTGGTGAAGTTTATCGAGGAAGATTGCGATGCGGCTATCTATTCGGATAATCTTCCGTGGCGAATTACTACGGCGTCGGAAGGATTGCGGGTGACAAAGGCGGTTGCCTGGGCTATTAAGTCAAAAATGATGCTGTTCGCTGCAAGTCCGTTGTTCAACGAAGGCATGAATCATTGGGAAGAAGCCTATACCGTGAATCGCGATGCTGTGAACGCATTGAAAAACAACGGATATGAATTGTTTAAAGAATGTACGAACCCTACTACTTACGGCACGGGGAAAGCGGCTGCTTTTCGCCAGTTGTTTAATACGGCAGCTGATTATGTGGCGGAACCGAGAGACAAGGAAACTATCTGGCAACACGTCGGACATACCTGTTTCGTATGGCATATCGGTTATATCGGAAGTAAAGGTATGAATGGTATTGACGGTACGTATGCTTGTGGTGCCTGTCCGACTCAGGAGTTGGTGGATGCTTTTAATACGCTTGACGGTGAACCGGTTTTGAATCTGGAAAACCCTTACAACGATGAAAAACACCTGCTACCGAACTACAACTCCCGAAATACACAGTATAATCCTGATGACCCTTTTGCCAACCGCGACCCGCGTATGGAAGAGACGTTGATGCACAACGGTTCCACTTTTGTCTGGAGCGGGGAGACTAAAACGGTGCAGACTTACAAAGGGGGATACAATGAGATTAATTTGAATCCCGGTCAAGTGTATAATACGCGTACTGGATACTATCACTGCAAATTCGTTCAGCCGGGCGCATGCAAACAGAATGGTATACAGACACCTGCATGGAAATTTTTCCGCTTGGCAGAAATCATATTGGATTATGCGGAAGCAGCTGCGGAAGCAGGACATTTGACCGACGCAAAGGATGCAGTGGATGAAATCAGAGCACGTGTGGGGATGCCGAAATTACCGGCCGGTTTGTCACAGAAAGAAATGATTCTGCGTGTGCGTAATGAACGTCAGGTGGAACTGGCATGGGAAGAATGCCGTTATTTCGACTTGCGCCGCTGGCAACAACCGGATGGCGACCTGTCGGAAAGTTGCCAATGGCTGACCGGCATGGAACCGATTAAGCAGTCTGACGGCACATTCAAGTACGAACGCTATAGCATCTCACAAAATCCGCGTGGCGGATGCGAAACGCGTGATTTACTGTTGCCGGTTCCGGTTGTGGAGGCAGCTCGTTTGGAGGCTGTGACCGGAGAAAGTTGGCAAAATCCGGGATGGTAACATTAGTATAATTTGAAAAAACAATAGAATGAATAATATTAAGAATAAAATATCCGTATGGGCTGTTTTTGCTTGCCTGATGGTTCCCTCAACGGCAAGCTGGGGACAGGAAGCAGCCTCTTCTGCAGTCCGTACCCCGGATAAGGAGGAAGTTATCGATTTGGGATATCTCACTTTGCCCAAAAGGGCTGTCACGGGAGCAGTGTCGAGTGTATCCGGTACGGAATTGAGAAAGAGCCCGGATGCAAGTTTGCCCAAGACCTTTGCGGGACGTTTTAGCGGTTTGACAACCCGGGAGACGGATGCGGAATTGTCAAGGGGCGGATTTTCTACAGAAACAATGGGAATGTCGTGGTGGATTCGCGGACTTTCTACTGTCAACGGGACAACACCGATGGTGATTCTGGACGGTGTGTTATGTCCTAATACGAACTATGTGTATTTGTCACCGGATGAAATAGAATCCGTCACAGTGCTGAAAGATGCCGCTGTGCTTTCACTATATGGGATTCAGGGTGCCAATGGTGTAATTTCCATCAAGACCAAACGAGGTCGTGTGGGAAAGACGGATGTTACGGTCACCTTCGACCAGTCGCTTCAGCAAATGACACGCAGACCTCTTTTCGTTAATTCGGGCGAGTATGTGGATCTGCGGAATCAAGCAGGCTGCAATGACGGATTGGGCAAGTATTCACAGTTCTCCCCGTCGGATGTGGAACAGTTTCATGCCGGAGGCAATGAATTGTATCCGAATAATAACTGGTATGACATGTTTGTCCGTCCGTTGACATTCATGTCCCGCGCGGGAGTGACTGTTCGCGGCGGTAGTGAGAAAGTTCAATATTTTTCCAATGTCAATTACATGCATCAGCAATCCCCGTTTAAAACGACAGAAGAACCTGGTTCCCAATACAACCCGGAACCCAAGAATGACTGGTTCAATTTCCGTTCCAATGTCGACGTGAAGTTTACTTCCTATTTGAAAGGCTTCCTTCGGTTGGCGGGGAATGTGAAGAATGAGAAAACGACCGGATATTCCAATGCTGCTGTTTATGACCATTTGTTCACTTTGCCGCCTACCATGTATGGTCCGTTGACTCCAAGCGGGGATGAATACGAAAACGGCGGGCAGGTGATAACGCATGATGATGAAGGGACTCCGGTATATGGAATGTTGAATCGTTCGGGATATATTCAAAATCTATATGTCAATATTACGGCACAGGCGGGGTTAAATATGGATCTGGGCTTTCTAACAAAAGGACTTTCAATCGGGGGGCTGATGGCTTATCAGACCAGCACATTGAATCAGACCCTGACAACACAGGATTTCGAACGCTATATCCGTACCAAAGATATGAGTGGACTGTATTTCACTAAGAAAGGTTCTTCACTCAATTCTCCGTTGAAATACTCTAAATCGTCTACGATGGATTATAACCTGAATTTATATGCACATGCCAATTATAGCCGCACGTTCGGTGACCATAGCATTGATGCGATGGGGTATATCTTCTATCAAAAGCAGGAGCTCCAGAAGAGTAATCTGCCTTATAAACGTGAAAGTATGGGAGCGACTGCTACATACGGATACAAGAACCGTTATTTCATCAAGGCGGACGTAGGCTATTCCGGTTCAGAACAGTTTCACCCGGACAAACGCTATGTGGCAACTCCAGCCATTTCGGGAGCATGGATTGTTTCGGACGAGGCGTTCATGAAGGATATAGAGTGGTTGAATTATTTGAAGTTGAGGGCTTCGTATGGTATTACAGTAAATGATCAGTTCGGTGGTGCACGTTATCTTTATCTTGATGATATCGATATAAATGGTAATGAGGGATTGAAAGGGAATCCGAGCCTGTCGGCTGAGAAGATGAAAAAACAAAACTATGGGATAGAATTGGGACTATTTAACGAACTGAGCATCTCATTGGATTGGTATAAGTCACGTTGCGATAATATGTTGGTAAGTAGTTCTGGTACGATTCCTCAATACCAGGGCGTACCTCTCAACTATTATCCGAAAACCAACGGGGGTAAAATGGAAAATTACGGTTATGAGATTGAAGCCATGTATGAGAAACGTCTCAATGACGACTGGTCGTTTCATGTAGGCGGTTCGTTCAGTTTCAATAAGAATAAAGTAATCAGCGTCAACGAATCTCCCTATTCTTCCGATTATGCCTATAGACTCCGTACGGAAGGATATACATCCGGACAGGTATGGGGATATCTTATTGACTATAGCAATGGTAACGGAATGTTCAACTTTAAAGAGGAATTGGAGGCCAGTGGCTTGACTTATGCTTTTGGTACTCCTCGCTTGGGAGATTTCATTTATCAGGATTTGAACGGTGATAAGGTGATTGATGAAAAAGACATAGCCCCTATTGGTTATTCGAGAATTCCTCGTCAGAGTTATAATCTGACCGCCGGATTCAAATATAAGGGTCTGGAAGTCAGTCTGCTGTTTCAGGGCGTAAACAAGGTGTCCACCGTAGCGAGCGGCATAGGAGTTTATGAACATGCTTATCAGGGTGTATTCAATGATATTCATCAACATGCCTGGACTCAGGAACGCTGGAATAATGGGGAAAAGATAGAATATCCCGCCTTGTCGTTGAATGAATCTACCAATCATGTGGCGAACAGTTTCTTTGTATGGAATGCGTCCTATTTGCGCTTGAAAAATATGGAGATTGCTTATACACTGCCCAAACATATTTCCAAAAAGATATGTGCGGAAAACATCCGTTTCTCGTTGAGCGGGCAGAATTTGCTTACCTTCGACAAGATGCGCTCCAAATACATCGACCCGGAAATAGGAACGATGGGAGATTTCCAACCTTACAGGGTATATAACATCGGAGTCAGTTTAACCTTTTAACAGCAGCATGATATGATAAAAAATATATTAAAACTATTAATGCTTATCGGATGTGTATTGGGAGGCGTGTCTTGTGCCGACCTGGATGTCCGTTCGGATGGACGTGTGACGTATGAGGATATCTTCAGGCATTACGGTCGTACAAAGAATTATTTTACCGGGTGTATAAACAAGATACCGAACATTAGTCTGACATCCTATGGCGGTACCGCTTTGGCCTCTTTCTGCGATGAAGCGCATGATGCCAGTGATTGTGCGGATGGAGCTGTTTCAGATTGGTATAAAGGATATGCAACAGCCAGTTACTTCCCGATAACGAGTCCTTGGGGGGCTTTGTATGAGGCTATCCGCCATTGCAATACGTTTTTGTTGTATATCAATGATCCGGAAGTGGCTACTTACAGTTTCCGTGAAGGAGAAAAAAACGGTTGGATTGCCCAGGTGCGGGTGGCGCGTGCTTTTTACTACCTGCAATTAATTAAACGTTACGGGGGGGTACCATTGGTGACGGTACCTTACGGAACAGGTCATGATTATTCGGTTGACCGTCGGGCTACGTTTGAGGAGTGTGCCGATTTTATCATCAGCGAATGCCGCAGAGCATTGGCTACAGAGGAATTGAGCGGTGCCGTTACATTTGGTTTCCGTTGGGATATCAATGATACGGAACGTGGAGAAATCACGCGTGCCTTTGCCTACGCTGTGATGTCACAGACCGCTTTGTATGCTGCCAGCCCATTGTGGAAGGATGGAACCGGTGCTTATACGTGGGAGAAAGCTATGGAAATCACGAAAGAGGCGCTGGACCAATGCCTGAAGCATGGATTCAAACTGTATGCCACCCAACCGTCGGCTAACGTAGCGCAGAATGCATATGCTTATTACCACTTTACGCGTTCGGATCCCAGTCGTTCCTTGGATAAGGAGACGATTTTCGAATCGTCTGCCCAAACAAACGTGTGGAAATATGCGGGTACTCCCATCACTCCCGGTATGGAAAGGGCAGGTGCGGGACCGTCGCAAGAATTGGTGGATGCTTATGAAACGATTGACGGAGAGCCTGTGCTGGATTTAGACCAGCCTTATAAGGATGCTGACCATCTGGAACCCAATTATAATAAGAACAATCTGACGTATAGAGAGAATAATCCGTATGCCAACCGCGACCCGCGATTCTATGCATCTGTTTATTATAACGGAGTGAGACGGTATTTGGATAGCCGTACAGAGACGGTAGATACTTATGTGGGAGGAAATTGCGGTATTTCTGACGATGTGACAGATATCCGCTATACACGTACCGGTTATTATTTGAGAAAATTCAATAATTATCGTTCGGGTAATGAGATTGCCGGAGATGGCTTTATCCGTATTTTTCGTTTGGCGGAACTTTATTTGAATTTTGCGGAAGCGGCTTATCAGGCCAAAGGCCCCGATGTACTGGTGAAGTCAACGGTTGGCGGCAGTTCTATGACTGCTCGTGCAGCGGTTAATGTCATCCGTTCGCGTGCAGGTATGCCCGAACTGCCGCGTGGATTGTCGAAAGAGGTATTCGGCAAGCGTTACAGAAATGAGCGCCGTGTAGAGCTTGCATTTGAAGAACACCGTTTCTTTGATGTACGTCGGTGGAAGATTCTGAAAGAAACAGATGATTTTGTAACCGGAATGAAGATAACAAGCAGTTTGTCCGGAACTTTGAAGTATGAGCGCATTAAGTTGGCACAACGCGGCACGAATACGGATAAGTATCTGATGTTCCCCATCAACCGGTCCGAAGTGGACAAGATGGAAGAAGTGACCGGTGTGACCTGGCAGAATCCCGGTTGGTAACTTGATACATGTTTTTAATAAAGAAAGATAATGAAGAAATATATTTTATTTTTAACAGGGCTTCTGTTCCTCGCATCTGCCTGTAATGATGATGATGTCAAGGGAGTGATAGAGCCTGTGACAGAGGTGGAGTGTAGCCCTTTCGTCGGTTCGGTCCAGATGAAGTGGAAAAATCCGGCGAGTGAGGATTGGTATTACACGTTGATTTCCTATAAAGACGCTGACGGGCGGACGGTGAATAAGAAAGTCAGTCGGTTTAGCGGGAGTCCGGACCATACTACGACAGCGTTTGTAGGCGGATTCACGGACACTAATGAATATGAGTTTACGTTGACTACTCATGGCTATAGCGGAGCTTCTTCCGTTCCGGTCGTTGTAAAAGGTACACCGGATGATAGGTCGGGAGCTGCTGCATACGTAATGGAATCGGTGCAGTTTGAACCTAAGGAAGCTGGTGCGCGCCTCTCTTGGGTGAACGAAACAGAAATAGGTGTGACACTGCATGTCTCTTACACGAATGGGTTGGGAATGTATATGGAAGAGGAAGTGGATGCGACTTTCACAGGAGATTATGCCATAACAGATTTGGTTGGAAAGACGACTTTCATTGTTCGTGCTGAGAATGTAGCGGATGGGACAATGACGGATGAAAGCACATATGAGGCGTCTCCTATTGTTGACCCTCGGGATGTTATCTTGATAGAACCTAATCTGGAAAAATCGTACGGTATCAAGAGCATAACTCCGATAGAAGGAGAGGATAATGCATATCGATATGTGTTTGATTACAATGCTGCAGAGCGTTTTATCTTGTCTGTGCCTATGGAGCAAAGTTTGAGACGCACTGATATGATGCTGGTTTTTCAATATAAAAGTTCAATACTTGCCCGTACACAGCTTATGTTTATGACGAATACTGGTTTGAGATTCGATTATGATTGGAATTTGCCGGCTACCGATGAATGGACTACCGTTACGCTTGATATACAAACGGCCTTGGAACAAACTAAGTGGGGAAATGCAGGTAATACATTCCGAATCTTAATCTGGCATGAGAAGGAACTGCCAATCAGTGAATATACGATCGACTTCAGAAATATGTATATGCGACCGAAATAAACAATAACGATTGACATGGCAGGTGTATTGCCATATCCCAGTGTCCCTATATAGAAACCGTAGTGTCTCTATATCTGCACTACAGTGTCTGTATAGGGACACTATGCTGTTTATATAGAGACAAATTACATGGAATTATGTCCCACTATGCGGGAGTTATATTATGAAAGAAATAAAAATTAAAGGAATGAATATTTTACAGAAAATCATAGTTGTTTTATTGGCGGGGTTCTTATGTGGAGAAACCTTGTCGGCTGCGTCTTCTTCGGATACAAAGATGGACCGCTTTATTGATGGATTGATGTCGAAGATGACACTTCACGAGAAAATCGGACAGTTAAACCTTTGTGGCGCAGGAGACGTCTATACCGGTCCGGTGGTGCGCAGTAATATTGCCGAACGAATCCGGAAAGGAGAAGTAGGCGGGATTCTCAGCTTAAAAGGAGTTTCTTATATTCGCAGTATACAGGAAGTTGCAGTGAAAGAATCCCGTTTGGGCATTCCGGTGATTTTTGGAAAAGATGTTATTCATGGTTACGAGACGGTATTCCCTATTCCGTTGGGAGTATCGTGCAGTTGGGACCTGGAAAAGATTGAGAAATCGGCACGTATTGCTGCTATCGAGGCAAGTGCCGATGGTATCTGCTGGACTTATTCGCCCATGGTGGATATTTGCCGGGATGCCCGCTGGGGACGTATGTCAGAAGGTTCAGGTGAAGATGTATTCTTAGGTTCGCGGATTGCAGAAGCCATGGTGAAAGGATATCAGGGAGACAATACCTACCGGAGAAAGGACGAAGTGATGGCATGTGTCAAGCACTTTGCCTTGTATGGGGCTTCGGATGCAGGTCGTGATTACAATACGGCAGATATGAGTCGCCTGCGCATGTATAATGAATATATGCCGCCTTATAAGGCTGCCATCGATGCCGGTGTAGGTTCTGTGATGAGTGCCTTCAACGTAGTGGACGGTATACCGGCTACCGGTAACAAATGGCTGCTCACCGAGCTGCTTCGCAACGATTGGGGATTTGATGGATTTGTCGTGAGTGACGCCAGTTCCGTTCAAGAGATGTGTGCTCATGGTATGGGAAATACGCAGGAGGTGGCTGCTTTGGCTGTAAATGCCGGATTGGACATGGACTTGGGGTCGGAAGCATTTATGCGTACTCTCGAAAAGTCTGTGGCAGAGGGGCGTGTGTCGGAAGAACAGATTAATAAAGCTTGTCGCCGCATATTGGAGGCCAAATATAAACTTGGTCTTTTTAAAGATCCTTATAAATATTGTGATGTATCCCGTCCTGATAAAGAGGTTTATATACAGAAACATCGTGATTTTGCACGCCAACTGGCGACAGAAACATTTGTGTTGATGAAAAATGAAAACCAGCTTCTTCCGTTGAAGAAAGAAGGAAAGGTAGCGCTTATCGGACCTTTCCTGAATGACAGGAAAGAAATTCAGGGGACTTGGAGTCCGTCGGGTGCCAATGAAAAATATACTACTATTTTGGAAGCGTTCCGCAAGACTGTGGGAGAGAAGGTAGAGCTTCTTTACGCTCGCGGTTGTGGCTTTGAAGATGGCGCTAACGAAGAGCAAATACAGAATTATCTGCGCGATAAAGGGAAAGGCTTCAAGTGGCAGCCCGGCACACCGGAAGAGGCGGATGAGGCTGTCCGCATTGCCGGAGAGTCTGATGTCATTGTCGCTTTTCTTGGCGAGCATGAGATGATGAGCGGTGAGAGTAGCAGCCGTTCGGAACTGACTCTGCCTGCATCTCAGCGGGCTTTGCTCGAACGCTTGCTGAAGACGGGCAAACCGGTGGTACTGGTTTACTTCATGGGACGCCCCGTGGTGATGGACTGGGAGACTGAACACTTGCCCGCCATCCTCAACGTCTGGTTCCCGGGCAGTGAGGCGGGTGATGCTATTGCCGATGTCCTGTTCGGCGATGTCAATCCTTCGGGCAAGCTGACGGCTTCCTTCCCGCGCAATGTAGGACAAATCCCTATCCACTATGACGAACTGCCCACCGGTCGACCGTTGGCGGAAGGCAGTAAATTTGTCAAGTTCACGAGTGCTTATCTGGATGTGCCCAATACACCGCTCTATCCGTTCGGTTACGGTCTGTCCTATACCACCTACGAATACTCGCCCATGACCCTGAGTGCCGACCGCATGACGGAACAAGGAAACATTCAAGTATCCGTTACCGTGAAGAATACCGGAGATTGTGACGGGGATGAAATCGTACAGTTGTATATCCGCGACCTGGTAGGAAGTGTCTCCCGTCCGCTGAAACAGCTGAAAGGTTTCCAACGTATCCATTTGAAGAAAGGGGAATCGAAGAAAGTGACTTTCACTCTCACCTCGGAACTGCTCAAGTTCTACAATTCGGAGTTGCAATACGTTTGCGAACCGGGGGATTTTGAAGTGATGGTAGGTCCCGACAGCCAACGTGTGGAACGCCGCCGCTTTACATTGAGTGCCAACAACTGACAATTCAGTGCTACTAAACTAATATAAGCATTACTTAGAATCTATGACATATAAAAAGATACAACTATTGTGTGTTCTGCTATACTTTTGTATAGCATCGGGATGCTCGGATGTGGTGCGTCTGGAATCGCCGCGTCTTGAGATGCAGGAAGCGCCTTTGGGCGTTTCCGTCCCGCATCCTGTCTTTTCGTGGCATCTGGACTCCGACCGGAAAGGAGTGGAACAGAACGCCTACGAAATCAGAGTCTCTCCTATCCTTGAAGGGTTGGATTCCGAATCCTCTTTGGTCTGGAACAGCGGTAAAGTAGCCTCGGATGCCATGCAGGCAGTCTACGACGGGCAGGCTTTGGAACAGGGCACTGATTATTATTGGAAAGTCCGTGCCTATACCAATGAGGGTACCACCGCCTGGAGCAAGGCACACCGCTTCTCCACTGCCATCGGCGCAGACCGTTGGCAAGCCGAATGGATTGGTGAAGACCGGCTCTCCAACCCGGGCGAGAACCGCGACAGCCTCTACACCCGCCTTGCCGCCCGCTACTTACGCAAGGAGTTTGCCGGCGGACAGAAGGACATCCGCCGCGCTATGCTTTACATCAGCGGGCTTGGCGCGTACGAAGCCTATCTGAACGGCGAACGTGTCAGTGATGATTTTCTGGCTCCTGCTCTTACTTTTTATAGCAAGTTAGTCTATTACAACACTTACGATGTCACCCGCCTGTTGCATAAAGGCGACAATACCTTGGGCGTCATTCTCGGCAACGGTCGTTACTTCTGGCTTCGTGCCCAAGGTAAGCCTATCGCCGGCTTCGGTCTTCCCCGCCTGCTTGCCCGGTTGGAAGTGGAGTATGAGGATGGCAGCCGTCAGGCTGTCGTTACCGACGGCAGCTGGAAAGTGACTTCCAAAGGTCCGATTATTGCCAACAACGAATACGACGGCGAAGAGTACGATGCCCGCAAGGAACTCCCCGGCTGGAACCGTTCCGGTTATGACGACACTGGCTGGCAACCGGCAGATGTTGTTTCTGCTCCTGCCGGACAGTTGTGCGCGCAGCCTTGCCCGCCTATCCGGGTGATGGAGCGCGTCCGTCCGGTCAGTATCACCCGGATACCTTCGGGCAAATACCTGGTGGATATGGGACAGAATATGGTCGGACGATTGAACGCTACCTTCACAGCCCGGAAAGATAGCGTGGTGACCATGCGCTTTTCCGAACTGCTTAATCCTGACAGCACACTCTATGTGGCAAACCTTCGTTCGGCAAAGGCTACCGACCTGTTCACCGCCGCTGCTGACGGTAAATATACCTGGAGGCCCGCTTTCGTATTCCACGGCTTCCGCTACATTGAGCTGGACGGGCTGACGGAAATGCCGGCGGCAAAAGACCTCGAAGTGGAAGTACTCTATGACGATATGGCGACTATCGGCACGTTTGAGACCGACAACCGCGTCATCAACCAAGTATACAGCAATGCCTACTGGGGTATCCGCGGCAATTACCGGAACATGCCTACCGACTGCCCGCAGCGCGACGAACGCCACGGATGGATGGGCGACCGCACCACGGGCTGCTGGGGCGAGAGCTTCATCTTCGAAAACTGCCTGCTCTACCGCAAGTGGCTGCAGGACATTGAATGCTCGCAAGGCGACAACGGTTGTATCTCTGTTGTCTCTCCCCAATACTGGTACGAACGGGCAGATGATATTACTTGGTCCGGTGCTTACATCTTTGCCGCCGAGATGATGTACCGCCACTTTGGTGACAAATCCGGTATCGTAAAGCACTATCCTTCAATGAAGCGTTGGGCGGAGCTTATCATCCGCCAGTATGTACAGGACGGGGTGGTCATTCGCGATTGCTTTGGTGACTGGTGTCTCCCGCCCGAATCATTGGAACTGATTTTCTCGAAAGATCCTACCCGTAAGCCGGACGGCCGTATATTGAGTACTGCTACCTTCTGGCATATTCTGCATCTGTTGGCGGACTTTGCTTCACTGGCAGGACATCCGGAAGATGCGGATGGTTACCTTGCCTGTGCCTCTTCACTGAAAGAAGGGCTCAACCGTCATTTGTTCAATTATGAAACCGCTCAATACGGCAACAATGCCGTAACAGGCAACCTGCTTCCTCTTTACTATGGCTTAGTGCCCGAAGGCTACGAACAACGGGTGCTCAATAGTATCGTAGAAAAAACCGAAGTAGAACGCGACGGGCATGTCAGTACCGGCGTAGTCGGCATCCAGTACCTGATGCGCTGCCTGACCAAATACGGCCGGCAGGACCTTGCCTATAAACTGGCGACGCAGGAGACTTATCCGAGCTGGGGATACATGGCAAAAAGAGGAGCCACCACCATCTGGGAACTTTGGAACGGCGACACGGCGGCACCGGATATGAATTCCGCCAATCACGTGATGCTGCTCGGCGATTTGGTTATCTGGTATTACGAGAACCTTGCCGGTATCAAAAATGCCGAAGGCTCCACCGGCTTCCGCCACATCGAGATGAAACCCTGTTTCCCCGACGGACTCGGACGTGTTTCCGCTACGTACCGTTCCGTTTCCGGCACTATCGGCAGCCGGTGGGAACGTGACGGCGACAGCCTGTCGTGGACGGTGACCATTCCCGCCAACTGTTCCGCCACCCTTTATCTGCCCGTGGCGTTGCATCCGGAGAAGCCGGTGCTGGCAGAAGGTATTCGCGGGATAACTTCGCAGGAAGCATATTGGCAGGTGGAACTGAGTTCGGGAACTTATCATTTCGGAAAATAACTGATAGAAAAATATAGCAATATATAAAATGAAAAGACTCATTAATTACGGAGTGTTGTTCCTGGCTTTGCTGTCAGGAACAGCTTCCGCCAAAATCGTATTGCCACCCATGTTTTCGGACAATATGGTTTTACAGCAACAGGCCGTGGCACCTGTATGGGGAGAAGCCAAAGCCGACAAGAAGGTAAAACTAACTTCCTCATGGGATAACAGACAGTATGTCACCAAAGCCGACAAGGACGGCAAATGGCGTATCGATATTCAGACGCCTGCTGCCGGCGGACCTTACCGCCTGACCATCAGCGACGGTGAGAAATTGGTATTGAATAATGTCATGGTAGGCGAAGTATGGCTCTGCTCGGGACAAAGCAATATGGAAATGCCGTTTATAGGCTGGGGCAAACCGGACAATTACGAACAGGAAATAGCGGATGCCGACCATCCCGAAATCCGCCTGTTTCATGTGGAGCACGTCACTTCTTCACAACCCCGGAGCGATATCAAGGTGAGAAGTAACGGCTGGCAGGTCTGCTCGCCGGCTACTATTGCTGAGTTCTCCACAACCGCTTATTTCTTCGGTCGTGAACTGGCGAAGAAATTGAATGTTCCCGTCGGGCTACTGCACTCTTCATGGGGTGGTACGGACATTGAACCGTGGATTAGCGGAGAGTATCTGCGGAAATTACCGGCTTTTACGGAAAAGGTAGATTCCGTTGCTTCCTTACCGCTGACAGAGAAAGTGAGCCCGCATGTGGGTACAACTCTGTACAATGCGATGATTCATCCGTTGATACCTTATCGTTTTCACGGTGCTATCTGGTATCAGGGCGAAAACAATGTCCGCCGTGCCTGGCAGTATCGTGACTTGTTACCCTTGCTCATCACTAACTGGCGGCAAGACTGGGGCGTGGATTTCCCGTTCTATTTCGTACAGTTGGCGGCTTTCACTCCGATGCTTCCCGAGCCCGCCGAATCGGAATGGGCAGAACTGCGTGAAGCTCAGACACGTGCCCTAGCACTGAAAAATACCGGTATGGCAGTTATTATAGATAAGGGACATGCTACCAATATCCATCCCAAGGACAAGCAGACGGTGGGTAAGCGACTCTCGCTGATTGCCCGTGCGCAGGCCTATGGTGAGGCGTCGCTTCCGTATTCCGGTCCGATGTATCGTTCGTACCGCATAGAGGGAGACAGGGTGATTCTTTCTTTCGACCATGCGGACGGCGGGCTGAAAGCCGGTTGCGGGGAGAATGCGACAGGTGTGAAAGAAACGGGGAACGGCAATGAACTGAAAGGTTTTGCCATCGCCGGTTATGACCATAAGTTTCATTGGGCGACAGCCCGCATTGAGGGCGATTGCGTAGTGGTCAGTTCACCGGAGGTTCCTTTCCCCGTTGCCGTCCGCTATGCGTGGGCAAACAATCCGGATTGTAACTTGTACAACGGTGCCGGACTTCCCGCTTCTCCTTTCCGCACGGATGATTGGAAAGGTTGTACGCGAAATGATTGAACTTCCGAGTTTGGATGAGGGTATTGTCGTATATAGATACCCGGATTAATTAGATAAAAAGTGATATGAACAAATTTACACAAATAATTGCTATTGTCGCTCTCGGTTTCTCTTCGTTTGCCTGCCAGGCACCGGACAGGGCTGTGAGCTATGAACAGCTCCGCAACGGTTTCACCAGCTTGCCGGATTCTATCCAGACTACCGTCTACTGGCACTGGCTGGCGGGCAATATCTCTAAGGAAAGTGTCATCGGTGATTTGGAATCGATGAAGGCGGCGGGCATCAACCGCGCCTTTATTGCCAACATCGGGCTGCAACCCCACGAAGTGCCTACGGGTGATGTCCGTTTTCTGTCGGACGAATGGTGGGAGATTCTACACGCAGCCTTGAAGAAAGCCACCGAACTGGATATCGAAATCGGTATATTCAACTCCGCCGGTTGGAGCCAGGCGGGAGGTGCGTGGGTCAAACCGGAGCAGTCGATGCGCCGCCTGGCTTCCGTCCGCGCCTGTTTGTCGGGCGGACAAACCGTGCGGCTCCCTCTTCCCAAGCCCTCGCCGGACTTTCAGGATGTAAAGGTGCTCGCTTACCCTTCCCTGAGAACGCAAGAAATGACGCTTCGCCAGGCATCAGAGGTACGCTTTACACAATCTGACGCTTCGCTTGATTTCCGGACAGACACTGCGGTCACGCTCCGCAGTCTCCGTTGCCATCCCTTGCCCGTTCCTATTCTAGCACAGGCGGTTTTGTCAGTAAAGCGAGACAACGGTTATGAAAAGGTGAAGAGTTTCCGCATAGACCGGCGTAGAGACCGTTTGGATGTAGGTTTTGACCCTTACGCTCCGGTCTCCGTTTCGTTTCCCGCCACGACGGGCAAGGAGTTCCGGCTGGAATTCACAGGCTTGAATCCCGGTTGCGGTTTTCGGGAGATTACGCTCTCTTCCTTGCCTGTAGTGGAGAATTTTGAAGAAAAGACTTTTGCCAAGATGTTTCAGGAGCCTTTGCCTTACTGGAAAGAATACCAGTGGGCGGAGCAGGTCGAAGTGGACGATGCTTCCCTGTTGGTACATGCCGGCAGGGTGACGGACATTTCCGGATACTTGCAGGGAGACACCCTTTTGTGGGAAGTCCCGCCGGGTGAATGGGAAATTGTACGTACCGGCATGTTGCCCACCTATGTCACCAATTTCCCTGCCCTGGAAGGAGACGGACTGGGGCTTGAAGTAGACAAGATGAGCAAGACTCACTTGCAGGCGCATTTCGACGCCTTCATCGGTGAGATATACAGGCGCATTCCTGCCGAAGACCGCAAGACCTGGAAGGTAGTAGTGGCAGACAGCTACGAAGTGGGAGGACAGAACTTTACAGATGATTTCCTTGCTTCGTTCGAACGCGCTTACGGATACAGTGCGGTTCCGTTCCTTCCTGTCTTTGACGGGACGGTGGTGGAAAGCCAGGATGCGTCCGACCGTTTCTTGTGGGACATGCGCAAACTGGTGGCGGAACAATTGTCTTACAACCATGTCGGCGAACTGACCCGTCTGAGCCATCAGCATGGCTTGACTACCTGGCTGGAGAACTACGGGCATTGGGGATTTATGGGTGAGTTCCTTCAATACGGAGGTCAGGCGGACGAAGTGGCAGGCGAGTTCTGGAGCGAAGGGGATTTGGGTAATGTGGAAAACCGCGCCGCTTCTTCCTGTGCCCATATTTACGGGAAGCGGAAAGTCTCTTCCGAATCGTTCACTTGTGGTGGAAAAGCCTACAGCCGATATCCCAGGGTGATGAAACAGCGAGGTGACCTGTTCTTCTCGGAAGGTATCAACAACAGCCTTCTGCATGTGTACATATCCCAGAAACCGGAATACAAACGTCCGGGCCTGAATACATGGTACGGCAACGAGTTCAACCGTAACAATACCTGGTATTCCCATCTGGACTTGTTTACCGATTACCTGAAGCGTTGCAACTTCATGCTGCAACAAGGATTGAATGTGGTGGATGTCTGCTACTTCATCGGTGAAGACACGCCTAAAATGACAGGCATCACACAGCCTGCCCTTCCAAAAGGTTACCAGTTCGACTATATCAATGCGGAAGTGATTCTTCGTGACATGACTGTGAAAGACGGCATGCTGACTCTTCCGCACGGCACATCCTACCGGATGCTGGTGCTGCCGGAACTGAAAACGATGCGTCCCGGACTATTGGCAAAAATCAAACAGCTGGTGGCAGACGGCGGTGTCATTCTCGGTCCCCGTCCGGAGCGTTCGCCGAGTTACGAGAACTATCCTCATGCCGATGAGCATGTACGTGATATGGCGGGTCAATTGTGGGGGGACGTAGATGGCGTGCAAACCCGTAGCGCCCGTTTCGGAAAGGGTTTGGTACTGAATGGTATGGACATGGCGGAAGCGTTGGCTACAGTGCACTGCCTGCCGGATTGCGCCCTTGGGGCGGACCTTCCGGTAGTCTACTGCCATCGCCGGCTGCCTGATGCGGATATTTATTTTCTTGCCAACCAGTCGTCTGAAAAGGTAGCTTTCTCACCGGTTTTCCGTGTAAGCGGCCGTCAGCCTGAATTGTGGAATCCCGCTACGGGAACATGCCGTACGTTGAACGTGTATGAAGAGAACGGGGAGACCACGGCTGTCCCCCTGGAACTGGAACCGTTGGAAAGCGCGTTTGTGGTGTTCAAAACGGTAAAGGATGCAACGGATACGGCAACGGCAACGCATGCAGAAATGGCGGAAGCGACCGGTGGAAGTGGCAGTACCAACTATCCGGAACCACAGACCGTAGCCGTCTTGTCCGGTCCCTGGACCCTGACGTTCGACTCGGCGCAGCGCGGACCGGCAACGCCTGTCGTTACCGGAACCTTGTTTGATTGGAGTACCAGTGAAGACGACGCTGTGCGGTATTATTCGGGAAAAGTCATCTATCAGACCGAATTTGACTTGCCGGAACCGGCTGCTTCATCCCTTTTCATCAATTTAGGTGATGTGATGGTGATGGCAAAGGTGAAAGTGAACGGGAAAGAGGTAGGCGGTGTATGGACCGCCCCCTATCGGCTTGATATATCGGATGCGGTGCAAACGGGCAACAACCGGATAGAAGTGAGTGTGGTGAACACCTGGATGAACCGATTAATCGGCGACTGTGCGCTTGCTCCCGAAGAACGTCCCACATGGTCGCCTTGCAACCCGTGGAACGTCTCCTCGCCTTTGCAGAAATCAGGATTGCTGGGACCGGTGAGTATCGAAGCGATAGATTATAAAAAGTAATGATATAAATAACATCAGAATGAAAATAGTTGAAAAACGATGGTATGCCTGTCTGCTACTGATTGTAGCGGTTTGCATGCAGGCACAAGATAGAGAAAAGAAAATAGAAGCACTCCTTTCTGCACTGACAGTGGAAGAGAAAGTGTCCCTTTGTTCGGGAGGATTCTCTTGTTTCAAGGGAATCCCCCGATTGAATATACCCGATGTAGGTTGGTGTGACGGGCCGCGTGGTCCGAACGGACGTGCCGGTGCCACCGCTTTCCCTTCCGGTATCCTGTTCGGTGCCACATGGAATCCCGAGATTGTGGAGCGCGCCGGTAACGTCATGGGCGAAGAGTTGCGTGCTATGAAGCGCAGTATCCTGCTGGGACCTGCCTGCAATATCCTGCGTGATCCGCTTTGCGGTCGTTTCTTCGAGTACTATACCGAAGACCCCTATCTGAACAGTGCTTTGACAGTGGCACAGGTGAAAGGTATCCAGAGCCAAGGCGTCGCCGCCTGCCTGAAACACTACGCCTGCAACAACCGCGAGAACAACCGCAATTATTATATGTCCGTGATTGACGACCGCACGATGCACGAAATCTACCTGCCCGCCTTCAAGGAGGCTGTGAAAGATGCGGACGTGCAGACTGTCATGACTTCCGCCAACGGCATGAACTATGAGTTTGTGAGCGACAGCCGGAAGATGCAGACGGATATTCTGAAGAACCGGTGGGGATTCCAAGGTTTTATCATGACCGACTGGCTCCAGACCCGTTCGACGGAGAAGGCTGCTTTTGCCGGTCTGGATGTCTCCATGCCCGGTGGTGATGCTTGCGGTTTCGGTACGGCATTGCTGAATGCGGTGAAGGCGAGGCGTGTATCGATGGATGTCATTGACGATAAGGTACGTCGTATCTTGCGCGTCTATGATTATATAGGTATCCTCGACCGTGAGGACCGTTCAGCAGGCGCTACTATCTCCACGCCCGAACATCACCGGACGGCACTGGAGATTGCGGAACAAGGCATCGTATTGCTGAAAAACGAGAAAAACGCCCTTCCGATGAATGCGCAGAAACTGAAGAACGTACTGGTGATAGGTCCGAATGCGGACAAGCGCTTTTGCCTGGGCGGCATGGGCGGCAGCTCCTGGATGGAGTCCACCTATGAAGTGACGGTGCTGCAAGGAATCAAGCGTCTGCTGGGCGAAAACAAGGTCAGCTATATCTCTTCAGACGAACTGGGCGATTTTCGTCCTTTGTCGGCGGAGATGTCTCCGGATGGTGCGGGTTTCACAGCACAGTATTTTGTGCGGGACAGCAAGCATCCCATACTTACCCGTACGGAACAAGCCGTAGACTTCATGTGGGAAATGAAATCGCCCGATGCTTCCATTCAGGCGGACAAGTTTCGTGAAGCCCGTTTTGAGATGAAGTTTGTTCCGCCGGTAGACGGAAAATACACCTTCCGGTTTACGGCAGGTGGCGGTATTGCTTATGTCTACAATAATGAATGGGCCGGTGCTCCTGTCACCATTGCCCATCCGGGTAAGGGAGAAGGAACGGTTTCCGCCAGCCTTGATTTGAAGAAAGGCGTAATGCTTCGTTTGTGTCTTATCTATAAGAAAGACAAGGGTGATGCTGCCGTGCGTGTGGAATGGCAAAGCCCGCAGACTGAACTGGCAGCCCGTCAGTGGAAACAGATAGAACGTGCCGCCAGGAAAGCGGATGCGGTGGTTTTTGTGGGGGGTATTGACCATAGCTTGGATACGGAAGGACGCGACCGTTTGAGTCTTACTTTCCCGCAACTTCAGGAGACATTGATTAACCGCCTGGCTAAGCTGAATAAACATACGCATGTAGTGTTAATCAACGGTTCTCCTTTGGAAATCGGTGGCTGGCTTCCGAATGTGGTATCATTGACAGAGGCGTGGTATCCGGGTATGGAAGGCGGGACGGCAGTTGCCAATATCCTGTTTGGAAAGACGAATCCCTCCGGACGGATGCCTTTCACCTGGCCTAAGAAGTTGGAAGATGCTCCGAGCTATAAGTTCGGCTATCAGGACAATGACAATGTGCTGTATACCGAAGGACTGAAAGTGGGCTACCGCTATTTTGATACGGCACAGGTGGAACCGGAGTTCACGTTCGGTTACGGATTGAGTTATACGACGTTCGACTACCGCAACTTGCATCTTAGGAAGACGGGAGCGACGATTGTTTCGGGCAGTGTGGAAGTGCACAATACCGGTAGCAGAGATGGCAGTGAGCTGGTGCAGGTGTATGTCAAACCGCTTCGTCCTTCCGTAGAACGTCCGCAGCACGAGTTGAAGTGGTTTAAAAAAGTTTTTGTGCCTGCCGGTAAATCGGTTCGGGTAGAATTTGAACTGGACAAGGGAGCATTTTCTTATTATGATGTCCGCTTGGGCAATTGGAGAGTGGATGCGGGAGAATACGAAATCGAGCTGTGCCGAGATTCGAGGAATGTGATAAAGTCGTCACGTATGGTTCTGGATAGTGAAAGTAATTAAAAAAATTGATAATGAAGCAACGTTTGTTTATGAGAAAAAATGTATGGTTGATATGTCTCGGGTTGGTATGTTGTAACCTCATATCAGCCCAGTGGAGCCCTGCCGGCAATAAAATAAAAACATCCTGGGGAGAGAAGTTGGACCCCAAAAATGTACTTCCAGAATATCCTCGCCCGATTATGGAACGTCCGGAGTGGAAGAATCTGAACGGAAGTTGGAACTATGCGATTACGAAAAAGGGCGCTCCTGTCCCGAATGTGTATCAAGGTGAAATATTGGTTCCGTTTGCGGTAGAATCCTCTTTGTCCGGAGTGGGGAAAACGGTGGGTGAACAGCAGGAGTTGTGGTATCAGCGTACATTTGAGATTCCCGCCTCGTGGCGTGGCAGACAGGTTCTGTTACATTTTGGCGGCGTAGACTGGCAGACGGATGTCTGGGTGAATGATGTAAAGGTCGGCAGGCATACGGGAGGATTTGCTCCTTTCAGCTTTGATATCACTCCGGCGTTGAACAAGGGCGCGAACCGGTTGGTTGTCAAGGTATGGGATCCGACCGACCGGGGTGAGCAACCGAGAGGAAAACAGGTGGAAAAACCGAATGCGATATGGTATACGCCTGTCACGGGCATCTGGCAGACGGTGTGGCTGGAACCAGTGGGTGCCGTGCACATCGCACAGTTGAAGACCACTCCGGACATTGACAAGCGGACCGTAAAGGTGGATGTGGCTACGAACGGCCCTTCTACGGACAAGGTGGAAGTCCGAGTATTGGACGGCAACAAAACGGTAGCTGCAGGGGCTTCGCTGGGCGGACTGCCGGTAGAACTGTCCATGCCAGAGAATGTAAAGCTTTGGTCGCCGGAGTCTCCTTCGCTTTATGATATCGAGGTTACGTTGTACAAGGACGGAAAGGTGGCGGATAAGGTGAAGAGCTATACGGCATTCCGCAAATTCTCCGTTTGCAAGGACAAATCGGGATTCACCCGGTTACAGCTCAACAACAAAGACTATTTCCAGTTCGGTCCGCTCGACCAGGGATGGTGGCCCGACGGACTGTATACAGCGCCTACGGACGAGGCGTTGGTGTATGACTTGAAGAAAATCAAGGACTTCGGTTATAATATGGTGCGCAAGCACATCAAGGTGGAACCGGCACGTTGGTATACCCATTGCGACCGGCTTGGGCTGATTGTATGGCAGGACATGCCGAGCGGTGGTCCCAGCCCCCAATGGCAGATGCGGGAATATTTCAACGGTACGGAAGTAGTGCGTTCCGCCGTTTCCGAAGCCAATTACCGCAAGGAGTGGAAAGAAATCATGGATTGCCTGTATTCCTATCCGAGCATCGGTGTGTGGGTGCCTTTCAATGAAGCATGGGGACAGTTCAAGACAGTGGAGATAGCTGCATGGACCAAGGAGTACGACCCCACCCGCCTGGTGAATCCGGCAAGCGGTGGTAATCATTATGTGTGTGGTGACATGCTCGACTTGCACCATTATCCGGAGCCGAACCTTTATCTGTATGACCCTGTCCGCCCTACTGTGCTCGGTGAATACGGGGGCATCGGCTTGGCTTTGAAAGGCCATCTGTGGTTGCCCGACAAGAACTGGGGCTATGTGCAGTACAACACTCCGGAAGAGGTGACGAAGGAATATCGGAATTATGCCAATCGGTTGCTGGAACTGATAAAGAAAGGATTCTCTGCGGCTGTCTACACCCAGATTACGGATGTGGAGGGGGAAGTGAACGGGCTGATTACGTATGACCGTAAGGTAATCAAAGTGAATGAAGCTATCGTCAGGAGTATTAATCGGAAGATTTGTAATGCATTGAATGAATAAAGTGATATGTTAATGGAATATTTTGTGAAGAATCGATTAGTCAGATACGTCTTGTCCTTTGTGGGAATAGGCTGTTGTGCATCCGGATTATCTCAGGAGATGAGTGTACCGACTCAATTGCGATGTGATTTGTTGTTGCAGACTGATTATCAGTCTGCATACGGTTTTGTTGTTCCGACAGAATGGAAAGTGGCACAGTCGGGCAAGCATGAGTGTGTGAGAATCCTCACGCAGACTCCTTCTTTCGGTTGGAACATTTCAAGTGATGAACCGGAGGTGATGCAGACTGCTTATCAGATTTTAGTGGCAAGTACGGAGGACGGTTTGAAGGAGAATCTAGGGGATGTTTGGGATTCAGGAAAGGTGATAAGTGCCCAATCTTCCGGTATCCTTTATGGCGGAAAGCCTCTTGCCGGTGACCGTCTTTATTTTTGGAAAGTAAGGATTTGGAATGGAAACCAGGTGGAGAGTGCTTATTCTGATGCGGCTGTTTTCCTGACAGACAAGAATCTGCAAAAACATGCGACTGCCCGTTATCCTCTGCAGAAACAACAAGAAATGCCTGTATGTGTGCGAAATGTGAAAGACAATACATGGGTGGCGGATTTTGGTAAGGCGGCTTTTTGTGGACAACTTTATCTGACATTGAGCTCAGACAGCGACCGGGATACGGTGGTGGTGCATACGGGGGAAGCGAATACGCCGGAAGGTACTGTAAACAGAAAACCCGGAGGTAGTATTCGGTATTGCAGGTATCGCTTGCCTTTGCGCTCTGGAACGCATACCTACCAGATTCAGTTCCGACATGATGGAGGTAGTATAAAGATGCCAAGTTACATAGGCGAAGTAGTTCCTTTTCGTTACGTAGAGTTGGAAAATTATGGCGGTAATGCTGAGCAGGCGTTGTTGGTTCGCAATGCCGTATATTATCCTTATAATGAAAAGGCTTCTTATTTTGAGAGTTCGGACAGTATCTTAAACCAGGTATGGGACTTGTGCAAATATAGTGTAAAGGCAACCTCATTCACCGGTCAGTTTATCGACGGGGACCGCGAGCGGTTGCCTTATGAAGGAGATAATTATATCGGCCAACTGACAGCTTATTGTGTGGACGATGAATATAACCTGCCACGCTATTCGCATGAGTATTCTATTACTCATCCTACCTGGCCTACCGAATGGATTCAGATTTCTGTAATGACGGCATGGCTGGATTACCTTTATACGGGTGACTTGCGCTCCATCCGATATTATTATGAGGATTTGAAAGCGAAATGTCTAATGGATTTCGAGACGGAGAATGGCTTGATTATTGTATCGGGTACAGATAAACAGAAGAATCCGCAAGTAATGGCAAAGATACATCACAAAAGGAGCATTGAGGATATTGTCGACTGGCCGATAACGGAACGTGACGGATATGTGGTTGATAATTCCTGCAAGTCTGTGATTAATGCCTATTATTACCGGGATTTGGTATTGATGTCAAATATAGCAGAAGCATTGGGGTATGTGGACGACGTGACTTTTTATAAAAAGAAAGCGGCTCATGTGAAAAAGAGTTTCCAGCAAGTCTTTTGGGACAGGAAGAACAAGCGTTATCGGGACAGTGATAAAACAGAGCATGCTTCTTTACATGCGAATGTTTTTTCATTAGTTTTCGGATTGGTAAATGAGAAGGATAAAGCATCGGTGATGGAGTATATCCGTAGCAAAGGTATGGCTTGCAGCGTATATGTGGCACAATTCCTATTGGAAGCAGTATATGGTGCGGAAGATGGAAACTATGGACTTTCATTAATGAATTCGACGGGTGACAGAAGCTGGTATAATATGATTCGTGAAGGGAGCACGGTGTCTATGGAGGCATGGGGAAACAAATACAAGCCCAATCAGGACTGGAATCATATTTGGGGAGCTGCTCCCGGAAATATCATTATGAGGGAATTGATAGGAGTAAAACCTGTTTTACCGGGTTGGAACAGATTTCAGATTAAACCTCAGTTGGGTGAATTGGAATGGGCGAAAGCGAAAGTTCCGACTATTAAGGGAGCGGTGACCGTGAAGTATAGCCAGGCAGGCACTACTTTCTCGATGGAAGTAAAAATTCCCGGAAATACAGAAGCTGAGGTAATTCTTCCTGCAAGGAAAGATAAAAATAGAGTAAGTATTAATGGAAAGCAGGTAAAAGCAAGGTTGAAGGAAGGAAAACTGTTTTTACCAGTGTTAAGGAGTGGAATTTATCAGATTGTTTTGAACTGATGCTGGTTATATTTCTTGATACTAGTTGTTTAAATAATAGTATGAGTTATATAATTATAAAATAGGAATTTGATAAAAGGATTGAATTATATCGGTTGATTTCTGAGTATAGTGTATGCAAATAATATTTTGTTTAAGCATCTTGATACTTTGTTTTATCACAGATTTTAAATGAAAAACAGATGAAATTCGGCTACATTTGAAAGGTGTATTTGCAACAGGATGAACAGGAACTGCTTCATTTCTGGCATCTGACCGGAAAAGCCTACGCCGGCCTGCTGGATCTGGCCACTTATGGAGAGACGATCAGTGTGTGGGACGAGAACGACCGGAGTACTTATCAGAAAAGGAGAAACGAGGTATGCGGCATATTACAGTCCTTGAAACAATATGTGCATACATCCGGACAACGGGTGCGTATAGATTCGCTGTGCCTGCTTCTGGAGAGAAAGGAACAGTTGCTTGACACGGTAATGCATACGTTCAGCCGTTTTCGTGAAGCTGGTGAAATCATAAACCGGAAAATCCAGTTGATTGCATCCCATATCCGCAATGAGAAAGCGCCTGTTGGAGTCAAAGAGGAAGTTCCGAAGAAAGGTTTCTGGTCCTTCCTCAAACGCAAGAAGAGAAAATCCGTTTATTCGGAACAGAAGGAAAAACGGGAACGGCTGCAACTTGCGGAAAAAGACCGGAAGGTCTCAACTGCAAGTATACTTCATTCTTTAAACAGGGAACTGACCGGCCGGCAGGAGACTGAGCGTGAACGTCTGCTGGTACAAATGGAGCGTCTGTTCAATAACAATATGGCATTAAACTGCAGATTGTACGGTATCATCAGAGATTTTGAATTTGAGACTGACCGACGCCTTGAGGAACGTTACATGCAGTTCCTCAAGGCACGGGAACGGTCCTTTTATACGGTTTCTACCTTTGCCGTTTTTATTTCATTGCTGACTATTTTACTTTATATCATTATACATCGGGAGTTGAACCGGCGAAACCGATACCGGCGTCAGCTGGAAGCTTCCAACTTGGAAAACACGGAACTCCTCCAATCCAGGAAGCGTATGATGCTGACTATCGCCCATGACCTGCGCTCTCCCCTTGCCATTATCAGAGCAACGGCGGAGCTGCTGCCCGGCGAACAGGAAAGGGCTATGCAGGAGGAATACGCCGGAAATATCCGGTATGCATCGGACTATATGCTTTCTCTGGTTGACACACTGATGAATTTCTATCTGCTTGATATAGGACAGGCACGGGAGAATATTTCCGTTTTTTGTCTGGAAACTTTGTTCAGGGAGATTACCAACAATTACATGCCGCTCGTTCAAAAGAAAGGATTGCAACTGTTGACCTGGTATTCTGGCATGAACGCTGTTGTCAGTTGTGACAAGGGACATTTACAGCAGGGCAGACGCATTATATCTTGTCTATTAATTAGTCAATTATTATCTATATTTAATTTTCATTATTTATTTTATTATTAATCTATTAATATTTTTTATATTAATTATTTATTTGTACTTTTGTTGTATTGAATTTAAACAAAAATAAACCCTAAAATGAGCTTAATTAGTCT
>ERZ777011.894-NODE-894-length-39695-cov-3.801690_pt1 | contig 39695 bp, 35 predicted proteins | sample MGYA00374964_ERZ777011 | MGnify/ENA primary metagenome ERZ777011 (study PRJEB29310, sample SAMD00008975) | mouse gut metagenome | study: EMG produced TPA metagenomics assembly of the Metagenome analysis of fecal microbiota from mouse which was promoted...
CGTCGCTTACGCGACACCTTCTCCCCAAGGAGAAGGCTTGTTTGCCGTCTTGCCTGTCTGGGCTTCCCCCCGAGGAGAAGGCTTGAATTTCGTTCTCACCCGCAAGGAGAAGGCGTATTGGAGGTTTTTTTGTCGAACGGTGTCAACAAAGGGCGGACTTGGGTATATTCGGTTGCAAAACGGAATTGCGAATGATATATTACGTTTAAGGGCGGTTAGCTTTCTATATACCTTGGCTGCGTTCCGGCAGTGATAACGATGCCTACCTCTCTCGATACCTGACTGCTTCGGGGGCATATTACTATCCTTACGATGCACGTCGGTTTTCTGTGCGGCCTGCGCTTCACTGCCGAAAAAATGCGTTTGCTTTGTCGCTTTGCGTCGAATACTGTCAACCGCGCATATAAAACGCCTGTTCCCCTTGCATTTGCCGAAATGTGGTGATATATTGCGTTTAAGGGCGGTTGGCTGTTATATCGCTTGGCTGCGTTCCGGTAATAATGAAAATGCGTACAATGCGCAATACCTGTCAGCCTCCGGCGCGTATAACAATGCTTTTCCGGCACGTACCTTAGCTGTGCGGCCTGCGCTTCACTTAAAAAGCGGCGGCGATGTCTAATATTGTCGAAGATTGTAGACCGTGAAAGACGAAACCTGTTTTTTCTTGTTAAAATTGTTCCGCGCATGATATATTTGCCTAAGGGCGGTATGCTTACACCTGATATTTGGCTGCGTTCCGGCAATAATGAAAATGCGTACAAATCTAATTACCTGACTTCCTCAGGATACAGGAACAATACGTACTCTGCACGTAGGTTAGCTGTGCGGCCTGCGCTTCACTCTGCCGTATACGAAAGAAAAAATACGGATTCCCGATTCCGCCGTGTGCATTGACCGGCGGACCGAAACGAAATTGGAGTAGTGAAGGGGCTGCCGTCCTGCCTTTTGAAAAGGCGAAACTAGCTCAACCTTGCCTTAACGTCGGCATTGAGTCCGTCTTTAAGACATCAGCTTTTACGTAAAGCGGTTGGGTTTTTTTCATGCCCGTTTTTTTAGGGGGCGTCGTTATTTTTAGGCTTGCCTCCCCCGCCGTCATTCTGAACGAAGTGAAGAATCTTTTTTCAGATCCTTCGCTGTCGCTCAGGATGACATTATAGTGAACGTCACTCAGCATGACATTAAGGTGTCATTCTGGGGCTTGCCTACCCACCGTCATTCTGAACGAAGTGAAGAATCTTTTTTCAGATCCTTCGCTGCCGCTCAGGATGACATTATAGTGAACGTCACTCAGCATGACATTAATGTGAATGTCGCTCGGGACGACAATGAGGTATTGTCGGCGCACGTTACATTGGTTTAATGACAGAAAGAGGCAAAACGGAAATATTGACAAACGGCGCGCTTGATAGTATAATACGGGTACTATGAATTTACAAAAGGCGGCAACGCTTAAAAGCAACGTAAAATTTTTGAAATATACCGACATTATACTTAAAACGTGCGCGGCGGTACTGGCGGCGGCGGCGTTTTTGCTTACTTTTACCGTTTCCGACTACTACATATTTAACAGAATAGGCTGGGAAAACAGCGCGGAAAGCTTTAACGCGTTTTTCGTAATAAGCCAATGGGTAAAAAAAGCGGGACTTTTGCTTATAGCGCTTGCGGTATTCTATAAAAAGAAATGCTGCGCCGATATTGCAAAATATTTACTGCCCGTTTTCGTAATACTTTCTTGCTGTCTTTTCGGAAAGTTTTTCGACGTGTCCGCAATAAGCGCGGACAGCTCTGCCGCGGACAAAGTTTACGCGCACATAAACGGATTTATGCCCAAAGCGCTTAACCAAGCCCTGTTTTTTACAAGCAATATTATATATATGGTAATATGCGCACTGCTGTTTGTGCGCGACGGCTTTAAAACGCGGGCGAAAAGCTGGATATGGCTTCCTTTCGCTTTGGTCGCCTGCATGCCGCTTAATATTTTCGAAAATTTTTTCGACGCAGCAAATTTCGGCCGCGGACACTTCCTTTGGTTTAAAAATTTTACGCTGTGGCACTTCCTTGCAATAGTAATTTTAATCGGGTTTACGGTGGGTAGCTATTACTTCCTTAAAAACAAGGACAAAAGTACGCAGAATTGCTTTCTTGCTGCGGCGGCTGTTATTCTGCTTATACAGTACCACAGTAAGGACTCGGTCGTGATGGGCGACGGATACAACGTTTACCACACGGTTTTTGCATGTATACCGCTGTTTATTTGCAATATCGGAGTGTACATAGCTTCGGCGTCGGTAATTGCAAAAAAGAAAATTCTGTACGCAATTTCCTTTTTCGTGCATGCGGCGGGCGCGGTGTCGGTGTTTGTGTACTTCGGTAAGGACGAAATGTCCAATTACGGAATTTTTTGCAGTTATTCGATACTGTACTTCTGCCTGACGCATTGCCTTTTGTTTGCGTTGTCCGTCCTGCCGACGGCGTTGGGACATTACAAATTCCGTTATAAGGATTGCATAATTCCGCTGATATATTATTTTGCGGTTATTATCGTCGCCTCGGTGGCGAGCGGGCTGGTGACTTCCGCTTCGATGGGCTTTACACACGACGGTTACACTTTGCAGGAAGGCGAGTGGCTTTACCCCAATTACGCTTTCACGCAGGAAAACCCCCTCCCCTTCAAGCTGCCCGTATGGAAGCTGAGGATATGGCGGTGCGATTTGAACGCGCTTTACATACTGGGGCTTTACGCCGCTTACGTAGCCATATTTTTCGCGTTTAACGGCGCTTATTACGCCTTCCTTGCGGCACGCCGCAGAATTTTAAAGCCGAAAGAAATACCCGTTGCCGCAATAGGCGGACTGCCGGCGGACGAAGTTGAAACGCAGGCGGAAACGGCGGTTGCGCAGGCGTTTGAAGAAGAAAAAACGGAATAAATCAAAGCGGAGCCGAAGCTCCGCTTTTTTATTTTGAATTTTTATTTGCTGACCGCGTTATGCCCGTAAGACAGAACCGAGTTTGCCACATTGTGCATGTGGTCGCCGATACGCTCCATATTAACGGCAAGTTGCAGGAAAACCGCGCCCGCTTCGGGAGAGCATTTTCCCTCGTTTATGCGCGTCAGATGGGAAGCCTGCATTACGTTGTTCATGCGGTCGGTTTCCTGCTCCTCCCGTTCGACGTCGGGCATGTAATGCAGGTCGCTGTCGCGGAAAACGTAAGTCACGTATTTATAAAGTTCGGTAATATGTAAATCCATTTCGGCTATTTCGTCCCGTGCGGACTGTGAAAACGAGGTTTTATCCTCAATCAGCTTTTCCGCGTACTCAACTATATTTTCCGCATAGTCGCCTATACGCTCTATATCCGATACGACGCGGTAGAACGAGCTGACCTTCTTTTCGTCGACCTCGGAAATTTCCGTAAGCGACAGCCGTATAAGGAAAGAAACTATGTATTTGTTCATCGCGTTGATGTTGTTTTCGGTCGCGGCGAAACGTTCTTTGCCCGACATATCGCCGGTAAGAAGCATATCAAGCGAAAGCTTGTAGTTGGCGAACGCCTCGTCACCCATCTTCAAAAGCTGTTTGCGCACCTGTCCGACGGCGATTGCGGGAGTTTTCAAAAGTCGGACGTCAAGCGTTTCTCCGTCATCCTCCTGTTTTTTCGACTTTTTGTCGGGTACGAGAATACATGCCAGCTTGACAAGGTAATTCACAAAGCCCAGTAACAGCGCCGTCGTCAAAACGTTAAACGCCATATGGAATACCGCTATCTGCCAGGAAATATTCGATATGTTTGCAAGCGCGGAAGCTATACCGTTGCTTACCGCCGGTACGGACAGGGGTATTATGAAAATTATACTGCCTATTATATTGAAAAGCAGGTGAACGACGGCTGTACGGCGGGCGTTCACATTGGTTCCGAGCGAGGACAGAAGCGCCGTGACGCACGTCCCGACGTTTGTGCCGAGGATTATAAACATAGCCATAGGCAGTGATATAAGCCCCGAGCTTGCAAGCGAAATTACTATTGCCGTAATCGCCGCCGACGACTGCATAAGTCCCGTAAGCGCCGCGCCCAGAAGAAACAGGACGGGTATTTCCCACGTTAAAACTTTTTTACCCAAACCTATGGCGACGAACATATCCTTGACAGCCTGCGCTATGGGGTTGGAAACGGCGACGCCGTTCTCTATTACTTTCTCGGTCATAAGACCGCCGACGGAGCCCGACATGACGTTCATGCCTATAAAAATGAGGCCTACACCCTGCAAAATAGAGCCGGCGCGCTTTACCTTCTCGTTTTTGCTTATCATAGACATAAGCAAGCCGACGAACGCAGCAAACGCAAATACGGACGTTACGGAAAGCTCGTTCCCCGCGGTGGAAATAGCCGTAATAAACGCGGTTATCGTCGTACCGATGTTTGCGCCCATTATTACCGACGCCGCCTGCACCAAAGTCATAAGCCCCACGTTTACGAAGCCGACTATCATGACCGTCGTCGCGGACGAGCTGGTGACTATCGCCGTTACCGCCGCGCCCGTCCCTACGCCGAGGAAGCGGTTTTTCGTAGCTTTGCCCATTAAGCGGCGCATAGATTTCCCGGCGGCTTTTTCAAGGTTGTTGCCCATGATATTCATGCCGACTATAAACGCCGCGACGCCGCCGAATAGCAGCAGCAGGCTGTTTACTATCGTAAGAATGTTTGCCGAACTAAGCGCAAGCAGATTGTTTATCATCAAATATGATTTCTCCTAAAGTTAGTCAATTAAAGTTTAACAGGTTTGAAAGTTGCTGTCAAATAAAATTAAGACATTCATTTTGATTGCAAAAAGGCGCAAATTATTTTAAAATTCAATTATGTTCAATATTGTATTGGTAGAGCCTGAAATTCCGCAGAACACAGGCAACATAGTGCGCACGTGCCACGCTACCGGCTGCGCGCTTCACCTTGTAAGACCGCTCGGGTTCGAAATTTCCGACAAACGTTTAAAACGCGCCGGTCTGGATTACTGGGACGAGGTAAGCATAACTTATTACGACTCTTTCGACGAGCTGAAAAGCCGCCACCCCCTCTCCCGATTTTTTTATTTTACTACAAAGGGATTGAAGCGTCACAGCGACGCACGGTTTGCCGAGGGGGATTTCCTTGTATTCGGCAAGGAAACGCGAGGACTTCCGGAAGAACTTTTAAAAGCCAACAGGGAAAACTGCCTGAGGATACCCATGATAGGCGAAACGCGCAGTCTGAATTTATCAAACTCCGTCGCGGTCGCGGTTTACGAAGGGTTGAGACAGCTTGACTTCGACGGCTTCAAAACGCGCGGCGAGCTGCACAATTCGAAATGGTAACGCTTTACATTTAAAAAGGATTATTGTATAATACTTATTATGAAGCTGACGGAAATAGTGGTTGCCAGCGGCAACAAGGATAAAATACGCGAAATAAAGCAGATTTTCGGCGACATTAAAATAACCTCCATGAAAGAGCTCGGTTTCGACGGCGACATACCCGAAACCGGAAAGACGTTTAAAGAGAACGCGAAAATCAAAGCCGAAACGATAGCTTTGAAGTTTCGCCTGCCCGCGCTGGCGGACGACTCGGGTCTGTGCGTGGAAGCGCTTTACGGCGCGCCCGGGATATTTTCGGCGCGGTTTTCGGGCGAGGGCGACGAGGCGAACAGAAAGCTGCTTTTAAAGCGGCTTGAAGGGATTGTCGGGCGCAAAGCTTACTTTGAAAGCGCGGTGTGCCTGTGTATGCCCGACGGCAAAACCTACTTCGGCGAAGGCAGGACGCACGGCAGAATTTTACAGGAAGAAATAGGCGAAAACGGCTTCGGCTACGACTGCCTTTTCTATTCCGACGACCTTAAAAAAAGCTTCGGACTTGCCAGCGCGGAGGAAAAAAACTCCGTGTCGCACCGCTATCGCGCGCTGTGCGATTTGAGGAAAAAATTTTGAAAACTGTCACGGTAGTTTCCGACACGCACGGTAACAGAAAATTTTTAGACGGGCTTGACGGCGTTTTCGCGGAGAGCGATTATATAATTCACTTGGGCGACACCTCCGCAGACGGGGCGTATATCCGCGCAAAATATCCCGATAAAACTTACGTTATAAACGGCAATTGCGACCCCGTGAAGTTGGGCGAGGACGAAAGCGTTATCGAAATAGAAAACTTAAAAATTTTTCTTTGCCACGGACACTTATACTCCGCTAAATACACACTGTCCAAGCTTGCCGCAAGGGCCAAACAGCTTGACTGCAAAATCGCGCTGTACGGTCACACCCACCGCGCGCGCGAGGACGAAACCGACGGTGTTACGCTGATAAACCCCGGGTGCGGCGTAAGATACGCGTCAAAAAGTTATCTTTATCTGGTCGTAAACGGAGACAAGGCTGTTTCCAAAATAGTTGCGTCAGATTAATTTGAGAGGAAAAAATGAAATTCAAACACACCTTCCACGTCTTTGTGGACAATTTTTCCGTTACGTACAAACAACTTCTGTACAGGCTTGTTATAAGCCTTATAGCCGCGGGGCTGTATGCCGCGGTTGTTGTTCCTATGGTGAAAGGACTGACCGGCTCTGCGGAGTATCTCAGTCTTACGGAAGGGATAAAGTCTTTCTTTAAAAATCTTGTGGAAGGCAGACCGTCGGAGCTGGGCGGGAATACCGAACAGATTAAAACCGCGTTTAAAGGTCTGTTGGAATTTATTGCGGGAAAAACCTCTAATATCGCGTTGGGCGTTTTGGGGATATTGCTTGTTCAGTTTATCAAAAAGTTTTTCGACGGTATAGGCAACTACACCACCGCCGCCGTGATAAACGACAAAATGGCTTTACGCGCCCAGTCGCCGTTCAGCGTCACCCTTATACACAACCTTAAACCCGCGGCGCTGTACAGTCTTATTTACGTGCCGATAAATTTGGTGTATTCGATTATATGTTATGCGGGAATGTTTTACATTATTTTCGTTTTAATGTCCTTCCTTTTCCTGCCGTTGAGAATATTTTTGTATATCGTTTTTATGGTCGTCGCGGTTTCGTTCAAAATGGTGTTCACGACCGACTGGCTTCCCGCAATTATCCGCGGAAAATCGGGACAGAGAAACGCCTTTGTCTATACCTTCAAGCGCAAAGGAAAACAGACGCTTAACGTGCTTTCCAACTATATCGTGCTGGTGCTTTTGATATTCTCGCTAAACGTTGCGGCGGTACTTTGCACATTCGGCGCAGGCGCGCTGCTGACGATACCTTCAAGCTACGTCATACTTGTATGCTTCGAATTCGTAAATTACTACGACAGGGAAGAGCTTAAATATTTCATCGACAAAAAAACCATAATAAAACCCGAAAAGGAAAAACCGCTGACCCGCGAAGAATTTTTCCGCGGAGATTCTGACTGACGGCGGAGAGGTAATATGCTCCCCTTAGCGGAAAACAGCCGCAAATTACAGCAAAAAAAGATTTTTTTCAAACTTTTTTCACTTTCTCTCTTTACAAGAGAAAGTTTTTTTTATATAATTGTTTATATAATCATACAATTATAATAATGTATGGCGTATAAAAATTTTCAGGGGAACGTGATGGATTACAAAGAGATATATGAAAGCTGGCTGAACGACGAAAGACTGTGCGGCGAAGCAAAAGCCGAACTGGAAGCCGTTAAGGACAACAAAGAGGAAATAGAATACCGCTTCGGCGCGGAACTGGAATTCGGTACCGCGGGAATGCGCGGGATTATAGGTTACGGCACGAATATGATGAACGTTTACACCGTAAAACGTGCGACGCAGGGACTTTCCGAATTTATTAACACGCTCGGAGAACAGGCAAAATGCCGCGGAGTGGTTATTTCCTTCGACACCCGTTTGAAAAGCGACGTGTTCGCCCGCGCCGCGGCGGAAGTGCTTGCCGCCAACGGCGTCAAGGCATATCTTTTCGACGACGTGCATCCCGTACCTATGCTCTCCTTTGCGGTCAGATGCTTAAACGCGACCGCAGGAATTATGATAACGGCGTCGCACAACCCGAAGCAGTATAACGGTTATAAGGTATACGGCGGCGACGGCGCACAGATGAGTCCCGAAGACACCGCTGTGGTAGTTGACTTCATTAAAAACATAAACGACTATCTCGGCACAGCCTCCCCCTCTGCGGAGCAAAAGAAAAAGTATATAAAGCGCGTTCCTTCAAGCGTGGACAGAAAATATTACAAAGAGCTTAAAAAGCTGACTCTTTCGAAACGCGCCGTAAAAGAATGCGGTAAAGATTTGAAGCTTGTCTATACGCCCGTACACGGTTCGGGATATATACCGGTAACAACAATTCTCAAAAAAATAGGCATTAATGCAACAGTCGTAGAAGAACAGACGGTTAAAGACGTTGAATTTTCCACCGTGGAAGTACCTAATCCGGAATTTAAGGAAACGCTTTCTTTGGGCATTAAGCTTGCGCAGAATATCGGCGCCACAGTCGTCTTCGGTACGGACCCCGACAGCGACAGGCTGGGCGTTGCCGTGAAGAACGGGGACGGAGAGTTCGAGGCGCTGTCGGGCAATCAGGTGGGCATACTTCTTTTGGACTACATTTTGACGAGACTTAAAGAAGAAGGCAAACTGCCGTCAAACGCCGCAGTTGTAAAATCCTTTGTAACCACGGGCATGGCAAAGTCGCTTTGCCGCCAGTTCGACGTCAAGCTTTTCGAAGTACCCGTCGGCTTCAAATTTATAGGAGAAAAGATAAAGCTTTGGGAGCAGGACCATTCCCATACCTTTATATTCGGCTTCGAGGAAAGCTGCGGATACCTGCGCGGGACGCACGCGCGCGATAAGGACGCGGTTGTCGCTTCCATGCTGTGTGCGGAAATGGTTTGCTATTATACCTCCGTCGGCAAGACGGTTTTCCAGCGCTTGCAGGAAATTTACGACACCTACGGTTACGTTCTGGATTGCAATATTTCCATTCCGTTCAAGGGACTTAACGCCATGAAGGATATGAACGCCGTAGTCGACGGACTGAAAACCTCGCCCGTGACCAAGTTCGATATTTACGACGTGGCGACGGTGCGCGATTATTCCAAAAACGTAAAGACCGACGTGGCGACAGGCGCAACCTCCGAAATAGGTTCCCCCCTTACCAACTGCGTTTATTACGAGCTGGAAAACGGAAGCTTCATTTGCGTGCGCCCCTCCGGAACGGAACCCAAACTGAAAATATATTTTTCCGTCAAGGCGCACAACAAGCAGGACGCCGAAGCCGCTCTTGAAAAAATGCAGGCGGCAGTAAAACAAATTATAAAAGCTTAAAATTACAAAAAGCTCCCACCGTTGCTGCGGGGGAGCTTTTTTTTAAATTGCGAGAACAGTGAAAATTATCGCGGCGGAAAACAGAATTGCATTACGCGCCGCTTTTCTGAAATACGTTATCATACCCTTCTCCCGTAGATTATCCGCTCGTTTGTGTTTAAACCTTTAAACGAGGACAAATCCGCAAGAAGCTTACTGCTGTCCGTCAAAGGTACGGTTTCACCTTTTTCTATCAGGTACACCTCCCCTTCGTGACGGCTTCTTATCAGCTTTTTCTGTCTTTCCACATATGCCGTAAAAGTCATTTTTATGTCCTCCTTTATTCTACGCCCGTAATATAACATATAATACTTGACAGAAACTGTCATATATGTTAAAATTTTTAAAAATTTTTTTCAACGGTTTATATTATTCCCATAAGCCGAGGATTATACCCATGAAATACCAGATTATGCTTAATATTCTTATGACGCTGCTTTCCAAACGCAAGGTCACCGCACAACAGATTGCGGAAAGGTATGAAGTTTCGAAGCGCAGCGTTTACCGTTACATAGACGAGCTGAACGTCTGCGGCGTGCCTATCGACGTGGACCGCGGCAGATACGGCGGCGTCAAAATAGCGGACACCTTCCGTCTGCCCGCGGGATATTTTTCCCGCGAGGAATTTGCCGCAACGGAAAACGCTATTTCCGCAATGTACTCGCAAATACGCGACAAAAACCTGCTTTCCGCGCTGGACAAGCTGAAAAGCCAACAAAAAAACGAAAAGTTAGAGCTTTCCGTTTGCGGTAATATTATAGTAGACGGCGGCACCTGGGGCGACAGCAAAAAGTTTTCCGAAAAAATGCGTGTGTGCGAAACGGCCGTAAACGAATGCCGTCGTATTACCATAGACTACTTTTCGCGCGGGGGCGAGCACAGCAAGCGCGTCATAGACCCGCACGTCCTTATCTTCAAGCAAAACGTGTGGTACGTGTACGCCTATTGCCACACCAAGCAGACGTTCAGGACCTTTAAAATAGGAAGAATACGCAGCGCCGCATTTACGGGAGAAAGCTTTGAAAAACGCGAAATCCGCCGTGACGAGCTGGATATAGACTTTTTCTACACGGCGGAAAATCTTACCGAGGTAACGCTTGAAATAGAAAAAAATTCAATTGCGGAAGTCGGGGACTGGCTGGGCATAGACAATATAGAGCCGCACGGCAAAACCTTTACCGCAAGCGTATCCTTGCCCGACGACGGCGGTCTGGTCAATAAAATTTTAAGCTTCGGCGGCGCAGTGAAAGTAAAAGAACCTGCCGAACTGAAAAACAAAGTGGCAAAAGCCGCAAAACGTATTGCGGAAACTTACGGAAATTCCGGAATATGCGAAACGGAGCAAACCTGAACGTTTGCTCCGTTTTTTATTCTTTATCGATCGTAAGCGTATAGCAAAAGCTTTTACCGTTTTCGTCCGCAAAATTGACGAAAGGTTTTTGTTTAAGCTCTTTCGGGAAAGCGGGGCAGTCGTTTATTCCCCACCAGGGCTCCGCGCAAACGTAGTCGCCGCCTTTTTCGTTGCTCCAAAAAGCAAATACGGGACAGTCGGACTTGTATGTATATTTATATCCGTCCTTCGTGCGCACGTAAATTTTACCGCCCGAAAGATTACCCAGCTGAAAGGTTTTGTGCTTTTTGAAAAATTCTTTATTAACGGCAAAACGCTTAAAATCAACCAGCTCGGTTTTGCTGCCGTCAAGATTGTAAATAACGGGGTTTTCGCTGTTTTCAAACTCCACCTCCGCCTCGCCGCCGACGGCCGACATACCTGCATGACCGCCCAAGTAAAATGGAATTTCACCCCCGCGCGAGCGCACCGTATATGTAACTTTTACGGTGTTCTTTTTCAGTGCGTACGTCACGCAGAAATCGAAGCCGAAAGGATAAGTCTGCTTGGTAACGGGGTTGGAAGAAAGGTCAAGCGTTATTTTGTCCTCTGCAATGTCGGCAAGCGCAAATTCGGAATATCTTGCGACGCCGTGCGACTTGGGGGCATAGCTTTTGCCGTTTACCGTATAGGAGCGCATGTGACCCAAAGTAGGAAAAATCACCACGTCCCTGCTCTGCCAGTACTTACCGCCCTGCCAAAGCCGTTCCTCGCCCAAATATTTCAGGGAGGACATACCGCCGCCCTCCGCGTTGATGGAAAGTGTTATGTATTTGTTTTTTATAACGTATATCATTTTTCACCATTCGAGCGACTGTCCCCCGAGAATATGTATATGCAGGTGAAACACGGTCTGACCGGCGTCCGCACCCTGATTTATCACAAGCCTGTATCCGTTTTCACAGCCGTTTTTCGCGGCTATATCGGGTATTTTCGTCAGCATACGCTTTAAAATCTCCGCTTGATTTGCATCCGCTTCCGAAATAAGCTTGAAATGGACTTTGGGTATTGCCAGAAGATGAACCGCCGCTTTGGGTTCTATATCCTTAAAAACAAGCATTTCTTCATCCTCGTAAACCTTTGACGAGGGAATACTTCCCTCCGCTATTTTGCAGAACAGACAGTCGTTATTTTTCATCCTTCAATCTCCGTAATTTTATTGTAAAGCCCACAAGAATGACAGTGCCAGCTACTGTAACGGCGCACCCGACGGCGCAAATGATTATAAGCGCGCCGAAGTTGCGGAATTCCTCCGCGTCTGTCGCGGCGGTGACAGTGCCATCTTTGGAATGATAAACATAATCTATTATTTTATTTCCGTTTACGTCGAACGCCCATATTATATCTGTGTCGAAAACATACTCCTGCGCATACAGACGGTTTTGTTCGTTTTCAAGCTCTACGGCGATGCAGGACGTATCCTGCTCGTACTTGCCGTCGTTTACGTAGTAACCGTAAAAATATACCCCGTCGCAACCGGAAATTTCCGTGCTTTGTATAACGTAAGTCAATACGTCCTTCCCCGTCGTTTCGTCTATTATATATCTCTTTTCGACGTTGCGTCCGTCGACGTCGTAATTTCTTTCCAAATCGACTTTAAGCTTATATCCGCCCTCGACGTATGAAATAAACTCCCGCGGGGAAGAAAATTCCCTCTGCTGGTAATCGATACCTATCGGCATTGCACAGAAAAGCAATATAAGCGCCGCAAGCACAGTGCATATCAGCGCAAACGTCAGATTCGCGGCGTTGGTAAACCTCATCCGCTCGCCCATTTCCTTTGCTTCGCGGATAATTTCTTCATTGGCGGCTTTTTCGTCAACGTACAATTTTTTTGTGCGTTTGCGTGAAATGTGTACTATGGAAATATTGACGCTTGCCGCCGCTACGACGCACGCGCCGAGAATTGCAACCTGAATCCAACCGTCGACCGGCAGATCCCAGCAGATGTGCAGACCGACCCCGAGGATTACTATACCGAAAAAGCTTAAAGATTTAAGCGGTTTTTCTATACTGCAGCAAGCCCAGCCTATTGCGCCCGTCCACAGAACGTGAGTACAGAACGAGCTTAATCCTCTGTCGAAAAACAGCATTACGGTAGCCTGTATGTCGCTGTGATACTCGAAATAATACTTGTCGGAATAATAGAAAATATATCCCATATCCTCTATTACGGAAAACCCTACGCCGACCGCCGCGGCAATCAGAAAACAGGCGTACGGATTTTTCTGCTTTAACAGCGCAACCGCTATTATGGCGGGTACCGCTTTGCAAAACTCTTCGAGAACGCCCGCTTCAACCGCCGCAAGCCACTCGTTTTTGACCGGTATAAGCATGTAGCCTATCTGCGACAGCAACCCCGCGAACGTTCCGCCGCCCACAAGCACCGCAATAAGAATTATCAAGCTTAAATCGCGCTTGGGGTACAGCTCGAACAGCAGTATTATGAACGGCACCACAAACGTTATTCCGCCGAGAAAATTAACCGAAGGAACGTAAAGCTTGTTGTTGGTTATCCGCAGTATCAGCGTATTTATCGTGAAAAGCAAAAACAAGGCGAAAAATGCGCGGACGTACAGCCAGGGAAAAGCGCCGCTTATCCCCTCGTTGTCTTCGTTAAGACCGCGCGAAAAAATTTCCCTGTACTCCGCTTTGGAGTGCGCACGGAAAGTTTCCCTGAAAAAGTATGTAATTCTTGCGCGGTCGACCGCGGTATCGGGTTTATTCATAAAGTTTAGCCGTCACACCGTCCTTAAAACGTTCTTTCAAAATTACTTTGTATTTTTCGCCCGAGGCAAGTCTGCCGCTTACGTACGCGCGTATGTAGTTGCCCGTGTATCCGCAGGTGTAACCGTCGGAATACTCCTCGGCTATTATTTCCTGCGCCGTACCGGTAAATTTATCCGCGTACTTATGCGCCGCTTTCTCCGCGGCGGAAATCAAACGGTGAAGCCTTTCGGATTTTACTTCCGCGGGCAATTGCTTCATTTTAAATGCCGCCGTTCCCTCTCTGGGAGAATAGCCGAAGGCATGAACGCGGGCGAATTCCGCTTCCTCTATCATGCGAAGACTTTGAATAAAATCTTCCTCAGTCTCAGTGGGGAAACCCGCTATCACGTCGGTAGTTATCGCCGCGGAGGGAAAGTATTCGTAAACCTTTTTACATTTTTCAAGATATTCTTCGCGCGTGTAGTGCCTGTTCATTGCCTTTAAAACGGCGTTGCTGCCGCTTTGCAGCGACAGATGAAACTGGGGCGCAAAGTCCTTTAAAGCTTTAAGCGCGGATAAAAACCCGTCGTCTGTAATGTTGCACTCCAAAGAGCCCAAACGTATACGCTTATCGCAGTTTTGCAAAGCGCGTATAAGATCTGTCAGATTTTTACCTCCGTCGTTATAAGAGGTAATATTTATTCCGTTTAAAACTATTTCGCGGCTGTCGGTGGCGTAAATTTCTTTTACGATATCTTCGATTGTGCGCGATACCTCCCTGCCGCGGAGATACGGTATTACGCAGTATGAACAAAAGTTGTTGCAACCGTCCTGAATTTTTACAAAAGCGCGGGTCTTGGTCTGTTTGGGATAGGGTAATCCTTGTGCGGAATATCCGTATTTTTTTGCGAAAACGTCTAAAATTTCATCTTTTTTACGCGCGCCGCATACAAAAGCCGCACCGCACGCTTCGAAGCTTTTTTTATCCTTTTCGGAAGCGCAACCGCAGACGAATATGTCAGCCGCGGGATTGAATTTTTTTACGCGCGATATCAATTGACGGCTTTTACGTTCCGCCTCGCGCGTGACGGCGCAGGTGTTGAGGACGTAAGCGTCGGCGTAGCCGAGTTTGTCGTCGGTTTCCCAACCGAATTTTTCTATGCCAGCCATTATTCCCGCCGACTCGACTTCGTTTACCTTACAGCCGAGCGTAAAAACCACAGCCTTCATCCCAGCTCTCCCAAAGCGAACGCCGCAAGCGACGTAAGCGTTATTGCCGCGGTTTCCGCGCGTAAAATGCGCTTGCCAAGCGTTATCTGCGAAAAACCGAGGGACTTTGCAAGCTTGAACTCCGCTTCGGAAAAGCCGCCCTCACTGCCGACGACTATCGCAGCGCAGTCCTTAATGTTCTTTAAGTCCGTATCCGATCGCTCGGCAAATTCACAGGCAAAAAGCTTATTTTCGTAATCCTGCGCGGATTGAAGCGCGTCGTTCAAATTTTCAAAATAAACCACTTCCGGCGCAAGCGAACGCATACATTGCTTGGCGGCTTCACGCGCAACCTTGTTAAGCCTTTCCATTTTGTTCGCGCTCATAAAAGCGGCGCAGTACTCAGACGAAAAAACGCCTATTTTATAAACGCCCAGCTCCGTGGCTTTCTGCACTACAAGCTCGGTCTTATCGCCCTTCAAGGCTCCGCACAAAAGGTAAATGCGGGCGCGCGGCTCTCTGTCGCCGTCGGCAACCGAAGTTATTTGCGCCGTCAGACTGCGTTTACCTATTGAACAAACTATAGCAAAATATTCCTTTCCGCTGCCGTCAAGAAGAATTATTTCCGTACCTTCTTCTACGCGCTGGACGGTTTTTGCGTGAATAAATTCGTCGCCTTCGAGCACGACTTGCCTATCTTCCGGATAGTTTATTTTTTCGGTGAAAAATCTTTTTCTTCCGCTCATAATTTAAACGACAGCGCGAACCACTCGCCCTCTTTAAGCTGTTTTTCGAGTTTAAGTCCCTGCGCGGAAAACGCGTCCAGCACCATATCGAGACGGCTTTCTATTATTCCGCTTAACACCAGCGTGCCGCCGCGCTTTAAATGCGACGTAACCGACGGTGCGAGACGGCATAAAATTTCCGCCGTGATATTGGCAAAAACCAAATCCGCATTTATTTCCGCGTCGCCGAGAAGGTCGCTGCGGACGACTTTTATCCTATCCGAAACACCGTTTATTTCGCTGTTGTGCGTCGCGCTTTTTACGGCTATATCGTCTATATCCGTAAGATATGCGAACTTCGCCCCCAATTTTACTGCGGAAATGCCGAGTATGCCGCTTCCGCAACCGACGTCGACGCACACGGACTGCGGCGTTATGTACTCCTGCAAAAGCTTTAAACACATGGAAGTTGTTTCATGCTCGCCTGTGCCGAAAGCCATATTACTGTCCAAAAGCACGACCTGCTCGTCCGGCTGTTTTTCGTATTTAATCCATTCGGGGCAGACGACTATTTTTTCGCCTATATGAAGCGGACGGAAATGCTTTTTCCATATTTCAATCCAGTCGTCGCCCTCCACAATCCTGCGCGTACATTCCAAAGTGCCGAAAGAGACGAAATCTCCGCCGTTTACTTTCAGTTCCTCCAAATCGCCGCGTATCAGGGGAACAACGTTTTCCGTCTCGTTTAAGGCGACAAACGCCTTTACAAGCGCTTCTCCGCCGTCCTTAGTAAGACTGTCGTCTATGTAATCCCAGTACATGGCTTTATTGCGCTGTAAGGCGATAACGTCCTTTACGTCCGATATGGCGACGCCGTAATTGGTATAGCGCCAAAGAACGTCGGCTACAAGCTCGCTCCCCTCGCTTGTTGTATGTATGGTAAGTTCCGTAAATTTCATAAATTCTATCCGTCGTTAAAAATAAAACGCTTAATTATTTTACCACTAAACCGCCGCGAACGCAAGTAATTATTTATGCTGCGGCGCAGTGTAAAAAACTTTACAAAAAAACGTAAAAAATTGCGTTTTGCTACACGGAATTAACTTTACAATTTTAAATATGAATGAAAAAATAAAATGGACTTTCGGGGAAAATCTTATCTGCTGCGAAGTTTACATAAAAAATTACGTAAAACACAACACGGGTTTAAGCTTAACGGAAGCAATCAACGAAGTTTTGAAAGTCGCGCCGCGCTTTAAAGGCGGCAAGGAAGGCTCGGTAAGGATAAAACTGCAAAATATAAAACAACTTTGTATAGAACACAAAGTAGACGACAGTTTCACTTACAAGGCGCAGACGCATTATTCAAAGGACAATATAAAAGCGTTTAAAGAAGTTTTGGATAAATACAATATTGTTTACCAAAAGTAAAAACGGCGCTTATCACCGCGCCGTTTTTATAAAATTGTATTTTATTTGTTTTCCGCCAGAAACTGCACGACGGAGTGGGCGGCGACGTTTCCCTCGCCCACCGATTTTGCGTATTGATACGGTCTGCCCGTGCAGTCGCCCGCGGCAAAAATCCCCGCAATGTTCGTGCGGCAGGCACGGTCTACGACGACGTGCGCGCCGTCCGTTTCAAGTCCGCGCACAAGCGTCGACGGCGCAAGCGCTCCCCTTAAAATAAACATGCCGTCTACCGAAACCGAGTCGTCCTTAAACCAGACTTTTTCAAGGCGCACGCCGCCAGAAAGCCGCGACGGCTTTTTAAGTATCACTTCAGCATTGGGAGAAATTATTTTATAATCCGCATACAGCGGCATAACGTAAGCTTTACCCGCTAAATCACAAAGATACTCCGCCTCATGCTCGAAGCTTTTATCCGTACAAAGGACGGCTATTGTTTTGCCCTTATAAAGAAAGCCGTCGCATGTGGCGCAATAGCTTACTCCGCGCCCGACAAAGCCTTCCTCCCCTTCGATTCCCGCCGAGCTTTGCACGCCCGCGCAAAGAATTACCGTCCTCGCCTCGTAATTGTCGTTACCCGCGGTAAGGGTAAAGCTTCCGTCCGTATCGTACACGCCGGAAACGAATTTTTCCACGGGATTTATCCCCATAGCCTGCGCATGCGATAAAAGCGCGCGCACAAGCCCGTCGCCCGAAACGTCCGGAAGCCCCGGATAATTTTTTATTTTTTCCGCAAGCGCCGCCTTATGCGAAACCGCGTGCGTGGAAAGCCATATAAAATTTTTGCCGAGAAGCTTTAAATTAAGCGCGGCGGAAACACCCGCGGGACCGCCGCCGATAATCGCGCAATCGTACATATTATCACCTGCTATTTATTTTTATTATAACCGACAAAGCAAGGTTTTAAGCAAAAACCCTGCATAGGCAGGGTTTTCTTCCGTCAATCCATTTCGGACAGCTTTTCCGCAAGGTCTTGCATTTCTCTGGGCGGGACGGATTGCCCGCTTGCTTTTACAAGCTGCTCTACCGCGACTTTTGCGCGCTCGGGCGGGATTATCGTTCCAACGCCTGCGACGCAGCCGCCGGGACAGCCCATACCCTCAATCATGTATCCGTTAAGCTTACCCGCCTTTGCAAGGGTAAGAATTTTTTTACAGTCGGCAAGCCCCTCGGCATGCTGAATTTTTATTTCGGTGCCGGGGAAATACTCGTTTATGCAATTTTCTATCGCGCCTGCAACGCCGCCCGAACAGGCGTATCCCCTGCCCGCGCCCGTCGCCTTTATGTTTACGGGAAGCTCTTCCGCTTCCTCGGGATTGACACCTTTTGCATCGAACATACCCGCAAGTTCTTCAAACGTAATTACGAAATCGACGTGACTGCGGACGGTTCTGCGCGAAGCTTCAAGCTTTTTCGCCGCGCACGGACCGATAAACACAACCCTCGCGTTCGGGCGGTTTACCTTTATGGAACGCGCCGTCGCGACCATAGGCGTAAGCTCCTGCGAGACCTCGCCAGCGAGGTCCGGAAACTGCTTTTTAACAAGTACCGCCCATGCGGGGCAACAGCTTGTGAATAAAAACGGAAGTTTACCCGTAGCGACTTCGTTCACGTAATGGTGCGCTTCCGAAATGCAACCCACGTCCGCGCCGACGGCAACCTCGTACACGTCTTTGAAGCCGAGTGCCAAAAGGGCGGATTTTATTTTCCCCGGCGTAGCCTTGGCGCCGAATTGTCCGACTATAGCGGGAGCGACCGCCGCAACAACCTCGTCACCCTTTTTTATTGCCTGAATAAGCTGAAATATCTGCGACTTGTCCGCAATGGCGCCGAACGGACATGCCGACATACACTGACCGCATGCAACGCACTTTTCATTGTCGATATGCGCCCTGCCGTATTCGTCCGAGGAAATGGCTTTTACCCCGCAAGCGGCGGCGCAGGGACGCACGTGGTGTGCGATTGCGTCGTAAGGGCATGCGGATTTGCATCTGCCGCACTTTATACATTTACTTTGGTCGATAAACGCTTTTCCGTTCACAATGGAAACAGCGCCTTTGGGACAGCTTTTTATGCACGCGTGCGAAACGCAGTTGCGGCACTGGTCGGAAACGTAATATTCGTTGTCGGGGCATTTGTCGCACGCCGACGGTATGACCTGCATTAAAGGCGGCTCGTAATACTTATCCGCTATGGTGGTTTTATCCACGCCCGAAGTTATATGTACGGGTTTGTTTGCGGGGCGGAGCGAAAGCCCCATTGCAAGACGCACGCGCTCGGAAGCTATCTGCCTTTCGCGGTAAATGCTTTCCCTGTACTTGGGAATTTCGTCCGGCGTTATCAAAAAGGGAATTTCCTCCAAATCGCCGGCAACGTTTTCAGATTCGTAAGCGACGCGCGCGACGGCCGAGAACACCTTCTTTCTTAAATCGGTTACTACGCTTTGACTTTTCATTTTATCTCCTGTTTAGCCGCGGCAAGGCGCGGTCGGTTTATTCGTATAAATATAAATTTATCAATTGCGCAGACAGGTATTTTTTGTTAAAATTTGCGGCTCCGCACACGGAGCCGCAAATTTATCTGTCGGATTTGTTTATTCCTTTATACTGAGCCTTAGGAGGGCGCTTGCCGAAAAGACGTATCGCCTTTTCGGGACAAAGGTTGACGCAACGGTAACAAAGTACGCAACTGCCGAGCGGAGTCGGCTTTCCGTCTTTCATAACTATGTTTCCTACGGGGCAACATTTTGCGCAAAGCCCGCAGCCTATACAGCGCGACGGCTCGATTTTAAGCTTTTTGCGCTTGCGCTCCTCGCCCGTCATCCACCAAAGCCGTTGGCTGAAATAACCTATAAACTGTGAAAACGCGTTGCAACCTCTGAACACTGGTTTCGCCCGCTCTATTCTGCAGACGAATGCGTCCGCGCGTTTTTCTGTTTTTGCAAGGCGGCGGTCAAGCTTACTGCCGTTGCGGACGGAAAGAATTTTCATGTCCGAAAGGTTATTGGGCATATTGAAATGCTCAGCCGCTACGATTTCGGCGCCGTATTTTTCAAGCAGAGAAGCGACGTAACCCGCGCCGTCGCCCGAAAAGAAATACTGCGTCGCCACCACCATTACCTTTTTACCGTGGAAAAGGCTTGAATAATAGTCGATAAAACTGCGCATGGGAATGGGCGGCGCGGAACCGTATATCGGATAGGCTAACATTATGCAGTCCGCCGACGTGATTTCACGGGAATAATTAGCCGTTTCGGTAATGTCGAACAAGGACGACTCGTACAACCAACCGAGTTTTTCGCCTAACATCTCAGCGATATAACGGGTGTTGCCCGTCCCCGAGAAATAAAAAATATTTAACGTTTTCATGCGCTATATATTATGCGACCTTGCCGAAATTTGTCAATATATAACGGGAGGCACCGTTGCCGCAAACAAGGTAAATAACAGTATTACGTATATAAAAACCGCTATTACCGCCGAACCGAGGCTTACGGAGGAAATAACTATGCCCGCAACGGCAAAATTTTTGTTGCGTTTGTTGTTCTCCGCAACGGCGCTTTTATAGGCGATTACGCTTAAAACCAGCCCGACAAGCGCTGTGATAAACGAAAATACAAAACCGAGTATAGCAATTACATCGGAGTTGCTTTCGCTTTTATTCTGTACGGCGCCGCCCGCCGCGCAACCGCATTGGGGGCAGATTACCGCTTCGTCGGCAAGCTGATTGCCGCAATGAGAACAGTATTTCATATTATTCTCTCCTTATAAATTGTTTCATTTTTATTATAATACGGTATGCCGTATCCGTCAAGACAAATTTTTTAACCCTCTCTGCCGTTCCATGTGCGGTTTTGGGCAAACCAGGCCGTATCCTTTAATACGGTGCTGTTATCGGAGCAGTAAAGTTTAAGCTCTCCCTTATAATAGAAAACTATATCTCCGTTCATGGATACCTGTTTTTCCGTGGAGTAGTCCTCCCTCAGTATTCCAAGCGACGTGACGTATATTTTTTCCGTCCATTTCGCCATTCTGTCCAAAGCTTCCTGTGTGGGGAAAGTATTAAGCTTAGCCGAACTTTCGGGGCTTTCCGCCGAAGGCTTCTTCGCGTATTCGTATGTACCCGCACATGTGCATATGGCGATATTTTCTGGTTTTATTACGTTTAACAGCACGTCGTTAGACGATGTGGACGAGCCGTGATGTCCGCCCTTGTAAAGTTTGCAGCGCGGCAAAGCGTTGCTTTTTACAAGCGATTCTTCCCCCGCTTTTTCAAGATCGCCCGTGAACAGGTAACTGTACTTTTCTTCCGCGCTTATCTCCTGCGTAAGCAGAGTGCAGACGGAATAATTATTTTCAGTAGAGGCTTTTTCATCGTAATACTTCTGGTAAAGTATATTGAAGGAAATTTTGCTTTCCCCGTCGATATAATAAGTGCGCTGCGCGCCGTCCGCGTTATTCCAGCACTGCGAAGCGGTGAACACGTACGCCCCCTGCGACTCGGCATACGCAACGGCAGAAACGTAGTCGTTGTAAATGCCGGAGGTCGTATTGTGCCCCGAAAACTGTATTACCGTGCCTATTTCGTAGCTGTACAAAACGCCGTTGTTTTTGCCCGACTCGCCGACAAGCGCGGCAATGTGGTCTTCATGCGCATGCGTTGCGACAATATACTCTATTTTTCCGTCGGTACAATATTTATTTATGTAATTTTTTACCGTTTCAGTACTGTTGCGCTTGGAACCGGCGTCTATTAAAATTTCCGTATTGCCGCATTTTATAAGTGTGCAGTCGCCTGCGTTGGCGTTGCCCAGCTCCAAAAAGTGAACGGACAAATCCGCTTCCGAAATTTCGGTCACGTTTCCCGCGGCAACGCTTCCGCCGCCGTCTCCGCCGTCCCCGCCGCGCGGCTTGAAGGGTCCAAGCTTTTTAACGTAAAGCACGGCAAGCAAAATTATCGCTATTACCAACAGCGCAACGACGACCGCGATAACTGCGGGATACTTTTTCGCAACCCGCTTGGCTTTATTGTAGTTTCTTCTTCTGCCCATAAAAAGACCTTATAAAGTTTTAAGCTGCGCAAGAATTTTTTCACGCATCTCTATATATTTATTCAGCTTTGCGCGTTCTTCCTCGACAAGCTTTTTAGGAGCTTTTGAAATAAAGCCCGTATTGTTAAGCTTTCCGTCGGCGCGCGCTATTTCCGCAGTGACTTTTTCAAGCTCCGATTTAAGTCTTGCTTTTTCCTTTTCGAAATCCACAAGCTCGCCCATGGGAATGTACAGCGTGCCTATCGCAAGCACTTTTGTCACGGTGTTTGCGCCCGCTTCTTCGGCGGAGCAAATAAATTTAACGTCCTTAGCGCCCGCAAGCTTTAAAATGCTGTCCTCGTTTGAAGAAATATACCGTTTGTTTTCCGTAACGATATAAAGGCTTACTTTTTTTGCGGGCGGGCAGTCCAGCTCCGTCTTGACTGCGCGTACGGCTTTGACGATATCCATTATACCTTCAAACGCCAGCGCGTCCTTTTTATAGGCAAGCTTGGCGTTATAGCGGGGGAATTCCTTTGTCATAATGGTTCCGTCGGTATTGGGGAGACTTCTGTAAATTTCGTCCGTGACGAAAGGGATTACGGGGTGAAGAAGCTTCAAAGCGTTTTCGAGAACGTAGACGAGAACGGAAACCGCCCCGTCGCGCTTGGCTTCGTCGTCGGAATAGAGTAAAGGTTTTACAAGCTCGATATACCAGTCGCAGAAGTCGGACCACATAAAGTCGTACATTATCTGGCACGCGACGCCTAATTCGAACTTGTTCATCGCAAGCGTCACGTCGCGGATAGCCGCCTGCAATTTTGCTATTATCCATTTATCCGCGGGCAGAAGCTTGACCTCGGAAACAGGCTTTACTTTTCTGCCCTCGCAGTTCATTATTACGAAGCGGCTGGCGTTCCAGATTTTATTCATAAAGTTGCGGCAGCTTTCGACTTTTGTATCAGAATAGCGCGTATCGTTGCCGGGAGCGACGCCCTGCAACAGCGAAAAGCGCAAACTGTCCGCACCGTATTTGTCTATTACTTCCAGAGGGTCTACGCCGTTGCCCAGAGACTTGGACATTTTTCTGCCCTTTTCGTCGCGGACAAGTCCGTGAAACAGAACGTCGCGGAAGGGCACCTTGCGCATGTGCTCTAATCCGGAAAAAATCATTCTCGCAACCCAGAAGAAAATTATGTCGTAACCCGTGACGAGAACGTCCGTCGGATAGAAATATTCCAAATCCGACGTGTCGTCGGGATAGCCGAGCGTGGAAAAAGGCCACAGCGCTGAGGAAAACCAGGTATCGAGAACGTCCTCGTCCTGTCTTATGTTGCCGCTGCCGCAGTGTGGACATACGGTTAAATCGGTCTTTGAACAGCTCTCCTTACCGCAGTCGCCGCAGTACCAGACGGGTATTCTGTGACCCCACCAAAGCTGACGGGAAATACACCAGTCTTTGACGTTTTCCATCCAGTTATAGTAGGTTTTTGCGAAACGCTCCGGCACGAACGTGATTTTCTTATCCAGAACGGCGTTTATTGCGGGACGGGCAAGCCCCTCCATTTTTACGAACCACTGCTTGGAAACGATAGGCTCCACCGTGGAACCGCAGCGGTAGCAGTGCCCCACGTTGTGCGCGTGCGGCTCTACCGAAACGAGGTTGCCAAGCTCTTTAAGCTCCTCCACAAGTTTTTTACGGCATTCGTACCTGTCCATGCCGTCGTATTTGCCTGTAAGCGCGTTCATTGTGCCGTCATCGTTCATGACGCGGACTACGGGTAAATTGTGGCGCAGACCCACCTCGAAATCGTTAGGGTCGTGCGCAGGCGTGATTTTTACCACGCCCGTACCGAATTCCATATCAGCGTGTCCGTCGCCGACGACGGGTATGGGCTTGTTTACGACGGGCAGAATTACGTTTTTGCCTATCAGGTGCTTATAGCGTTTATCCTTGGGGTTAACCGCCACAGCGGTGTCGCCGAACATGGTTTCGGGACGGGTAGTTGCGACCTCCAAGGCGATATCGAAATTTTCAATAAAATATTTTATGTGCCAGAAGCTGCCGTTCTCCTCCGCATACTCGACTTCCGCGTCCGAAAGCGCGGTTTTACAGCAGGGACACCAATTTATTATACGGCTGCCCCTGTAAATAAGTTTTTTGTTATAAAGATTGAAAAAGACTTCCCTTACGGCTTTGGAGCATTTTTCGTCCATGGTAAAGGTAAGACGCGACCAATCGCAGGAGGAACCCAGCTTTTTAAGCTGAGTGACAATCTTGCCGCTGTAAGTGTCCTTCCACTCCCATGCGCGCTTTAAAAAACCGTCGCGCCCGACTGCGTCTTTTGTCAAGCCCTCTTTTTTCATTTGCTCGACAATTTTCACTTCCGTCGCAATGGAAGCATGGTCCGTGCCGGGAAGCCATAAGGCGCAATAGCCCTGCATACGTTTGAAACGGACCACCGTGTCCTGCATGGTTTCGTCCATGGCGTGTCCCATATGAAGCTTACCCGTAATGTTGGGGGGCGGCATCATTACCGTGAATGGCACTTTGTCGTCGTCGCGGACGGCTTTAAAGCAACCGTTTTCCTCCCACTCTTTATATAATCTGTCCTCGAAATTTTTGGGGTTGTATGTCTTTTCCATCTGAAAGCTCCTGTTTTACCGTATACGTTCTAATTATAAAACAAAAGGCGGTAAGTTGTCAAACGCTATCCGCGCAAGCATAAAATGTATTATTAAATTTTTAAGCAAAAAGGAGTTCAAATGAAAAAAAGACTTTTGACCGTAATTTTTGCCGCCGTGTTTGCGCTGGTTATTCCCTTTGCCGCGGCGGGTTGCAAAAAGGACGATAAAACCATAAGAATAAACGAAGTAACCCACTCGGTATTCTACGCGCCGCTTTACCTTGCGGACGCTTTGGGTTATTTCGGCGAAGAAGACATAAAAATAGAGCTTACCAACGGCGGCGGCGCGGATAAAACCATGGCCGCGGTGCTTGCAAACGAAGCAGACGTCGGCTTCTGCGGACCGGAATCGGTTATTTATACTTATCTGGGCGGAAGCAACAACTGCCCCAAGGTTTTCGGTCAGCTTACAAAGCGCGACGGTAGCTTTTTGGTTGGCAGAACCAAACCAGAGGGCGAATTCGACTGGGCTTCGCTGCAAGGTAAGAACATAATAGCCGGCAGACCGGGCGGAGTGCCGCTTATGACTTTCAGCTATGTTTTGAACAGCTTACAGGTTTCGGCTAATCTCGTAACAAACATAGACTTTAATCTGATGACAGCGGCTTTCAAGGGCGGCACCGGCGATTACTGCACTATGTTCGAGCCGGTCGCGTCCGACTTTCAGGCGGCGGGCGACGGATATATCGTAGCTTCCGTAGGACAGCAGTCGGGCGAAATACCCTACACCTGTTTTATGGCTAAACAGAGCTATATCGACAAGCACGGCGACAAAATAGAAGGCATGCTTCGCGCTATAACCAAAGCCATAAAATACCTCAACGAAACAGACAGCGCAACCGTAGCGCAGATGCTTAAAAAATACTTCGACGCGACAAGCGTGGAAAGTTTAAAGACCTCGGTCGAAAGTTATAAATCCATCGACGCATGGGTTACCAATATGGCAATGGAGGAAAGCGCGTTCACCAAGCTGCAGGACGTAATAGAGCTTGCGGGTCAGCTTAAAAAGAGAGTTGATTTTAAGGATATAGTGACCACGGAAGCCGCGCAGAAGGTGTACTCGCAAATTTACGCGTAATGCTTACATTCGACAATATTTCTTACACCTATCACACAAAGTCGGGCGAGACAACCGCGGTCAAGGACTTATCTTTTACGGTTGAAAAAGGTCAGTTCGTTTCCGTAATAGGTCCGTCGGGCTGCGGAAAGACAACCATACTTTCGCTTGCGGCGGGCATACTTGCCCCGTCGGCGGGCGAAGTAAGGCGCGGCGGCGGAGAATTCGGTTACATGCTTCAACGCGACGCGCTGTTCCCCTGGCGCACCGTGGAGCAGAACATTTTTCTGCCGCTGGAAGTAAAAAAACGCAACACGCCCGAAAAGCGCGAAAAGGCGCTGGCTCTCGCAGAAAAATACGGATTGAAGGATTTTTTGAAAAAAACGCCCAACCAGCTTTCGGGCGGCATGCGCCAGAGAGTCGCGCTTATCAGGACGCTTGCGGCGGAACCCGAAATTCTGCTTCTGGACGAACCGTTTTCCGCGCTTGACTACCAGACGAGACTTGAAGTGTGCGACGACGTGCAGGGAATAATAAAAAGCGAAAAAAAGACCGCGCTTTTGGTAACGCACGATATTTCGGAAGCCATTGCGCTTTCCGACAAGGTCGTGGTACTCTCCGCAAGACCGGCAAGGACGGTTGCGGAACACGAAATAAAATTCGGCGGAAGCAGCCCGAAAAAACGGCGTGAATGCGGAGAATTTGCAAGCACTTTCGAAGTTCTGAGAAAAGAACTCGGAATTTAATCAATTCGGTAAACTTATGAAAAACGTGAATTACTCACGCGAGCATATCGCGTATCTGAAAAAGCAAAAACGCAAAAAAATAATAATATTGCTGTCGCGCGTTTTAATACTTATAGCCATATTGGGTATATGGGAGTTATGCGCGCAGCTTAAAATAGTTGACCCGTTTATCACAAGCTCGCCCTCGCGCGTGGCGGTAACAATAGGGGATTTGTACAAGGAAGGCAAACTTTTCTACCATATCGGCATAACGCTTATGGAAACGCTTGCGGGCTTTGCAATAGCCGTAGTTTTGGGCTATGCCGTAGCCATAGTGCTTTGGGCAAGCGACAGCGTGCGCAAAATTATGGAGCCGTATATCGTAGTACTTAATTCCCTGCCGAAAATCGCGCTAGGTCCGCTTATTATTATCTGGATAGGAACCGGTTACGAAGCGATAATTTTCATGACGGTTTTCGTTGCGGTAATTGTCTGCATAATGAATATGCTGGCGGGCTTTATAGAAGTAGACAAAACAAAGCTTCTGCTTATGAGGTCTATGGGCGCAAGCAAAGCCATGACGCTGAGAAAGCTTATCATGCCCGCCTCCCTCCCCGCACTTATGAACACCTTGAAGGTTGCCGTGGGTCTTGCCTGGATAGGCTCTATTATGGGCGAATACATCGTATCCAAGGCGGGACTGGGATACCTGATAGTTTACGGCGGTCAGGTCTTCAAGCTTGACCTTGTAATGACCGCAACGTTCATACTGTGCGTGCTTGCGGGCGGAATGTACGGCGTAATATCTCTTATAGAAAAATTCGTAAACAAACATTAAAAGGCGGCGGCGCATTTCTGCGCCGCCGTATATTAAAACATGAGAGTTTCGCGCAGCTCGCCGAGATACCAAGCGGGACCGTCAAGCGCGATGCGGTCGAATTTGGGCTTTAATTTTTCTGTTATGTCAAGCACATAGCAATAAGGTAGAATATTGTAAAAATAGCGCGGGTCTTGCTCCACAAGCATTTCAAGCTTGCTTTTTTCCGCGAGAAGAAGAAACTGCTTGAAACCGCAAATGCGTGCGTAAAATTTTAACTGCGCGCCTTCTCTTATATCTATTTTTTCGGAAACAAAAAATACCGTAACGGCGCAGAACAATATAGCTGATAATAAAACCGCCGAAGCCGAAACAGGCAGAAACATAAACGCCGCCGCCATAGGCACTCCGCCGAACATACAGAAAAACGGTACGAGCAGAAACCGTGCGGAAGAACTTTTAGGTATGCCTCCGTCCTTATCCGAAAGTCCGAACGCGAGTTTCGCCATTAAAATCGCAGCGCACGGAAAAATGCAAATTATAACCCCTTTATTTTCCGTGGCAATACCGACTACCGCAACGATTATAAACAGGGTTGCAAACGATACAATCAGACTTGCAATCTTTATTTTACGGGACTTTCCGTCGGTTATTTTTTTCGCCTGTTTTTTACAGTCCGACATGATACTTTCGTAATCGGACTTAAATTTTCCCTGCGCGGCGAGAGTGTAAAACACGTCGTCACCGTCTTTGAAAAGAGTTTCGAAAAGTTTGTTCTCTATTTCGAACGTGTCGGGATTAAAACCGTCCTTACTTTTCGGGCGCTCCAAGTCCTTTATTTTCGTAAGCTTCAGTCCGCGTTTGCAGTCTTCTTCTACGGTGATAAATCCGCGCTCCGCCCAGTAAAGCATAAGCGGATTGAAAATTTCACGCGGCTCTGCCGAAGCTCCGTAATACTGAATAAGAAAATCTACGGGCGACGCGCCGGGCGGAGGAACGTATTCCATAGGTTTTATGACTTTTCTTTTTTTAACCGCGCCTGTTATACAAGCGATAACGGGAAATAAAAACGCCGTAGCGATGAAAAAGGAGGCGACTATTATATTTTCCAAAATCACAACAGGCTCCCCCTTTTACCGTCTTCGCTTTCAAACCAGTCAGGCAGCACGTCCGTTGTAAATTTACGTTTTACGAGAGGCTTTATATTGAACGCGTATAAATAGGGCAAAACTTCGTAATAATCGACCGAAGAAAGTTTATCTTTACCCGAAAACAGCAGAAATTTTCTGAAATTAACGAGGTCCGAATAATCGGAAAGATTATTTTTTACGCGGTGGTCAATGAATCTTACCAAAACGAAAGAGCCGAGAAAAAGAATAACTATCGACGCATAACCCAACAGTAGCGGATCGAACATGTTGTGAAAGCTTACGATAATCATCGCCAAGCCCGCGCCTATCCAAACCGAGCTCCATACGAGCCTGAAAAAAAACGGAATTCCCTTTATAAATCTTAAAACGAACATGCCTATGAGTATTGCGAACGGAGGAATTATCATCATAAACGAATTCGTAAAACAAAAATACAGCGAACATATAAAGACAGGCATAAAGGATAAAACAAACGTTAAAACCTTCAGCTTATAGTGTTTCGTCGAATAAACCCCCTCGTCCTCGCGCGCGGCATAATCATAATCGATTGATTTCGCACGGGCGGAAGTAATAAGCGGTTTATTTAAGCTTACAGTTATTGCGGCGCCCTTGCGCGCAAACAATTCGCAGAAAATATCTCTTTCGCGCACGTATGTGCCGCGGTCGAAAAACACGGCTTTTTCATTGTCATGAACGGGCGGAAATTTCAGACGGACAAGCTTGACCTTATACCTGCCGGCGTATTTCACGCGGATATAGCCGAGACGGGCCCAGTGAACTATGAGGGCGCGCGTAAGTTTCCCCGGATACGTTTTTCCGATAAAAATTCTCTGGATATCCAAAGGAGAAAAACCCCGCGGAAGCGAGGTTATCTTTTCTTTTTTTACGTTTCTCCGCGCACGGAACCCGTAAAATATAGCAAGTATGCAGATTATAAGCAAACAGGCGTAAATACAGCCTCCCGCTATGTGATACGGTACAGGTATATACAACGTCTCTACCCCTTAACAATCAATAAGCTCTTGCGAATATTACGGTGTGCTCTGCTTTTTTGCCGCAGACGGCGCATTTTTTACTCGTTTCACCCTCTGCGAAAACTCTTGCGGTTGCCGCGGTTTTCGCCTTGACCTCGTCCTCGCACGCACGACAACCGCACCAGCCTGCTTTTACGAAGTTTCCGCTCTCCACGCCGTTTAAAATTCCGTCCAGATCCTCGGCATAGACAATACGTCCGTCGCGGCGTTTACGCGCCGTCTCCAACATGTCTTTACGTACAACCTCTAAAAGCTGCTTTACCGTTTTATCCAGTCCGTCAAGCGGGTATGCGGTTTTTTCCAAAGTGTCGCGGCGGCATATAAGCGCTTTGCCCTCCTCTATGTCGCGCGGACCTAATTCTATCCGCAGGGGAACGCCTTTCATTTCCCACTCGTTAAACTTCCACCCGGGCGAGCTGTCCGTATCGTCGAACTTCACGCGGACACCGGCTTTTTCCAGTTTTTCTTTTACTGCCTTACATGCTTCCACAACGCCGCCCTTTTTAGCGGCAATGGGGATTATCACAGCCTGTACGGGCGCAACGGGCGGAGGCAGAACAAGTCCCCTGCCGTCGCCGTGCGCCATGATAAGCGCGCCTATAAGACGCGTCGACACGCCGAAACTCATAGTATGCGCATATTTCTGCGCGCCGTCTTTATCGAGAAATTTTATATCGAAAGCTTTGGCGAAATTCTGTCCGAGGAAGTGCGTAGTGCCCGATTGCAGACTTTTGCCGTCCTTCATCATGGCTTCCATTCCGTACGTCGCGACTGCGCCCGCAAATTTTTCCTTTTCCGTCTTTCTGCCGCAGATTACGGGAATTGCCAAAACGTTTTCGGCAAATTCCTTATAAACGTCAAGCATTTTCATTGTTTCGGCTTCCGCTTCCTCCGCCGTGGCAAATGCGGAATGTCCCTCATGCCATAAAAATTCCGAAGTTCTTAAAAATGGACGCGTAGTCTTTTCCCAACGCATTACGTTAGCCCACTGGTTAATTTTAATGGGCAGTTCGCGGTAGGACTGCAACCACTTGGAATACATGTTGCCTATAATCGTTTCCGACGTGGGGCGTATTGCCAAAGGCTCGGACAGTTCTTCGCCGCCCGCATGCGTAACGACCGCAACCTCGGGCGCAAACCCTTCCACATGCTCCGCCTCTTTGGTAAAAAAGCTCATGGGGATAAGCAGGGGAAAATAGGCGTTTTCATAACCGCAGCTTTTAAACCGCTTGTTAAGCTCCGCCTGAATAATTTCCCACACGGCATATCCGTAGGGACGGATAACCATAGTACCCTTTACGGGACCGTAATCCACAAGCTTTGTTTTTATTACAACGTCTGTATACCACTGAGGGAAATCCTTTTCTATATCCGCAATCTGTTCTACGAAATTTTCTTTACCCATACTCCACCTTGGAAAAAATCTGATTATCAAACATTATACCATAACGGCGGACAAAAACAAAATGTTTTGCGGATAAATTATCAAAATTTAGCAACCGCAAACACTTGTAAAACGCGCTATTATATTGTATAATTACAATATATGTGCTTGAACGGATTTAAACAACTTAAAAGCGGAACCGACGTGCGCGGCGTTGCGGTAGAGGGGAAATCCCGCATAACGCTTACGGACGAAGCGGTAACGGCGGTAAGCAGGGCGTTTGTCAAATGGCTGTCCTTAAAAACAGGCGGACTAAAATTTAAAATAGCCGTCGGCAACGACAGCAGAATTTCCGCCCCGCGCATATTGAAATGCGTAAAAGAGGGCGTGCTTTCAAGCGGAAGCGATATGCTTTATACGGGGCTTTCCTCCACGCCTTCCATGTTCATACTTTTAAAAAAATCAAACTTTGAATGCGACGCAAGCATTATGATAACCGCTTCGCATTTGCCGTACGACAGAAACGGGCTTAAATTTTTTACGCCCGACGGCGGGCTTTCTTCCGGCGATATAGACGAAATACTCGATATTGCGGAAAGAGGTGATTTCCTTTCCGGCGACGGCGAATATTCCGAAAAAAGTTTTATGGACGAATACTCGTCTCAGCTTGTGGACTGCGTGCGCGAAAGATGCGGCGGCGACAAACCCTTGCTCGGCAAAAAGATAATAGTCGACGCGGGCAACGGCGCGGGCGGATTTTTTGCGGAAAAGGTTTTAAAGCCTTTGGGCGCGGATACGGACGGAAGCCAGTTTCTCGACCCCGACGGCACCTTTCCGAACCATATACCCAACCCCGAGGACAGGGGCGCAATGGGCAGTCTGCAAAGCGCCGTTATAAAGCACGGCGCCGACATGGGAATAATTTTCGACACCGACGTGGACAGGGCGGGCGTCGTGGACCGCGACGGCAACGAAATTAACAGAAACCGCTTAATTGCGCTTGTTTCGGCAATACTGTTAAAGGACAGGGCGGGCACAGTTGTGACCGACAGCGTTACAAGCGACGGTCTGACCGGATTTATAGAAGGTCTCGGCGGCAGACATTTAAGGTTTAAACGCGGATACAAAAACGTAATAGACAAATGCGTGGAGCTGAACGATAAAGGCGAGTACTCCCCCCTTGCCATGGAAACCTCCGGCCACGCCGCTTTTAAGGAAAACTATTTTCTGGACGACGGCGCTTACCTTATAACGAAAATTCTTATTTGCCTTGCGGAACAAGAGGGCGGGATATCCTCCCTTATTTCCGGACTTAAAGAGCCTTGCGAGGAGGACGAAATACGCATATCCTTCAACGCAAACAGCCGCAACTTTAAAAGCGAGGGCGCGGAAGTTATAGAAGATTTAAAACGCGCCGAGGGCGGCGAAAGCGGATTTACGCTTGCCGGCGAAAATTACGAGGGGGCGCGTTTGAACTTCCCGAAGGACTGCGGCGACGGCTGGACGCTTGTGAGAATGAGCGTTCACGACCCCGTAATGCCTATAAACTTTGAAAGCAATTCCGCAGGCGGAAACAAAATTATGGCGGAACGGCTTTACGCCGTTTTAAAAAATTACGCCTTTCTCAACACCGAAAATTTAAAAAAATTTACAGATAAAAATTAAGGAGAAAAATATGTCTGTTGCCAATAAGAGCGTTGACACAATAAGGATACTTTCCGCGGAAGCTATCCAGAAAGCGAACTCCGGTCACCCCGGTATTTGTATGGGCGCCGCGCCCATAGGGTACGAGCTGTTTGCGGAATTTCTGAATTTCAGCTACAAAAACCCCAAATGGGACAACCGTGACAGATTTATTCTGTCTGCGGGACACGGGTCTATGCTCTTATACTCCCTCCTGCACCTGTTCTGCTATGACGTAAGTAAGGAAGATCTGATGAATTTCAGACAGCTCGGCTCCAAAACGCCCGGACATCCCGAATACGGCAAAACGGACGGCGTGGAAACCTCCACAGGTCCTTTGGGACAGGGACTTGGCAATGCTGTCGGCTTTGCCGTAGCGGAAGCGCACCTTGCGGCTATGTTCAACAAGCCCGACTATCCCGTTGTAGACCACTTCACCTACGTTTTGTGCGGCGACGGCTGTCTGGAAGAAGGAATGGGTTACGAGGCTTGCTCGTTCGCGGGGACTCAAAAGCTGGGCAAGCTTATTCTCCTTTACGATAAAAACGATATTACTATCGAGGGTAAAATTTCCTCGACCTTCTCAGAAGACCCCGCCACGCGCTTTGCCGCGCAGGGTTGGCAGGTAATACGCGTAAGCGACGCCAACAACCTGAGCATGCTTAAAGCCGCAATAGACCGCGCGAAAAGCGATTTAACGAGACCTTCTGTAATAATTTGCCGTTCGGTAATAGGCTACGGCTCTCCCCTTGCGGATACGGCGGACGTGCACGGCGCGCCTATGGGGGCCGACAATCTGGCAAAGACAAAGCGGTTTTTCGGCTGGACGGAGGAGCCTTTCTGCGTACCCGACGACGTAAAAGAGCACTGCGCCGCCATTGCGGAGAAAAAGCTTGAAAAGGAAGCGGAATGGAACGCGCTGTTTGCAAAATACGAGCGCGAATATCCCGACCTTGCCGCAAAATACAAAAAGTTTATGTCGGGCACCGATCCCGATTTCAACGACATGCCGGAGCTTTTCAACTTCGACAAACCCGAAGCTACGAGAGCTTCCGGCGGAAAAATTTTAAACAGAATAGCGGAATTTATGCCCAACCTCATGTCGGGTTCGGCAGACCTCTCCCCCTCCACCAAGACGGAGCTTAAAGGCAAAGGATACTTTTCGCCCGACAACAGACTGGGCTGCAATATCCACTTCGGCATACGCGAGCATGCCATGGCGGCTATTTGCAACGGCATACAGCTTCACGGCGGACTCAGAATCGTATGCTCTACCTTCTTCTCCTTCTCCGACTACATGAAGGGCGGAATAAGGATGAGCGCGCTTATGAATATCCCCGTTATCTACGTCATGACGCACGACTCTATCGGCGTCGGAGAGGACGGCCCCACGCATCAGCCCGTGGAACAGCTTATCGCCCTCCGTTCTATCCCCGATATTAAAGTTTTCCGTCCATGCGACGGTAAGGAAACGGCGGCGGCTTACATTTCGGCGTTCACGCAAAACTCGCCCACCGTTATAGTTCTTTCCAGACAAAATCTGCCGCAAAACCGCGGTTCGGGAATAAAAGCTTTGACCGGCGGATATATATTAGAGGACTGCGGCGGTATGCCCGACGTGCTTTTAATAGGCACCGGCTCCGAAATAGAGCTTTGCACCGACGCCGCGCAAGCGCTTGCCGAGCAGGGAATAAAGGCGCGCGTCGTTTCGATGCCCTGCATGGAGGAGTTTGAAAAGCAGACCGAAGAATACAAAGAGTTTGTACTTCCCAAAGCGGTAAAAGCGAGGGTTTGCGTGGAAGCGGCTTCGCACTTCGCCTGGTACAAATACTCGAAAGATTACGGTGAAGTGATAGCCATGAAGTCGTTCGGCACGTCCGCACCGGCAAACGTGCTTTTCGAGCACTTCGGATTCACGAAAGATACCGTCGTCGAAAAGGCGAAGCTTTCCATAAGAAACGCGCAAAACGATTAAACGCACAACCGATAAAACGGCGCAGGAAAACTTACCTACGCCGTTTCTTTTATAAGAGAGGTATTTATATGGAGCTTGAAAAACTTTTTGCGGCGCGGCAAAGCACGCGCGAATACGACAGCAGACAAATAGACGACGAAACGCTTAAACGCATATGCCGCCTTGCTACGTACGCCCCCTCCGCCGTCAACGCGCAACCCTATAAGATGTATGCGGTAAGCGGAGAAAAAGCGAAAAAATTTGCCGTGAACGTTCAGCCTTACGGCAGGAACGTATGGGCAGACGAATGTGCCGCGTTCATCGTAATACAACAGCTTGCGCCCGTGGAAATAAGGCGCGGCGACAATGTTATATCCAATGCGGAGTTTATAGCAAACGACGTTGGCATACTTTCCGCCTACATAGCGCTTGCCGCCGAAAGCGAGGGCGTGCAAAGCTGCATTATAGGACTGCGCGACGAAAAGGGCATTGCGGAGTTTTTAAATCTGCCGCAGGGAACGCGCTTCCCCCTAATTATCGCTTTGGGCTATAAGGCGGACGGGTATCCTCTGCGCGAAAAACAGCGGCGGGATTTCAACGAAACTTATACTCTTATAAAGTAAGCACATAACAAACGGTTTCAGCATAATTTATATTAAAAGCGCCCGCGGACTTTAAGTCCGCGGGCGCTTTTAATTATTTTAACAGTCTGCCGCTTTTTCCTTTGCGGCGGCAATCATAAGCTTTATTCTGTTTTCCTGATTGACCTTCGTCGCGGAAGGGTCGTAATCTACCGCCACGATATTTGCGTCGGTATAAAGCGTTTTAAGCGTGCGCATGGCGCCTTTGCCCGCAATATGGTTCGGCAGACACCCGAACGGCTGTGCGCAGACTATATTCGGCACGCCCGTCTCAGCAAGCGCCGCCATCTCTGCGGGGATAAGCCAACCCTCGCCCATTTTAACGCCTTGATTCAAAACCTTGTCGGCATAGGCTCTCAGACTTTCGAATTCATGCACGGGCTCGAAGGAGCCGTCCTCTACGAACTGCTTTATAACGTTTTTCTGCATGCGTTTAAGCAGTTTATAAACAATATTGTAAACAAACGCCGTGGCAGGCTTATGCCCGTAAAACCTTCTGTCGTTGACTACGTTTATGATACAGTACATTACGAAGTCCATAAGCGCTGGCAGAACGGGCTCGCACCCCTCGGAAATGAGAAATTTTTCCAGATCGTTATTGCCGAGCGGCGCATATTTTACGTAAATTTCGCCGACTATTCCCACCTTGGGTTTTTTCTCTTTAACGAGTTTGACAGAAGCAAATTCGGCTATTATTTCACGGTTTATTTTTTTATATTTGGAGTATCCGCCCTTTTTTATGCGGCTTACCACCGCATCGAACGCCCTGTCGCGCGCGGCGTCCGCGGCGCCCGACACCTGCTCGTAAGGCTTGGTTTGGTTATAGCACCACATAATACTGTCGCCGTATAAAACCGCCAAAGCAAGTCTTGAAAGCAACTTCACGCCGACCGGCAGGGAAGACTTTTTCTCCAACCCCGAAAAATTTACCGACAGCACTGGAACCGCCGGGAATTCGTTAGCCACCGCTTTTCTTATAAGAGGAATGTAATTAGAGGCGCGGCAACCTCCGCCCGTCTGCGTTATCATAAGCGCGGTCTTGTTTACGTCGTATTTTCCGCTTTTCAATGCGTCTATATACTGCCCCACAATACACAGGCAGGGATAGCACGTGTCGTTATGCACGTGCTTCAACCCCTCGTCGACAACCGTGCGAGAACGGTTTTTCAAAAGCTCCACGTTATAGCCTTCGCGTTTAAGCACCTCCTGCATTATACGGAAGTGCCAAGGAAGCATGTCCGGCATTAAAATAGTATGCGTGGCTTTCATAGACTTGTCCCATACGGGGAAACCGCCGGTATAATCGCAGGTTCTTTTATCCATAGTTTTTACCTTTCCGCCGCTTCTTCAACGGCCGCAAGCATACTGCGCAGCCTGATTTTGACAACGCCGAGATTGTTTATTTCGTCTATCTTTATCTGGGTATAAAGCTTACCGTTCTTTTCCATAATGGAGCGCACCTCGTCCGCAGTAATAGCGTCAAGTCCGCACCCGAAAGACACAAGCTGAACAAGATTTACGTTTTTATGCTTCGCAGCGAAATCCGCCGCACGGTACAGCCGCGCATGGTAAGTCCACTGGTTCAGTACGTTTACCTTTAACTTCTCGCCGCGCTCGTACACGCTGCCCTCCGACAGGACGGCAAGATTCAACGACGTCAAAAGTTTGTTTATTCCGTGGTTTATTTCGCCGTCGAGATGATACGGTCTGCCGGCAAGCACCACTGTCTGTTTCCCCTCCGCTTCCGCACGCGCCAGAATTTCGTCGGCTTTCGCGCGGACGTCGGCATGATATTTTTCAAGCCTCGAAAACCCCTCGTCAAGGGCTTTCGCCGCCTCGCGCTTTTTGACGCCGTATTTTTTTAATGCAGAATACAGCTTTTTTACGGTGTTGTCGCGCACGTTCAGGTCTATGTAAGGCATGAGAAAATTTTCGTCGTTAAGCCTTTCGTTGTTTGCTTTCAACAGCTCGGGATAATATGCGACGACGGGACAATTGTAATGGTTTGTAGAACAATGCTCGTCTATATTGTAGCTTTCGCAGGGCAGGAAAATAAAATCCACACCCTTATCAAGCAGGTTTTCTATATGCCCGTGCATAAGCTTTGCGGGATAACAAGCCGTATCCGAAGCGACGGTATGCTGTCCCTTAAAATAGGTTTCCCGCGTGGATTTATCGGATAAAACGACCTCGAAACCGCAGCTTTCGAAAAATCCCGCCCAAAGGGGAAGCTGTCCGTACATTCCAAGCTGTAACGGCAAGCCTACCCTTCCGCGCTTCCCCTTGGCGCCCGTGACGCATTTTAACAGCCTTTCCTGTTTGTATGTATAAATATCGAGGGAGGAGTCCGCGGGCTTCAATCCCGCGCCCTTTTCGCATTTGTTGCCCGAAATAAAGCGTCTGCCGTCGCCGAACGAAATTATGTTTATATTGCAGTTGGAGGTACAGCCGCGGCAATTAGACGATTTGGAAGTATATGAAAATTTGTCCAATCCCGCCGCGTCTATTACGGTGCTTTCGCCCGAAATATTTTCTTTGGCGTACAGCGCCGCGCCGAAAGCGCCCATAAGTCCGGCAATGCCGGGGCGTATGACGTTTTTACCCGTTTCCTTTTCGAAGGAACGCAAAACCGCGTCGTTCATAAACGTGCCGCCCTGAACGACTATGTTGTCGCCCAAATCGTCGGCGCAGGACGCGCGTATGACCTTGTAGATGGCGTTTTTTACTATCGACGAGGAAAGCCCGGCGGAAATATCGTCTACCCCCGCGCCCTCCTTCTGAGCCTGCTTTACGGCGCTGTTCATAAACACCGTACAGCGCGAGCCCAGCTCTACGGGGCGTTTGGCATATATTCCTTCCTGTGAAAATTTATCTATTTCCATGCCCATGGCGCGCGCAAACGTCTGTATGAACGAGCCGCAACCCGAGGAACACGCTTCGTTCAGCATAATAGAGTCTATCGCGCCGTTTTTGATTTTAAAGCACTTTATGTCCTGCCCGCCGATGTCGATAATAAAATCTACTTTCGGGTTGAAATGAAGCGCGGCTTTAAAGTGGGCTATTGTTTCCACTATTCCGAAGTCCGCTTTTATGGCGCTTTTTATCAAGTCCTCGCCGTAGCCTGTAACGGCGCTTCCGCGGATTTTTATTCTTCCTCCGCCGAGAGAATACACTTCTTTCAGCTTTGAAATTATTACGTCCAAGGGCTGACCGTTGTTAGACTGGTAATGAGAGTATAAAATACGGCAGTCGGGTGTAATAAGCATAAGCTTTGTCGTGGTAGAGCCGGAATCTATACCGAGATAGCAGTCGCCGGTATAGGCGGCAATATCCGCAAATTCCAAATCGGTTGCGCGGTGGCGTTTGACAAACTCGGAATATTCCTCGCGGCTTGTAAACAGAGGCTCGCCCGTTACTATGTCGTCGCTCTCCGCGGCGTTTTCCACTTTTGCTATAATTTCGTCTATGCTTTCCGCATTACAGCCTGCCGAGCCGAGCGCCGCGCCTATGGACATAAAGCAGGGCGCGTTTTCGGGAAACAAAGCTTGGTCGCCGCTTAAACCGAGAGTTTTTACGAAAGCCCTTTTAAGCGCTTCCAGAAAGTGCAACGGTCCGCCGAGGAAAAGCACCTTGCCTTTAATGCGCCTGCCCTGCGCCAAGCCCGAAACAGTCTGATCTACGACCGCCTGAAAAATGGAAGCGGCGATGTCCTCCTTTTTCGCGCCCTGGTTTATAAGCGGCTGAACGTCGGACTTTGCAAACACCCCGCAACGCGAAGCTATTGGGTAAATTTTTTCGGCTTTTAAAGCGTACTCGTCCATTTCCTTCACGCTGACGTTTAAAAGGGTTGCCATCTGGTCGATAAACGCGCCCGTTCCGCCCGCACAGCTTCCGTTCATGCGCTGCTCGGTTCCGCCAGTAATAAAAATTATTTTCGCGTCTTCGCCGCCCAGCTCTATTGCGGCGTCGGCGTCGGGATAATATTTGCGTATGGCAATAAACGCAGCCTGAACCTCCTGAACGAAGTTTATTCCGCTGCGTTGCGAAAGCCCCAGACCCGCGCTTCCCGTGACGCTCACCGAAAAATCGCCGCCTATTTTTTTGCGGACGCAATAAAGCTCGTCAAGGACGGTCTGTTTTACGCGCGCGAAATGGCGCACGTAAGATTTATATAAAATTTTATCGCCGTCGAGAACCGTTACTTTTACCGTAGTCGATCCGACGTCTATACCCATTTGTTTTGTCATTGGTTAACTACCCTGCAAAACAGCAATTTTTAATATTATAGCACAAATTACGTATTTTTTCAATTTAAATAATGAAAAAGAAATAAAAAATTATATTATGATTTATGAAGATATTTGTTTTTGGTTGCTATACCTCCGCGGATATGCCTTTCGGATAAATTTTTATCCAGCACTTCCCTTACGTTCAAAAACATGTTTTCGTCAATGGTTTTAAGCCTTTCCGTTACGTCCTTATGTACGGTCGATTTGCTTATTTCGAAATGCAAAGCCGCCGCGCGTACCGTGGATTTGGTAGAAATTATGTACTCGGCTTCCTTTTTTACTCTATCGGCTATATAATTCCACATAGATAACTCCAAAAATTTAAGTAATAAATTAATATGCCGTAAATTGGGGAGTTATGCGGATTTTTGTAAATATGCCGTCGGTATTCGTCGAAAA
>ERZ777011.897-NODE-897-length-39474-cov-3.798650_pt1 | contig 39474 bp, 30 predicted proteins | sample MGYA00374964_ERZ777011 | MGnify/ENA primary metagenome ERZ777011 (study PRJEB29310, sample SAMD00008975) | mouse gut metagenome | study: EMG produced TPA metagenomics assembly of the Metagenome analysis of fecal microbiota from mouse which was promoted...
GCGTCTATATAGGTTTCGGTATGATTGGGGTTTGAGGTGCCGTACCTGTCAAAGTCGTAGGCCAGATCGAGAAAATAGGATATGGCAAGCTCCTGGGTGGCGATGTCCCCCACGTTCACAACCCAGATTTCCCTTACCCCGAAATCATAGGCCATGGACATCTGCTCCCACATTCTTGATAAAAGGGAATTTCCTACCCATTCATAGGAATAGGGGCCGCCGTGCATGTCAATGTGATAATACATTCCGTAGCCGCCGTTGTGCTGCAGCATTTTTTCGGTGGGCAGAGACCGGGTATAGCCGCAGTTTGCGTCGCCCAGGACGACACAGACGCCGTCCAGCTCAGGATCATTGTAAAAGCCCTCGTGGTCGTCATCGCCGTAATAAAATTTCTCAACCTCATTATGCAGGACAATTTGCCTGGGCACGGAAGACAGATCGGGATTCACAGTACGCCGGATCAGCTCATTCTGCGTATGCAGAACATCCCGCAGCAGGGCAATGTTGTCTTCCAGGGAAGCATTTTGCAGGATGGCCGTATCGTTTTCCCCTCTCATGCCAAGAGTTATGACATTTTCAAAGGGGGCGTTTCTTCGCAGTCCATCCTCCCAGAATCTTGTGATACCTTCACGGTTTGAGAGGAAATCCCACGCATCCCCGTAGGGGGAAGAGCTGCCGCGCATTTTCCCGTATTCCGCCCCTGCACGCATACAGGGTTCATGGTGGGACGTACTCATGACAATCCCCATTTCATCGGCAAGCTCCGCACTGGCAAGGCCCGGGCCGTCCAGGCTGAAGCAGCTTGCCCACATTGCAGGCCAGAAATAGTTCCCCTTAAGCCTGAGGATCAACTCGAAAATCTCTTCATAACATTTGGCATTGATGCCGCCAAAATGAAGCCGGGCCCAGCTGCCGAAAGCCGGCCACTCATCATTTATGAAAATACCGCGGTATTTTACCGAAGGCTCACGGGACGTTATTTCGGCAGGGAGGTCCAGGGTGATACTGCTGCGTTTTTCAGGTTCGCATCCGCTCCATTTTCTTAAGGGTGAAACACCGCACATTTCGCTGAACCTGTAAAGCCCGTATATGGTTCCGCGTTTGTCGCTTCCGGCGATGACGAGGGCTTTTCCAATGCGCTTATGGGGCAGGGAAATCAGGCACATTTTATAGACCTCACGTTTGCCTCCGATATCGGCAAGCGACAGAATGCCGCTTTTTTCGAGAGACGTTAAGAGTCCGCCTGGCTGCATTGTACCGAAGATAACGGCGTCAGCCTGGCATTCCTGCATTGTGCCGAAGATAACGGCGTCAGCCTGGCATTCTTCCGGGGAATGGATACTGCCTATGCCCCCGGTGCTGCCGAAAACGGCACGCAGATCTTCGGCAACCGAGGCGGCAGCCCTGACGGTGCCCTTGAATTCGTCCTCGGCACAGAAAAATGTAAGAGAAGAAGTAACGGTAAATTTCATTTTTAGTTCACCTTTCCGATTTGTTTTCAACAGGTAAAGGATTACCTGCTGTCTGTATTGATTATAAACGCAATCATCAGAAAAAACATTGCGTGACAAAACACTTTTAATGCGCCAATGTCCTTTTCTTGTTTTCATCTGACAGGTAGTATATAATTTCAGGGAACACAAAAAATTTGATTGCGCCTTTGGGCAGGAGGATACTCAAACCATGAAAAATCTCTATGACCCTGTCACACAACCCTATATATTTTTCAGAAATACCGCAAAGGTCGAAAAATCCCTGCCGTTTACCTGCTATCACCGCCATAATGCCTTTGAAATTTATCTTTTCCTAAGCGGCAGCAGGAAGGTATGCGTTGAAAATGCGGCCTATCTCTGCAGGCCTGGGGATTTGTTTATTATTTGTCCGGAGACATTTCATGCGGGGATTTGTGAGGAGGCCTGCGAATATGATCGCATTATCATGAATATACGACCTGAGTTCATTGAGGAAATATGTAAAAAGGGTGCACAAGTCGGCGCCTGCTTTGACTTTGACAGGAAAACTCCCATCAGGCGCACGCATTTGAGCTGTCAAGAAAGGGAAACGGTGATGGAGCTTTTTGAAAAATATGCCCAGGCGCAGAAAGACAGTGAGTATGGGGGGGCGCTTCTTGGCGACACCTATATGCTGCAGTTTCTGATATTTGTCAACCGCTGGTTTGGGCGGGATGACGACTTTGGGGAAGAGGAAAATATTATGCCGCAGCTGATCAGAGATGTTATGAAGTATATGAACGATAATATTACGGAAGATATTACCATGGATAAGCTTGCCGACAGGTTCCATTTCCATGGCAGATATATCAGCAGGCAGTTCAGGGACTATACAGGGCTTACGATCAGGACATACATACTGGACAAGAGGATTGCGCTGGCAAAAAAGCTTCTTGGCGGGGACTGCAACGTATCCGAGGCGTGCTGGCGTTCGGGATTCAACGATTATGCGAATTTCCTGCGCAGCTTTAAAAAGTACGCGGGAATTTCGCCGGGAAAATACAAAAGAGAGCATCACGGGCAGAGGGGGAAAGACTGATTGGCAGGGGGCAGTATGCCCCCCTTTTTGTCGAATAAAATTGCTCTTTTCTGACGGGCTTTTGACAAATTCCATACAGGCATCCCTTTATAATGATTATGAAAAGGATGATGCCGATGGGTTATGATTTATATGTAGACAGTCTGTTCCTGGTCAACTTTGTTATGAACCTCTATATATTGATGCTGGTGGACCGGAGTACCCTGCAGGCGGCGAAGCCGGCAAGACTGCTGCTTGCGGCCGCTTTTGGCGCGGGATGCTACCTGTTACTGTTTGTACTCAGGCTTCCCGTCCCTTTAAAATTGTTTTCAGGGGCAGCGGGTGCAGTGGGGATGCTGCCTGTGGCATTTCAGGTAAAGGGCTTGAGAAATCTTCTGAAGCTCATGGAAAAGATGCTGGTTTATTCCTTTTGCATGGGAGGGGCCCTGATTTTTCTGTTCCGCAGTTTTCCTTTCAAAGAAGGGATATTAACCGGAATATTCGGCATCCTTTTAGCGGGTGGGATTTTGTTTTTATTTCTGGGGCGTATTTCCGGGAATGCAAAGCCGGTGAGCGGTATCTGCTCCGTCACGCTGGTACGGGGGGAAAAGCAGGTTACGGTACCGGCGCTGATTGATTCGGGAAACAGTCTGACGGAGCCCATCAGCGGGAAACCGGTGAGCGTGGTGGATGAAGAAGCATTCCGGAAGCTGTGGGAAGAGGACTGGCAGATGTACCGGGTGATCCCTTACCACAGCATTGGAAAAAGAAAGGGAATTCTGGAGGGGTATCTTCTGCCGGAACTGCAGGTGGAACTTGAGGGAGTGCGAAAGATTTTTCGGGAGGTCTGTATTGCGGTGAGCCCGGAAGGGATCTCGGCGGCGGATGTGCCGGAGGCGGAATCCATAAAAATGATTATGAATCCCCGGCTTTTGACGGAAGCAAAAAGGGGAAGGCCCGGGAAAGGGCAGAATGAGAGGAATTATGATTTTAAAAGTGGCAATACCGGGAAGAATGAAATTTAAAATGATACGCAGAGAAAATCCGCTCTTTGGCAGGAAGAATGAGATCCATTACATAGGCGGTGCGGAGGTGCTTCCCCCGCCCCTGGAGGTGGAGCAGGAGAGCAGGGTGATAAACGACCTGGGGACAGAGGAGGATGCCGAAGCTAAGGCAACCCTGATAGAACATAATCTGCGCCTGGTGGTTTATATTGCGAAGAAGTTTGACAATACCGGAGTGGGGGTGGAGGACTTGATTTCCATCGGTACCATAGGGTTGATAAAGTCTATCAATACCTTCAACCCGGAACGGAATATCAAGCTGGCCACCTATGCTTCCAGATGTATTGAAAATGAGATACTGATGTATCTGCGCCGCAACAGCAGAGTCAGGCAGGAGGTGTCCCTGGATGAACCGTTGAATGTGGATTGGGACGGAAATGAGCTGCTGCTGTCGGATATTCTGGGCACGGATGAGGATGTGATTTACCGGGACCTGGAAAGCGAGGTGGAGCGTAAGCTGCTGCTGGGTGCCATCAGCAAGCTGTCGGAGAGGGAGAAGATGATTATCAATCTCAGATTCGGCCTGGGAAACAGGGAGGGGCAGGAGATGACACAGAAGGAGGTGGCCTCCCTGCTGGGGATCTCCCAGTCGTACATATCCAGATTGGAGAAAAAAATCATGCGCCAGCTGAAAAAGGAGATGAGCATGCACATTTAACGGATAAAATACCCGGAAAAGGGCAGTATGAAAATATATGTCCTTTTACAGGGAGGTTTGGGATGGCGGCTGGTAGTATGGATGAGATGCCGGGGAAACGGAGTACAGGCAGGGTCTGCCTGGCGGCAGCGGTGTCCGTGGCGCTGACGGTCTTTGTGTGGTGCAGGACGGGAATTCATTTCGAGACCAATGACGACGTATATATCACGGCGATTCTTTCAGGGGTAATTACGGGGCAGCCGGATGCCCATGTGATCCATGTGAATTACCTGCTGGCCCTGCCGCTGGCATTGCTGTACCGTATTACCGTGAACGTACCGTGGTACGGAGGAATGCTGGTGTTTTTTATGACGCTGTGCTGGGGAGCAATGCTGGACAGCGCTTATACCCGATGCAGCAGAAAGCTTTATTATGCTCCGGTGACAGCGGCGCTGGCAGGGCTTTTTGCTGCCTTTTATTATTGTATGGGGCTGGTGGAATTTACTTCTACAGCAGCTTTTCTGGCAGTGGGAGGTTATGTCTGCCTGCTGCTGCGGCGGAATGTGCGGACAGGCCTGATCTGGTTTTTCGTGCTGGAGCTGCTGGCGTTCCTGCTGCGGTGGGAAGCCATGCTGATGGTACAGCCCCCCGGCCTGGCGGCAGCGGCCGCGGCCATGCCGGAGAGACTGCGGCAGAAAGAAGGGTGGCGGGAGCTGTTAAAGACGGCGGCACTGCTGGTACTGATACTGTGTATAGGCGGAATGGGAAACCTGGCAGGCTATCACGGGAAAGCGTGGGACAGATACAGGCAGTTCAATGACACCAGGGTCCTCTTATTCGACTATTACGGGACGCCGGACTATGAGGAGGTCCGGCCCATTTTGGAGGAGTACGGTGTCAGCAGGGAAAAGTATGAAGCCTATCGCTCCTATATGATTCTGGACTGGAAAATGGACGGATCCCTGGACGAGAGAATGATGGATTATATGGAGGAGCACCAGGAGCGGCCTGCGGGGAAGGAACATCTGCTTCGGGAAATATACAGGGTTTCCGTAAAGGATGCGCCATGGCGGATACAGTATGTGACGGGGGCAGCCTGGGGCGTTTTTGTATTGTGGATGCTTTTAAACAGACAGTGGGGCCGCTGCCTGGGAGGGGTGCTTATCCTGGGGGCCCGGACGGCGGTATGGGCTTATCTGGTATGGCGGGGCAGGCTGCCTCTGCGGGTGACGCTGCCGCTGTCAGCCTGTGAAATTATTTTTCTGATTACGCTGGTATGGCGGAATTTCGGTGAGGTGGAGGCGGAAGGATACAAGAAGGCCCTCCTGCTCTCCGTATGCGGCGTATCGGTTTTGCTGTGTGTGCGCGCCGGATCCGGACAGATTCGGCATGTGGAGAAGACCGTCGCCAGTCAGCAGATTCTTATGAAAGGGCTTGGGGAAATCCGGGAGTACTGTGACAGCAGGCCCGGAAACCGATATTTGCTGGATGCCCACAGCATGACTTACTATACGGGCAGTGTCTTTGAGACCGATGTCTATCAGCCCACAAATGCGGTATACGGAGGCGGATGGTTTTCCAATACTCCCGGAACCCAGAAACGACTTGAAGAATACCTGGGAAAGGCTCCCGGATTCTATTTCCTGGTGATTGCGGAGGGGGGACAGGCGAATTCCGGCGGTATGGCGTATCTGGTACAGGAGATGGGGCAGGAGCCGCGGCTTGCGGACCAGTGGACGGCCTCCCACGGCGGGACCTATGATGTCTATTACTTTGAGGGGGCGTTCCCCTTTTCCTGAATTTAAGGATAAAATGGCTTGAAAGGGACAGAATGATGGTATATACTTAAGAAACAGGAATTTTATGGTACAGGGGTAAGATGTGATAAGCAGAGATGAAATCCTATCCATGGAATATTTAAAGAAGACAGAATATACGGGCTGCCATCAGGGAATGCGCTTTCGCCTGGAAGGCGTGGCGGACGAGGCGGAGGGAAAGAAGCTCCGCTGTACGATATGGCCGGAGCCGTTTAATTTTATTACCACGTCAGAGGAATTAAAGGAAAGTGCGGAGTTTTCCTTTGACGAAGACGGTGTCACGGACGCGGTGGCATGGATGAATGACAGGCTGTTCGAGGAAAAGGATAAATGGGAGCACGCAGGCGAGCGTTGGGACAGCTATTGATGAAGGAGCTTTCATGTTAAAGTTTATATATGCGGATATGTCGCAGGCTTTGAGATACCTGCCTTATGGCCTGGCGGTGGGGATTCCCGCTGCCGTGATTGCCGTATGGCTGTTAAACCTCAGAAGCAAAAAGAAGCAGAAACCGCCGGTGAAGTGGATGCCGGCCACGGCGTTTTGCGTCTACATTACCGTGATGCTGGCGATTACCTTTCTGTCAAGAGAGAGCGGGAGCAGGTCGGATGTGCTGGATCTGAGGCTGTTTTCCACCTGGGGCATCAATGACAGGAACAATGCGTTTGTCATAGAGAATGTTTTGCTGTTCATTCCCTATGGCTTTCTTTACTGTTGGAATTTTAGCCGGAAAAGGAAGCTTTTCCGGTGTACGCTCCTGGGAGCGGCGACCAGCCTTGGAATCGAGACAATGCAGCTGCTGACGGGCAGGGGCTATTTCCAGATTGACGACATCGTAACCAATACGCTGGGGGCCCTGATCGGCGGGCTGCTCTTTGCGGTGGTGAGCAGTCTTGTAAGGCGGCTGGGAGCCTGTAATACAAAGGAAGAAACGTGATTATACGGGGAGGCTGGGATGGCGGCTTGTAGTTTCGGCGAGATGCCAAAGAAACAGATGATATGCAGAGTCGTTCTGGCGGCGTCAGTGTCCGTGGTACTGATGGTGTTCGTATGGTATAGAACGGGAATCTGTTTCGAAACCAATGACGATGTAACCATTGCCTCCATCCTTTCGGGGGTGATCACGGGGGAACCGGAGCCCCATGTGGTTTACGTCAATTATCTGTTATCCCTGCCTTTATCCCTGCTGTACCGCATGACCGTGCATGTGCCGTGGTACGGAGGAATGCTGGTGCTTTTGATGACGCTGTGTCTGGGGGCGATGCTGGACAGCGCCTTTACCCGGTGCAGCAGGGGACTGCATTATGTTCCGGTGACGGCGGGGGTGGCAGGTTTTACGGCTGCCTATTATTATTGTATGGAAATGATGCAGTATACTTCCGTGGCGGCGTTTCTGGCAGTGGGGGGCTATGTCTGCTTCCTGCTGCGGCGGAGCAGGAGGACGGCCCTGGTCTGGTTCTTTGTGCTGGAGCTGCTGGCATTCCTGCTGCGAAGCGAGGCCATGCTGATGATACAGCCGCTGGGCCTGGCGGCGGCTGCGGCATCCATGCCGGAAAAGCAGCAGCGGCCGCCATGGTGGAAGGAGGCTCTGACAGCGGCGGCGCTGCTGGCACTGGTGCTGTGCACAGGGGGGATGGGAAGCCTGGCAGGGTATCACGGAAAGGACTGGGACAGATATAAGCAGTTTAATGATACCAGGAGCCTTTTATTTGATTATTATCATGCGCTGGATTATGAGGAGATCCGTCCCCTTCTGGAAGAATACGGGGTCAGCAGGGAAAAGTATGAGGCTTACCGGGAGTATGTGATTCTGGACTGGAAGATGGACGGGGCCATGGAAGAGCAGATGAAGGACTACATGGAGGAGCACCAGGGAAAATTTCCGCAGATGGGGAAACTGCTGCAGGATGTGCTTCGGGCTTCCGGGGTGGATATTCCCTGGCGCATACGGTATGTGACATTATTGGCCTGGGGTGTCTATTGTCTGTGGATGCTTTTAAACGGCCGGTGGGTTCGCTGTATTTTGGGAGGGGCATTCATTCTGGGAGCCCGGACGGCCGTGTGGGCATATCTGGTGTGGCGGGGCCGTCTTCCCCTGCGGGTGACGCTGCCGCTGCTGGCCGCCGAGGTGATCTTTTTGCTGGCTTTGGTATGGCGCGATTACGAAGGCAGGGAGGCGGCAGGCTGGCGGCGGTTCCTTTTGCTTATAGGCTGCGGAGGCTGGGGACTGTCCTGTCTGATTGCCGCCCGGGAGCAGATCCGGTATGGGGAGTGGGCAGGCGGCAGCCAGCAGACCATGATGGAGGGGCTGCGGGAAATCCGGGAGTACTGCGACAGCCGGCCCGGAAACCGGTATATATTGGATGCCGGCAGCATGGTTTACTTTACGGGGAGCGTTTTTGAGACCGGAGTATATCGTCCCGTCAACGCGGTATACAGCGGCGGATGGTTTTCCACTACTCCCGGGGCTCAGAAGCGGCTGGAGGAATATCTGGGCACGGCCCCGGGATTTTATTTTCTCATTCTTGACGACGGCGGGCAGGAGAATTCCGGAGGATTCCGGTATCTGGTGCAGGAGATGGGGCAGGAGCCGACGTTGGCAGATCAGTGGACGGCTTCCCACGGAGGGAGTTATTATGTCTATTACTTTGAGGGGGCATTTCCCTTTTCCTGACTGCCGGGGCATGACGGGAAGCATGAAGAGACAGGGAGTGGAGTATGTTGGTCAGAATGGCAATCGTAGAGGATGAGGCTAAGCTGCATGATTATTACGGGAAGATGGTGGAAGCGTGGGGAAAGGCCGGGAATATCCGGACTGCGATCACATATGTTGAAAGCGCGGAGGAATATTTGTTTAAATATGAAGGGCAGAATATATTCGATATCATATTTCTGGATGTCTGCATGAAAGATATGAACGGTATGGAGCTGGCCCATGAAATCAGGAAATCTGACCGCAATGTACAGATTGTGTTTCTCACCGGGAAGCCCGAGTTTGTATATGAGGGATATGAAATCGGCGCAGTCAGATACCTGATTAAGCCTGTGCAGGAGGGTGAGCTGATAAAAGCCCTGGACGCATGTATGGAGAAGCTTGGGAGCAGCAGGGAGGATTATCTTACCATGAAGTACCAGGGAGAGAATCTGCGGCTGTCCAGAAGCGGGATCCTGTTTATACAGGTGGAGGGGCATTATCTGAAGATGCAGACGGTGGACAGGGTTTATGAATGGAAAGCCAGTCTGAAGGAGATGCAGGAGAAGCTGGATCCTGCCAGGTTTGTGCAGGCGAACCGGTCGGTGCTGGTGAATCTTGAATTTGTCAGTAAGATTACCCGGGAGGAATGTATTCTCGAGAACGGGGAGGTAATACCGGTCAGCCGCGGTGCATACGGGCCGTTAAATGAGGCATTTATGAAATACTTTTTCAAATAATGCCGGAAAGGAACAGACCGGAGTCGGGAGGCGTTGGATGTTTCGTTTTGGAGACAGAAAATATCTGGATTATCAGGTAAAGGTGATGTCCAGGCAGGTTGAGGAAGTGAATGAGATCTATATGATTATGCGGGGCTGGCGTCATGACTACCATAATCATCTCCAGAAGCTTAAGGCGCATCTTGCCATGGGGCAGATTGAGGAGGCGGAACGGTATCTGAATGAGCTGGAGGGAGACCTGGATGACATCAGGCTGCAATATACCACGGGCAACGTCAGCCTGGATGCAATCCTCAACAGCAAGCTGAGTATTGCCGAAAAGGAGAAGATCCGTGTCATCTGCAAGGCGGAGGCTGCGGAAAATCTGGCGATTGGGGATATGGACCTGTGTGTTATCATAGGAAACCTGATTGATAATGCGGTGGAGTCCTGCCGGAAAATGCCGGCAGATGCAGAGAGGTTTCTGCGGATCTATCTATGTATCAGGAAGCGGCAGCTGTACATTGCCGCTACCAATTCCACCGGTGAAGTAATCCGCAGGCTTGACGCGGAGTATATTTCAAATAAGCGGGGCGACCATGGGCACGGCCTGAAACGGATTGACCTGGTGGTGGATAAGTATAACGGCTATATCAGGCGGGCCAATGAGCCCGGCGTGTTTTCCACAGAGATTATGCTGCCGCTGTGACGGCCCCGGAGGGCCGGAATAGCGGGAGGTGCAGATCGTGTACGAAAAGGAACAGTTCGTGCACGATTTTTTTCGTCCGGACAAAATATGGTAAAATAAATCGGAAGAACGATTTGCTGAGTCGGGCTTCCATCATGGTTTGTGCCATCCGGAAGGGTATAAACCGCAATCGTGCACGAAAATAAACAATTCGTGCACGATTTTTGTTATTATCCGGGAGCGTGGTAAGATAAGGGGGAAAGGGAGGAGAATAAGAATGATGAAAGATACTTACAGAAAAAATGCAGGCAGGGTTATACTCAGCCTGGTTCCCCTGGTAATCTTTGGGGTTATGTCCCCTCTGCGGGCCTGTGTGATACAGGTTCTGGTAGATTCCGACAATATCGGGGAGCTGTTGGAAAAATGTCCGATTGTGGTTGCCTTCAGTCTGGGGGTATTACTTTTTGAGTGGCTGAGCAGGAGCCGTCAGACAATCGTTGCGGGGGACATGGAAATGGATCTGCGGAATCGGCTGATCCACAGGCTGTTTTCTATTTCCGAAGACCAGTTTGAGAAAAAGAGCCTGGACTACTATCTGTCAAAATTTGCGGCCGGCATCAGAATGATACTGGAGGACGGAGTCAATAATCTGTATGACATGATCCTGCAGGCCGTGTACGTGATTACGGCGGTGATTTACCTGCTGTGCACAGAGCCCTTACTCCTGCCGGTGGTAGCTGTGGCCGGTGCAGGGCAGTTTGCAGCTTCGTGTATACTGAAAAGGAAGGCATGCTTCACGGAAGAGCGATATACCAGGGCACTGGAGGACTATCTGCACGGAGTCAGAAGCGTCCTGGGCGGGCGTAAGGTGCTCAGGGCCTTTGACGCGGTGAAGCAGGTCCTGGTGCGACAGGAAAATTTAAATGACTATATCTGCCGGGAAAAGGAATCAGCTTCCCGGACGCTGTACGGGCTGAAGGCACTGGCTTCTTTTGTCGGCAATGGGGCGTTGCTGATCGTTCTGTGGAGCAGCATGTTCTTTGCGGTGACGGGCAGGATTACAATGGGTGAATTGGCGGCCGTTATCTATAGTATGAGTTTTGTTTTCAAGCCCTGTAGGAAGATTGCCGACGGGATCCTTCGGTTAAAAGCATTGGAGAAGGAAACGGCGGAGATGGAAAGCCTGTTGACCGGGGAAAGCAATGAGCAGGCAAATCCTGTGAGTTATCCGCAGACGTACATGTTCAAAGACACCGTTTTCAACAATGTGGCCTTATATCAGAATTACTCAAGAGACCAGGTCATTGAAGCGTTGCGGGAAGCCGGCGTTTATGATACCATTCGGAAGCTTCCAATGGGAGTAGACCAGGAAATATCGGAAGGTGGGAAGAACTTCTCGGAGGCCGAGCTGCAGGGAATCGCCCTGGCAAGGCTGCTCCTGAGAAAGAAGGGGGCTTTGGCAAAATGAGGAAAAAGGAAGGGAAAGAGCAGGAGACTGGCATGAACAGGAAAGAAAAGAAGTATTCGCTGTTTGGCAACGTGCGGTACATGTATAAAACCTTGTATGAAGTAAAGCCCGCCATGAGGCTGGGGGTGTATGGAACGGTATTTTTCAATCTGGCAGGGCAGATGCTGGGGACGATCACCCTTGCGGCAGTCGTTGCCAGTATCACGGAAAAGGGGAGGATGGGCCATTATCTGATGGTAATGGCCGTCGTGCTGGGGGTGTTCTTGCTCTGCCGGTTTGGGACAGAGTATATAAAGACGTGGAGCGAATATTATTATCAGACCGCCCAGAACAGGGAGTTCCTGATGAGGCTCGTGAAGAAAAGCCTGCATGCGGATTATGATAATGTGGAGTCTCCCGCGCAGCAGCGTCTTCTGACCCGGGCCACCCATGCCGTCAACATGTACAGGGATGGCGTAAACCTGATGTACATCAATTACCCGTTGATCGTCTCCACGATTCTGGGGATTCTCCTGTATTCCCTGACCATCTCCTTTTTTGACTGGCGGATTATGGCGATCATAGTGGTCATGTCCATTGTAAGCTCTTTGCTGGAGGCGCGGTCCCGTAAATTCAGGGCAAAAAGCATGGATGAGCAGTTCAGGATATGGGGCAGGTTCTTTTACCTCAAACAGCAGACAATCTCCGTGGAGAACGGCAAGGATATTCGTATCTACAATATGGCTGACTGGTTCCGTGCCGGGTTTGACAGGCTGGAAGCCAGAAACAGGGCTTTGGGGGGGAAGCAGTGCCGGCGCAAGTATGCCGTAAGTGTATCCGATTCCCTCTTTGCTGCGGCAAGGGACCTTCTGGCATATGGCATTCTGGTCACCGGGGTACTGGACGGTACCTTCAGCATAGCGGAATTTACGCTGGGATTGGGTGTGGTCGCCGGCCTTGCCCATTGGTTTGGCATGCTGCGCTATCATATCAGTTATCTGCTGGAAGGGAACCAGATGATATGCGAATATCGTAAAATGCTGGATTATCCCGATAAATTCCTGCGGGAGGAAGGGGTAAGCATTCCCTCCCAGTGGTACAGACAGTTTCCCGAGATTACATTCAGAAACGTGTCTTTCCGATATGAGGCGGAAGGCGAGGATATTTTGAAAAACGTATCCTTCTCCATACGGCCGGGAGAGAAGATTGCGCTTGTGGGGCATAACGGGGCAGGGAAGACCACCCTGGTAAAGCTGCTGTGCGGGTTCTACCATCCCACGGAGGGGGAGATCCTGATTGGCGGCCATTCCATTGAAACACTGAATCTGGATCAGTATCACGAGCTGCTGGCGGTTATTTTCCAGGATATTAATACGCTGCCGGTTTCCATTGCCAGCAGTATATCCGGGCGTGTGGAGGCGGAGACGGATATGGAAAGAGTCCGTGAATGCCTGCACCATGCCGGATTGTGGAAGGAAGTGCAGGCCCTTGAGCGGAAGGAACTGACGAGTCTGACCCAAAGCTTTGATCCTGACGGAATCCAGCTTTCAGGAGGCATGATGCAGAAGCTTATGCTTGCCAGGTGCTTGTATAAGGATGCCCCCATGCTTGTGCTCGACGAACCCACGGCCGCATTGGATCCCATTGCGGAAAACAATATGTATGAAGAATATAAAACGGCTACCCGGGGAAAATCAGCGCTGTTTATCTCCCACAGGCTTGCCAGCACGAAGTTCTGTGATAAGATCCTGTATCTGGAGAACGGCAGGATTGTGGAAACCGGGACGCATGACGAGCTTCTGAAAAAGAAGGGGAAATATGCGGAGGTTTTTGCGGTACAGAGTCAGTATTACAAAGAAGGAGAGGCCGAAAACCATGAAGAAGAATAACACGGATGCGCAGAAGAGCAAGCTTCCTTTTTGGAAAAGTTATCGACAGAATATGAGCACGATATACCATCTTTGTCCTTCGTGCTTTCCGGCCAGTATTCTGTATACACTCATAGAGCGGACCATGCCCTTTCTGAATATGATCCTGGGGGCGGAAATCGTGGATATGCTGATGAACCGGGAGGATAAGAAAAAGATTCTTGCCATTGCGGCGGTGATGGTGGCAGGCCGGATGCTGATGGAGCTGATCCGCAGTGCGATGATGTGGCTTTTGCAGATTCACTGGCAGCTTGTGGCCCATCGCAAGAACAGGGATATAGGATCCAAGGCCATGAATCTCGATTATGACATTTTGGAAAGGAACAGCACCCTGGAACTCATTGCCCAGGCGGATGCCAATACGGATAAGATGGGGGGGATGGGAGATTATTTAATAAGATCCCTGGATTTGATTGGCGTCATCTGTTCCTGCGTCGGAGCGGTGGCTGCCATGGCCGGCCTGTTTGTCGCAGCGCCTTATCATGGGGAAGGGGTGGTGTATGGCTTTTTCGCCTCGCCGGTCAGCTATTTCCTGCTTCTCGGGCTGCTGGTACTCAGCATCTACGTGGGGAGTAAATGTGAGGCCAGGCAGGGGAAGATTCGGTACAATAGTGATCAGATAGAGGTAAGGAACGGGAGGATTTACTGGTTTTTTTATTACCTGATAAATAATTATTCCATGGGTAAGGATATTCGAATCTTTAAAATGTCCGATATGATCCGGAGGAAAGGCATGGAAGCCCGGAAGAATATTGAGAGTGCGCAGAAGCAGGCGATCAGAGACTGCATGAAGGTGGGGGCATGGGCACTGCTTGTACAGAGTCTGTTTACCGTGGCAGTGTATGTATATGTGGGAATCAAGGCCATTTACGGTATGATAACCATAGGGCAGGTGACAAAATACATCGGTGCCATCACCCTTCTGCAGTCGCAGATCAGTGCGTTGTTTTCGCTGCTTATCAATATTAATACACAGAATCTGTATCTGGAGAGCTATCACGAGCTGATGGCGGTCAAAAACGAGAAGTATGACGGGACGCTTCCTGTGGAAAAGCGCCTCGATAACGAGTATGAGCTGGAGTTCCGGAATGTGAGCTTCCATTATCCCAACAATGACAGGATGGTCTTAAGGAATGTGTCCTTTCGCCTGAAGACAGGCCGCAAACTGGCGATTGTAGGCGCCAACGGGGCGGGCAAGACTACCTTCATCAAGCTTCTGTGCAGGCTTTATGATCCTACGGAGGGAGAGATCCTTTTAAATGGCATTGACATCCGCAAATATGACTATGAGGAATATATCAGGCTCTTTTCCATTGTGTTCCAGGATTATAAGATATTCTCCTTCTCGGTAGCGGAAAACGTGGCGGCAGGCCCTGAATTTGACAGGGACAGGGTAATAAAGAGCCTTCAGGATGCGGGTATCTATGAAAGAGTCAGGAGCATGCAGAGCGGGATTGATTCCAGGCTCTTAAAGGATCAGCAGGACGGTGACGAAGATGGAATTGAAATATCGGGAGGCGAAAAGCAGAAGATAGCGCTGGCAAGGGCATTGTACCGGAATGCCCCCATGGTGATTCTGGATGAGCCCACAAGTGCCCTGGACCCCATTGCCGAGCAGGATATTTATACGCGCTTCAATGAAATGGTGGCGGATAAGACCGCGGTATTTATCTCCCACCGTATGAGCAGCTGCCGCTTTTGCGATGAGATTGCCGTGTTTGATGAGGGCAGGATTGTCCAGAACGGAACCCATGATGCGCTGGTGGCGGAGGAAGGGGTTTACCGCAGGATGTGGGAGGCCCAGGCACAGTATTATGTTTGAAGCTATATATAAGACGATGAAAGCAGACCTGAAAAACGGGTCTGAAGATGTTCGTATCCTATTTTCGGCTACCTATATAGGGAATGGAAATATTGCGGGATACGGTGTCAGGAATCATTTTATCAGCAATGAAAGGAGCATATTATGGAGTACGGAACAGTCAGGTGACGGATAGAAGAGATTTTACAGGAAAGGAAGATAAAAAAGTTAGATTTGCAAAGGACCGGATATTTCAGGGACGAATTTTAATCGTTATTGCCGCGGTCAGTTTCAACGAAATAGAACAGTATTTTTGTATTAGGATACCTGGGCACCTGCCGTAACAGCAGGTGCCTTTTTTGCGTTTTTCAGGCAGTCTTATGGATAGAGGCCCCTTAAGGGGCCTCTATCCATAATGCTGACACATGTAAAAACAACCACATGCAAAACAGATAAACACAATCGATTGCCTAAGAATTCATTTTGTACAAAATAGACAAAAACAAAAAGATGATTTTGTGAATGCAACCGATTGCATATTGTGGAATTGGTGATATAATAAAAAACAAAAATCAGATCGGAAAGTTGAGGGATGCAGATGGGAAGGGACCGGGGCTTGAGAGTGGCGGCATTGTTGCTGACGGGAATGTTGACAGTGTTTGCCGCAGCCTGCGGCAGCGGACAGAGGGCAGGAACGGCAGGCGGGGAACCCTCGGTGAGAGTGCCCCAGGATATTGAGAAAGAGCAGGATGGGGAGAGCAGGGCATCCGGAAATGAGGTGACAGCGGAAGAACTTCTGCAGGCCGATTTCCTGCTGTACAACGTGGACTGCGCATCGGCAGAGCCAGCAGGTTTTGCGGAAGGTCAGATCTGCGGCCTGTACCAGTCCGTCAGCGATCAGCCTTTTGGGACGGATGCGGGATCGGGGAAGACATGGGGATACCGGCAGGAGGATTATATGGTGCGGGAAGAGGATCGTCTGGGAGAAGGTTTTCTGGCCGGCAAGTGGACCATAAAGGAGGAGGAGTATCCCCCGGGCGGGGCGGAGATGGGATTTGCCTATGATTTCCAGCTTCCGGCAGGTGAGTACCAGGTGACGGTGGGGTTTTATAATCCTTTTGGTCCCAGAAAGATTGATGTGGACTGTGAAGGCAGGAGAATGGTGGAGGGGGAGAAGCTGCTGCGTTACCGGCTCACGGAAAAGCAGTTTGATGTCCGGGTGGAGGATGGGGAGCTGAACCTAAAGGTATATAACGAAGAGGGCAAGCGGGCCATGGATATACCGATTTTAAGCTATATCCGGATTGCAATAGTTCCGGAGTATACAGGAGAGCTGCTGGAATTGGCGCTGGAAAAATACACGGCGGCGGAAGGCGGTGAAATGTATACCAAAGCTTCTTATGAAAGATATGAGCAGGCCGTAAGGGCCGCGGAAGCATTGAGGATACAGGCATCGGCAAAAGAAGCGGATTACAAAGAGAAATTCATGGAGTTAAAGGAGGGCTATACCTTGTTGGAAAAAAAATGCAGATATGATTCCTTCCGCCCGGGAGAGCAGTGGCGGGATACGGATAACGAGCTGATTCAGGCCCATGGCGGCCAGGTGCAGCAAATGAGATTTCTGGATGACGAGACCGGTGAGACGGCTGCCCGATGGGTCTGGGTGGGAGAGGACAAGACGGCGGGAGCCAGGGGCGGTATCCGGGCCTACAGCTCCGAAGATTTGTATAACTGGCAGTATGAGGGGATTATCATGCGCAATGTTTCTTCCCGGGAACAGCTGGAAACGGAAGATTACTTTAAGGAGCTTTATGAAGGATATACAGAAGAGCAGCTGGACAATGTGTTTCGCTGCCTGGATGCGAACAGTGCCATTATCGAACGGCCCAAGCTGATTTATAACGAGCAGACAAAGCAGTATGTGCTGTGGTTTCACGCGGACGGTCCCACGGAAGAGAGCGACAGCAGCTATGCGGCAGCCAGCGCAGGAGTTGCAGTCAGCGACTCTCCCTTTGGTCCCTATCGCTTCATTGACCGATACCGGCTGAATGTCTGCCCCGAGGATCAGGAGGATATGTATCCTTCCAGCAGAGGGATGGCCCGGGACATGAATCTTTTTGTGGACGAAGACAAGACGGCGTATATCATTTATTCCAGCGAAGAGAATCTGACCCTTTACATATCGAAATTAAACGACGAATACACTTATCTGGCCACGCCGCCGGAGAAGGCGGTTTACGGCGAAGATTTTATCCGCCTCTATCCGGGGGCGCAAAGAGAGGCACCGGCGGTCTTTGTAAGGAACGGAGACTATTACCTGCTGTCCTCCGGCTGTACGGGATGGGCACCCAATCAGGCCAGATATTATAAAAGTAATTCCATGCTGGGGGAATGGGAGAACATGGGGGATCCCTGTATCGGGGATGATAAGGTGACCACCTTTGACTCCCAGAGTACCTGTGTCTTTGAAGCTCCGTCAGGGGAGCTGATTTATATGGGGGACCGCTGGAACAGTGATAATCTGAGCGACTCCCGTTATATCTGGCTGCCGGTGGAATTTTCGGAGGACGGGAGGATGGAATTGCGGTGGGTTAATGAGTGGAAATACTAAGTTTGCGCTCCCGCAGTGCGGAATCATGGGATGAGTGAGAAGAGAAAGGCGTGGTCACGAATATGAAAAGAAACAGCATAAAATTTATTTCGCTGACGGCGGCAGCGGCGTTGGTTCTTGGAAGTATGCCGGGAAGCGTGATGCGGACCAGGGCTGCGGGGAGTAATCCGGCTGCCGGAAATGAAGCTGCATCGGAAAATGATCTGTCTTCCTATTATGTGGAGGTGTATGACACCGTCAAATATCAGGATTATTTGGGGACACATCAGGGCGCGGCACATCCCGACAGGGAGATCACCATGGCCGGGGGAGACTTTTCGGAGGCCGGAGCAGGATTTGAAAAAGTCCGGGAATATGAGGGAAGGCAGAACGTGGCGCTGACGGCTCAGGAAGGGAGTATTACCTGGGAGGTGGATGTTCCGGAGGCGGGTTTTTATCAGATTCTGACGGAATATTATCCCATGGAGGGCAAGAATAACGCCATTGAACGGGAAATTTACATAAACGGCGAGTTGCCCTTTGACGGGGCCCAATATCTGGAGTTTTCCAGAAACTGGAAAAATCAGGCACCGGTTGACAGAGATGTCCGGGGCAACGACATCCGGCCGACGCAGGTGGAAGCCCCTGAATGGATGAGCGCCTGGTGCGGGGACAGCAGTGGATATGAGCGGGAGCCATACAGCTTTTATTTTAACAAAGGGAAAAATATCGTTACGTTCACATCCGTGAAGGAGCCCATGGCGATTGCTTCCTTAACATTGACGCAGGCTCCCGGACGGCCCTCCTATGCAGCATATCTGGAAGAGGCAAGAGCAAGGGGAGCGCTGGAGGCGCCGGCCGGAAAGGTAATCAAGGTCCAGGGAGAAGATGCGGTTTATAAGTCGGAATCCACCCTGTACCCGGTGAATGACAGGACCTCACCGAAGACCGAGCCCTATGACGCGGCAAAAATCCGTATGAATTCCATCGGCGGAAACAACTGGAATCAGGTGGGGCAGTGGATTACCTGGGAAGTGGAAGTGCCCACAGACGGATTGTATGAGATTGCCGTCAAATATAAGCAGAGCATCAAGCAGGGGGTGACGGTGGTCAGAGCCCTGGAGATTGACGGGGCTGCGCCCTTTGAAGAGGCCAGGGAGCTTCGCTTTTACTATGAAAACGACTGGCAGATTGCAAAGCTTGGCAGTAAAGAAGAGCCCTGGCTGTTTTATCTTACGGAAGGAGTGCACACGCTTACCATGCGGGTAGAGCTGGGCAGCGTGATGGCAGGGATTCTGGATAATGCGGATGACTGCATCTTTGAGCTGAATCGGGCGTACAGACAGCTGCTGATGGTGATCGGATCTTCGCCGGATATGATGCGGGATTACCAGCTGGAGAAGAAAACACCGGAGGCGCTTAAGATTTTAGCCGAACAGTATGAAGCCATATCCGATCTGGCAGAGCGGGTGGAGGCTTACGCCGGCGGTTCCAAGGGGAGCCAGTCTGCTGCTCTGGACAGTTTGATCGTACAGCTGGAAATCATGAACAGAAAACCGGAGACCATTCCCAAATATTGGTCCGCCTTTAAGGACAATATTATCTCCCTGGGCTCCTGGTCCTTAAGCATGAAGGAGCAGCCCCTGCAGATCGACTATCTGTTGGTGCAGAAGCCCGGTACTGCGCTGCCTAAAGCAAAGGCCAATATCCTGGAGAAGGCAGGACATGAATTAAAGGCTTTTTTTGCCAGCTTTACGGAAGACTATGAGAGCATCGGTGACGTGTATGAGGGAGATCCGCTGACCATCTGGCTGTTGGCGGATGCGGCCTCCGTTTCCAGCGCCTCCGGCAGCGGCAGGGATCAGGCCACGGTGTTAAAGAATTTAATTGACAATTACTTTGTGCAGCAGAGCGGAATTCCGGCCAACGTAAAGCTGGTGAACAGAGATAATCTGCTGTCGGCTACTCTGGCAGGAGAGGGACCGGATGTGGCCCTGGGCGTGGCCAGTAAGGAGCCTGTGAATTACGCCCTCCGCCATGCGGCTGCGGACCTGACGCAGTTTGATGATTTTAATCAGGTGACAGGGCGTTTCATGGACGGGGCGCTGGATATGTTCCGTTTTGACGGCGGGGTTTATGGGCTGCCCCAGACCACATCCTTCCAGATGCTTTTTTGCCGGGCGGATATTTTAGAGGAACTGGGGCTGGAGGTTCCCACTACCTGGGATGAGTTTTATGAATGCCTGACTGTGATTCAGAAGAACAATATGAACGTGGGCACCGTGCCGGATTACACCTCTTATGGTATGTTTCTTTATCAGTACGGCGGTTCTTATTATAAAGCGGACGGCACTGCCAGCGGCCTGGATACGGAGGCGGCGGTGGGAGCATTCTCTCAGTGGTCCGGCAACTATGCGGATTACAGGATGCCGGTGACCTATGACTTTGCCAACCGTTTCCGGACGGGTGAGATGCCGCTGGCGATTGCGGATTATACTTCATACAGCTATCTTTCGGTATTTGCCCCGGAGATTAAGGGATTATGGGGCTTTACCCTGGTGCCGGGCCATGAGGACGAGGCGGGCAATGTGAATCACTCCGTAATTGCGGGGCAGACGGCCTCCATTATATTGGATACCTCCGAACACAAGCCGGAGGCCTGGGAGTTTTTAAAGTGGTGGACCAGTGAGGAAATCCAGACCAGCTACTGCATTGAGGTGGAAAATATCCTGGGCGTGGCGGGGCGTGTGGCTACGGCTAATATGGACGCTCTGGAGAATCTGCCCTGGTCCGGAAGAGATCTGCGGCAGTTAAAGGCCCAGCTGGAATGGGTGCAGGTGGTGCCGGAGATACCCGGCGGGTATTTTACGGAGCGTCATGTAAAGAATGCCTTTTATGCAGTCTACAATAACAAGGAGGATCCCCGGGAGACCCTGGAGGATTATGTGAAAACCATCAATAACGAGATAACCAATAAACGGATCGAATTTGGTCTGGATGAGTAGGGAGATGGATGAATATGGAAAAGAAACTATCCGCGTGTTTATGGTCGGACATTAAGCATCGTTTTGCGATGACCGGAAAGCAGATGAAAAGAGCAAAAATCTCGTATTTATTTGTAGCCCCTTTCTGCCTGCTGTTCATCCTGTTTTATCTGGTGCCGGTGGCCACGTCCATTGGGTTAAGCTTTACTTATTATAATGTACTGGAGGCGCCCAGATTCATTGGCTGGCAGAATTATATCAACCTGTTTTTTGCGGATGATGTATTTCCCACGGCGGTGAAGAATACCTTTCTGTTTGCCGTGGTGACCGGTCCTATCGGGTACTTTGCGGCGCTGATCATCGCCTGGATGATTAATGAGATTAAAAACCGATTCTTAAGGGCTTTAATGACACTGGTGTTTTATGCTCCCACCATTTCCGGGCAGGCGTATTTTATCTGGAAATTTATTTTTTCCAGCGACAGCTACGGCATGGCCAACGGCTGGCTGCAGAAGCTGGGAATCATCTACAAGCCAATCCTCTGGTTTGAGGATGCCCGGTACATACAGCCGATTTTGATTATCGTGGTGCTGTGGATGAGCATGGGAACCGGTTTCCTGTCCTTTATCGCCGGTCTGCAGAATGTGAACCAGAGCCTCTATGAGGCGGGCTACGTGGACGGCATCAAAAACCGCTTTCAGGAGCTGTGGTATATTACCCTGCCCTCCATGAAGCCTCAGCTTATGTTTGGCGCGGTGATGACCATCACCAATTCCTTTGCCATCCATGACCAGCTGGCGGCACTGGCGGGATTCCCCAGTGTGGACTATGCGGCTCACACGGTGGTATCTCATCTGGTGGACTACGGAACGATCCGTTTTGAGATGGGATATGCTTCCGCCATTGCCACGCTGCTGTTCATGGTGATGATCCTGTGTAACAAGCTGGTACAGAAGCTGCTTAGAAAGGTGGGAAACTGACATGGCAAAAAAGAAGAGAAAGGGCGTCAAACCCAGCCATTCCAGAACGGGTAATTTTTTGAATATGTTTTTATTAATCGCTCTGGGGCTGTTTATGGTGGTGCCGCTGGTGCTTTCCGTCAGCAACTCCTTAAAGCCGCTGGAAGAATTGTTTGTGTTTCCGCCCAGGCTGTTTGTGCGCAATCCGACCCTGAAAAACTTCCATGATGTATTTGTGCTGATGTCGGAGTCCTGGGTACCTTTTTCCAGATACATTTTCAATACGGTGTTGATTACCGTTGCCGGTACGCTGGGGCATCTGATTATTGCAAGCCTTTGTGCCTATGCGTTGGCAAAGCATAAATTTCCCGGGCGGAATCTGATTTTCGGTACGGTGGTAACGGCCCTGATGTTTGCGGGACAGGTAACGGCTATTCCCAATTACCTGATTATGAGCAGAATCGGCTGGCTGGATTCCTATCTGGCTCTGATTATTCCGGCCGTTGCAAAGCCTATGGGACTGTTTTTAATGAAGCAGTTCATGGAACAGATTCCGGACAGCCTGCTGGAGGCGGCCAGGATCGACGGCTCCAGCGAGTTTTCTACATTTATCCGCATCGCAATGCCTCAGGTAAAGCCCGCCTGGTTGACACTGATTATCTTTTCCTTTCAGGATCTGTGGAACATGCAGGGAGGAAATTTCATCTACAGTGAGAACTTAAAGACCCTGCCCTATGCCCTGTCCCAGATTGCGGCGGGGGGTATCTCCAGAGCAGGAGCCACGGCGGCGGTGACGGTGATCATGATGGTGGTGCCGATTACGATTTTCATCATCAATCAGAGCAGTATCGTGGAAACCATGGCATCCTCCGGTATCAAGGAATAGGGGGAGGTAAATGATGGAAAAGATGAAAAAGAAGGAATTCAATATTTGCAAGCGGATTCTTGGACTTATGCTTGCGGCCGGCACACTGGTATTTTCAGGCAGTACGGTTCGGGCGGCGGTCATGCCCTATGATACCTACTGCTACGACTGGTGGGCAGAGGATGTGCTTCAACCCCATGCCTATTTGTATGCGGAATCCTTTGCGGGCAGCCGCTTGGGAACGGAGCTGAAAACGCCCCAGGATCTGTTTTTTAAGGACGGCCTTCTCTACATAGCGGATACGGGGAATAACCGTATCCTTGTGATCACGGAAGCGGGGGAATTTGTGGAAGAAATCACGGAGGGGCTTTCCGGGCCCCAGGGAGTCTTCGTTACCGAGGAAAATCATGTTTATGTGGCGGATTCCGGAAACGGAAGAATCGTGGAATTTGACGAAGACCGGAAGCCGGTCCGGGAGGTGGGGAGGCCGGAAACGGATTTGATGGATGCCTCACAAAATTATATGCCTGTGAAGGTGGTGGTGGACGGCTCCGGCAGGATTTACGTAATTGCCTACGGCATTAACATGGGGCTGGTGGAATTCAATGAGGCCGGAGAGTTTCAGGGCTTTATGGGGGCCACCCAGGTAACGGTATCGCCTTTTGAATATATCTGGAAGAATTATTTTTCCACGGATGCCCAGAAGCAGAGGATGGAGACCATTATTCCCACGGAGTACAGCAATATCTTTGTGGATCAGAGCAATTTTGTTTATGCCACCATCAGTAATCTGTCCGATGAGGATCATTTGAACGGAGCGGATTCCATCAGGCGCCTGAATCCCACAGGTACAGACGTGCTTCGCCGGCTGGGCAATTACAGCATTATCGGAGATTTATACTCTGCCTCGGACGAGGCCGACTGGTCTTCCTTTACGGATGTGGCGGCTACGGAATATGGCTGCTACTTCATTCTGGACAATGCGGGCGGCAAGGTATTCTGCTATGACTATGACGGAAATTCCCTGTTTATCTTCGGCGGAATGGGGAGCAGAAGCGGACTGGCCAGGAATCCTTCTTCCCTTGCAGTAAACGAGGATCAGTCCCGCCTTTACATCCTGGATGCTCAGCTTGGCAGTGTGCTGGTCTTTGATATTACCGAGTACGGCTCCAATCTGCTGGGAGCCATGAAGGCTCATTTTAAGGGAAATACGGAGGAATCCGACCGGCTGTGGCGGGAGGGGCTGCGGCAGAACGCCAACAGTGAGGTGGCCTATATCGGCATGGGGAAGAGCTCCATGCGGGAGGGGGATTATAAGCAGGCCATGAAATATTTTCAGCTGGGAAACAGCAGAAAATATTATACCAGAGCCTTTGAATTTTACCGGAAGGAGCAGATGCAGACCAAGTTCCCCAAGTATATGGGGGCGGCTGTGGTTTTGGCGGTGATCGGACTGCTGGCAGTGACGGGCAGAAAAATAAAGAGATGGGTAGGTGAGGTAAAGTGCAGAGATATTTAAAGTCTTTAGGTTATGGTTTCCATGTAATCACACATCCCTTTGACGGCTTCTGGGACTTAAAGCGGGAATCAAAAGGCACGCTTTCCGCAGCCCTGACCTTTGCAGTATTGACGGTGCTGATGCTGGTGATGCAGAAGCAGGGAACGGCATTTCTGTTTAATAGGAACCGTCTGGAAGAGGTGGACATGATGGTGGACATCGTTACGGTGGGATTGCTCTTTATCCTCTGGTGTGTCTCCAACTGGTGCCTGACCTCTCTGATGGACGGTGAGGGAAAGATGCGGGATATTGCCATCTTCACGGGCTATTCCCTGCTGCCCCTGCTGCTCATCCAGTTTCCGTTAATTCTGGTGAGCCATGTAATTACTGCCGAAGAAGGAACGTTCTATTATGTGTTTTCCGTTTTCAGCTATCTCTGGACCATAGCGCTTCTGGTGCTGGGAATGATGATAACTCATCAGTACAGCATGAAGAAAACACTGGCCACCACGCTGCTGACCTTGTTGGGAATGGCGATCATCCTGTTTATCGGGCTTTTGTTTTTCAGCGTGATACAGCAGTTTCTGACTTTTATCGTGACGGCTTATAAGGAGATTCGATTCCGGTGACGGAGAAGTCTGTAAGTAAAAAGGGGTGTAAAACCATGAAAAATAAATTTTTATTGAGAACGATAAGCGTTCTGGCAGGATTTGCGGTGCTATGTACCCTGATACCGCTGCAGCCTGTCCGGGCGGCGGAAAATGAAGCGGCACAAAATCAGGCCGGGCAGATACCGGAGCGCATGGAGCTGATTGCCTCAGACGGAAATCTGGAGCTTTGGCTGGATGAGGAAGCGGCGGATTTTGCCGTGAAGGTAACGGATACGGGGGACGTCTGGTTTTCCAATCCTCCGGGAGCGGATGAGGACGCCAAGGCCAGCAACTATTATAAGGGAGTGATGAAATCCCAGTTCTCCGTACAGTACTTTAACGAGAAGGTTCAGGCCCTGGAGATGGACAGCTATAACGATGCGGTGGCCGAGGGGCAGTTCTCGGTGGAACGTATTTCCAACGGGGCCAGGATTACCTATAACTTAGGTGAGCTGGCGGATAAGTTTATTTTGCCGCAGATCATCAGCAAGGAGCGTTATGAGCAGTATACCTCACTGATGGAAGAAAAGGACGCCAAGAGTACGGGCAGGCAGTATCTGTATCTGGATCAGGAGGAACTAAAGAGCGATAAATTGCAGGAGTATCTGGAGAGATACCCGATTCTGGCCGAGCATCCCATTTATGTACTGAAGGAGGATGTGAAGGATTATAAAAAAGAAGAAATTACCGAGTATTTTCTGGCAGCAGGGTATACGACGGAAGAGATGGAAAAGGATCATCTGGAGAACGGCTTTGAGTCGATAAACGAGAAGCCCTGGTTCAATATTGCGGTTTCTTACTATCTGGAGAACGGCAGCTTTGTGGCAGAGCTGGATCCGAACACCGTAGAGTATGACACGGAGAATTATTATCTGGTGGACATTGATCTGCTGGAGTATTTCGGAGCCGCAGGGCCGGAGGATGAGGGGTATCTGTTTGTGCCGGACGGCAGCGGGGCCCTGATCTCCTTTAACAACGGGAAGACCGGCGCGCCTGCCTATATCGGCTATGTATACGGCGAGGATAAGACAAATCTGGTTAATCAGACGAGAAAATCCGGCATTGATCAGAGTGTAACGGTGCGTATGCCCGTTTTTGGAGCAAAAAACGGGGAGTCGGCTTTCCTTGCCATTGTGGAGGGCAGTGCGGCAGGTGCGGACATTAACGCCGCCGTAAACGGCAGGACGGACAGCTATAATCATGTGTATGCGGGCTTTGGCTATTTAAGCTACGGCGCTATCTCCATGGGGGATATGGTGGGGAATAACAGTTTTCAGATGTATTCCCGGCCTGAATTTCCGGAAAGCTTTCAGGTGCGTTATTATTTCCTGCACGGAGAAAAGGCGGATTATGCGGGGATGGCCTCCCGTTATCAGGAATATCTGCTGGAGAAGGGGGTATTTCATCAGCGTGTGGAGAGCAGTACCACGCCCCTTTATCTCAATTTTATAGGAGCCATTGATAAATATGATTCTATCTTTGGTATCAAATGTAAGGTGATTCAGGAGCTTACCACCTATGAACAGGCGGCGGAGGCGGTGAGAGAGCTGACGGAAGGCGGCGCAGAGGGGATTAAGCTGGAATACAGCGGCTGGAGCAGCGGCGGCCTTCAGGGCGGCGCGCCGGGGAGCGTGAAGGCGTTGAAGTGCCTGAAAACCTCAGGGATGAATCAGAAGGGCTTTCAGCAGGAGATGGCAGCGGCAGGAGTTCCCGTTTTTTATACGGCTCAGCTTCAATACGTATATCAGGACGGACTGCTGGACGGGTATCGGCCGGAGAGCAATGGCCCCAGATATTATGACAATACGGTAGCAAGGGCAGCCAGATATTTCATCCCCAACGGCATCAAGGACAGGACGGCGTCTATTGATATGATTAGTCCTTATTATGTGGAAAAAATGGCGGAGACCTTTTTGAAAAAAACCAAAGGGTACGGGTTTACGGGAATATCCGTGGAAAATCTGGCCAGCGATCTGTTCAGCGATTTCAACAGCAGGCATTATGTGGAACGGCAGACGGCGGCGGAGCGAAACTGTGGGGCCATGGAAAGGCTGGCGTCGGGCTGCGGCGGAGCGCTGCTGGGGAGCAATGCCAACGTTTACGCCTGGCAGTATCTTTCGGACATTAAAAATGTACCCTTAGACAGCAATCGGACGCAGCTGATCGACGAGGTGATTCCCTTTTACGGGATGGTGCTGCATGGGTACAGGGAATATGCAGGCACGCCGGTCAATCTTTCCGGGGATATGAACACTATGCTCTTAAAAAGCGTAGAGTCCGGTGCGGGTCTTTCCTTTCAGCTGATCTGCGGGGATAATTCCCTGTTAAAGAATACGGAGTTTGACAGTCTGTATTCCGTGAATTTTGATGCCTGGAAGGACACGGCGCTGGCAGCCTGGCAGAAAGTGAACGAGGCTGTGGGGAACCTGCAGGGGCTTTTGATTACCGGACATGAGAAGCTTTCGGAGAACGTTTACTGTACCATCTATGAGGACGGAACCCGGGTGATTGTCAACTATGGCAGGCAGGAAGTGCAGTATCAGGGAAATACCGTGGGGGCGCAGGACTTTCTGGTGCTAAAGGAGGGGTAGTGCATGGCTATGAATATGGGACTGTTTCACAAATTTAACGGAAAAAGAAAGCTGACGCTGCGGGGGAAGGAAGCGGTGGCGGGATATCTGTTTGCAATTCCCTTTCTGATCGGTTTCTTTGGGCTTTTCCTTCCCATGCTGCTCAAATCCGTCGGCTTCAGCTTCAGCAACATGACGGTGGAGAAAAGCGGATATGTGCTGACAAGGGCGGCAGACGGCGGGCTGGAGCATTATATCAGGGCCCTTACCATAGATCCCAAGTTTAATCTGGCGCTTTTAAATGCGGTGAAGGATATGGCGGTAAATGTTCCTTTGATTATTATCTTCAGCTTTTTTGCGGCCAATCTGCTGAATCAGAAGTTTAGGGGCAGGGGGATTGCCAGAAGTATTTTCTTTCTGCCGGTGATCCTGACCTCCGGCGTGGTGCTGGGCCTGGAGACCTCGGACCTTTTGCAGACCACCTTAGGGCCGGAGGGGATGCTTTCGGCGGATGATGCCAACACGGTATTTAATGTGGCAGGATTTTTGTTAAACTATACAAACCTGCCGTCCGGGGTTGTCATGTATCTTTCCCAAGCGGTGCTGGGAATCTATGATATTGTGATTGCCTCCGGCGTGCAGATTCTGATTTTTCTGGCAGGACTGCAGGGAATCTCTCCCAGCCTTTACGAGGCATCCAACATGGAGGGAGCCACGGCCTGGGAGAATTTCTGGAAGATTACTTTTCCCATGATCAGTCCGCTGATTCTGGTGAATGCGGTCTATACCATCATTGATTCCTTTACCAGCGCCGACAATGAGCTGATGAAGATGATTAAGACTACTATTTTTACCGATGTCAAGTACGGCTATGGGTCGGCCATGGCGTGGATCTATTTTCTGATTATTGTAGTGATTATTGCCATTGTGGGCGGAATCATCGGTAAACGAGTATTCTATATGGATTAGGAGGTGCGCTGGTGAAAGCATATGCCATACAGAAAAAGGAGAAAACAGGTATCAGGAGGAACAGGAAAAAGCTGACCCTGTCCAGAATGGAGCGAATTGCTCTGGCAGTGGTGAGGGGAGTGATTATCTTCGGGATCTGCTTTGTGATCCTCTATCCGATGTATTTAAAACTGAGCGTTTCGCTGATGAATGAGTCAGACCTGTACGACGCTACGGTAAAATATGTTCCCAAGCACTTTACCCTGGATAATTACAGGAAGGTCTTAAAGGGGCTGGAATACTGGAAAAGCATGGCGTTTACGGCACTGCTTTCCGCCGGGGTGTCCCTGCTGCAGATGGCGGCCTGTATGCTTACCGCCTACAGCTTTGCCAGATTCCGCTTTCCGGGAAAGAAGCTGCTCTTTGGCTGCGTGATCTTTTCTTTGATTGTGCCGCCTCAGATCGTGATGCTGCCCATGTTCATGAAGTTCCGCTTTTTTGATATATTTTCAATTTTTAAAACCATTACGGGGAGTTCATTGAACCTGATCGACACCCCCTGGCCCATGCTGATCCAGGCGGTGACTTGTACCGGCTTCAAGAACGGGCTTTATATCTACATGCTGCGTCAGTTCTTTAAAGGACTGCCCAAGGAGCTGGAGGAGGCGGCCTTTGTGGACGGCTGCGGAAAGTTCCGCACCTTTATACAGATCATGGTGCCCAGTTCCCTGCCCATGATGGTGACGGTATTTTTATTCGGCTTTGTCTGGCAGTGGACGGATTCCTTTTACACCAATATGTACATCCCCAAGGCCAGCCTGCTGGCGAACAAGCTGAATTCCCTGGCCACGGTGATGCACCAGCAATATTCGGATATGGGGGGCAGCATGACCTTTGTCAGTCCCGGCTTTGCGTCACAGATGAACAATACGGGAAGCCTGCTGGTGATTCTGCCCCTGATTATACTGTATCTGGTATGTCAGAAGTACTTTGTGGAGGGGATCGAGCGCTCCGGTATCGTGGGATAAACGGTCTGTACGGCCTTTATCATAGAAACAATAAACCTTATTTCAGAAAGGAAGGAAAGCATTATGAAAAAGAAACTATTAGCACTCTTGCTGGTAACGGCAATGGTGACTGCAGCAGCAGGCTGCGGCAGCGAGCCGGCAAATGGCAGCAGCTCCGAGACGAACAGCGGCGAAACGGGGGGGGCAGGCAACACATCCTCGGACGATCAGAGCGGCGATTCCACACCCAGTGATTCTGCATCGGAGCCGGAAAGCACCCCGGAGGAAACACCGGAGCCCTCTTACGATTTCGGCGGCAGGACGGTGAGAATCGGCTCCTTCTTTGATATGACGCCGGATCCGGAAGGAAGCATTTTTGAAAAGGCATTTGCAGACCGCATTGAATATGTGGAACAAAACTACAACTGCAATATTGAGTTTTTGGTAGTGGGAGACGGAAACGATGCGATTATTAACTCTTACGTAACCAGCGTGCTGTCAGGAGATCCCTGCTGCGATGTAGGGTACATTTTAAGCTATCGCCTGCTTCCGGCGCTGATCGAGGGCGGCATTGCCCAGCCCGTCAGTGATCTGGGAGTGGTGGATTTCTCCGCACCCTGGTATGACGCGGCGGCTACGGAGGCCGGTACTTACAAGGGCAAGCAGTATGCCATGGGCAGAAGAGACGCAGGCGTGCAGTACGGTATTTTCTGGAACAAGACCCTGTTTGACCGCTACGGTCTGCCGGATCTGTATGAGCTGTATGAGAAAGGGGAATGGACCTGGGATAAGTTCAAGGAGATTGCCCTGGCAGGAAATCAGGATACGGACGGCGACGGTGAATATGACGTACACGGTTTTAACTGGAGGGAAAATCTGGTTTGGAGCTTTATGTCTTCCAACGGCGCAGATGCAGTGAAGAAGACAGATGCCGGTATCGAGCTGGCCCTGGAAACACCGGAGGCCATGGAAGCGTTGGAGTTCTACGCCGACTTTGAGCAGAATGTTCCTCAGCAGAAGGGCTGGCTGGGCGACTGGCAGAGCCAGATCTGGAATTTCCGGGACGGCAGCGTCTGCATGTGCTACGAGGCATGGTGGATTTCCAGCAGCTATCTGGGTGAGATGCAGGATGAGTGGGGCTTTGTTCCCTTCCCCAAGGGACCCAGCGGCACGGAATATGTATCTTACGGTAAGGAGGCTTCTCCCTTTATGATGCTGAACGGTATCGAGAAGCCGGAAGAGGTAGCGCAGATTATGGACCTGATTTTCCAGATTTTTGACGATGAGGAAGATTGGGACGAGGCAGTGATGGCGGCTTTTGAGAAGAATGCAACGGATTCCACGGCAGTGGACATCTGCCTGGAGCTGTCTCAGAAGAATCAGATTTCTCCGCTGATGGGCTTTAAGGATTTAAATGAGATGATAAACAAGATGATGGACAGCCTGGGCAACGGCGAGCAGACACCCCAGACTGCGCTGGAGGCAAACCGTTCGGCATTGGAGGCTGCGGTGGCAGATATTCAGGACCACGACTATGACGCGGATATGCAGGAGATCGCAAATCCCCCTGAAGAGGAAGGGGAAGCGTCGGCAGCGCAGTAAAGTGTGAAAGGTGAAAAGATTTTCTAAGGTTGAAAAGAACTCAACCTAAGAAAATCTAAGTTTCACCTGGAAGAATCGCTGAAGCGATTCTTCCAAGCGCGACTTATGCGCTTTGGTTTCACGGATCGTTTGTGCCTACAAAATCGGCACTGCCGCCGGAGGCGGCATGTCTGGAAGTGTGAAAAGAGCTGTGTTTGATGTGTCTGACAGCCGATGTTTGAAGATCTGCTGAAGTGAAAATCCGATCCGGCAGGCTTGAAAATGTTTTGGAATTGAAGTAATATAGTAGGGTATACGCCTGAAAGGATTTTTGAAGATGCCAAACAAGAAAGTGACAATTTACGATATTGCAAAGGAGGCGGGGATATCTGCATCGCAGGTATCCCGCGCCATATCCGGCAACGGCTATGTTTCCGACGAAAATAAGAGTAAAATTATGGAGCTGGTGGAGAAGTATAATTACCGGCCCAGCGCCGTTGCCCGGAATTTAAAAAAGGGCAGGAGCAATTCGGTGGGTTTTTTGCTTCCCCATGTGTATCAGGAATATTTCCCTTATCTTTATCAGCGCTTCGAAGAGGAAATGACGGCTAACGGTTATGTCACCATTGTCTGTAACGGCAGAAGCTGGAGCGGACACGAGATTCGGAATCTGCAGATGCTGGAAGAGATGCAGGTGGACGCCGTGGTCATCATCGGCGGAACCCTGGATCAGATAAACTGGGAGGAATATCCGGATTTTATTCAGGCCGTAAGAAATATCAGCGAAAAGATTCCCTGTGTTTTAGGCAGTGACCGGGCGGCGGACTTAGGCTGCTGCGGTGTGTATGTGGATGCTGCTGCGTGCGTGGAAGAGCTGGTGGCGCATCTGGCAGAGCAGGGATACCGGAAAATGGGGATTTTAGGCGGCCTGTCCAGCGTATATCCTTCCGAGCAGCTGAAATGGTATATGCGGGAAGCCGCTGCGGAGTACGGCATGGAGCTTCGGCCCCAGTGGCAGATCAACAGCTCCTATAACTCCATGGACGGCGCGGAGGCGATGAAAAAGCTGCTGCAGCAGGAGGAACTGCCGGAGGCAGTCTGCTGTATCAACGATGAAGTTGCGGTTGGTGCCATGGGGGTGGCCCTGGACGCGGGCTTAAGGATCCCAAAGGACATTGCCTTTACGGGATATGACGGTGTGTGGCTGGGCAGGGAATTCCGTCCCCGGCTGACCACCATCCAGATTGATTTTAATACCATGGGCCACAGGCTGGTGGAGGCCGTGCTGGGAGCTATCAACGGCAGCAGGGAACAGACGGTGATCCCGATAGCGCCCTGGCTGGAGATCCGGGAGAGTACAAGGGCATGAACAGGGTTATGCGCTTAAATAGGTGCGCATGGTCCGCAGGGCGTTCTTTTCCAGCCTGGAGACCTGGGCCTGGGAGATCCCGATGGACTCGGCTACTTCCATCTGGGTCTTTCCTTCAAAGAACCGCAGGGAAATGATTTCGTGTTCCCTGGGGTTCAGCTTTTTCATGGCTTCGCTGAGGGAAAGGTGTTCCACCCAGGTCTCTTCTTTATTTTTCTTGTCGCTGATCTGATCCATGACATAGAGCGTATCGCCGCCGTCGGTGAAAATGGGTTCATAGAGGCTCATGGGACTTTGCACGGCATCCAGCGCGTAGGCAATGTCTTCCTTGGAGACACCGATTTCTGCGGAAACCTCTTCGATGGAGGGCTCTTTCAGGTTCCGCCTGGTCAGAGACTCCCTGGCGTAAATAGCCTTGTAGGCAGTGTCCTTTAAAGAGCGGGAAACGCGCAGCTGGCTGTTATCCCGGAGGAATCTTCTGATCTCCCCGATAATCATGGGGACGGCATAAGTGGAGAACTTGACGTTCAGGGAGGAATCAAAATTATCGATGGCCTTTATGAGCCCCACGCAGCCAATTTGAAAAAGGTCGTCCACGTTTTCATTGCTGGAGGAAAAGCGTTTGATGACGCTTAAGACCAGCCGCAGGTTTCCCTCAATGTATGCTTCCCTTGCCTTGGTATCGCCGGCTTCGATCTGCCGGAACAGCTTTTCTTTTTCTTCTGCCTTTAAAAGCGGCAGCCTGGAGGTGTTCACTCCGCAGATTTCAACTTTTCCCTGTGCCATGTGCTTCCTCATTTCTGCGCTTTTCGCGCCTGCATTATACTGATTTCAATAGTGGTAGTATGTACCCGGCCGCAAAAATTATTCCATGACGGTGCGTGTTCTTTTCAGTTCTGTTCGGCGTGGGAAAAACATATATTGTCACAACAATATTGACAGGAAAGAAGATGGAAAACGTGTTATTTTCCGAGTTGAAATGCAAGGATGTCATCAATACCAAAAACTGTAAAAAGCTGGGAAAGGTCTGCGATCTGGAGTTTGATCCCTGCAGTGGCTGCATTTGTAAAATTATGGTCCCCGGCGGTAATAAGATTCTCAACTTCCTGAATTGTGAGCCCGATATTGTGATTCCTTTCAAGGATATTTGCCAGATAGGGCCGGACATCATTTTAGTTGACATTCATTGCTGAATATGCTAAATTTAACTATGAAAAACATAAATTTTTAGGCAATATTGTCAAAAAAGGAGAGCGAACATGAAATGCCCTTATTGCAGTCATGAAAATACAAGAGTGATTGATTCCAGGCCGGCGGAAGACAATAATTCCATCCGGCGGAGGCGGGTATGCGATGAATGCGGAAAGCGTTTTACCACTTATGAGAAGGTGGAGACCATCCCGCTGATTATCATTAAGAAGGACAACAACAGAGAGGCCTATGACCGTTCCAAGGTGGAGGCGGGGGTATTACGGGCCTGCCACAAGCGGCCGGTCAGTGCCCAGCAGATTACTTGTCTGGTGGACGAGGTGGAGAATGAGGTCATGAATATGGAGGAGAAGGAAATTTCCAGCCAGGTAATCGGGGAGCTTCTGATGAACAAGCTCAAGACCGTGGACCCGGTGGCATATGTCCGCTTTGCTTCTGTCTACAGGGAATTTAAGGATGTGAATACCTTTATGGATGAATTGAAAAAAATGCTGAACTAAGCCGGGGACGGTGAGGGACGGGGAAGCTTTGACAGGAAAACAGACTCGGAAGAGTCTGTTTTTTTGCCTTAGGGTAAACTGCGCCGGCCGGCTTATAATGAGCGGGTCACTACACTATGTATGCTTTCTCAGAAAACGCCGCAGGCAGATCAGATAGAGAATGCCAAGGGTGAGCTGGCTGACCAGAAGGCCCCAGAGATAGCCGGTGATGCCGAAGCGGGGTACCGCCAGAAAGACAAAGGCCAGGCGGATCAGGAGGCAGAACACGTTCATGACAAAGATATGTCCCGCCATACCCAGGCCCTGGAGAATGCTGGACAGGGTGGTGTCCAGATAGAGGAAGGGACAGATGAAGCCCAGGGTGGTGATGAAGTAGCCGGCAAGAGGGCTGTCAAACAGCTCCGTGCCTGCCCATCTGCCCAGGAGCAGGAAGCCTGCCATGCAGCAGACGCCCATGAGGCCGCAGTATTTGATGGTCTTTACGGTGGCCTTCTTTACAGCCGTATGGTTTCCCAGGGCGTAATTCTCGGAGATTACAGGCAGCAGGAGCACCGCTACCGAGCTGGTAAGGGCGTTGGGGAAAAAGATGAAGGGCATTGCCATGCCTGTAAAGACGCCGTACACGCTGAGGGCAGTGGTGTTGTCATAGCCGTAGAGCCGCAGCCTGGCCGGGATGGATACGGATTCCACGCTCTGCAGGAGGCCCAGGACAATGCGGTTGGCCGTCAGGGGCAGTGCCATGGCCAGGAGGCCGGGATACAGTCCCCCCAACGGGGATATTCTGTGGCCCGGGGAGCCGGGCAGGGATTTCCTGTTATCACCGCCCAGGCGGATGGCAGCCAGGGAAAACAGCATGGAACACAGTTCGCCCAGGGTCAGGCCCAGGACGGCGGCGTGGATGGAAGGAGCCTGCCCCAGGCTGAGGCTCCGCCCGGAAAGGAGGAAAACGCAGCCTACCCGGGAAATCTGCTCCAGCAGTTGGGAGGCGGCCGGGATGCCGGCTCTCTTGACACCGTAAAAATGGCCGTTGACACAGGCGTGTACGGCGCTCATGGGTATGGAGAAGGAGAGAATGCGCAGCATGGGTGCGGTCCTGGGCTCCTGGAGCAGGCTGCCGGCGATGAAGTCCGCTCCAAGGTAGACGGCAGCATTACAGAGCAGGGACAGCGGCAGGGATATGCTCAACCCTGCTGCCATGGGTCCCATGGAGATCCGGCCTTCTTTGGCGGTCTGCTCGGCGACCAGCTTGGAGATTGCGGTCTGGTATCCGGCAGCGGTGAGGGAGAAGGAGAGGGAGAGCACGGGATTTAATAATTGATATAACCCCATGCCCTCCTCGCCGAAGAGGCGGGAGAGATAAATGCGGTAGAAGAATCCGATGAGGCGGCTCACCAGGCCGGTGATGGTGAGGATGACGGTACCGACAATCAGCGGATGGCTTGTTTTTGCTTTCATATAACACCGTTCAGATGTTTTTTTCTATTATATTCCTTTTCCACAGTTGACAGAACAACCCCCCGATGCTATATTATAGGAAGAATTCCCAGCAATTCAGTATGGATTCCGGAAGGAGGACGCAAATGATCTATCTGGATAATGCAGCCACTACCAGGACGGCCCCGGAGGCGGTGGAGGCCATGCTGCCCTATCTGACCGAACAATACGGAAACCCCAGCGCCATATATTCCCTGGGCTCTGCCGCCAGAAAGGCGGTCAATCAGGCGAAGCGGACGATAGCCGGGGCCATTGGGGCCAGGCCGGAGGAGATTTATTTTACGGCGGGAGGCACCGAGTCGGATAACTGGGCCCTGAAGGCGGCAGCGGAGGCTTATCGGGATAAGGGCAGGCATATTATTACTACGAAAATAGAGCACCATGCGGTGCTGCACACCTGCCGGTATCTGGAAGGGCAGGGCTATGAGGTTACTTATCTGGATGTGGATCAGGACGGGCTGGTGGATCCGGCGGCCCTGGAGGCGGCGATCCGGCCGGACACTGTGCTGATTAGTGTCATGTATGCCAATAATGAAGTAGGTACCATGGAGCCCATTGAGGAGATCGGCACCATTGCCAGGGCCCACGGCGTCCTCTTCCACACCGACGCGGTACAGGCCTTTGGGCAGGTACCCATAGAGGTGGACGGACTCCATATTGATATGCTCAGTGCCAGCGGGCATAAAATGAACGGCCCCAAGGGGATAGGATTTCTCTATATCCGTTCCGGGATAAAGCTGAAATCCTTCCTGCATGGCGGCGCCCAGGAGAGAAACCGCAGGGCAGGGACGGAAAACGTCCCCGGCATTGCGGGGCTGGAGGCTGCTGCTGTGAGGGCTCTGGGCAGGATGGAGCAAAAGGCCGCGAAAGAGAGGGAGCTGAGGGATTATCTGATCGGAAGGATCGAGGGGGAGATTCCATACTGCCGCCTGAACGGGCACAGGAGCAGGCGTCTGCCCGGCAATGTGAATTTTTCCTTTCGGTTTGTGGAGGGAGAGTCCGTTCTGATTATGCTGGATCGGAAGGGAATCTGCGGGTCCAGCGGGTCGGCCTGTACGTCGGGAGCGCTGGATCCCTCCCATGTGCTGCTGGCCATGGGGCGGAAGCAGGAGGAAGCCCGCGGATCCCTGCGGCTGACACTTTCCGAGGAGAATACAAAAGAGGAGCTTGACCTTGTGGCGGAGGAGCTGAAGGAGATTGTGGGCAGGCTGCGGGAGATGTCACCCCTGTATGAGGATTTTATCCGCCGGGAGGGCCGGCAGCGCAGTGAGGGAAGCTCTTGACGGGCTCCCTGTGGGCCGTACATTTATGAGGGGAAGAAGGGGAACGGTAAAAGGTGGAAAAATACAGGATTCTAGTGGTGGAGGACGATGAAGTCATTGCGGAGCAGATCAAGAATTACCTGGAGAAATGGGGCTATGGGGTAGTGTGCGCAGAGGATTTCCGGAATGTACTGCAGGAGTTTGCCGCGGCAGATCCCCACATTGTGCTGCTGGACATAGGATTGCCCTTCTACAACGGGTATTACTGGTGCGGGAAGATCAGAGAGGTGTCCCAGGTGCCGATTCTATTTGTGTCGTCGGCGGGAGATAATATGAATATCATTATGGCGGTCAATATGGGCGGGGACGACTTTGTGGCCAAGCCCTTTGAACCGGAGATCCTGGGGGCAAAGGTACAGGCGCTGCTCCGCAGGGCCTATGCCTTCAGGGGGCAGACCAGCGTGATGGAATACCGGGGGATTCTGCTGGACCTGGCCGGCACGGCAATCCTGGCGGAGAATAAGCGGCTGGAGCTGACCAAAAACGAATTTCGTATTGTACAGCTTTTATTTGAAAATCCGGAGAAGACGATTTCCAGGGAGGCGATTATGAAGCGTCTCTGGGATAATGACTGCTTTGTGGACGACAATACACTGACGGTAAATATGACCCGGCTGCGGAAAAAGCTGGAGGCGCTGGGAAGAGGAGAGCTGATACACACCAGGAGGGGCATGGGCTACTGCCTGGAGGCAGAGGAGAAAGGCACAGGGGAGTGACATGAAGGCCAAAGGCATGAAATCTCGAAACGGGAAGTCCGAAATCCGGTACTGGTGGGAATATCTGGGAGAAAGGCGGGCCGCTGCGGCCCTGTATCTGGCAACGGTGTTTCTGTTTGTGTCCACATGCTGTTTATACCATATTGAGAACGTGGGCATGCTTTTGTATGCCGCGCTGATGACCCTGGCCCTGTGGACGTTGGCAGGGGTGGTAAACGGCGGGAAATATGTGCGGAAGCGCAGATTGCTGGAGACCGCGGAGCGGGAGTTCGAGCAGTTAAAGGAGCTGCGCCTGCAGGAGTTCTGTGAGGCGGCGGATGCCTGGGAGGGCGACAGGTCTCCCAGGACGGCAGAACAGCAGATGCTGCGGCTTTTGACGGCGGTGGACGAGGAACGGACCGGGGAGCGGAGCAGGCAGGAGGAACGGGAAGCGGACCGCAGGGACTATTTCCTGGCGTGGACCCATCAGATCAAGACGCCGATTGCGGCCATGCGGCTCCTGCTGGAGGAAACGGAGGATCAGGAAAACAATTTTCGGATGCGGGAGGAGCTGTTTAAGATCGAGCAGTACGCGGAGATGGTGCTGACGATCCAGCGGCTGGAAAGCATGGGATCCGATCTCGTGCTGGAGGAGTATGAGCTGACGCCGCTTTTAAGGCAGGCGGTGAGGAAATATTCCGTCCTCTTTATCAACCGGGGCCTGCAGGTGGAGGTGCCGGAATGGAATGCCAGGATTTTGACGGACGAGAAATGGTTTTCCTTCTGTCTGGAGCAGCTTTTGTCCAATGCCATCAAATACACCGGAAAAGGGAAGATTACTTTAAGCGGCAGACAGCAGGAGGACAAAGTGGTCCTGGAGATTGCGGATACGGGAATGGGAATCCGGGCAGAAGATCTGCCGCGAATCTTTGAGAGGGGATTTACGGGCTACAATGGCCGCACAGACAAAAGAGCCACCGGCATAGGCCTCTATCTTTGCAGGAAGGTATGCCGGCAGCTGGGAATTACCATTGCGGTGGAAAGCAGCGTGGGAGAGGGAACCCGGGTAGAGCTTACCATACCGCAAACGGTATCATAGATTATTTTCGGTTTCCGGCCCGCTTTCTCATCAGCGGGTCGAGAATCTTTTTACGGATGCGCAGATGGGAGGGAGTGACCTCCAGCAGCTCGTCCGTGTCAATGAAATCCAGAGCCTGCTCCAGGGAGAGAACCCTGGGCGGCGTCAGGCGCAGGGCCTCGTCCGCGCTGGAGGAGCGGGTGTTGGTCAGCTGTTTTTTCTTACAGACATTCACCTCAATATCCTCGTTTTTCCCGGTCTGGCCGATTACCATGCCCGCATAAACCTTTTCCCCGGGGCTGATAAAGAGAGTCCCCCGCTCCTGGGCGTTGAACAGGCCGTAGGTAACTGCGTCCCCGGCCTCGAAAGCAATCAGGGAGCCCTGTTTTCTGTACTGTATATCCCCCTTATAGGGAGCGTATCCGTCAAATACGGTATTCATGATCCCGTTGCCCTTGGTATCCGTCAGGAATTCACCCCGATAGCCGATCAGGCCTCTTGCGGGAATGGAGAACTCCAGGCGGGTGTAGGTACCGCCGGAAATCGTCCCCATATTTCGGAGTTCCCCCTTTCGCTGCCCCAGCTTTTCAATGACGGCTCCGGCAAATTCGTTGGGTACGTCAATATAGGCAAGCTCCATGGGCTCCGTCCGCCTGCCGTCCTCGTCGGTGTGGTAGAGCACCTCCGCCTTGCTGACGGCAAATTCGTAGCCTTCCCGGCGCATGTTTTCGATCAGTACGGACAGGTGGAGTTCTCCTCTGCCGGACACCTTGAAGCATTCCGTGGTATCCGTCTCTTCTACCCTTAAGGATACCACGGAATGCTTCAAGGTGTC
>ERZ777011.899-NODE-899-length-39329-cov-3.380150_pt1 | contig 39329 bp, 34 predicted proteins | sample MGYA00374964_ERZ777011 | MGnify/ENA primary metagenome ERZ777011 (study PRJEB29310, sample SAMD00008975) | mouse gut metagenome | study: EMG produced TPA metagenomics assembly of the Metagenome analysis of fecal microbiota from mouse which was promoted...
AATCACAAGCCTGTGCTTATCCTCTTTGGATTTCCTATACCCGTAGGCCGCCCATGCGCCGATAAACTCTCCCCGCATCTGCTTTCCCCGCAGGGCCGGGCTGATCTTTGCGGAAATATCACGGGCATATACGTCATTCATCAGGTTTTTTAAATGTAAGGAAAGTCCGTCTGCCGCTGTCGGGTCTGTGCTGTCATAACCGTCATTTACCGCTATGAACCGGATACCCAAAAAAGGAAATACCTTTTCCAGATATTCGCCCGTCTCAATATAGTTCCTTCCGAACCGGGACAGATCCTTGACGATGATACAGTCCACCCGTCCGCCCCGGACATCCTCCATCAGCCGTTCAAATTCATCCCTTTTAAAGTCTACCCCTGTTTCTCCGTTGTCCACATAGACATCAACAATGGAAAAGCAGGGCTTTCCCTCAAGGAATTGACGCAGAAGCGATTCCTGTGTCTCCACGGTATCACTGTCCTTTTTCCCACTGTCAAGGACAGACAGCCGGATATAGAGCGCCGTCCGATAGATTTTTTCCATGACCGTCTGCTGGCCGGTTTCTTTTCGGGGACTTTCCATCCCATCCGAAAGCCTTTTACTCTGTTTCCTGCTGGTTCTTGCCATCCTACAGCACCTCCTTTCGGAGTGCTGTTTCCCTTTGGAGTGCTGTCTTATCCTGAACCGCTATATTCCCTGCCAGCATCCTGGCGCTGTCATACTCCATCTGGAATCGGAAAAGAATATGTATCTTTTTTCCCTCATAGACATCAATCCGCTCAATCAGCGCCACGGCCAGCTTCCGTGTCAGTTCCCTAATATTCCGGTATTCCTTAAAATGCCCGATCCATTCCTGTTCCCCGGTATTCCCGTTTACAAGGTTCTCTATCTCCGCTTCCAGAGCCTGCACAGTTTCCTCCGCCCCGCTAATCTTTGTGTCATACCGTTTTCCAAAGGCGATATAGTCCTCACGGGACAGGATGCCGTCCGCATAGTCCTCATGGAGCTTCATCTTATACCGCCGGTATTTTTCCACTTCCTGCCGCTTCGCCTGTATCCTGTCGTCCGCCTTTTTCACCGCCCGTTCGGTATAAGGCAACCGGGCAATCTGTGTCAATGTGTCCTCAATATCCAGCACAGATGCGATATGCTCCTGCAGGGCCGCAAGAACCGCCTGTTCCAGCGCCTTGTCACGGATGCTGTGGCTGCTCCTGCACCCTTCCCGGTTCTTATGGCCGGAGCAGACATAGTAGATATAGGGTTTATCCGCACGGGAATTATTCTTGCGGATCATGCTGCTCCCACAGTCCCCGCAATAGACCAGACCGGAAAGGGGAAATACCGTATCCTGGCTGGGGGCTGTGCGGGTGTCCGACATAAGCAGCGCCGCCACACTTTCAAAGGTCTCCCTGCTGATAACCGGCTCATGGCTGTCCGGCACCCTCACCCACTTTTCCTCCGGCACGTCAAACAGCTTCTTCACCTTGTAGTTGGGTGTGCTGCGTTTTCCCTGCACCAGTGTCCCGATATAAACAGGATTTTTCAGGATGCGGAACACTGCCACCGCCGTCCAGCTTGCCCGATCATTCTTCTTAAAGACACTGGCGTACCGGCTGCCCTGAGCCTTCTTGTATTCCATAGGGGAGAGGATATCTTCCCCGTTCAGCCAGTCCGCAATGGCCTGTGCGGAATATCCTTCCAGTTTCTTTTTGAATATCTCCCTCACCACGGCAGCCGGTTCCTCGTCTATCACCAGATGGTTCTTGTTTTCTTCATCTTTCCGATAGCCGTATACTGCAAAGGGAGCGATGCACTGGCCTTTCTTCCGCTTGATGTCCAGATGGCTGCGGATCTTGATGGAAATATCCCTGCAGTAGGCATCGTTCATCAGGTTTTTTACCGGCACGATCAGGTTATCCGAAGATGTCCTGGGCCTTGCGCTGTCATAGTCATCGTTCACCGAAATGAACCGTACCCCCATGAACGGGAATATCTTTTCAATATATTTTCCTGTCTCAATGAAGTTCCTCCCCAGACGGGAGAAGTCTTTCACAATGATACAGTTGATTTCCTTGGCTTTTACCGCCTCCATCATCTGTATGAACCCCGGACGGTCATAGTTGACTCCGGAATATCCGTCATCCGTCCTCACCTCATGGAGCCGTATCTCCGGGTGGGAGGAAAGATAGTCCATCAGCAGCTCCCGCTGATTGGCAATGCTGTCGCTCTCCGCCTTGTCCCCGTCCTCACGGGACAGCCGCAGATACAGGTCGGCATAATATTCTTCCTGTTTTTTTGCTTCCATATGATAACTCCTGCTCGATTGGATTTCAGGAAACCCGTCAGGAGCCTTACCGAAAGTCCGTGCCACAGGGTTTACCCAGCCCTGCGGCCTGGACTCCAGCTTACCATAAAACCATCTGCGCGTCCATGCAGATTTCCGGAATATCCGCAAAAATTCTTTTTCCTGCTTCTCTCATAACGTCTGCAGGTACTGTTCCATCCGCTGCTCAAATGTCACCCCGTCCTGGGAGAATCCCACGCTGACGGCAATCTTCCCCACCTTAAAACAGTAGGGGTTCCGTACCTGCCGGATAAACTCCGCCATCCGCTGCTCCCTTGGCAGTTCCTGGTCGATGGTTATCTCCTTTATATCCACAAGGGAATCCGGGTCAGCCGTCCGCACGTCCACTTCCCTCAATGCGTCAAAATCCACCTGGGATAAGTCAAAACCCATAGGCTTTCCTCCCTCTTCTTTTTGCTCCATATGCTTTTCCTATCCACTAATCTATTCTTTCCGCAGATTGTCCTATGACATCCCCCTGCATCCGGTTCTCTCCGGGAATTGCTGTAGTTTCTATGATTTCCTCTATCATATCCGTTTTTTCCCTGAGCTTTCCTACCCGGATAATCGCTATATCTATCACCAAAAAGAGGATAAGCAGACCTGCCAGAGCAAACCCGCCTATCTCACACAATAACCTCATTCTTTCCGCCTTTCTCCCTGCCCTGGCCGACATTTTTCCGAAGTCTCTGCCAACTCATCCCTTATCATCAAAATAGCTTTCCGGCTTATTGCCCCTGATAAAGATTCCCACATCCTCCATCCGCTCCGTCACCGGCATATCCGGCAGAGCCGCCAGAATGTCATTCTTATACCGTCCGCCGGCTCTGCAGTCCAGGATGGAGAACACACAGGTATCTGCCTCCCTGCGGATGCCCCGCCCAATCCACTGGCGCAGTTTCATCAGCATCCCCGGTACAATGACTTCCGCCAGATACTCATAAAAATTCTCATGTAAGGACTTCTCATACTCCAACACCGGATCTGGCACAGGAAAAGGCAGCTTCACCACCACAAGGGAAGAAAGGATATCCCCGGCCAGATCGATCCCCTCCCCGGCGCTGTCACTGGCAAGCAATACCCCGTTCCCACTCTTTCGGAACTCCCGGATGGCCTCCAGCCTCCCCTTTCCCATGGAAAACAGCGGAAAATCTTCTATCCTCTCTGCAAGTTCCCGATACACCATCTCCATCATCCGATAGGATGTGAACAGCGCCAGCGTATGCCCGTGGCTCTGCCGGATCAGTTCCTCCAGCCTGTCTGCCACCGCTTTCCGGTAAGCTGTTTTCCTGATATTGGGAAACGGCATATTCTCCGGCAAATACAGCAAAGCATGGTTCCAGTAATCAAATGGTGATGCCTTGCTCACCATTAAAATCTGTTTCCGATTCAGCAGGTCGATCCCTGTCTGATGCATGTAACGGCTGAAATCACCGCCCACGGACAATGTAGCTGAAGTCAGGAGATACGGCTTCCCGCTGCTCCACAAATCCTCATGAAGCAGGAAGTCAAGGTGCTTTGGCAGAACGCAAAGCCTGCAGGCTGTCACTCCTGTATATTCCAGCCAGCAGATAAAATCCTCATGGTCACAGAGTACCGTCAGCTTCTCCTGCTTCTGTTCCAGTCTGCCGGAAATACGCTTATATGCCGTATTCTTTCGGTCTGCGGTATAGAAAAGCACTGACAGGCTCTTTACCACGGCTGACAGTGCTTTCAGGGATAATAGGACGGACGGTGTGAATATGACTTCCATGCTGTTGTTGTCATACCGTACTCCTGCAAATTTTCTCAAATTTTCAAACAGGGCTGTGTTCAATTCCAGCATTTCCTCACACAGAGAAAGCGCCCCTCTCTTCTCCGGTCTGCCTGCCACGACTCTGATGATGCTGGCCGCCACACGCTCCAGCTCCACATTTTCAAAGCTGACCCCGTACATCTGTCTGGCAGCCTCCGGCAGCTTGTGGGCCTCGTCAAAGATTAAGATGCCGTGTTCCGGGAGCAGACGGTTCCTGCCGCCTTTCCTGCTCAAGATATCAGCCAGTACAAGGTTGTGGTTGGCAATCTGGAAATCTGCTTTCCCCTGATTGGATCTTCTGAGGAAAGTGCGATACCGGCACATGCTGGAAAATTCGCAGGTGTTCCGGCAGTTCTCCACACAGATCCGCTCTTTTACATAGTCTGTAAGGGGCTGGCCGTCCAGGTCAAGAGAAGCGGCTCCCACGAAAAGGGCTGTCAGAATTTCTATCAGTTTTTTATCCTCCGGCCTGTTATTATGACTGACCGAAGATAAATAAGTCTTTACCCTGCTGTCGCAGGCATAATGATTCTTGCCCTTGCGTACCGCAAAGGTCAAAGGTTCCTCAATAATACGGTGTTCCAGAAGAATCCCCGAAATCTGGGGTATGTACTCTTCCGTCAATGCTTTCTGCAGGGCTATGGTGGACGTAGAGATGATCACCGGCTGCCCTTCTCCATGAAACAAACGGTAGATAACCGCCGCCATGAGATAGGCATGGGTTTTCCCCGTCCCCACCTCGGCCTCACATAATGCCACTTTCTCTTTCTCCATGGCTTCCAGCATAGCAAGGGAGAGAGAAAGCTGGTTCTCTCTCAATACCAGTCCGTACTCCGGCAGAATGTCATAGAAGATATGGGCAAGCAGTCCGCCCGCTCTCGAATTACCATCCTGCATAAATGCTGCCCCGCCTTCTGACTGCGCCGCCATTTTCTCTATGGCTCTCCGGTATCCTGCCTCATTCAGCGGTGTGGGCCTTGAAAACAGCCTCTTCGCCTTTAAGGTATGTAAATCCACCATGCGGTAGCTGTATGCCTTTCCTGTAAAATGTTCCAGAAGCACACAGTTCCTTGTAGTCAGCACAATTCTTTCGTCAGGCCGGAAAATCCCCGCCTCGTGTATCCTGTTCCGTATGTCCGCCGTGCAGACAATCCATTCCTCACTCAATTTTTAAGCCTCCTTTGAATCCTAAAGGAGCGATACATGCATACGGCGGAAAACGGCAAAGGTTGGCTGTCTGTTGACAAAGGGGCCGGTTCCGCCGCATGGTATCTATCGCTCCGATAGAAGTAGTTTTAAAACAAAGGTGTGGCTGACGTTCCGCTGGTAAAGGAATGTCTGTGACATCCCACGGACACCATAAAAGCCGCCCCCTGTTCTTTCTCAAACAGGGGTGATGCGTTCTCCCGTTTTTCAGGGCTGCCGTTTTCCGGCAGAAGTACCATGATAAGTGACAGGGGTCATCGCAATCCGCCCCACCACGGGGCGTCACTGCCACGGACAAAATCGCTCGGAGTATGCTTAAGATAAAATCCCTGCATATCGTCTTGGCGCGTCCCGGCTTGTCGCTTCCGGTCTCCCGGCCTGTCATCGTGTATCCGCCACACCCGTATGAAGTTTTCAATGTGCGGGTGAAAGGATGCTCAAAAAAATTCCTTTCACCCAACGTGAAAAAACAGGGGGTGTGACGAGTCATTCCTTATAAATTTTTTTCAATTTTTTCTCTGACCACATGAGGCTGTCCCAGACCGCCCGCTGATGGACGCCTTCCAGCTTCGCAATCTGCCTTGTGGAAAGCCCCTGGAAAAAGTGGAGACAGAAACGTCTTTTTTGTACGTCCGTCAGCTTTCCGCTCTCCAGCAGGCGAATGGCCGCTTCCAACGCTTTCTTCTCTTCTGCCTTTTGGATCAGTTCCGCATCAACGGAAGGAACCGAAGCGACAAGCGTATCTTCCATTCCGCTGATACTCACGTCCAGGTGGCTTACCCGGTACTCCTGCCTGTCCTGCCGGTAATAAATCTCATCCGACAGGGCTTTCAGCTCCTCAAAATCTTCTTCCGTCTTATCTGTATTATCACGCAGGTAATCTTCCAGTGTTATCTCCACGATGCCGTCCGCAAATTTATAGACTATCCCCTGGCTGTATCGGTTCAGGGCATAATCGCTGTCCTTATAATTTCTCATTATCCTTTCCTCCGGTTTTGAATTTTCAGATTCAAAACCGGAAGGCGGACTGCGGCACCGCATTATCCGACAATTATCGACAAAGGGCGGCCGCATAAATCCTGCGACCGCCCTTTGAAGTAATATGTAGGAAACTATTCTGTTGTCAGATTGTAAATGATACTCTGTAAATAAAAAACAGGCCGCAGCCCAATGCATATAAAAGGCTGTGACCTGTTTATCGCTTTCTTCTGTCTTGTTACTGACCAAATGTATGGCAGGGTATCTAATTGTCGGAACTTTAATGGAACTATCCCCCTTATCCTGGGGAATTTCTGTCGATTCAATTTAAAGCCGTTACACCCCACCTTTTTTACAAGGTCAAGTATATAAAACAATTCTGATATGGCATGTAGGATATTCCGAGGAAATTCTGAGGTTTTGGCAAACCAGGATATCCTTTATTCTTTGGATTCCTCTTTCAGACGATATCCTGTTCCGTACACGGATTCAATTCTTTCTTTTCCTACCTTCCTGCGTAGTTGTCCTACTTGATAAAAAACAACTTCTCTGTCTGCATCTCCCAGATAGGTATCTTTCCACACCGCTTCATAAATTTGTTCATAAGTCATAATCTGCCTGCGGTTTTTCATCAAAAGTTCCAGGATTCCATACTCTTTTGGAGTAAGCCCGATTTCTTTTCCATTTACAGACAAAACCCTCCGCCCTGTATCCAATAGCAAACCATCATAGCTTACAATCTCATAATGATTCTCTGGAACATAATTTAATTCTGTATAACGACGGAGAAGAGCTTGTATCCTCGCCACACACTCCTCCATATCATATGGTTTTTGCAAAAAATCGTCTGCCCCACTTTTCAATACATTGACCCGCTCTGTAACATCTGTATCCTCGGACAGCACAAGTATGGGCATTGGATTGATCCGCCGCAAAGCAATAATTTTTTCTATTTCGATACCATTTAAAAGTGGTATATCTAATATGATTAAACAGAAGCTATGTACTTGTATTTTCCAGAAAGCATCGTCCATGGAATCCATATAATAAATATTGGTATGGTCTATGGCAAGCTTATTCTGAATACCATGAAAAAGCTTGGCATCACGGGTAATCACCAAAATGTCTTTTGTCATTTCCATGGCTCCTTTCATCATCAATGTAGCGCAAAAAGGTCAATCTACACAGTGCAGATTAACCTCTTTCGACAGAATACGCTTTTTTGTTCTGACATATTAAATGTTTCATTCTTGCTCTGTATTTGATTCTTTCATTTCTCGTAGCTTCGCAATATCCGCATCCGTCCGATTCCCATAAACCGGTATTTTGGCAAGCTCCATTTCCAGCCGTTCATATTCCTCCTGTGTAAACTCCACATCAGCCGCTCCAAAATTTTCTTCCAATCGCTCTGTTTTCCTCATGCCGGGAATCGGAACAATAAACTCCTTTTTATACAGCATCCATGCAAGGGAAACCTGTGCAAGCGTAACTTTCTTTTTCCACGCCATATCATAGAGCAGATCCAAAAGAGGCTGATTTTTTTCCACATTCTCTGGCGCAAATCTCGTGATCACCCGCCGCACATCGTCCCCTGTATAGTTCTGATCTTTTGTATACTTTCCACTTAAGAATCCACTTGCCAGCGGAGAAAACGGTACAAAGCCAATTCCAAGTTCCTCACAGGCCGGGATCACGTCTTTTTCAAACATCCGCTCCATCATGGAGAACTCACTCTGGACTGCCGTGATCGGTGTAACTGCATTGGCACGGCGTATCTGATCCTCCGTAGCCTGTGACTGTCCCCATCCACGGATCTTCCCCTCCTTTATCAGCTCGCCCATCACTCCTGCAACTTCTTCCACCCTGTCATTATCCTCAATACGGTGTTGATAGTACAAATCCACATAATCCGTCCCAAGACGCTTCAATGAGGCTTCCAGATGATCTCGGATCACGGCTGCGGTATCACCGTCCCGCTTGTTCAGATGAAGTTTGGTCGCCAGCACGATCCTGCTGCGGAACGGCTTCACGGCCTCCCCTACAAGACGCTCATTATCCCCTGCGCCATACGCTTCTGCTGTGTCAAAGAACGTGCATCCCATGTCATAAGCCTGTCTGATAAGCTGTATGGATTCACTTCTCTCCGGCACCGCACCGTAACCGTGGGACAGTCCCATACATCCGTAACCGATAGCCGATACTTCCAAATCCCGTAAAAACCTTTTTTTCATTTCCCTGTTCCTCCTTAGACAACTCGTTTTAATTTCCACTTGCCGCCATGCCAGCGGCAGCAATAAATAAATGCCCGAAAGCTCCAGTCCATCACGGACATGGAGATCCAGATACCAACCGCACCCATTCCCAATAATCCTGCCAGCAGATATGCGCCTCCGAAACGAAACACCCACATAGAAAAAATAGAGATCAACATGGGAAATCTCACATCTCCGGCAGCACGTAGAGAAGCTGGCAGGATAAACGCCGCAGGCCACAAAAGCACGGCTCCCAATGTATGCCACAAAAACATTGACGAAGCAAGAGCCGCTGTTTCCGCAGACAGACGGTAAATCGACAGAACAGGCGACAACAGCAAGACCATAACAATGCCCGTTACCATTTCCGCAATATATGTAATCCGAAGTAATTTCCGGTTAAAATGTCCCGCCTGTTCACAATCCCCTGCACCGATGCATCTTGCAATGACAGGAACTACCGCCAGCTGCATCGCCCCGCCGGGAATATTCTCAATCGCCGCCAATGTCTGTGTAACTGCATTTGCTGTAATAGCCGATGTGCCAAAAGTTGCCGCCAAACCTACCAGTGCAATTTTCCCAATCTGGAAAATACCATTTTCCACGCCGTTCGGAACGCCAATCTTTAATATCTTCCCTATCATTTCCCTGTTAAAATGATGTTTCCATGTCCTTGCAATACACAGTTCTCTGCGATTGTCTAATAATAACACTACAATCATTACGGCAGAAAACCACCGGGCTATTACAGTAGAGATTGCCGCGCCTCTTGTTCCCATAGACAGTCCATAGATAAAAATGGAATTTCCGATACAGTTTATGATATTCATAAAAAGAGAAATTCTCATGGTGGCTTTTGCATTTCCCATTGTGCGGAAAATAGCGGTTCCAACCTCAAAAACAGCAATCGCCGGAATGGAAGATGCCACCACAAGCAGATAGTCCTTTGCATACTGTGCAACATCCGCCTCAATTTCCCCAAAAAGACTTCCTGTTATCCATCCGGAAACCAAAAACACGATAGCCGTAATCACCAAAGCCAAAAGCCCGTTTACCCATATCAGTTCACCAGAAGCCTCCTTTGCTTTTAACTTATTGCCGCTCCCCAGATACTGTCCTGCCACAACCGCCCCACCAGAAGCCATTGCAGCAAGAATATAGATAATAAGCTGAATCACGGAATCCACCAGCGACACTCCTGAAACCGCAGCCTCCCCAGCACTTGAAACCATTATAGTGTCAATCATTCCCACAACTAATTTCAAAGTCAGTTCAATAACCAGCGGAATAATCAGTAAAAGCAATTCCCTGTCCGTAAACAAAAATTTTTCTGGCTTTTCTTTCGTCTTTCCCCTTATTCCTTCATTCTCCATTGCTCGTTTTCTTCTTTCCCCACATAGTCAGGAATTTCAAAAGGTAATAGGATATTGCCGCATACAGTACCATAATAGCGGTATAATCCAGCAGAAACCGGGTAAATGGTTCCCCAAACTCAAAGAAAGCAAATTGTACCGTTAAAAGCATATGCTTTCCAATCTCCCGGTTGATAAATGCGTACCACCCATAACCGGAAATTCCTGCCACCACACACCGCATGCTCCACCAGACAGGCTTTTTTATGATATCCCGTCTTTTCATTTTCCCTGCCACTATATGGAAGTGCTGTCCCATATGCAGCGCAGCCAGGACAAACCCCCAGGAAGTAGCCGACATATGCAAAAGCCTTGCAAAGCTGTTTGCCTTAAACGGAATAAAGTGAAATATATCCCTCGCCAGCATCATCCCGCTTAGCATGATTCCAAACATGGACAGGGTAAGCAGAATATTAGTTGCAGTCCTGAACACCCTTGCCGGAGAATACTTTCCCTTAAATATGGATCTGTACCACGTCCAGTTCAGAACGTGATGGACAACAAAAAGGACGGAGAGAATGATTCCAAGCCATTTGTGTATTCCTTCTTCAAACATATGGTAGCCCATCTGGAGTAAAAGCAATATAGTCATTACTATATCCAGTCCCATTTTTATCTTTGCCCGCATTTTCATATTCTCACCGCCTTTTAATAAGAGTAACACTATACCAGATTCAGGCAGCCTTAATACCCAAGACCGGAAAGCCACTCATTTACTTCATCCTGTACGTCAAACACATCATCCTCAAATACATCATAGGACTCAAGAACCTCGCAGTTTTCCGGCAGGGCAGCCGTCAAATCCCGAATCGTTCCCGAAAGGCCGCCGGTTCCATGGGTAACAAAGGGAATGATTGTTTTACCGGACAGATCGTGTGCCTCCACAAAACTGTGAATTGCAACAGGAATCGTGTACCACCAGTTGGGGAAACCCAAGAAAATCACATCATAATCACTTATGTTTTCCACGGTTTCCACCAGCTCCGGCCGTGCGCCTGCGTCACGCTGATTCCGTCCCTGATTCAGTGTTTCATCATAATCATAAGAATACGGCTCCGTCACAATAATCTTGAAAACATCCGCCTGCGTCCGTTCCTCAATATACTGTGCAATCACGCCCACATCTCCCGGCGCAACAACGCTTGCGTGTCCTAATACATCTGCGTCAATATCATCGAGATCAAAATCCTCCGCATTATCAGCCCAACTGAAATAGGCACTCAATATGTGACTGTCTGACGTATTTTCTTCCCCAATGTCGGGAGTCTGCTCCGCTTCTGATATAATGTTTTCTTCCGTTTCATCTTCCGAACCTGCACCTTCTTCTGATTCAGAAGCCGGAACATTGACAACCGGAGTACGGTTTTCTTCTGATTCGTTTCTATCTGTGCGGCTATTATCCGTCCTGTTTCCACAGCCGAAAAGGGCAAAGATAAGACATCCGGCAAGAAACAGCGACATACATTTCTTTAATCTTTTCATCTGATTTTCTCCTTTCTTAATTTTGCCTGTTTTACAGGGCATATAGGCATACCTTTGTGGTATTTCATTTTCAATTTACGGCTCAATCAAAATCAGCTCAATACCTTCTTCCTTTCCCAAATTCCGGCTATATAATCTTTCCTCTGCGTTATTCCAATGTTCGTGAACGCCCAGATTCGTAACCGGCTCACCATTCCCATTCTGATATACGATGCCGGAAGGAGCGTCTGCCACAAGTCCCGCCTCATGAAGATAATTCTCCACTGCCGGATTATGCGCCATCGTTCCATTGCGTTCTGTTATCGCTGGCTCGTTTGCCAGAAAATCCGCACCCACAGAATCAATCGCCACAGGGTCCTGGGAAACGAAAACACTGGACGTATAATCTCCACCAAACGGAGCCTGCTGCCAACGGGAATTTTCACCTGTGATAGAAGCCCCCTCTGAGGGTGCGCAAATGATCGCATCCAGCATATAAAGCATAGTCCTGCCGCCTAAATATTCATTTGCCATAAAATCAACCAGAGGACTGTATTCATCCATCTCGGCCCCGGCAAGGAAGCCGTGCAGGTTTGCCCCCACCGGCGGCCTCATACGGTTGCTGTTGATATACGAACCGTAGTGGTTCTTTCCACACAAGGTCATCCCGTAGCTGTGTCCTTTCAGATTGGCAAGGTTTATCATATAGGCCGCCTCGGTGACACAGGCAGGCAGATAATTGGTATCTCCGCCCACTTCATACGACCAGTTGATCGGTGCGGATTCGTCAGCTACACCGTTTATCCTCCCTACAAAATGAATCCCCGAAAGACTTCCCTCCGTACACATTTCCACCATATAATCCGGGAAAATGCGGGACACGTCATATACCGTAATATCCTCCGGCGGTATTCCGGCTTCTTCTACCAACGATACCAACAGGGCTTTCATCAGAACCGGATTCGTATAGCTCATTTCCGTTTCCCCGGACGCATCATCACTGTTCAGGCCAGAGCCGTTGATATTTGCTTTAATGGCGATCTTTTCCCCCGTCTGATACCCGTTCTCCCCTCGATTGTGGGAAATATTATGTGCGGTAAACAATGCCTGCCAGCTTTCCGCCGCAGTATCTTTTCCGCCAAGAGCCGCAATGCTTTCGTTCACCATACTCTGTATGACCGTTTCATCAAAATGCTCTACCTCCCACCACCAGCCGTTTCCGTCCCACTCCACGGAATCGGGATTATACGCCCATACCACTCTGCCCGGCATTGCCCCGACACCGGTTCCGTAAGGCTCATGCTGCGGAAAGAGCGAATCATATGCTATATCTGAACCACTGGAAACCGTGGTTTTAGAAGAAGGCTCCTGTTCGGATTCCACTGTTTCCTCCCGTGATTCCTCTTTCTGTTCCGGTGCTGCCTGCTGGCATCCGCAAACCGTCAAGGCAAGCATAGCAGCCAATGTCAGTGCTGTTATCTTTTTCATAGGACATCCTCCTTTTCGTTTCATTTTTGTGTACATGCCGTCTCCGGCACAAACGACCACGAAAGCATCACTTTCATACTTTGTTACCGGACAAACATATTTACCACCAGCCCGGTTATATAAGAAAACGCCATAACAAATCCTAAATATAGCAGAAATCTTCTTGTACCGAGAACAATTTTTACTGCCCCCAGATTCGTTATCTTCGTGGCAGGCCCGGTGATCATAAAAGCCGCTGCGCTCCCCATGCTCATGCCATTTGACAGCCATTGTATCAGGAGTGGGATGGTTCCGCCGCCGCAGGCATAAAGCGGTACGCCGATGGTAGCTGCCAAGAGAACGCCAAAACCCTCATTTTCACCGAAAAGCCCGCTGATCCATTCAGCCGGAACATACCGCTGAAATAGTACGGATAATACAATTCCAAAAAGAAAATACAGTCCGGTTGCTTTGATATTGCGCCAAAGGTTCTTCAAAAACCGGATCAGGAGATTGGGATCGGTGTCTTTATTCTTCGGTTCCTCAAAACCGGAAAAGTCAAAAAAGCCCTTTCCCTTATAAAACTGCCTGAGAAGAAGCCCTGCCAGCACACCGCACAAAAAACAGGATAAAATACGGACGGTAAGAGCCGCTGCTCCAAGTGCTGTGCTGTAAATAATAAGCTGCGGATTGAGAAGGATGGAGCTCATCATAAATGCCGCCAGCCAGTCATCCCTGATCCCGCTTTTAGAAAAAGAAGCGGCAATGGGAATCGTACCATACATACACAGCGGGGAAGCAATGCCTAACATACTTGCCGCAACAATCCCTAAAACGCCAAGCCTTCTTTCTCCTAATGCCCGGAATGTGCTGTGAATCCGTTCTTTTAAGAATACAGAAACCGCCGAGCCAAGCACCATGCCTAAAACCCAATAGGGAAAAATCTGCTCAAGCTGCAATTCAAAATAATACCAGAGATATACAAATTCTCTGTGAAGCGTTTCTGCCATCCTTCACCACCTCCCGGCCCTACATTTTTTCTTCCGCAGGCTTTCTTAATTTTTTTACGATTTCAATCTCCCTCAGCCAATCGCTGACATCTTCCGCCACATTTCCTGACAAGCTGCCGGACACTTCATATCCCTCTAAAATTTCGGAATCCGGGCAAAGCCCCTCCAATGTGCCAAGACTGCTCCCAAACCTACTGCCGCCATGGGTACAGAACGGCACAACCGTTTTTCCGTCCAAATCGTACTGTTCCAGAAAAGTGCGGACGACATAGGGAATATCGCCACCCCATATAGGAAAGCCGACAAAGATAATATCATAGGAATCCATGTCCTCCACCGTCCCGGCAACCTCCGGTCTGGCATCCTCCTCCCGCTCCCTGCGGAACCGTTCCACCGTTTCGTCATAATCATCAGGATAAGGTTCTTCAGGAATAATCTCAAACAAAGTTCCACCCGTCTGCTTCTCAATTTCCTGTGCCACTTTCTCCGTATTGCCGCTGCGCGAAAAATAGGATACCAGAATCCTCTGACCGCCCGATACATCCACCTCTCCTGCATTAAGAGAATCCGCTATAATTTGTCCATCCTCGTCTCTGGCATACTGTTTCAAAAACTCCCATGCGACTTCTGCTTCATACCGGTTCGGTGTGTGGTCTGCACCTTCAATCAGAACAAGCTGTGCAAAAGCAGCAGAATAACCATCTTTATAATAATCATTAAGCTGCCATTCCCGCCCATCCGGTCCCACTGTGCTTGTTTTATCCGGCGCATATCCCCAATAGGGAACCGCCGTATAATCCGGTTCTACGTTTTCTTCTATCATTTCATTCATAAGAAACAACGCCCTAAGCGCCTGCTGTTCATCCTGCATAACCGCCATTGCCCCGGAATCTGTCTGGTAAGTATACTCCGCTGTTCCCTGAATCAGTTGAAAAGGCATATCATACGCCGCATACACACCATCCTTGTCTGGCATATCCACCATCCAGCCAAATGCCGCAATCCCGGCAAAAAGCTGTGGATAATCCCGGCAGAGTGCCACGGACAGCGCCCCGCCGTTTGAGAAACCAGTGGAATACATGCGGCTCTTATCGACAGGGTAATTTTGGATGGCGTATTCCACTACCGAAGCAATGGTATCTGTTTCACTGTAAGTAGAAGCATTATTATAATTCGGCGCAAGAACGATAAAACCTTCTTCCTGCGCCTTTTTCACCCATCCCATATCCTCCGCATCCTTGCGGGTATCATGGCCGGTTCCACACATAGCCAGTACCAGAGGAACCTTCTGCTCCGGGTGGTTCAAAACTTCATCTGCCGCATAGATAAAACCTGTTTCTCCCTCCCCTGTGGTATAGGGGATTTCATTGATATTTCCAAAGTCCTGTTCTTCCTGTAACATTCCGATAGTCCGCAGCCATTCGATCACTTCATTTTCTGCGTTTTCCAGCTTATCTCCGTCAATGGCAAATCCCTCCAATACCTCCAAAGCGTCCGGCACGGTTTCCGCAATATGCTGATAACTGCTGCCTGCGCCATACCCATGATGGGTACAGAACGGCACAATCCTTTTTCCCGTCAGATCATATTCCTCAAGAAAAGAGAAAATTGCCTGCGGAGCATCCATTGCCCAGATGGGATAACCGATAAAAACCGTATCATATGCAGATAGATCCAGATTGCTTTCTTTCAACTCCGGCAAAAATCCAGTATCCATTTCCTCCACATTCTGATCCCGCAGCACATCAAAATCCACCGAATAAGGTTCAGCCGTCTGGATTAAATGGATGTCACCGCCTGCATTTTCCTGTATGAAGCGGGCAATGTATTCTGTAATGCCATACTCATTATCCCCACTTATGACAATGCTTGCATAACTGTCGGCATCCACATCATCGGGAAATTCCGTGTTTCCCCATCGGGAAAAATAAACAATGAGATTTTTAGATTCTGTTATCTGCGGCTCGTCCGGTTCCTGCGATTCTGTACTTGCCTCTGTGCTTTCCGGAACATCCGTTGTTTCCGGCTCTGGCTTTTCCCTGCCGCAACCCGCAAGCAGGAGAAGCAATGCTGCAAGCACGCAAAATAAACGACTTTTTTTCATATTGCTTTATCCCTCCTGCTCCACCACTTCTATCAGAACATCACTTCCATCGTCTATCCCTTCCAGATATTCCAGACCGGATTCAATCGTCCCAAGGGGCGTTAAATCTCTGGAATACCCAAAATCCTCACAGAAAAAAGTGAGGTGGCTCCACGGATCGTAATAAGCAAAATCTCCTGTGAAAACATCGCACTGTGAAGGAGAACTGCCGGGATCTAAGTCCAGAATAGCATCCCTCTGAAATCCTCTGTAATCTTCAAATGGCAGGGATACGGGAAGTTTTGAAACCAAATCCGCCGTAGCGTCATTGTCAATCAGACGGACAATGATTTCCTTGTCCTCTCCCCATGACAGACGGATACAGGTATCCCCATATACCGGCTCCGGGAAAGTGCGTTCCTTTTCCGGCTCTGCCGTATCTGATTCCTCCGAGGATTGCAGAGCGGTTTCTTCGGATTCTGATTTTTGTTCTTCTGATTCCTCCGTGGGAGCCTGTGCCAGAGAATCCTTTACCTCTGTCTGTTCTGCGTTACCGCAGGCTGTCAAACCGCCAAGAGACATCAATGCTGCCAGGCACATAACCATCATTTTTTTCATACTTTCGTTCCTTTCTGTTCATTTTTTACCGCCTGATTACTTGAAACGGAACAGATGCGTATGCTTCCGTCAATGAAAACTGCTTTTCAATCCCTTCGGTAATATACACACTGCCGTCTGTATCCACCAGAACCATTTCAAAGTCCCCATGTTCCTGCCAATAGCAAATGGCCTTCTCCGTTCCCATAACGAATAATGCCGTGGAAAGAGCATCACATATTTTCCCCTCTTTACCCGTAACCGTAACGGATGCAAGACCATTTTCAGCGGGCTTCCCTGTGGCCGGATCAATGATGTGGTGATATACATTTCCGGCTTCATCCGTAAAATTGTTCTGATAGCCGCCGGAAGTAATGACCGCACAATCAGAAACTTCTAATATCCCAAAGCTGTTCTGTCTAAAGGGATCACGCAGCCCCACCCGCCAAAGAGAGCCGTCTGGCTTTGTTCCTATCACCTGAATATTTCCTCCAAGACTTAACATGGCAGAGGAAATTCCCTGTTCTTTCATCTGCTGTATCACAAGGTCGCCAATATATCCTTTTGCAACGGCGCCCATGTCAAGCTGAACGCCCTCCGACATTTCTATTTCATTTTCGTTTAATACCACCTTTTCATAGCCGACATATTTAAGGCACTGATCGATTTCCTCCGCAGACGGCACGTTATGTTCTTTAGTTGTAAATCCCCATTCACAGAGAACCGGATAAATGGTAGGCTCCAAAGCCCCGTCTGTCTGCTCCGCCATATCCAGAGCATAGGAAATCAGGTCTGCCGTTTCGGTACTTACTGTCATACTGTTTTCCTGGTGATGATTCAATTTGTAAATCTCACTTTGTTCCTCTGTTACAGACCATAAATCTTCCAGTTCTCTGATTTGTCCCTCTGCGCCGGATAATGCCGTCTTTGCTCCATCTCCATAAGCTACCAGGGAAATATAGGTGTTCATGGCAAAAAACTGTTTTTCTGCCATCGTTTCATTTTCTTTCATTTCTGTCTGCCCGCAAGCCATGAGAGCCAAAATCATACAGAGAATACACGGCAGCAAAATCACTCTCTTTCTCATCCTTCACCAACCTTTTCCGGCTCATTATAATATCTGCTCCTATCTTACCATTCCCATTTTACAAGCCTCCGGCTTGACATGGAAGTTCCCAAATGATAAAATCGTTTTAACCAATAGTTAAAGCAAAGAGAGAGGCTACGATGTATAATCAATCCTTGAATACCTTTATTGAGGTTGCAGACTGCGGAAGTTTCCTGAAGGCTTCCGAAAAACTTTATATATCTGCAACCGCTGTTATGAAACAGATAAACCTGTTGGAACAACATATAGGACTCTCCCTGATGACACGCACCAATCAGGGCATACACCTGACCGCTGCCGGAGAATCTCTTTATAAAGATGCCAAAGTCATGATCCAATATTCCAGAGAAGCCATAGACCGGGCTCATAAAGCGCAGAACATCGGACATGCCATTGTCCGGGTAGGTACTTCCGCCCTGTATCCCTGTAAAATTCTGATGGATTTATGGAACGCTGTCAGTGACAAATATCCGCATTTCAAGCTGAAAGTGGTTCCCTCCACCGATACCAGCACAGGAGCCGCTTTTACAGACGTAGGGAAAAAATACGATCTAATCGTAGGCCCCCATAATTCTGTGAATGTGGCCAAAACTGCCAGCTTTCTGGAATTAGGACAATACCGCTTCTGCCTTGCCATGCCCAAAACTCATCCTCTCTCCGGCAAAACCAGCATTTCTTATGAGGATCTGCATGGAGAACGCCTTCTTATGCAGATTCGTGGAAACAGCCCTGTCAACGATAAGGTGCGCAGGGATATAGAAAAAGAACATCCCGAAGTTACCATCGTGGATGTTCCCCGCCATTATGATCTGGACGTATTCAACCAGTGCGCAGAAGAAGGATGTATCCTGCTCAGTCTAAACGCCTGGCGTGATGTACATCCCTCTCTGGTTTCCATTCCTTTCCAGGTAGATTATATGGTTCCTTATGGCATTCTTTTTTCCTCCGAACCTGCTCCTGAAACCATGCAGTTTCTGGATATTATCCGTTCTCTGGTTTCTGACAGGCAGAATATGTCTGCCAGATAATTCCGGTGCCAGCGGCCTCTATTCCACCGCTTTATTCACACAGGCAACCGCATTCAGACTTCTGGGATAGCCGATATAGGGCAGGCACTGTGATATTACCTTAACCAAAAAGTCTTTATCATTTCCCAGGTTTATATTGCCCTTCGCATGGGCGGTTAATTGCGGTTCACACCCGCCCTGCGCAGCTAAAAAGCAGAATGTGATCATCTCCCTTTGCGCAAGGTCAAGCCCTGTCCGGGTATAATAGTCTCCAAAACAGTTTTCGGAAAGCCAGCGATTGATATGGCCGTTTTTCCACACCTCTTTCATATGCTCTCCAAAAATATCAACCTGTGCTTTCACCCCTTTTTCCAGCCGGTCTTTCAGAGTGGTAGTAGCCTGTCCGGGAAGCGGAAGCACAATACCTCTCTTTTCCATAACCTCGTTGGCCGCCATTAAAAATGGCAGCACGCGTCCCATTCCCAGATAATCCACCGCCTGATAAACGATTTCCTTTACGGAAACCGCATTCACCCCTGCGTCCAATGCTTTCGGAAGCATAACCTTAAATTCATCGACTCCCTGAACACCGATCAAAGCCGCCAGAATCGCCATAAATCTTGTTTCATCCGGCAGCTGTTGCCCGGATTCATTCGTTACTTCCTCAAACGCAAAATATTCAAATCGTTCCATAAATTCCGGATCTGTTTCATATAAATTCATTTTCCATCCTCCTCACATACTTTCTGAAGTTCATACCGGAGATAATCCAATCGACTTATCTGATGTTCTAACGAATGGATCTCATCCAATATTTTACCACGCTTCTTATTCAACATCTGGATTCTCTCCCTTGCAGTCCTTTTTCCGGGAGCCATTTTCATATATCTCTGCACTTCTCCCTCATCAAATCCTATTCCATGCAAGGTTATAATAAAACCAAGCTGCTCCAGGTCATGGTCATCACATTGCCACTCTCCGGCTCTGCTCTTTTTTTCATCGCATAACTGCTCATATTCCCGAAAAACAGGAAGGGGAATGAGAAACTGTTTACTCGCTTCCGCAATCGTCATTGTAATCCCCCCAATCTGACTTCTATGCCAGTTCAACCGTAAAGCGCACGGAATTGGGGAGTTCTTTCACCAGATGAAGGTTTTCCTCATCTATATGCGCGATGATCATCATTCCCCTGTAACTTGAGGACGTTTCCTCTCCGTCAAACAGAACCGCAAACCATCCCCCTGCAAGGCTGATATCGCCATTTTTCCATCCGGACTGTGTTTGGGCCGGATCAAAAACCCCGCTGGCCGCCGTACAGCAGTAATCAACTGCTGATCTGTGTCCGGATACCGTAAAGGGCAGACGCTTCTTAAAATCCAAAGCTGCCACAGTATCATTCAATGTGGCCGGAATCACGGTATTGTTTGCTTTTAATACAATGGGTGTTGACATTTTCATTTCCTCCTGTGTCATATTCTATTTTACTTGTTACTGTTAAGAAGTTTGTTCACTGCCACTGCAAGAGCTTGAATGGAAGCGGAAATAATATCCTCATGGATACCTGTACCCCAAAACATCCGTCCATCAGCCTGCAGGCCCATATATGCCGCAGCCTTTGAAGAAGAACCTGTGGAAAGCGCATGCTCCTCATATACCGACACGGTATACGTTATATGGAAATAATCTTTCAAAACATTGCTGACCGCATTTAAACGTCCGTTTCCTTTTGCCTGCACTAAATTCGTTTTTCCATTCTGTACGATTGCAGCAACCGCAACAATCGCATCTTCCTGTCGGAAATGACACTCACTGATCTCAAAACACGGTTTCAAATCCACATATTTTTCCCTGAAAATCTGATATACCCAATCCGGAGAAATCTCTTTGTGTGATTCATCAGATACCTGTTTTACCACATATCCGACCTCCTCCTTCATCTTTTCGGGAAGCGTTATAGAAAAGTTTTCTTTCAGGATATAGGCAACCCCGCCTTTTCCGGACTGGCTGTTAATCCGTATCACATCAGAATCATAATGCCGTCCAACATCTTCCGGATCGATGGGAAGATAGGGAACTGTCCACAGATCCGTATTATTTTCTTTTCGATAATTCATTCCTTTGGCAATCGCATCCTGATGGGAACCGGAAAATGCGGAAAACACAAGATCACCCGCATAAGGATGTCTGTCATGGACTTTCATCGCTGTCAGGCATTCATAGGTTTCCCGTATCCTGACCATATCAGAAAAATCCAGCCCCGGCTCTATCCCATAAGAAAACAGGTTCATGGCAAGAGTGACCAGATCCACATTTCCCGTCCGTTCCCCGTTTCCAAACAGCGTTCCCTCTACCCGGTCGGCTCCGGCAAGAACTCCCAGTTCCGCATCACATACACCGCCTCCACGGTCATTATGAGGATGGATACTCAATATTACATGCTCACGGTCTTTCAGGTTTCGGCTGATATATTCAATCTGGGAAGCAAAAACATGGGGCATTGCTGTCTCCACCGTTTCCGGTATATTGATGATTACCTTTCTCTGCTCAGAAGGTTCCCATATCGCTGATACCTCATTGCAGATATCCAGGGCATAATCTACTTCCGTTCCATGGAAGCTTTCCGGACTATATTCAAACAGGAAATTTCCCTCCGTTTCATCTGCCAGCCTTTTCAATAATACCGTACCGTCCAGCGCCAGTTTTTTTATCTGCTCTTTATTTTTGCAAAAGACCTGTTCTCTCTGAGCCACGGATGTTGAATTATATAAATGGACAACTGCCCTCGGCGCTCCTTTTACAGCTTCAAAGGTCTTTCGGATAATATGTTCCCTTGCCTGAGTCAGAACCTGTATGGTCACATCCTCCGGAATCATGCCTTCCTCAATCAGTGTGCGGATAAAACGGAACTCCGTTTCGGACGCCGCCGGAAATCCCACCTCGATCTCTTTAAATCCTATATCGACCAGCATCCGAAAAAATTCCAGCTTTTCATCCAGACCCATAGGTTCGATCAGCGCCTGATTGCCGTCACGCAAGTCCACGGAACACCATGCAGGAGGTTTATCAATATAGTCTTTTTTTGCCCAGTCATAACTGATCTGAGGCGGCATAAAATATTGCCGCATATATTTGTGTACGTTCATGAGCCACACTCTCCTTATGCAATATCCATGTGTTGATTTACATAACCGATTATGACCCGCCATCGGCATAAAATCAATTGCCAGTTTTCTAGGCAGGTTGATTAAGCCACACATCCAAAAAACTGGATATAAAAAGAACCACTGCGCATTCATTTCTGTTTGTACAGTGGCTCTTTTTATTTAATTCTTTGTATTCTCTTCTTTTGCTCGCTATCAGCGTCTCTTGGCTCCCCTACAGTTTTTTAATTTTTATATATTTATCCCCTCATATAATAATATTCATGGCTCAAATTACATTCCCAGCTTCTCATAATAAGGAGCCGGAACCATTTCCATCTCTTCCACCGATCCCATGCTGTCCACGATCTGAAAATACTGCTCTTTCGTCAGCGGCGGCTGGTTTTCCTGCAGAATCTTCTTCGCCTGCTCTGCATTATTCTTCAGTAATCGATAAGCAAGCAGTGCGAACGCCTTTGCTGGTGCCACATAGTATTCTTTTTTGTCCGCAACATTAAATTTAAGCGAATGGCCCGCCTCGCCGTTGTGGCCGCCTGTGTAGAATTGGATAACAGGCATAATTTGCGATAAATCACCATAATCCGTACAACCAGTTGTCTCATGATTGATGACAGGATGTTTATGCTCTGGATCTATCACATTAAATACGTCTGCCACAATGCTTGCATCCTTAATCGGCAAAACAGGCATATAACCTGCTTCCGTTTCAATTTTCATACCTGTCCCCATAGCAACCGATGCACCCCTTACTGCCCGGTCAATCCGATAACCCAAATCCTGCAGAGCTTCCATATTCATGCCCCGGAAATTAACCGTCATCTTCGCCTCGTCCACCACAACATTCACAGCAGGAGCAGAACTTTGAAGAGCGCAGTGTACCAAATGCTTATTATAACTGAAAAATCGGGGCAATCCCTCCCTCTGGGCATTGATCGCCGTCACTGCCAGAACAGCCGCGCCTTGCGCATCCACTCCGTTATGTGCCGTACCAATATGCGAAGCCCGCCCGGTAAATGTTACATGCTTATCCATGAATCCCCAGCTTGGTCCATTTCCAATCCCGTACTCCCTGCCGTCTCCCATAACATGATGTCCCACTGCAAGGTCAATATCATCCATTGCGCCAAGATGCATAAATTCAACTTTACCGCCAAAATATTTCAGCTTTCCGCTTTCAGAATACTCTTTCTTCCGTTCGGCTGTCATGGCCGCCTGTTCTTCGGAAGGCATTCCAATAAACGTAACATTGCCACCCAGAGCCTCCCGAATTTCTGGATCTGAAAGTGCGATTGCCGCTCCCATAACACCTGTAATCTGAGCATCATGACCGCAGGCATGCACCGCACCGGTATCAGGATTTGCATCAGGATGATTGGCAATCGGAAGAGCATCCATCTCTCCAATTAACGCAATATTTACCTCATCTTCTTTCCTTTCTTTTAAGTAAGCTTTTGACCCGGTAATCGCAATCCCTGTTTCTATGGAAAGCCCCAGTGCTTTCATCTGCTCCACAAATTTTTCACTGGTGCGATACTCCATAAATCCCAGCTCCGCATGATGCCAAATGTCATCACCGAACGCAATAATTTTATCTGCGTTTTCATCAATAATTCTCAATATTTTCTCTTCAATATGATCCATTTTTATCCTCCTTAATACATTGGATAAAGCGTCATGGTACATGTAACACTGACAGCAAACATAATAACAACCATGAACCATCCCATTTTAACAGAATCCTTAATCGTATACCCGCCTGCATCGAACATCATAACGGTAACAGGATCTCCGACAGGCGTCATAAATGAAGTCAATGTGCCTGAAATACTCAAAAACACAGGACCAAAAGGGTTACATCCGATAGCGCTGCAGGTCATCAAACAGATTGGAACAAATATCTGGTTCACCGCCATATTTGACATAACCTGTGTCAATACAAAGCATATCAGGAAAAAAGCCGCTCCAAAAACATAACCGTTGGGATGTACCCCAAATATGCCGAGCATAAACTTTCCTATCAGTTCCGCAGCGCCGCTCTGTTGCAAGGCTGACGCAATATTCGCTCCCGCCCCAATCAGACAGATCACGCTGATTCCCATGTTTGCGTATATTTCCTTTCCCTGCAGCACTTTAGCCGCCAGAATAACCATCGCTGCCGTAATAGAAAACTGCCAGCCAACTAAACCCAGCCGTCCGCTGAATGCGATCCCCAGTATCATTCCCAGAAATGTGGCCACCGTAATCCACTCCTGCGCCGTTGAAAGCCCCTTTCGATTCTCACCATCGTCCTTTTCCTTCTCTTCCATTAACCCGAAACCATCAATCCGCTCCGGCGCAAACTTTGGTGCCAAGAAGATCGCATAGAGCACCACTGTTATGGAAATAGGAGTACGCACAGCCATATAATCAAATACGCTGTAATTGGCATACTGCTCCATTCCGAATTGAATAAAATACTGGCGATAGAACTCCGCCATGGAAACCGATGCGGTTGAGGGAAGGAAACCGGAACCGGCAATACAGGTAATCGCAATCGGAAATGCCAACTTAGAAGGACTGATTTGCATTTCCTTACAGCTTGCCAATGCCAAAGGCCATATCACTCCGAATGCAGCAACCGAATTTCCAATCAGTTCATTCGTCAAGAGTGCCAAAATCACATAGCACGCTGTTATTCTTCTTGGCTCCCCTTTACTGATCACCGACATAAAACGGGCAATTTTCGTCACCGTCTGCGTCTTTCCAAAGGCCCCTGCCATCAAAAATGTACCGCACATCAGCATAATGCTGGGCGTGGCGAAGTTAGCCAGCGCCACGTTCGGCTCCAGGCACCCTGTCCAGATCATCAGCAACATACCCATCATAGCTGTCTGGGCAAGCGAAATCTTCTGAATCAGGAAACCTATAATCACCAGTGCAAAAATCATCAGACACAGAACTGCTTGATGCTCCATAACCAGTTTCCCCCGAAATTCTCATTTCCTGTCTACGCATAGAGTGGGAATATAGTCATTACAGCGGTCACAGCCACGGCTCCCACAAGAATAATCAGAGGCAGACCAACCTTCACCGTGTCTTTAATACTGTATTGTCCGGCATCAAACATCATAGATGCTGTTGGATTGGCAAATGGGGTTAGTGTCGCCATCAGCGCACCAGATACGCCGAGGAATACAGGACCAAAAGGATTTCCGCCCAGAGCCTGGCAGGTCATCAATGCAATCGGGCAGAAAATCTGATTCGTGGGGGCATTGGTCAAAAATTGCGCCACAATGGCAGATATTGCAAAAAATGCCGCTCCTACCAGGTATCCGCTTGGATGCTCTCCCAGCATCGCCATCATTACATCACCGATCACCTCTGCCGCTCCGCTGGCCTGAAGGCCATTAGCCAGAGTAACGCCGCCTGCTGTCAGGAGCAGTATGCTAAGCCCCATATTCTTAAACACGTCGTTTCCACGGAAGATACCACAGGCAACAATAATCGCCGCACAAACCATGGCAACAAGCCAGGAAGGAAGGCCAATCCTGCTACTAAACGCAATTCCGAAAATCATCAATACAAAAGTAATAACCGCCGCTTTCTCATGGAATGAAGATAACTGTTCTTTCCGTTCAGAGGTATCAGCAATAACTGCGGACCCAATATCTACCCGCTCCGGCATCAGTTTCGGCGCAATAAACACACAATAGAGCAGGACAACAACAGCCGGAAAAATTCGAACTATGCAGTAATCTAAAATTGCGTAATCCGCAAACTGCTCCATATCAAAAGCCACAAAAAATCCTCTGAAGTATTCCGCCATGGAGATAGCGCCTGCTGTCGGCAAGATACCACCTGCCGAAATACAAACAATACCCAAAGGAAATGCCAGCTTAGATGGACTAATCTTCAATTCCTTGGCGCAGGCCAATGCCAACGGCCAGACAATCGCAAAGGTAGCTGATGATGAGCCGATAAATTCATTAACAGCCATCGCCAAGATCGCATATCCTAAGAGGACTTTCAGCAGAGAACCCCTGCTTATCTTTGCAATGGCCTTGGAAATCTTCTGAACGGTCTGTGTTTTTCCAAACGCATTTGCCACCACAAACATAGAGGCAACCAGCACTGTGGTTGTTGTGGCAATATTGTCAAGTAAAGTTGCCGGTTCAATACAGCCTGTAAGAACCATCAAAATCGCGCCAACCATGGCAGTTAGTGCCAGGGGCCATTTTCTGAGTGCGAACATGATGATCACACCCGCATAAATAGTAAGACAAATAATCGCTTGTGTATTCATTCTTTTCTCTCCATATTATTTTAAATCCTGTCTACAGCAGAAAAATATCCCATTAAAAATCTGTTATAACTGTTTTACCGACTTCCACAGAACCATAGTGGAAAGAGGACTGCACTTCTTTTTCGTTTTCTACAAATACCAGAATAACCGTATCCGAATAACCAGCCTCTGCTATGTCCGCTTTACTGAAACTGACCAGTTTTTGTCCGGCAGATACCTTCTGTCCGGTTTTCACAAAAACCCGAAATCCTCTTCCATTCATAGATACGGTATCCAGACCAATGTGGATCAGGAGCTGCAGGCCATTGTTTACTTGTAATCCTATGGCATGCTTGGTCTCCGCTATTACCGTAATCTCTCCGTCACAAGGCGCCACCACCGTTTCATCCGAAGGACGGATCGCCATCCCATCCCCCAGCATTTTTTCAGAAAACATGCCATCTTTCACATCCGCAATATCAATGGCCTCTCCAGACACATATGCTTTCAGCTGTGTTACCGGCGTGCTCTCGCCATCTCCTTTTTTCTTTAAAAAGTCAAACATCTTTAAACACCTCTCCTATCTCTAATGATGAACTGTATCTTATCTTTCCTTCCAGTGCCTTTCCTTTATCCAGTTTATACTTCAGATTACGGTCATACTCTTTCTTAAAATAACAGGAAAACATAATATTTAAAATATAATGGATGGATGTTTCCGTGGCAAAAGTTGAGATTTTACTGTATAACCGTTCTCTTGATGAAATATGCAGCGCATAGTCTGCGTTTTGATACAGAATACTGTCCCCTGTGCCTGTAATCGCTATGATCGGAACCTCATTCTTCTTTAAAGAAGAAAGAATGTTCAGCGGTTCTTTATCTACTGTATTACCGGAATAAGAAATAATTATGGCACAGTCTCTGGCCGACATTGAGCTTACCAGAAGCCTCACATCTCCAAATCCTGGTGTTTCTACGATTTTGCCAATACTCAGCATTTTTCGTATAAACATCTGCGCAAGCAACTGGTTGGGATTGATCCCGAATATGGCTATCCTTTCTGCCTTTATCAGCATATCCACGATGTCATCAATGGGAGCCTGTTCCAACAGGTCAGCCGTATCCAGTATGCTTTCCACCTCTAAAGAGCAGATTTTATTGATTATATCTCCTGTACTGTCCTCTTTATCAAAGGGAAAATTGGGATCGATATCTGTATAATGCGATTCCTGGTGTTTCTGTTCTTCCACAAAAGCACGGGAAAATTCCTTCCATCCGGCAAATCCCAATGTCTTTGCGAAACGAACCAGGGACGCTTTAGAAGTAAATGTCCGATCTGCGATCTCCTGTACCGAATACTCTGATATATGTGTTGATTCCTTTAATACAAATTCTCCAATCACATGTCTGGAACCGCTTCGGTAATCCATGGAGATTGCTTCTACCTGATGGAGCAGGTTCATCTTTTCGCCCTCCTTGTCCCTGGTTTTTATTCTGGTTAATCCAGCTGCTCTCCGTTGGATGCAATCACTTTTTTATACCAGTAAAAACTGTCCTTGGGTCTGCGGCTCAAATCACCATTTCCATCGTTATCCTTATCTACATATACCAGACCATAGCGTTTTTTCATCTCTCCCGTAGACGCGCTGACCAGATCGGTACAACCCCATACCGTATACCCCATCAGATCGACACCATCCTCTACGGCCTGAGCCATCTCCCGGATATGCTCCCGCATATAGTCAATGCGGTAGGCATCATGGATAGAGCCGTCCTCCTCCAGCTGATCCTCTGCTCCAAGCCCGTTTTCCACAATCATCAGTGGAAGCTGATACCGGTCATACATTTCATTCAGATAATATCGCAGACCTTTGGCGTCAATCGTCCATCCCCATGCGCTGCTTTTCAGGTACGGGTTGGCCGGCCCGCGCATCATATTCCCCATAGCAACCGGCACGTTCGGGTCATCGGTTGCCGTTGTACTGGAGTAATAGCTGAATGAAATAAAATCCACGGTTCCGTTTTTCAGAATTTCTGCATCTTCCTGGCTGACATCCAATGTCACGCCCTCTTTTTTCCAAAGCCATTTTGAAAAACTCGGATACACACCCCGCGCCTGTACGTCACAGCAGTAATAGTTTGCCTGACGCATAACCTGCTGGGCTTTCAGCGCATCCTCCGGTTTGCAGGTATACGGGTAAGCCACCCTTCCAAGAATCATCGCTCCCACCTGATTTTCGGGATCGATATAATGTGCAAGCTGTACAGCGCGGGCGCTGGCTACCAGCTGGTGATGCAGTGCCGTATATCTGCGCTGCACATCGTCCCATTCTTCCTCCACGCCGTTTACCGTTCCAACCTTCACGTCCTGTCCCGGAGGAAGGATTCCGGCTCCCATAATATTGCCGAACACTCCCATTACTAACGTATTGATCTCGTTAAATGTAAGCCAGTACTTAACTTTTCCCTTATATTCCGTAAATACGGTTTCACAATAATGGATAAACAACTCGATCAGCCTTCGGTCTGCCCAGCCGCCATATTCTTTTGCCAGATAATACGGCAGCTCATAGTGGCTCAATGTTACCAGCGGCTCAATCCCATAATGCTTGCACTCGTCAAAAACACGATGGTAAAAGTCAAGTCCTTCACGATTGGGTTCCTCTTCGTCCCCTTGGGGGAAGATTCGCGCCCAGTTGATGGACATACGGAAACACCGGAATCCCATCTCTGCGTACAGGGCGATATCCTCCTTATAGCGATGATAGAAATCTACCGCCTCATGGCTCGGATAGAAATATTGCGGGAAGATACCGTCCGTGATATGTCTCGGTTCTGTTCTGGTTCCTCCGGTCATAACATCCGGAACAGACAGCCCTTTGCCGCCTTCCGTTATACCGCCTTCAAACTGATTGGCCGCTGTAGCGCCGCCCCATAAAAAATCTTTGCGAAAAGCCATCCTTATTCTCCTGTCTAAATGTCATTATATGTAGTCAACTGTATTCCCTGCTGTTCCACCCACTTCTTTACCGCAGGATCACACAGCATCTCCACTTCTTTGGTGCGATTTACGGTTAAAGAAGAACACCGGAATACCTCTGCATCCAGATATCCCGGATGGCAGATGAACACATGAATCCGGTCTGCTTTTGCGTCTGCTACCGCATCCTTTAAGCATTGTAACGGATCATATTCCCCCGGCCGCATACTGTACATAGGGCAATTATAGATATCTTTTCCGCCATCCGTTCCAACTGTGGCCTCTCCATCAAAGAAATATTTCACCCCATGTTTCTGCGCTGTGATCTTTATTGCCTGTGTCAGATTATGGTTTCTGACTCCATGGGCGTCAATAAGGGCCGGCTTGCATCCCGTCAGTTCCACAAAACGCTGGTACTGCGCTTCAACCTCCGTGACCATTTCTTCAAGAACTGTAAATTCCTTTCCTTCTTTCCACGCTTCTCGGTATACTCTGCTGCCGTAAAACTTACCGTTTTCATTCAACAGACTTGGAATCTTCTTCGGATCTGCACATGGATGTCCCAGGCAAATATTGGTATGTTGCCACAGACAGGCTTTTGTCCCTTTTAACAGGTTTACCCCATGTGATGCGGCGGGTCTGTTGGGCATCAGACCGGCATTCATCAACAGGCCGGCCTTTACGCATTTTTCAATTCCGTAATTGATCGCTTCTGAATAACCCAGATCATCGCCCCTGAATAAAAATTTCATATGTCTCCTTTCTGAAAGCGCATCTAAAGCAGATGGCTTTAGATGCGCCTGTTGTCGCCATTCACCCGTTGTACTATTGTGTCATAAGCTCAAGCAGTTCCTTTTCCGGATAATTTTTTACTGCACTTTCCCGGTCAAAAACCATGGTTTCTCCATTTTCAACCGTAAAAGCCGGCCATTCCAATCCTTCTTGAGACGGGTTCCCGGTATAAACAAAGTTAATTAACGCCCTAGATGCCTCATCGGAATACTTTTCGGCGGTTTCTTCATCCCCTGCAATCCAGGAGTGTATACTGTCCAGGTTACGGAAGAAGAAAGCGACATCTCCCCCTGTATGCCAGTTTGTCGCCCCGCCGAATAGAGGCAGTGTATAGGCAGCTATGTAGTAATAAGCCTTCCCGCCCATTTCCGTAAAATTCTCCACCGTCTCATCAGACCGAAACCATGTATTGAGATACAATCCATCAAACAAATCATGATCCGGATAAGCGGCCTTAAACGCATCCATCACAGCCTGCGCATTATCTCCATAGCGTTCTTTGTAGCGTGCGATGATATCCTCGTCTGTCAGGTTTGTTCGAATATTGTCATAATACGCCTGTTCATCCTGAATAATGCTTCCGTTCCGGTAAGAACCTGTCACACCCGACATGGAGATATTGGAATTAAACTCGCTGAATACCGTACCAATCATAAGCGGTATATCTGTTGATCCTGAAATATCATTTAACAGATATTCACCATCTGCTACCGGAATACAGTCCTTCGCACAACACTCTACGCCTGCTTCATTACATGCCGCAACCAAATCCTCATAGTCCATTTCAGTAAGCGTTGTCATAATCTCCTCGTTGCTTTTTTCCGACAGTCCCATAGACTGGATCAGCTTTTCTGTATCGGCTTGAGCCTCTTCAGGTGTTCTCGTAAACTGATACTGACCGGTTGACTGCGCTACCGCTTTATGAAACAATCCCTTTGCCGCAGGCATCGCCATCAGCTGGCATACTTTGAATGAACCGCCGGACTGACCCATGATTGTAACATTATTGGGATCTCCGCCGAATGCAGAAATATTATCTCTTACCCACTCTAATGCCATAATCAGATCCGCATGACCTACATTGGCAGAATATTTGTACTCTTCACCATACTGGGAAAAATCCATGTATCCAAGATAGTTGAGGCGATGATTTACACTGACAAATACGATATCTCCATACTCCGCCAGATTTTTCCCATCATATTCCTCCAGCTCCATAGAGGAACCATTCGTATAATTTCCCCCATGAATCCAGACAATCACCGGTTTCGTCTGCTCCGGCTCCATATCCGGTGTCCATACATTCAGGTTCAGAAAATCATCCTCGGACGTATCAATACGGTAATACGCAGGAGCCGATAAATATTCTCCGCTTCCTCCAACCTGCGGGCAGACCGGTCCCACGTAATTTGCGTTCAGAAGTCCTTCCCATGGCTCTGCCTTGACCGGCATCTGCCAGCGTTCTGCATGAGCATAGGGAATTCCCTTAAACATATAAACGCCATCTTCATTTCGTCCAAGTATTTTTCCTGTTTCTATTTCCGCAATGACTCCATATGTTGCCTGGCTGTCCGTTTTTTCTATCTGTTCCTTCCTCTCCGTTGTCATATCAGACTGACTCTTCGTGTCGGGAATAAACCCTTCCACTGCCTCTGGCATAGCAAAAATCCCCGGAACAATGCCATCATGATTACGGTCGCTGTCTGAAAACATCGGATAATCTTTGCCAGGGCCGGAAGAACCCGCATAAGCCTCTGCTAATTTATAATTGCCAGACTTTATGTCATCCAGCAAGTCTATCATTTCCAGAACATATGCCTTCCCCATTTCTCCAACAGTAACACCAGCGGTACTTACCAAGCTGCTCCCTTGTTGCCAACGATGGCCTGCATAAAATACTGGATCGTCCATATCTTCCAGCAATGGCGCTAACTTTCGGACAGAATTATCATATTCAGCCAGATTTCCCTCGTAGAACAGCCATACAGAACCTGATCCAATTGTATCACCGGAAAAGATCACTTCATTTTCATAATCAATAAGTACTATAGAACCTGCAGTATGACCAGGCATGGTAACAACGTTCAACGTTCGCCCGCCTGCTTCAATCTCTTCGCCATCCTTTAGCCCATTTACTGTGTATTTTTCCTTCACAGAATCAGCCAATGTGTCTATATCTTCCTCTCCGATATAGAGCGGTACATCTGCAGAAATTACATCATAACTGTCATTATCCTCGAAAAGACCAGTATGATCACCATCGCTATGAGTGAAGATAACTTTCATTTCACGATCTCCGACCATACCATGGACAATTTCTGCCATATCGGTATCCTTGAAGAAAATATTTCCTCCTTCTCCATCTCCCCCATCGATCAAAGCCGCCGTTTCATCACCAATGACCAGATACATGGATGCTCCGCCATTCATGCTGCCATCCTCCTGCGGGCCATCCGGGTGCTCCGTGGTTCCTTCGTCAATATGATAAATACCCTCCTGAAGTTTTGCTATCCTTAAACCTCCCACTTCAAAATACTGATTCTTCTCTGCATTCACCAAGGCTTCCAGAGAATCTACCGCTGTAGTTGCCTCAATAGAATTACCGTCCACCGTATCTTTGGCCGATACTTCTGCGGAAAGATCGCTATTGCTACATGCTGTCATTCCACACAGAATCATACTGAATACCACAAGCAGTATCAAAGCTCTCCTTTTTAATCTCCTCATTCCACATTCTCCTTTTTCTGCCCGCTCGCATCGTCAGGCATATGTCCATAATCGGTAATTTTACATAAATTACTTTGCTCTTTTTGCCAGCAATGGTTTTTCATTCTCTTCAAATCCGCCCAGAATATAGGTTGCAATTGCTGCTGTTACGGTAGCCAGTACGCAGGCGATAGTTCCATTTACCATATTGGCCGTTCCGCCGTTTATAAATGCGACTACGCCAAGGAATCCGGGAGATGAGAAAGTGTAGCAGCCCACATGGGTAATTCCTGCATATAAACCGCCAATAAAACCTCCGATTGCCATACCGATAAAGGGACGTTTATAACGAATACCGATACCAAACATAGTCGGTTCAGAAACACCGCCAAACATACCGGTAACAAAATACCCTAAAGCAAGTCCCTTTTCTTCTTTTTTGCGCATTCTTAAAAATGCCCCAAGCGCAATGCCATAGCAGGCAAAGTTAGCAATGCAGGCTGCCGGACGACAGCAAAATTCCACTCCCTGCTCCAACATAACTGTGATAGCCAACACACCAATCACATTATGCATTCCAACCAGTACCAGGAATTGGTATACGGCTGTAATAATAGCAACAGCAATAAATCCGCCATGATCTCCAAACCAGAACAGAGCATTTCCAAGTGCCGTGCCAATCCAGGAGCCAACAGGTGCTGCAAAGCAGAATGTGATCGGAACCATAATCACCATAGTCAAAAACGGTGCAAATACCGTGGAAAGCATTTCCGGTACAATTTTTTTAAAGAACTTTTCCACATAATACAGGAAAAATACCGCAATCACTACCGGGAGCACTGTCTGCCCATAACCAGCTACGGGAGCGGGTATCAACCCAAATATATGTATGCTTTCTCTCGCCCCCACCATTGCCACAAAATCCGGTGCAATCAGGCTGGTGCCAATCATCATTCCAAGAACCGGCGAGGCGCCTATCTTTTTGGCGGCCGTGTATCCTAAAAATACCGGCATAAAGTAGAATCCCGCGTCATATATAAAATCGCACATCACATAGAGGTCGCTCTCTGCCGTAATCAGGTTCAGCATCACCGGCCCCAGAATAATACTGATTGTACGGAATAACGCAGCCGTAATAAAAACCGGAATTAAGGGGACAAAGCAGCCTGACAGATAATTCATCATATTGCCGCCGATCTTTTTCAGGGTCAGTTTCTCCTTTTCTCCATCTGGATTCTCCTGGACAGCTTCTGCAACAGCAAACCCTCCGTCCTCACAGACTGCCTTATAAACCTTTGGAACATTCTGCCCAATAATAACCTGATACTGCCCTCCCGAACGCACAACGCCAAGAACTCCGTCCAGCTTTTTGATTTCTTCGTCCTGCGGGATTGTATCATCCTTTAATTTAAACCGCAGCCTTGTCATACAGTGTTGTACCCCAGCTACATTTTCTTTTCCGCCAACAGCCGCCAAAACGTCTGCTGCAATCTTTTGATTCCTATCCATCTCTATTTTCTCCTTTATTTTTTTGCTATTCCCAAGTAAGTGTTCCGGACCACCTTCCTGATAGAATAGGTATAGCTCCATTTAATTGATATCAATACCTTTAGATTGGGCGATTGACTCCATGGCCATGTAATCAAAGGCTGATATTTCCGTTTCTGAAACGGGATTGTAATCCAGCAATTGATATGCCAGTCCATTTTCTTCTGTGCATTTAGGCCACTCGTTAAGCCCTTCTTCATTTGGGTCTCCGTCTGTCAGAAAATTAACCATATAGGATGTACAATTTTCAGCAGTCATATAGTCCCATATTTGCCAGTCGCGCTGTCTGCCATTATCCCGAAGCGAACCATACATATACCACAGGTCTGATGAATGCCAGCTTTCTTCCGACCCCGGTGTCACTCTTGTAAAACAAAAGCCATAAAGGTCAAAATCTTTATTCTGTCTGGTTGCAATCAATGCAAACAGTCGTTCATCTGCCAATGCTCCTTTTACTTTCAAAAGCCGGTTATACCATTCAACATTGGAATCTGTAATTGCTAATGTATTGTCCAGGTCATATTTTGTATAAAGCTCTTCTCCATACTCTTCTTTCAGCATAGCTCGAAGCTCTTCCGCATTTTCTGCGCCATAAGAACCGGCTTCTCCAAATACATAACCATACATAAGATTCAACCCTTCCAGATTTCCCTCTGTCAGATAAAAATCTGTCGGATTAGTTGTAATTGAATACCCATCCATCACAACAGGCCACATAAGAGCAGCTGAATAATCTTCATTATACAATTCTTCTGCAGGAATCCGGCGCAGTTCCTCCAAACTCATACCCGAATCGATTCCAATATCCTCCAAATACTGAATGCAAAAAGCTTCTGCTTCTGCCTGCGTTGAATAAATCTCATCTATCTCCAAAGGATCAAACGAACTCATACAATATACACCACTGATCGCATGTTCTGATAATGGGGACAGCAAACATGCCGTTGCTTTATAAGCCCCTCCGGACTGTCCTCCCACTGTAATCCTTTCCGGATCTCCTCCAAATGCAGCTATATTATCGCGCACCCACCGAACCGCTTTACAGCAATCCATTATCATATAATTGCCGCTTCCGCCATATTCAGACTCATCAGTCAATTGCGGCAGACTCATCATACCAAGCACACCCAAACGATGTCCTACATTTACCACAATTGCTCCTTTATCTGCCAGTGCTTCTCCGTTAAACTCTACTTCATAGCTATAACCGTGATTGTAATATCCGCCATGAAATGATATAAACACTGGCAGCTTTTCATTTGACTGATCCGCCGGTGTATAAATATCCAAATACAAACAATCTTCGCTCATATTCGGAATCCCATCCGGATAGAAATGCCGAAACTCATATCCGCTGTCAGGATCGCACAACCGGTCAATATAAGGCGGCTGAATGGCCGCATCTGCAAATTCATCACAAATTCGAACACCCTCCCAGCTTTCACATTCCTGTGGTTCCCTCCATCGCAGATTATCTACCGGCGGTGCTGCATAAGGCACTCCTTTAAAAACCGTAATCCCGTCATATGTTTCACCGGGAACCTCTCCATATTGCGTTTTAACAATTCCAATATCTGATGCTTTTAGCTCAATAACTGTTTCATTCTCCACATCTGATATCTCATTCTCACCATTGGCTGTTTCATTTCCTGTATTTTCCTCATGCGGTATCGCATTTCCATTGTAACTTCCACATGCCCAAAGACTGGTTGCCGTCAGGATGAAAGCCAATAATATACCCACCATTTTTTTATAATTCATAACAAACTCCCCTTTATAAACATTTCAATAGTTTTGCTGTTTCCCAAGCCTCTCATAAACCACATATGTGGAACAAAGCAGAATCCAGCTTTTATTCAGGACAACTGTTCCGGACCATTTCCTGTTGAAATAAGTATAGTTGAATTTCATCTTCCTTTTCAATCATTCCTGTTCCGCCTTTTTTCATAGAGAAATATTTTTGATACCTCTCTATGGAAAAAAATGAAATGGGTCAGTATGATGCATTTTTCATCGTACATTTCCTCTTGTGAATATCCACATGTTGACTTTTTCCTCTATGGATATTATGATAGATGCGCAGGCTTAAATCAATTGCCAGCTTTCTCAAACTGGTGCCTAAACCACACAAATGGGAAACTGGATATTTTTATATCTCTAAGGAGGGCTATAGGTTGAATTTCAGGGAAGAACATCACATGGATCTGCGCGTTTTTAAAACACGTGAAGCTATCAAAAATACATTTAAGGAAATGATCTGCGAAATGCCCGCAGAAAAGATTACCGTGAAGGGATTGACAGACAGGGCAAAAATCCACAGAAAAACCTTTTATCTGCATTATACAACCATTGAAGCACTTTACCAGGATATGCTGCTGGAAATTTCTGATGGGTACTTTTCAGAAATGGAAAAGCTTACGCCTCCCTTTACACACAAAGACGTGAACCGGATCTTCTTTACCTACTTTTCAGAGCAGGACAAATATGTAGAACGTTTAATCTGTGAACCCAGCTACCGTTTTTTCTGCAATAAACTGTTTACCACCGCTTTACAACATAACAGGGAACGTTATAATCCATATGCTTCTCTCAACCTTCAGGAGCAAAATATTATCAATACTTTTTTAACGATCAGTTCTCTTGAGTTATACAGACAGTGGGTGGCGAATGGCAAAAATCCCCCATTGGAACAGATTATTGCCTTAACCGGAAAACTGCTTGATGAGGGAATTTCAAGTTTTACCTCATAAATGATACCGAATCCAATGCCACAACAGTAGAATAACCCGGTTAAAACATATAACTTCTTTTTACGCTTTTCAAATTTGTTAAGCTGAGTAGTTCAAGGGGGCATCAAACTGACCCCCGCCCCCGTCCACAGATAATAAAGTACTATTTTACCCTCTGGAGAATATAATCTGCATTGACTTCTCTCTGTCTCGAAAAATTGGAGAAAAAATCCATTTTCATTATCCATGGCGAAAAATTGCTTTATTATCTGACCGGGGGTACAAATGCCATGGATTGTGTTCTCCTTCCGGAGTTTCTGATAATTCTCCTGGACTGTACCCGCCATGTTTCCCTGCACTTCTTCCATTTCCGCTTCCGAAATCGCTTCTTTCCGTTCCTTCAATACATCAAAGCTGATACGCCCTACCTGACATACTTCCTGTTGTGCTTTATCTTCTTTCTCCTGCGGAGCCTCTCCAGACAGTTCCATTTCTGCACGTTTATCACAATCAAAATCCTGGCTGTCATCTGGTCTCGGCTGCCCATCAAACAAAACAAGCGTATACAGGTTGCTGGTCTGCCCTTTATTCTTCTCCCGAAAACGGGCATCCTTTTTGATATATCCGGAGTCCAGCAATTCATGCAAAGCACGCTTTACGGTAGAAACCGAAATATGCAACTGCTCCGCCATGGTGGGAATGGCTGGGAAGCAGGTCAATTCCTTATTGGAGCGGTCAATCAGATAGATCAATACCGATAATGCACGGCTTTTCAGCGTGCTTGCGTATGCCTGTTTTTTCAGTTCCGCCTGTTTTGTCATCATTCCAAATTCCTCCTGCTCGAAAATCTCCTCTATAATGCGGAGAGCCACACCGGTATCTTTCATACCCGGCATGGCTCTCCTTTTGCTTTATGTTACGGTGAATCCAGCGTATTTTGGTTCCTCTTTTCGCTTAAATCCACTCACAAAAACATTCTTCTTTCAACCTGCGATATATTTCGCAATCAAATTCTTATACTGCTTCGCATTACAATCACTGTCTGTCAGTTCCGGCTGATACTCCGAAAACATCACTTTATGATAATCGTTCTGCAAAGCCTCCGCCAGATCGTCCTTCATTCCCTCCGCTACAAAGGGACAGAGCAGATACGCATGGATTCCCGCAAGGGATGCCTGCAGGCGGACGGTAAAACCTAACTCATAAGGCTTTGTACCGCACACCAGCAGTTTGATATCTGCCCTTTCCAGCAATTCCCGCTTCTCTGCAAGGTCACTCCCCAGGTCATACACCACAAAATTCACATCATCCTTCGGCTCCATCCTCCGGTAATGTACCCCTTCAAACTGCCAGCCGCCCTCTTCCGCTTCCATCTCATACCCACGGGCCAGTGCCACCAGATGGCCATCTGCATGGGCCTCCACATAGCACACGGACGCGCCCACACGGGCCAGCCATGCGCTCAGTCCCACGGCTGCGGTGGTGGTTCCAATCCTGGACTGGGAACCCACCACGGCCACCGCCACATTCCTGCAGTCAAACCGGTAATGCTCCTGTCCTCCCACTCTGGCCGGCCTTTCCTTTGCCGCATACCGTGTCATGCCCTGGTCGCTTAAGCACTCCCTGATTTCCTGCTGGATCTCCCCAATCTCCGTATCACACACGATATTCCCCACGCCGCTGTCAAGCAGAGCCTGAAACAGCGGGTCTGCCTGTGTAAGCCCTTCGCAGATGACTGTCACCCTTGCGGAGTACATGGTGAGAAATTCCTCAATGGCCTGTGCAAATTCCTCGTCCGTGTCCCCGAAAGCGGGACGGTCAAGTACCACATCCGTAAAGTGGGCAAAACTGCGCATATCGTAGACCACAAACTGTTTCAACACGAAATTCCCCACCATCTTCTTGACGGGCATCTCGCTGTCCGGCTCATAAAAGCCGGTAAAGTCCAACAGATTGGTATGCTGGGTGGATGATAAGTATAAAATCATATTCTTCTGCCTCCTGTTATCTTCCAATTGCCCAGTAAGGGCCGCCGGAACCTGCCGCCTTGTTGGATTCATCCATGATAATGGATAAATCCCATTCCTGTTCGCTCCTGCCATAGCTTGCCGGGTCTGCCACCAGGATCTTCCCCTCACTGGTCACACCCCGCAGGACAATGAAATGCCCGCCTTTGGTGAAGTGTCCTTTGCTCATGATCACCACCACCAGCTTTCCGGAAGAGAGGGCATCCACAATCCCCTGGGCATCCAGATCCTTCTCGCAGGTCAGACCGTAGGCGGCCGCCGCTGCCGGGATCAGGCTGTGGTAGGAACCGTTGCCCTCGCAGCGGTGTCCGTTTGCCACAGACCACTGAGCCAGCTCCACCGGGTCATGGGGCTCCCCTGTCAGTGTGGATGTCACAATCGCCAAGATCGGAAGAGCACACGTCT
>ERZ777011.900-NODE-900-length-39277-cov-3.439192_pt1 | contig 39277 bp, 30 predicted proteins | sample MGYA00374964_ERZ777011 | MGnify/ENA primary metagenome ERZ777011 (study PRJEB29310, sample SAMD00008975) | mouse gut metagenome | study: EMG produced TPA metagenomics assembly of the Metagenome analysis of fecal microbiota from mouse which was promoted...
TCTTTATCGGTGGCAGTATCGCAAGCAAAGCTTGCGATATGCGGGAAGGAGTAAATATGAAAAAAATAATTACGTTACTTTTTTCTTTTATGATGGTCTTTTCTCTTGCAGCATGTGGCAGCAGGCAGGAAAATGCGCAAGGCGGCGGAAATGGACAGGGAGCGGATGCGCAGGCGGGGCAGAGGAAGGAGGAAGGCGATATCGCCGGTCATGAGGGTGAGGGCGGTGGAACAACGCTGGTCTACGGCAGCGGAGACTATACTCGGATTAACCCGGCTATGGATGAGCATGGGGAGATTAATATTTTGATTTTTAACGGATTAACGGCCCATGACGGTGAAAACCAGGTGGTGCCGGGACTTGCGGAAAGCTGGGAATTTGACGGGGAGACAAACACCTACACGTTTCATATGGCGGAAGGGGTGAAATGGCATGACGGTGAGCTGGTTACGGCTAATGATGTGAAATTTACCATTGAGGCGATTATGGATCCGGAAAACGGTTCTGAAAATGCGCCCAATTATGAGGATGTGGAGGAAATCACGGTGATAGACGATACAACGATCTCCTTCAGGCTTGCGGCTCCTAATGTGGCTTTTTTGGATTATATGACCATGGCGGTGCTTCCCGCCCATCTGCTTGAGGGGGAGAACATGCAGGAGTCGACCTTTTTCCGCGCCCCGGTGGGAACCGGCCCTTATAAGCTTGAGAGCTGGGACGAAGGGCAGGCCATTACCCTTGTGAAAAATGAGAATTACTTTAAAGGGGTGGCCAAGATTGACAGAGTTATCTTCAAAATCGTGCCGGATGATAATGCCAAAACCCTGCAGATGCAAAGCGGCGAGCTTGATCTTGCCTTGCTTTCTCCCAAGGATTCCGAAGGCTTTGAGGGAAAAGAGGGGTATCAGGTCTACCATATGAAAACTTCCGACTACAGAGGAATTTTGTTTAATTTCCGAAATGAATATTGGGTGAAAAACAGGGATATTATTCCGGCGGTCTGCTATGGAATAGACAGGCAGGCCATTTTGGATGCGGTGGTTTTAAACCATGGGGTGGCTGCCTACGGGCCTCTTCAAAGAAATATTTACAATAACGAGGATGTGGAACATTATGACTATAATCAGGATAAGGCAAAGGAGATCTTGAAGGCGGCAGGTTGTGAAATGGGGGAGGACGGCTTTTTTTACAGAGACGGGGAAAAGCTGGGCTTTACCATCAGCGTGGGCGCCGGGGATCAGGTGCGGCTTGCCATTGCTCAGGCGGCGGCCCAGCAGCTTAAGGAAATCGGCCTTGATGTGGACGTGGAGGTTCCGGCTGTGGTTGACTGGGGAAAGCAGCAGGCTTATCTGATTGGATGGGGGAGTCCTTTTGACGCGGATGATCACACTTATAAGGTGTTTGGCACGGACAAGGGAGCCAACTATAACGGGTATTCCAACGAGCTGGTTGACCGGTATTTGCTTGAGGCGCGCAGAACCGACGATGAGCAGGCGCGGGCCCGGGCGTATGATAAATTTCAGGAGGAGCTGGCGAAAGACCCGGCCTTTGCTTTTATCTGCTATATTGATGCGGATTATGTGGCGGATGATGGAATTAAAGGGATTTCCCCGGATACGGTTATGGGGCATCACGGGGTTGGGATTTTTTGGAATATGAATGAGTGGACGATGGATAGGTAAATAGAAAGCTTGTTTTTGGCTTGTCCGAATTTGCACTTTTTTATGTTGATCATTGAGCGTATGGGAGACTATGATGGAAAAATTGTTGGAGGTAAAAAATCTATCCGTAAGCTTTGCTGCGCCCGAGGGCGAGGTGAAAGCTGTCAGAGACGTTTCTTTTTCCCTGAAAAAAGGCGAAATACTTGCCATTGTGGGGGAATCCGGATGCGGTAAAAGTGTGCTGTGCAAAAGTATCATGAAGCTGCTGCCAAAGACCGCCCGGATAAAGGGAGGGCGGATTTTGGCAAACGGGACGGATATTACGGACTATCGGGAAAGAGATATGCGCAGGCTCCGGGGCAGTTTTTTTTCCATGATTTTTCAGGATCCCATGACCTCGCTGAACCCTACCATTCCGGTGGGGGATCAGATTGCGGAGGCGGTTCTGCTCCAACAAAGAGGGTCGGGACGCGGTCAGAGCCTTAGAGGAGGCTTGTCAGGGAAAAAGGAGGAAGTTTACAGGCGAGCGATTCAGCTGATGGAGCTTGTGGGGATTGAACGGCCAAAGGAGAGGTACAGGCTGTATCCCAGCCATTTTTCGGGAGGGATGCGTCAGCGCCTGGTGATGGCCATAGCGCTGGCAGGAGAGCCGCAGATTTTATTTGCAGACGAACCCACAACCGCCCTTGATGTTACCATGCAGGCGCAGATTCTTAATTTGCTCTGCGATATTCAAAAAAAGCTTGGAATGGCAAGCATACTGGTATCCCACGATTTGGGGGTGGTAGCCAGGGCGGCGGACAGGGTGGCCGTGATGTATGCGGGGAAAATTGTTGAAATTGGCAAAGCGGAGGAGGTTTTTTATGATCCAAGACACCCTTATACCTGGGGGCTTATGCGTTCTTTGCCGGCTTTCGCAAGGCCGGGCGGGGAGCTTTATACCATTCCCGGTATGCCTCCTACCCTTGTGAATCTGCCTGCGGGGGACGCCTTTGCCTGCCGCAATGAATTTGCCCTTGCAATAGATTACAGGGAAGAACCGCCTATGTTTCAAGTGAGCGATACCCATTATGCCGCCACATGGCTGTTGGACGGACGTGCTCCAAAAGTGGAAAATCCGGTGGCCGGGAGAGGAATTTTTGCGTCGGACAGCTGCCACCGGATTTATTTTCAAAAATCTTTATCCGGGCAGGAGCCACCTGAAGATGCTTCCTGCAAAGAAGGGGGTTATGGCAGAAAAGAGGTTTCCGGTGGAGAAGATGCTTTCGGCGAAGAAGAGTTTCCCGATGGAGAAGATGTTTTTGGTGACGAAAAGGTTTCCGATGGAAAAGATGTTTTTGACAAAGAAGAAGTTTCCGTTGGAGAAGGTATTTTCAGAGAAGAAGAGTTTTCCGGCGGAGAAGATATTTTCACCGGGAAAGAGGAAAATGGGGGGGAAGTGATTTTGGACGTCCGCCATTTGACTCACCAGTTCAGGCCGGGAAAAGGTACGGTTATTCCTGCGGTAAACGATATTTCTTTCCAAATAAAAAAAGGGGAGGTTTTCGGCCTTGTGGGGGAGTCGGGGTGCGGCAAGTCCACCGTTGCCCGCTGTGTTATGAACATTTATAAGCCCTCGGGCGGAAGTATTTTATACAAGGGAATAAACATTTGCGATAAAAAGCAGGCCAGGGCGCATCGGAAAATGCTTCAAACCACCAGACAATTGATTTTTCAGGACGCGGCTTCCAGCTTAAACCAGCGCATGAAGGTGGAGCGCATTATCGAAGAGCCGATGCGCATTCATCATGTCAAAACATCCCGGGGAAGTTACCGGAGGGAGGCGGAGTTTCAGATGAAATACGTGGGGATGGACGCTTCTTATTTGAAGAAATATCCGTCCCAGCTTTCAGGGGGGATGCGCCAGAGGGTCGCCATAGCCAGGGCTCTGTCCATGGAGCCGGAATTTTTGGTGGTGGACGAGCCCATTGCCTCTCTGGATGTTTCCATACAGGCGCAGATTATCAATCTTTTCAGGCATTTGCAAAAAGAACATGGATTTACCTTTTTGTTTATTGCCCACGACCTTTCCGTGGTGCGCTTTCTGTGCGATCGGGTGGGCGTAATGTATCAGGGCAGACTGGTGGAGGTGGCGACAACGGAAGAGTTGTTTAAAAGGCCCCGGCATCCTTACACAAAAGCGCTTTTGGCGGCGATACCGGTTCCGGATCCGGATTTTGAGAGGGAAAGGAAGCAGATGAAACGTATGCAAAGCGGGGCATGAGGATGGCAGGAATGAATTTCAGGGAGAGGGAACGGAGGATGGACAGGAAAAATCCATTTCTATTTTATGGCGGAAAAGTACTGGGGTTTATCATAAGCATGGTGGTTTTATCCTTTGCGGTCTTTTCTATTGCCCGGCTTGCGCCGGGGGATCCGCTGGTGTCTTATTACGGGGAGCGGGCGGAGAAAATGACGCCGGATGAAAGGGCACTGGCAGAGCGTAGGCTGGGCCTTGAAGAGCCTGTCCATGTACAATATATTCGTTGGGCGGGGAGCGCCCTTCAGGGCGATTTTGGCATTTCCTATAAATATAAAATGGACGTAACGGAGGTTATCGGGGGAAGGATTGGCAATACTCTGCTTCTTGGGGGAATTGGTTTTGTCCTTATTTTTGTGCTGGCCTTGCTGTTGGGAATATTGTGCGCATGGTACGAAGGGGGACTTCCCGATAAAATTATCTGCAAAATCGGCACGGTTACAAGCTGTATACCGGAATTTTGGCTGTCGCTTATGCTGATTCTTATTTTTGCGGTTTACCTGCATGTTCTGCCCAGCAGCGGCGCTTACACAGTAGGAGGAAAGGGAGATGTGGGAGACCGCATATTACACCTGGCGCTGCCCATGACCGTTGTGGTGACGGGGCACCTGTGGTACTATGCTTTTATGATTCGCAACAAGATTGTGGAGGAGCTCAGGGCTGACTATGTGCTGCTAGCCAGAGCCAAGGGGTTAAATAAGCGCAGAATTATGTTTGGCCAATGCTTAAGGAATGTGATGCCTTCGTATCTGAGCATTATGGCAATTTCGGTTCCCCATATTATGGGAGGGACCTATATTATAGAAACGGTTTTTTCATATCCGGGGATTGGGACATTGTCCTATGAAAGCGCCAGATTTAAAGATTACAATCTGCTGATGGTTTTGTGCATGATTTCCGGCGGGGTGGTAATTTTGTGCAATATGGCGGCGCAGACAATCAACGAACGGATTGATTTCCGTATCAGGCCGGAGGAGAAGTCCGGAAGTAAATTTCCCGACTCTTGATTTTCATGAGCGATGAGCCAAGTGGCTGCAGGGTATTTGAATGGCGGCAGTATCACAAGAAGAGCCTGATGGGAATGCAGAGGAAAAAACGAGATATTGGAGGTGAACAGGCTTGGAGGATGAAGGGTTTAAACTGGTGGGCGTCAGGGGCCCGTCGCTTACGTCTTTTGCGCCGGAAGATGACAGTGCGCATAAGGAAACGAAACGCCGCCCTGTCTCAAAGGCCGGCTTATGGCTGAAAAGGAAAAGGATGGAAAAAAGGCCGGTATTTTCCTTTTTACTGCTTTTGACAATCATTTTGTGCTGCCTTGGCTGCGAGCTTTTTATGCCAAAGGACCCTCTTTATATGGATTTGGCAAATTACGATCGCAGGCCGGACGGGGAATTTTGGTTTGGCACGGATGCTATGGGGAGAGATTTGTTTTCCATGATTTGGTATGGAGGGCGGGTTTCCCTGCTGATTGGGTTTGCGGCAACGGCTGTTTCCACTTTGATTGCCGTCGTATTTGGGGCAGTCAGCGGTTTGGCTCCCCGGTGGGCGGATGCACTGCTCATGCGGCTGACGGAAATTTTGCTCAGTGTGCCCAATTTACTTTTGGTGGTCTTACTGCAGGCGGTTTTAGGGCAGGCGAATGTGTGGAGCCTTTCTTTTGTCATTGGCGTTACCGGCTGGGTGAGTATTGCAAAGGTGGTGCGCACGGAGGTAAGGCAGATACGGGGGAGTGAGTATGTGATAGCTTCAAAGTGCATGGGGGCAGGTTTTTTCCATGTGCTTTTTAACCACCTGGCGCCTAATTTTTTTTCAGCAATTATGTTTATGGTGGTGATGAATGTACGCAGCGCGATTATTTCCGAATCGACCTTGAGCTTTATGGGGATAGGACTGCCCCTTGAGGTTATTTCCTGGGGAAGCATGCTCGCGCTGGCGGATAAGGCATTGTTATCCGGCTCCTGGTGGATGATCGTTTTCCCCGGATTGTTTTTGATTGTAACGCTGGTGTGTATTACAAACATTGGCAGCGCCTTAAAGTAAAGGGTAGACAGGAGCGAGCATACGGGTACATTGACCCGATTGCTCTTTGTCTATATGATCGGAGGCATAGTAGAAATACAGATACAAATACAGGAAAATGTCCGCACCCCCATGTTAGCGGTAAAATCTGTAAATGTCTGGGATAACTTCAAAGAATGGTGTGATAAAATCAGAGTGATTCCATGATACATGATGTGTCACCGGAATCACTCTCTCCTGATTTTTCTTAAACACTGATAACAAAGGGTTCATTATAATATGGAATTAGGGCATCATGTGTCACAAACATCATCCCCTCCGACTTTGCCTGAGCAAGCAAAATCCTGTCAAAAGGATCTTTATGCGGTGGAGCATCCTTCGGACGTACCAAAGTCTCTAACTTGGCCGAATGTTTATTGAATATTGGTAATGACATAAAACCATTCGCTTCACACCCTTCCGCAAGATGTTTTCCACTGTATAGAAAAGTTTCTGGATGAGCCATATGTTTAATCGTAATCTCCCATACGGAAGCTGCGCTATAGTAAATTTCATTGCCCTCGTCAAGTATCATTGCCCGTACTTCGTCAGGTAATTCCTCCGAATCCAGTACTGCCCATATTGCAATATGTGTATCCAGCAAAATCTTCATCAGTCATCCACCCCAAACAATCCGGCAATTTCATCATTGCACTCGTCTATATCATGACCATCCGCAATAAATTTCTGTCCCTTCATGCTTCCAATCCTACGTTTTTTCTTTTGTATAGCAATATCATGATTTATATACATGCCTTTTGATTCCGCGGGCATCACGAACCGCTGTATCATTTCCAGAATAAAGCGCAGGCTATCATCGGAAAGCCCTTCCAGAGACTGTGCAATTTGATTCTGTAATGTTGACATACCAGACCTCACCTTTCTCTATCATCATATAATGTCTTTTACTTTCAAAATTATTTGCCATCATTATAATATACATATCCCTGAAAAACAAATATTTTATTTTCATTAAAGTTCATCTGGACACCTATATGACAGCCTGATATTCTTACATATTTCAAAAAAGCAAAACACCATCAACCCCTTATAACACACAAAATACAATCACTAAGACGCATACCCACACACCCCTCAAAGCTGTGGAATAATTGACCAATACCGGCCCGTGCGCAGGAGGGGAGATTGTCCGGGTACATGGGATAAACAGCCCGGAAGAAAGGATGCAAAAAGACGGCCCTTTAAAGGAAATCAGCGCCGATATACCGTAAAACTGAATTCGTGCGTCTCTCCCGGAAAAACCTCCACGGACATTCCTACGGGTTTATCATAACAATCAAAATCCACGCTGGTGACAATATGCGCCGCCGACTGTTTTTCCACACGCAGCAGGTTGGCGGCGGTAGGATCAATTATTTGGGAGCGCATTGTCCGGACGGCCTTGTATATCTTGGTATGATAATGATTTTCAAGAGTCCGGTAAAGGGATTCCACCGCAAAGTCAAAGCGGTTAATTCCCGGGAACCGGGCCAGTGAAACATAATTGGTAATTAAGGAAAAAGGCAGATAATCCGCATAACGGACGCGGAGAATCATAAAGCAGGAATCCTCCTTCCCCATTTCTAAGGAATCATAAATATTGCTGTCATAAGGAACCACTTCGGCGCGGATCAATTGCGTACCCGGTTTTTTCCCAAGCATTTTCATTTCTTCTTCAAAATTCACAAGATGATGGAAGTTCATATTGGAGATATCCATTTGCTTGACATAGCTGCCATGGCCTCGTTTACGTTCAATAATGTGCTCGGCTGTCAATTCGGAATAGGCTTGCCGTACAACCGGTCTGGATATGCCAAATTCCCTGCAGATTTCCTCCTCGGTAGGGAGCTTGTCGCCGGGCAGGAATTTTCCGCTGCGGATGGCTGAGAGAATGGATTCTTTTACCTGAAAATAAAGCGGAACCTGGTTGTGCTTATCAATCGTAATTAAAGAAATGGCATTGCTCATCAGAAATTCTCCTTTTTGATAGCTCTGTAGCCGAAACCACCCTCCTTTCTGCAGTTTTCAGAAGAATAAGCAGCGGCGGCCTGTAAGGCTGCGCGGACGGGTCCCTCCGGCATAATCTGCCCTTTATGCCAGCCCTGTTCATACAGGGTGGTTACGAAGCAGGCTAAAAATGCATCGCCGGCTCCTGTGGTATCCGAGGCTTTCACATAATTGGCAGGATTCCAAATGCCTGTGGAGCCGTTGGAAAAATATTGGCCGCGGTTTCCGAGTGTAATCAGTACATGCCTGGCGCCGTGGCGATGAACAATGCGAGTAAAATCCATGATTTCCTGATCTCTTAAATGGCTGCAGGAAAAAAGGGCCAGATCTAAGTCCGAACAAACAAAATCCAGATATTCCGATGTGTGATATTTTTCCTTTTCCGAAAAATCGTAGGTGAAGACGGCCGGTAAGGCAGAAAGCTTGTAAACTTCATTAGCTATTTTAGCATATGCACAACTGTGAATCAACTCATACTTTCTCATGGAATCTAAAATTTCCGGCGTCAGCTTAACAGGGCCGGACCATAGATTTCCTGTGTCAATGCCAAGAAAATGACGCTCCCCGTCTATCATGTCATACAGGCATATTTTTGTGTGGCTGCCTTTCACAACAGGACACAGCAAGTGGGAGACGCCGGCAAAATGAAGACCATCCCTTATGATATCGGCGTATTCATCATCGCCCAAATTTCCCACATAAGCGGCTTCGTGGCCCAAAAGGGCCGCATGGGCGGCAGTGTTAACGGCATTGCCGCCAGGATACATGAGACCTTTGTTAACATAGTAGTCGACAGCGTTATCGCCAAGACCAAGAAATTTCATAATTATACCTCCTGCATACTGCCACCAATATTAAGTTTGGAAGTTTACTTCCAAACTTAATATTCGCCCTTTCTATAGTATCTTCTTATGTCAAGACTGTGATTGGTAATCACTTCGATATTTTTACTGATTCTCTGGAGGATGGCAGCCATAACTACGGGGGAAAGCAGGGAGCGGTATTCATCCTTAATGCCAGGCAGCACATAGTCTCTGGTATCAAAACAGGTCAGCTTATCCGTGTGTTTTTCTGCAAAGCGCTTTACCCGTTCGTCCAGGGGACGGGTAGGACCTTCTGTGAGCAGCAGGGTTACACACACATCTTTTTCCAAAAGCTCTAAGGTTCCGTGGAAGAATTCCGGAGAGCTGACGGATTTGGTCCGGATCCACTGGGACTCTTCCAATACACACATGGAATAAGAATAGGCCGTAGGCCATAAATCCCCGGAACCAATCCAGATATTGTAAGACTCTTTATGATAGTCGGCGGCATACTGCCGGCATTTGCCGTCTGCCTGTTTCCGGACGTGGGCCAGAGCGGCTCCTAAATTTTTCATGTTATCGGCGAAATCAGGATAAGCCGGAAAGAAACCTTTGTTATACAAAATTTTTCCGATTAACAGGTATAACACCAATTCCTGAGGGCGTCCTGCGCCATAGGCTATCGCAGCGTCTGAGGCCGCTTCTAAGGGGGAGTTTTCAACGCCTGTAACAGACACAATGAAAGCGCCTATCCCTTTTAGATATTGGGCTGCTTTCAGGGTTTCTTTCGTATCGCCGGATTTGGAGGTCATGAACACTACGGAATTTTCCGTTAATTGATTGTATCCGGTAATCAAAAGATCGGCGGAAAGCATAGCGGCCGCAGGAAGAGTGGAGGTGTGATTGATCCAGAAGTTAAAGGGCTCCAGCATGGCCATGGAGCCTCCGGAGGAGGTGAAAAAGAGGAGATCGAAGCCTTTTTGGCAGATTTGATCCGCGATTGCTTCGATTTTGCTGCGTTGCTGATAAATGTAATTTGCATTTTCAATTATTTGTGATTCATTAAAATTGATCATGAAGTTGCCTCCTGTCTTATTTGGGGTGTACGGGTTTTTACATGTTGGCCACAGGCCCGCTTCTTTGCAAATAGAAATGCAAGGAGAAGCTATGTTTTTGGTTACCCTGTAAAAAAGTAGAATATTATCTGCAATGTTAATGTAATAACAATATTATAATAGAGCTTACTTTGAGTGTCAATATTTAATAAAACAAAACGAAAAGTATCTATATATAACAGATAAAGGATATTACCAGGATATCAAATAAAACTAAAAATGAAGAAAGAAATTTATCTATTTTGTAAAAAATGTATAAATTTGAATGAGAAAATATGTCATTAATTTAGTATTGACTTCCAAATAGAACTATAATATGATTTTATTATCATAATGTAATTACAATACAAAGTAATGATGTTAAAAAGATTACCGGGTATTGCCGGCGATATCAGAGGGTAACAGGGTTTTAGAGAATAAAGTTTCGGATGACGGCGTTAAAAAGTGAAGGAGGCGGCAAAGATGAATTATAAGACAGAAGAAAAAAAAGACAGATTTCCCATTTTTTTGTTCGCTTTGTTCTTTCTCTTTTATGCAGGCCAGGCTATTTATAATACTTATGTGAATCTATATTTAAGCTCGGTAGGGCTTAGTGAGACTCAGATTGGAATTACCGTATCGGTTTCCACCATTGGCATTTTGTGCGCACAACTCTTTTGGGGGCTGGTCAGCGACAGAACCAAAACAAAAAACAGTGTTTTACAACTGCTTTATGTAGCGGTTGCCATTATCGCACTTTTGTTTTACCTTAATAGTTCTTTTGTGTTTTTGGCGGCGGCGGTTACTTTGTTTTCCATTTTCTTTCATCCGCTTATGCCCCTGCAGGATAATTTTGCTCTGGAATATCTGGAAGATAAGAGATGGGATTATGGCCAGGTACGCATGGGAGGAACCATTGGTTATTGCCTTACCGTCCTGATAATTGGTTTCTTTTTGCAGAATAATTATCGGCCGATTTTCTGTATGGTTGCGGTATTTATGACAATCTGCCGGTTCATATGCATAAAGCTGCCCAAAATCGAAGGTTTTAGGACAAAAGAAAATAAGTCTTCTTATTGGGAACTGTTTAGAAACAAACCGTTGATTGGCTTGATTTTGTTTAACTTGTCCTTTTCTATCGGACTTAATTTTTATCATAATTTTTATGCGATTTATTTTACTTCGGATGCGGTGGGAGGCAACAGCTCTCTGGTGGGAGTTATGATGTTTGCCAGCTCGGTTTCCGAAATCCCTATGCTGCTTGTGATACACCGTATTACGGAAAAGATTGGGATTAAGAAGACGCTTATAATGGCGGGAAGCGTGACGGCCCTGCGCTGGCTTTTATTGTTCTTTTTAAAGACGCCCGCGCTTATTGTGCCGGTGAATCTGCTCCATGGCATAGGATATACCAGCTTTTCCTATTGTATCATCACTTATATTGGGAAAACGGTGCCAAAGGACATGCGCGCTACGGGACAGACACTCAACGTACTGATTGGAAATGTAGTTTCCCGTGTGCTGTTTGGCCTCGTGGGCGGTTTTATCAGCGAATATATGGGCGCGGATAAGATGATGCTTTTCAGCAGTATTTTGATAGCGGCGGGAACGGCCATATTTGTAATATGGAGCGGAAAAATCAAAGAATTTAGCGATGGCGCAAGCCTTCGTTAAAGATAAAAAGGAGGAAAACAAGGAAAAACAAGGAGGAATAGTATGAAGAAAGAAATGAAAAAAATTCTGGCAACAGCACTAACCTGTGCTATGAGCATCAGCCTGTTGGCCGGATGCGGGGGCGGCTCAAATTCGGGTTCCGGTGAAAGCGCTGACGCCCCGGCAACGGAAGAGACGGCCGCTAATCAGGAGGAGACAACCGTGGAGGCCGAAGAACCGGCTGCGGCAGCGCAAGACGAATCGGGAGCGGAGGATGAAGGGACAATCCGCGTTGTTACTTTTTTTGCAGGGTCTGATCAGTGGGCTCCGGTATATAAAGAAGTGGTTGACGAGTATATGGCAGCCCATCCCGGCGTTACCATCGTAGACGAGAGTCAGCCCACCTCCGGTACCCAGGACTTATTCCGTACCAAAATCCAATCGGATGTGGCGGCAAAGACGCCCCCTGATCTGATGTTGTATTACAATGGGGAAGAGTCCAAAATGCCCCTTGATTCGGAACTGTTTGTGGATTTAAAACCTTATATGGACGCTGATCCGCAGTGGAGCGCCAACCTGAAAGAAGGCGCTATGGAAGCAGGGCGTAACGAGGATGGAATGCAGTATTGCATCCCATACATTGGCTACTTTGAGGGAATGTTCTATAACAAGGAACTTTTTGACAAGTATGGTCTTGAGGAACCTACCAGCTGGGAAAATATAGAAGCCTGCATCGACACCTTTGTTGAAAATGGCATCGTTCCCTTTGCCACTTCGCTGATGAAACCCAGTTACATGGTAGAGCAGCTGATTTTGGCGCAGGTAGGCGCGGAGGGACAGAAAGATTATTTTGACGATTCCTGGGCACCGGCCCTGGCGGCAATGAAAGATTTGTATGACAAAGGCGCTTTTCCTGCCGACTGTATGACAATGACGGAAGACGATATCCGGGTTCTCTTTGCAGACGGTAAGGCGGCAATGATGATCAATGGTTCCTGGACCGTTTCCGGTCTGAAAGACAATGAAAATATGCGTATGATCACGATGCCAGCGCTTCCCGGCGGCAAGGGAGGGAGCGATGTTGCCCTGTCCGGTTTCGGAAGCGGATGGTATATGAGCAAAGAGGCAGCGGAGCGCGATGATGTTACCCTTCATTTCTTAAAATACATGACCAGCCCTGAGGTTATGACCCGTATGATTGCGGTTGGCGGAAGCTCTGCCATTACCTGCGACGCTCCCGAAGGGGCAAGCCCGTTAGAGGTAAGCGCAAACGAAATGCTAAATACCGCGACCAAATTTGTGGCTGCCTGCGACAGTCAGGTAGTACGCGAGGCATGGCTTAATATGACGGAGCCGGGCATCCAGTATATCGCTACGGGAGAGTCTACTCCGGAAGAGATACTGGCCCAGTCCCGCAGCCTGAATGAAGAATAAGAAATAAAGTCCTGATTTATATGCCCGCCCAAATGGGTAAATAGGAGCTTATCCCCTGATTTGTCTGTCCGCAAAAGCGGGCAGACGGGCGTAGTGTGAAGAAAAGTTCTAAGATGTCAGAAAACGCCATCTAAGAACTTTTAAAGCTTCACACTCAGAAGAATGCCTTGGAAAACAGGCATTCTTCCCACATATTTGTGTCGCGGCAAAGCCGCGACATGGGGGTTAGTGTGAAGAAAAGTTCTAAGGCGTCAAAAAACGCCGCCTAAGAGCATTTAAGGCTTGCAGGGCAAGCTATCTTCACACTCAGAAGAATGCCTTGAAAAACAGGCATTCTTCATCAGGATTTGTGATTTTGCAGAGCGGAATCATGGGGGTTGGATAGGGGCTTGTTGAAAGGGAGGAGGTTTTGCCATGAAGAATAAGAAATATTTTTACCTGTTTTTAGCTCCTGCGGCGGTATTTATTCTGACATTTTTGATTTATCCGCTGTTTCGGACGATATATTACAGCTTTACATCCTGGAAAAATTTTTCACCAAAGCAGAAATTTGTTGGATTATACAATTATGACCGCTTATTTCATGATCCGGTAATCCTGGTTTCGTTCCGGAACACATTTATTATGATGGCGGGAGTTTTCTTATTCCAGGTGGGGGTGTCGCTTCTGCTGGCAATATTGGTTTCAAAGACAAAAAAGATGTTTAAGTTTCTGCGAACGGTATACTTCATTCCGATTTTAATATCGGCCACTGCCATAGGATTGATGTTCCGGCTGATTTACGGTTATGAGTATGGTTTGCTGAATTTAATTGTCCAGTGGTTCGGAGGGGAAAAACAGGTTTGGATCAATGAAAAAACATCTATTTTTCTTGTTACAATACCGATTATGTGGCAGTATGTAGGGTTTTACTTCGTTATTTTCCTTACAGGAATGTCCAAAATCCCCGGGGAGATCAGCGAGTCTGCGAAACTTGATGGCATCACTCCCTTTAAGGAAGCCATTTATATTACAATACCCATGATCCGTGATGTGATTGTTTCGGTGGTAATTTTGGTGATTTCCGGGTGCTTTAAGGTGTTTGACATGGTCTATGTGATCACCGGGGGAGGGCCGATGAATTCCAGCGAGTTACTCAGCACTTATATGTACAGCGCGGCGTTCCGAAATTATAACGGCGGTTATGCCAGCGCTATCGCGATTGTGATGGTTGCCTTTGGTGTTCTGCTTTCCACCCTTATGCGCAGGATTTTGGAACCAAAGGAAACATATTGAAAGGAGGGTCTCATGAAAAGAAAAATACCGCGGCACACCCCTGTAGGATGGGTCATTGTTACTTTTAAATGGCTTCTTTTGTTTGGATGGGCGGCTATGACGTTTCTTCCTCTGTACTGGGTTGTGATTAACTGCTTCAAGCCGTCTGATGGGATTCTCCGCAACAGTCTGGAATGGCCGGCTTCTCTTAGTTTGGCAAATTTTATTTCCATTATGAATTATCCGGATGTAAACATTCCAAAAGCGTTCCTGAACAGTTTTATCATTTCCGGTGCGGTAGTTGTGTTAGTTGTGGTGGTCTCCAGCATGGCAGCCTTTGCGCTTGGGCGTATGGAGATCAAAATGGGGAAATATATCATGGCGGTTTTAACTGCCTGTCTGCTGGTTCCCAGTTTTGCAACTGTCATACCCAATTTTGTTACATTAAGCAATATTCCCTTTGTACATGGAACCCGTATGGCGGCGATTTTGCCGCAAACCGCCGGAAATTTATGTTTTTCCATTATTATGGTACAGGGATTTATGCGCTCCCTCCCCATGGAGCTGGACGAGGCGGCGGTTATTGACGGGGCAAGCGTTCCCCAGATATTTACGCATATTTCCCTGCCCCTATGCCGATCCGTTTTGGCAACGGTGGCAATCATGGTTTTTATCTGGAGCTATAATGATTTGTTTACCTCCCTGGTTTATGTTTCCGAGCGTTCCAAACAACCGATTTGCGTGATACTTTCCATGGTGAGCAATATGTTCGGCACAGATTACGGCGCGATGATGGCCGCTATTGTAGTGACAATCCTTCCGCCTCTGGTTTTGTATATATTTGCACAGGAGCAGGTAGTTTCCGGGCTGACGGCAGGAGCCGTTAAGGGGTAAAACAGTTCATGTATTGTTTGTGCCGCAAGGCGGCATGTCGGGATGAGAAGAGAAAGAGAGGAGAGTTTGATTTATGGATATTTTGACAAACCACGTAGGTTACAGTGCGTCAGGGCCCAAGAAAGCGGTGATCCAATGCATGGAAGGAGAAAAAGCGGAAGCGTTTTCCGTTCTGGATTTGGAAGGAAATAAGATATATACCGGCGTCCCTGTTTACGTTGGCAGGGTGGCCAATTGGAATACCGGTAATTACTACAGAGCGGATTTTACGGAGGTTACTTTGGAGGGAACATACCGCATACAGGTTGGAGAGCAGTGTTCTCAGGAATTTGAGATCAGCAAATCTCTGGTTACCATGAGGATGCTGAATGCGGTAAGCTACTATTTCAAAGCCCAGCGCTCCAGCGGGGAATGGCTGGAGGACGACCGGAGTCTTCCCTTTAAGGGTCCAAGGGAAGGGGAAGTGGACGCCCATGGGGGATGGTACGACGCTACGGGAGATTATGGCATTCACCTTTCTCATCTGTCCCACAGCACTTATCATAATCCCCAGCAGATTCCGTTCAGCGCTTATACTTTTTTTAAGGCCCATGATTTTTTGACGGAAAGTCAAAATGAGCAGTATTCCATGCTAAAACGCCGGATGCTGGATGAAGGATTTTTTGGAGCGGACTTCTTGATGCGCATGCGCGCGCCTTCCGGAAGCTTTTTCCGCTCTATCAATCGGGTTGATGCGCTGACCAGCGTGGAAGGCACCCGCAGGATTGGGTTTGAGTACAAGCGCAGTAGCGACCAGTTCAGTGCGGTTGCGGCTACCGCAGGGGAAGAAAAGATAGAAGATGAGAATTATGAGGTGAGTTTAAGAAGCGGCGGCGGACTGGCAATAGCAGCCCTTGCCATAGCCGGAAGGAATTATTACCCAAGTGCGGAACATACGCAAAAGGAGTATATACAGGCGGCAAAATCGGCATGGATCTATTTGTCTGAAAACAATGAGCGCTACACCAACGATGGAAAATGGAATCTGGTGGACGAATACTGCGCTTTGATGGCGGTCACCGAGTTATACATTACCACAAAAGAATATGATTATCTGCAAAAAGCCCGTCAGATGGCGGAGAAAATTTACGCCCGTACGACTGTGACCGGCAGCGGTCTTAAACGTCTGGAAGTGACGGAAGGGGTTCCCTATTATCATGCTGCCGACGAGGGAATGCCTGTGGTTGCGCTATTACAGTATGCCGAAATAGAGCCGGATGATGACAAGAAGGCAAAGGCGGTAGGATATGCGGAAGATATCATGAGATGGAAGCTTATGGTTACGGATAACCGCCCGAATCCTTTTGGCTATCCTGTCCTGGAAAGCAAGGAAGAAAATCAGATTGTAGAAAAGTTTTTCTTCCCTCACCACAGCACGGCGGCTCCCTGGTGGCAGGGGGATAACGCCCGTATTGCGTCCATTGCAGCGGCCTGCGCAGAGCTTTCCCGGGTGACTGTGGATGAAGAATTAGCGGCGCGCTGCCGCCGGATGGTCCAGGATCCCCTTGACTGGATTATGGGGCTTAATCCCTTTGACAGCTGTATGATAGAAGGATATGGCAGAAATAATATCCAGTATTTCTTTAAACAGAGATATGATTTTATCAACTGCCCGGGCGGTATTGTGAACGGTATCACCAGCGGGCTTACGGATGAACAGGGGATTGCCTTTGTGCAGCATCCGATTCCGGAAATAGACGATAACTGGCGCTGGGCGGAGCAGTGGATTCCCCACGCGAGCTGGTTTATCTATGCGTCGGCCTTAAAGAGAGAGTAGGTTGAAGACATAAAGAATTGATATGGAATTTAATGGAGGAATGAATTATGGTAATGATGGACTACATAAAGGAGCAGGCAAAGCTGCTGCCGGAGGTTCTTGCGAAAAGAGAGGAAATCGCCTCAGTTTTTTGCGATATGATGGCGAAGAATAATCCGGGGCAGATCTGTCTGATTGCCAGCGGCACTTCCTACAATGCCGCCTGCGCCGCAGCTCCTTTTATGGAAAAGATCCTTGGAAAACCGGTCAGTGTAAATGCGCCTTCCCAGGTGGAAAAGATTACGGCGGTTAACCCTTTGGCAGTGGTAATATCCCAGGGAGGAAATTCCACAAATATTCTTGAAATTTTTGAAAGAATCCATGGTATCCCAACCCTTGTGATGACAGGAGATCCGGACGGCCGTGCGAACAGGAAGGGAGACGGCTACAGGGAGATTCCCTGCGGGGAGGAAACGGTGGGCCCTAAAACCAAGGGTTATACGATTACGATTCTTACCCTTTATCTGATGGCGCTGGAGGAAGGAAAAAGATCCGGAGGAATTTCCAACCGGGAGTACGGCGAATATGTGGAAGGGCTTAGCCAGGCTGCGGATAATCTGTCTGAAAACATTGACCGTACCGGGACCTGGGTGCAGGCGAATATGGAGACGCTCCGTGAGCTTAAGATCATTTATATGGCCGGAAAACGGCAGGGAGCAAAGGTTGCGGCGGAAGGAACTCTTAAGGTGATGGAAACCCTGCTTATACCGGGGGTGGCTTATGAATTTGAAGAATTTTTGCATGGGCCGGCCAGCTCCTTAGGCGAAAATGTCAGCGGCTTTTACTTACTGCCCACGCCCGGTGATCCCGATTATGAGAGGATGCAGCGTCTGGTAAAATATCATAGGGATATTTGTAAATCGGTGTATACGGTGGGACTGGAAGAATCAACGGACATACGCGACTGCCTGTTAAAGCTGACCGGAAAATGGTATACCCAGCCATTTGAGCAGATTTTGCCAATGCAGGTAATCAGCGCCGTTGTCACGGAACATATGGGACTGACCGGAAAAGGATCGTTAAAGTTCGCCGGGTTGGACGCCGTGATGCAAATCAAAGCGGAAAATGAGAAGAACATTTGATAAGAGGAACCATATCGGTTCAGGGGAAAGGAGGGGGCATGAAATATTATGCAGGTTTGGACATCGGAGGAACCAGCGGAAGAATTATTTTAAGCGATGAGAACGGACAGGTGCTGGAACGCTTTCAGGCCGCAGGAGTCAGCATTTTTTCCGGAGGCGAGGAAGCTGCACGGAAAAAATACGAAGAACTGGTGTTTCCGGTGCTGGAAAAAAGAAAATTAGAACCGGCGGACTGCAAAGGTATTTGCGTGGCGGCTACGGGCATTGATTCCGAATCCCTCAGGGAGAGCGTCAGAGAGATTTTTCTGGATATGGGCTTTGGGGAATCCAAATTATTTGTGTTCAATGACTGCGAGGTTTTCCTGCAGGTATACAAAGCGCCTTCCCTTATCCTGATTGGCGGAACAGGGTCCATTTCTTTCGGACAAAGCCGTAATGGCGTAATGGTCCGCACGGGCGGCTGGGGGCATATTCTGAGTGATGAGGGAAGCGGCTTTCATATTGGATTAGAGATTGTGAGAGCGGTGGGAGATCATTTAGACGGACGTAAATGCGATGAAATTTTATATAAATTATTTTACGAGGCTACCGGAATTTCCGACCTGGAGGCATTAAATAACTTTTTGAACGCCAATATTATGACCAAAAATGCCATTGCCGATTTAGCTCCTTTGACGGAGCAGGCCATGCAGGCGGGCTCAGAAACCGCCGGAAAGATTTTGGAGGATGCCGCCGGGAAGCTTTACAGGATTGCTCTGGATAATTACCATAAAATGACGATAGAGAAAGGAGATACGCTGACGCTTATTTTTTGGGGAAGCGTGCTTCGCAGGAACAAAGTGGTGGAAGAAAGAGTGGCGCAGCTTTTGAGGGAGAATATTCCTAATGTGGAAATCCGGATTCCTCAAAAAAAGGCGGTTGAAATCGCGCTGGAAGTGGCAATGAGAGGGCAGAAAGAGAAGCTTTAGAGGGTTGTGAAAATAATCGAAATGGTAAGAAATGCAGGGCGCAGCGGTTGCTGCGCCCTTTTTCAAGAATCATGTCGGGGAAGAAGACATTAAAATCTGTTTTTCCACCTGACATTACCGTTGGCAGTTGTTGCTGCAGGATACTTGTGGTATGATGATTTTATGGTTCGCAAGAAAATTCCGGAGGAGATCAGGGCCGGGCAGAGGCAGGAGTAAGCTGTAAAGAGATTACGGTATGCGAGGAATGGAGAACACCTATGGCACAAAAGCTCAAAGCGTTAATCAACCGGATTTCAGGAATGAAGCTGCGCTATAGGCTGCTTTTTATTTATATTATCGGGGGAGCTGTGCCGATTATTTTTATTGGGCTTTACCTGGTGCATGGAATGTCAAATATTTTGATTGATCAGGCTAAGGACGCGGAGATAGTGGAGCTTGAAATGGCCAGAAGGCAGGTAGAGGAAATGACCGGTACGGTGAGCACTGTGACAAAGTACTTTTATTTTAATCCCCAGTTAGAAGAAATAGCCGCAAAAAAGTACGGGGATTATCAGGAAGTAGTTCAGGATTACAAAGAATTTACCTCTTTTCTGGATTACGGGCGATATTATAACAGTACTCTTGCCTGGATTAATATTTACATAAAAAATGACAGTATTGTAGGTAATTCACGGTTTGTAAAGGTAACGGACAAGATAGAAGAGGAAGAATGGTACCAATCGGCAAACAGGAAAAAAGGCGCGGGCTTATGGCGGTTTCATCAAATCCCATCCGCTGATTATAAAGCGCTGACGCTTTTTAGAATGTTAAAGACGCAAAAGGGGGAAGATGTAGGCGTACTGGCGGTTTCCATCAGGCCGCAGCGGTTTACAACCCTTTTACAGAATAAAAACGGTAATGCTTTTATTTTATTAAATGGGGAAACCATCGTGACCGACTTGGGAAGTGAGATAGAGGCCGGACAGCTGAAAGATATCCTTCCCTCCGGGGACAGCGGTCAATTTCAGAAAAATATCATACTTAACCGGCAGGAGTATGTGATGACCTGCGAAACCATTCCGCTGATAGAATCCCAGGATTATCTTCAGATTGTCAGCTTAAGGGCATACAGGGAGATTTTACGGGATGTGAACAGTCAGACGACAAAAAGCATGCTTTTTTTTGTGCTCAGCGCTATCATGTCTATTATAATTATTTTACTTTTTTCCCATTCCTTCAGCAGACGGGTGGAATGGTTTTTAAATCAGATGCAGAAGGCGGCGGGGGGCAGCTTTGAACTGGAAGAAATGCCGGAAGGCAGCGATGAGATAAGCGAACTGTATGATTATTTAGGGACAATGATTTATCAGATACAGCGGCTTTTAGCGGAAGTATACCGGGAAAAGCTGCATTCGGAGCGGTTGACGATTCAGCAAAAGGACGCCGAATTTAAAATGCTTGCAAGTCAGATTAATCCCCACTTTTTGTATAATACATTGGAAACCATCCGCATGAGGGCGCGCAGGAGTAAGCAGTACGATATTGAGGAGATAGTCAAGATGCTGGCGAAGATTATGCGCAGCACGCTGCAGGCGGGAGCCAATGACGTCACCATTGCGCAGGAAGCGGAGTTGGTGGAGCATTATCTGAAAATTCAGCAATATCGTTTCGGGGAGAGGATTAAATATCATATTTGGATAGAGGAAGGTCTTAAGGAGTGTTATATTCTGCCGCTTATTATGCAGCCCATTGTGGAAAATTCTATTATTCACGGACTGGAAAGCAAGGAAGGGGCCGGATGCATTGACATTAATATACATAGCGGTGAGGAAAATGTGGTTATCGTCATAGAAGACGATGGGCTGGGCATGAGTGAAGAAAAATTAGTCGGGCTGCAAAAAAAATTAAACTGCTATAATGAAAAGGGAAAGCATATCGGCGTCAGCAACGTGCACCAGAGAGTAAGATTAAGGTATGGAGATACCTGCGGGGTCAGGATTGACAGCCGGGAAGGAAGCTTTACCAGGGTAGAAATACGGCTGCCGGATGCGGAAAGGCTTACACATCCTGTGCCGGGCATTGACAGCTTGGCTGATAAGGCGGGCATATGGGCGGCGGATGTAAATAAGCTTAAGGGGGATACGGATGTACAAGGTGATGATAATTGATGATGAGGAAATGATCAGATGGGGTGTGCACGACCTGCTCAACTGGGAGGAAGAAGGGTTTGTTTTTTGCGAGGACGGGAAGGATGGAAAGGACGGGCTGAAAAAGCTGCTTGCATATACTCCGGATCTGGCGTTGGTAGACATTAAGATGCCCGGGATGAGCGGGCTTGAGCTGATTGGTAAGGCCCGGGCGGCAGGATATGGGGGCTGCTTTATTATATTGACAGGCTATGGGGAGTTTGAATTTGCCAAACAGGCAATCCGGCATGGGGTGAAAGAATATCTGCTAAAGCCCATTGAGGAGGATGAGCTTAAGAGATGTGTGGAAAACATAAGAGAAGAACTTAACAGGAAGGAAGGGGAGCGGGTTTATCATTGCGCCAATGAAAATATTGCAAGAGAGGAATTACTGCGCCGAATCCTTCTGCAAATGGAACCTAAAGAAGAATTGGAAGAAAAAATAAGGCGTTATCAGATTCCCTTTGGAGAAAAAATTTTATGCGCAGCGGTTCTTACGGACAGAAACCTGCTTACAAGTAAGGAGGACGGGAGCTTTCACGAAAAAGTTAACGTATTTTTACAGGACAGGGAGCTCTATCAGGAGAAGGTGGTGATGGACAACCAGATTATACTGATTGGCTTGGGACCGGATTACAGGACATGGGTTGCGCTGCTGAAAAGGCGAAATGAATGGGTCAAAAAGCGCCTGGGAGAAGGACTTTTGTTATCTGTGGGACATAATGTGAATCAGTGGTATGACTTATGCTATTCTTATGAATTTGCCAGGTTTTTGCTTGAGCAGGACTTTTTATTTGGCCGCTATGATGTGCTTTCCATCGATACAATTGAGCAGTGGCAGGAAAATATAGAATGTCCTTCTCCGGAGCAGTTTATATTGCTGATTGAAGTGGGGGATTTAAACGGGATAGAGGACAGCGTTAAAAAGTTTGAAATTTACTGTAGAAAAACTCTGATGAAAGAGATGGATATCAAAATCCGGATTATGTACAATCTGATGACAATCCGTAATAACATCGAGAAAAAATATGGCAGCTTAAACGGTCAGATTATGGAGATGATGGAGAAGATGAACCGATCAGAGCGGTTAGAGCATCTGATGGATATGTATTGTCAGGTCCTGCAGGATGTGTGCCGCCAGATTGGAAATGACGATTCGGCAACGGTGATTAAGCGGATGTACTATTATATGGAAAAAAATTATGATAAGGATCTTAAGGTGGAAAGCTTTGCTAAGATGTTTAACTATAACAGCAGCTATTTGGGTAAAATTTTCCGTAAGGAGATGGGGGAGAGTTTCAACAACATTCTGGATACCATACGGATTATCAATGCAAAACGGCTTTTGCTTGAAACGGATATGAAAGTTTATCAGATTTCCGAACAGGTGGGCTATAGCAATATCGATTATTTTTATCTGAAATTTAAAAAATATGTGGGAGTCAGCCCAAAGGAATACAGAAGAGAAAAAACATCGGATACCGGGCTATGTCCGTCATCCTTATACTAATTAACAAAAGACAGAAGTAAGAAACGCTGCCGGTAACCGGCAGCGTTTCTTATTACAATAAGCGGACTCGCGAAGCGTGTCGGTGTTTGATGGTTTCATGGTGAAACCCAAAGGAATCCTGGGAAGGAGGGGGATTCTTAAAATATAAAAAATTTAGGGTAAAACGTCTACAAAAAACAGGGTATTTGTTCGGACTTTCTTTTTTTATAATTAACGAAGAAAAGGAGGAAAGGAAATGAAGAACAAGAAACCCAAAGTGAAAAAAGCAACGTTTTCATGGAATCTTATGTGGAAACAACGTTATCTTCTGCTTATGTCAGTTCCATTTGTGGTATGGCTGATTGTTTTTAAGTACATTCCTTTATGGGGATGGACAATGGCATTTCAGGAGGTAAAGCCAAATTCTTTTGCGCTGCCGGTGTGGGAGAGGAAGTTTGTGGGGCTTGACAATTTCATCCAGGCCTTTACCGACCGGCTGTTTCCCCAGACAATGATTAATACCATTGGCATCAGTATATTGGGGATAGCAATCGGAACCATATCATCTATCTTTTTTGCCCTGGTACTGAATGAAATCTGCTTTATCCGGTTTAAAAAGATAACTCAGACGGTCTCCTATCTGCCCCATTTTGTTTCATGGGTTATCATTGCCAGTATTGCAAAAATGCTTTTAAATGACGGCGGCGCGGTTGACACCATGCTGAACGCAAAGCTGCATTTGATGTCCACCAATTCCGCTTTATTCTGGATTGTGGTCTGCTTTATCAATGTCTGGAAAGAGATGGGATGGGATGCGATTATTTATCTCTCCGCCATGGCGGGAATTGATCAGGGGCTTTATGAGGCGGCAAAGGTGGACGGAGCCAACCGCTTCCAGAGGATATGGAATATTACGCTCCCCAGCATTAAGCCTACGGTGGTGGTTTTACTGATTATGAGTATTGGAGGCGCACTGAATGTAGGCATGGAACGGCAAATGCTTTTGAGCAATGGTATTGTACAGGATCATGCGATGGTTCTGTCATGGTTTGCCTATGTCCGTGGTATCGGAAGCAATAATTACGGGCTTGGTACTGCAATCGGCATGTTCCAGTCAGTGGTGGGAATTATTCTCCTGTTCATTGCCAATAAGGTTGCAGGGCTCATTGGCGAAAGTAAACTTGTGTAGGGGAGGAGCGTAGAAAATGACAGATAATAATTATCAGTTAAAAGGCGTTGGAAAAAGTGAGAAATGGCTGGACTATGTACTGCTTGCGTTTTGTATTCTCCTGATATTTTTAACCGTGTATCCATTTTTGAACGTGCTGGCAATCTCATTAAACGATCCTATGGATACCATGAGGAATATCAATTTTATTATTCCCAGGAAGTTTACCTTAAGCAATTATATCTACATATTTAAAGAAAACAACTTAGGCAGCGCGTTTGTGATGTCGGTGCTTCGAACGGTTGTGGGAACCGGAATCGGCGTAATCTGTACGGCTATGCTGGCCTACGTGCTCAGCAGGAAAGATTTTTATTTTAACAAGCTGTTTACCATTTTATTTATTATTACAATGTATGTGAGCGGTGGTATGATTCCCGAGTACCTTCTTCTTACAAGAACACTGCATATGAGCAATAAATTTATGGTATACATTATTCCGGGCCTGATATGGGTATACAATGTGATACTGATGCGCTCCTTCATAGAAGGCCTGCCGATGGCTCTGCAGGAGGCGGCAAAGATAGACGGGGCAAATGATTTTGTAATCTGGGCAAAGATAATCCTTCCCCTTTGTACGCCGACCATTGCAACGGTAGCGCTGTTTCTGGCAGTGGGCCAGTGGAACGCCTTTATGGATACCTATCTTTATGCCAGGGATCTTCCGACTTTACAGTATGTATTGTACGAAATTATGGAACAGGCTACAATAAAAATAGACCCACATGCGCAGGCAAATCAGCTTCAAAGCGCGGTCTCGCCTATGTCCGTGCGCATGGCAATCACGATTGTTGCCACAGTGCCTATTTTGATTGTCTACCCGTTTTTGCAGAAATACTTTGTCGGCGGCATGACCCTTGGAGCGGTAAAAGATTGATTGTGTAAAAAGTATAATGGGGTATGGGCACAAAGAGTTTCCGAGAGTGCTCAGATTATGGAAAGGAGTAAGATTAGCATTATGAAGGCAAAAAAATTATGTGCTTTATTTTTGACGGTTTCGCTTGCGGCAGGGCTGCTTGGCGGATGTGGCAAGGGCGGAAGCGGCGATGGAAATGACACGGGAGCAGCCGGGGACGGCGGAAGTGAGGGTGGAGTTGTGGAACTTACCTTTTATAATGCGGACGGAGAGGAGGATCCCTGGACAGACCCTGTGGCGCAGGCGCTTACGGAAAAAACCGGGGTGGCCCTTAAGACGGAGTATCCCGTATCCTCTGACGACCAGAAGGTGGCTTTGATGATTGCGGAGCAGAATTATCCTGATTTGATCTTTGCAAAGGGCGATGCGAGGAGTCTGATTGATGCGGGCGCTCTGATTGACATGACGGAGCTGATTGACGAATACGGCCCTAACATTAAGAAATTGTATGGGGATGAGTTTGAAAAGCTGAAATATTCCCCGGACGACCCGTCTATCTATCAGCTGTCCTCTTATGCGGTGGGTGGAACCACCTATAAAAATTCCGGCACCGCACAGGTTCAGTGGGCGGTATTGAAAGAAAACGGATATAAGATTCCGGAATCCTTAGAAGAATTTGAGAAAATGCTCAAGGACTATATTGCGGCCCATCCTACCACAGACGACGGCATGGAAACAATTGGAATAACCCTTTCCACCTCAGACTGGCATTGGATGATCACTCTGGGCAATCCTTCCGGCTACATTGCAGAGGGGGCTCCTGACAATGGTCAGTGGCTGGTAGATGAAAACTATCATGCAATATACAAATTCCGTTCCGAGAAGGTACGCCAATATTTCAAATGGCTTAACAGAATGTACAACGAAGGAATCCTGGATCATGAATTTGCAACTCAGACCCATGAGGATTACATCGCCAAAATCGCAACGGGGCGCGTGCTATCGCTTTTTGACACGGACTGGGATTACAGCGACGGAGAGAAAATCCTAAAGGCGGATAACAAGCTGAATCTGACTTACTGTGGAATCCCCCTTACCATGGATAAAAACACCAAAGCTCCCTCATTAATGTATCAGGGACTTACAACCGGACAGGGTGTTGGCATTACAACCGCCTGCAAGGATCCGGTAGCCGCCATCAAGTATCTGGATTATATCTGTTCGGATGAAGGCCAGGTGCTTGTCCAGTGGGGAATTGAAGGCACCAATTACTTTGTGGATGAGGAAGGCCACCGTTATCGCACCCAGGAAGAAATTGATGAATGCAATAACAATAAAGATTATCGAAAAAATACCGGTGTAGGTTTCCATAATTATCCCTTCCCCTGCTATGGAGACGGGGTGGAGGATGCTACCGGAAGCACTTATACAACTGCCAGCAAGGATACGGTTATTGCAGAGTATGACGAAGAACAAAAGGCAGCATGTGAAGCATGGGGCGTTGATTTGCTTGTGGACGTATTCCCACAGGCATCTGAGTTTGAAACGCCGAAGTATTCCGCTATCTGGGCATATTCAAAGCCTGTTGAGTTTGACGAAATCGGAAATAAGTTAGATGAGGTTGCATGGTCGTCTCTGATTAGCTGTGTTATCGGAAGCGAGGCGGATTTTGATACATCTTATGATAAGATGATTGCCGACTTAGAAAGCACAGGTATGAGTGAAGCGGAAGAGATGTTGACGGAAATTATCAAGGAAAAAGTGGCTTTAGTTGAGTAATTAAAACATGGAGGTTATATGAAGTATCATAATGGATGCTGGCTGTATAAAGAGGGATTTGGCTGCTTTTCGCCGCAGCATGTTTACGAGATAAGGAAAGGGGAGAAGGAGATTACCTTATGTGCGCCTACCACGAGGATTGAAAGAATGGGCGATACATTGGGAGGAATCAATCTTACACTGCGTATCAGCGCTCCCGCAGAGGAAGTAATAAGAGTTCAGGTATACCATTATAAAGGCGTGAGGAAAAAGGCGCCGGAATTTGAGCTGAATCTGCCAGGGAATTTGAAGTTGGAGACGGAGGAGAGGGATGGAGAACTGATTCTTCGAAACGGTCACCTAAGCCTTGTGATTGATTTGGAACACTGGTCCATGCGTTATGAGCGGGATGGAAAGCTCCTTACAAAAAGCGGGATAAAGGACCTTGCCTACTTGAAAAAGGACTGGAAAGGCTCCGCCTATGATAAGCCCGGCAATGCCTATATGTGCCAGCAGCTGGGGCTTTCCGTAGGCGAGCTTATATATGGATTGGGAGAGAGATTTACGCCCTTTGTGAAAAACGGACAGTCCGTTTCCATCTGGAATGAAGATGGGGGGACAGGTACGGAGCAGTCTTATAAAAATATTCCTTTTTACCTCTCAGACAGGGGATATGGCGTATTTGTAAATCATCCGGAAAAAGTAGAGTTCGAGGTGGCCACGGAACAGGTGGGCAGGGTAGGTTTTTCCGTAGAGGGGGAGAGCCTGGACTATTTTCTGATAAATGGCCCTGCCATGAAAGATGTGCTTAAGCGTTATACCTCCCTTACGGGAAAGCCCTCCCTGCCGCCCCAATGGACCTTTGGGCTGTGGCTTTCCACCTCCTTTACCACAAGCTATGACGAGTCCACCGTTATGGGGTTTATAGACGGTATGCTGGAGAGAAAAATTCCTCTTTCCGTATTTCATTTTGACTGCTGCTGGATGCGGGAATTTCACTGGACAGATTTTATATGGGATGAAAGGGTATTTCCGGACCCTGTGGGAATGCTTAGGAGAATAAAGGAGAAGGGAATCAAAATCTGCGTATGGATTAATTCCTATGTCGGCCAGGAATCTGCGTTGTTTGACGAGGGAATGGAAAAGGGCTATTTCTTAAAACGGGAAAACGGAGATGTGTGGCAGTGGGATATGTGGCAGCCTGGTCTGGCAATTGTGGATTTCACCAATCCAAAGGCCTGCAGGTGGTATCAGGAAAAGCTGGAGACGCTCCTTGATATGGGAGTGGACTGCTTTAAAACGGATTTTGGCGAGCGTATTCCCACGGACGTGGTTTACCATAACGGCGCTGACCCGTTGAAAATGCATAATTTTTACAGCTATCTTTACAACAAAGCGGTTTACGAAGTGCTGGAAAAAAAGCGTGGAAAGGAAGAAGCGGTTCTTTTTGCGCGCTCCGCAACAGTGGGCGGACAGAAGTTTCCGGTACATTGGGGCGGAGATTGCTGGTCCGACTACGAGTCCATGGCGGAAAGCCTGCGGGGCGGCCTGTCCTTAACCAGCAGCGGCTTTGGTTTTTGGAGCCACGATATCGGAGGATTTGAGCATACCTCCACGCCGGACGTTTACAAGAGATGGGCGGCATTCGGCCTTTTGTCAACCCACAGCCGGTTCCATGGAAGCACCTCCTACAGAGTGCCATGGGTATATGACGACGAAGCTGTGGATGTAGTGAGATTTTTCACAAGGCTTAAACTGGAATTGATGCCCTATCTTTACAGCTCGGCAGTAGTTACCAGCAGGACAGGGATTCCCATGATGCGGAGCATGGCGCTGGAATTTGAGGAGGATGATAACTGCCGCTATCTCGATAAGCAATATATGCTTGGGGACAGTATGCTTGTAGTGCCTGTCTTTAACGAGGAAGGGATGGCGAGTTATTATCTGCCGAAAGGAATATGGGTAAACTATCTCACCGGGGAGACTGCCTTAGGAGGTGTTTGGAGGAAGGAAAAGCATGATTATCTGTCCGTTCCGCTGTGGGTAAAGGCGGACAGTGTTATTGCCGCAGGCGTTTCCTTTGAAAATGCGGATTATGATTTTCAAAGGAACTTAGAGTTTAAGGTATATTCCCTTGAGAAAAAAGCGGAAACTACCGTATATCAGGCAGGCAAAGAAATGGCGAAGGCGGTCTTTTGGAAAGAGGGAGAGCATAAAATAGAAGGCCGCATAACCAAAGCTGCGGGCTGCAAAGCGCGCATAATTGACTGCATCTGCTTAGCTGCGGAGGGCATTTCCATAAAGGCGGAAGGGAAAGACACCCTTCTTGAAATTGAGGAGGATGACGCGGCATTTTGCCTGACGGTTTAGGAGAATAACAACGTAATCTTGCACAAAATATTGGTTCCGGTTTATCCGGGTTAGATAAGGTTTGGAAGTAAACTTCCAAACCTTTTATCGGTGGCAGTACCGCAAGCTTTTCTTGCGGTATGCAAGGGGTATAAAAATGGAAGTCCTTGTAAGGAGCATACGCCCCGCTGTCCGCAGCGGGGCCGTTGATGCAATAAGCCGATTCGAGAAGCGTGTCGGCGTTCGGCTCTGTGACGAGGCTTTCTGTTATTGCCATTGGGAGAATACATTAATTGCCACTATTCTTTGATTATATCTAATTCGGTAAGATTGATGCCGGAAGCCGTTAGTATGACTTTTAATGCCGTATAACGCCTTTTCATTTTTTTATATACTTCCGAATCTTTTTCACAAGATATCATATAGTCTTGCAATCTTTCGAATTCTTCAACATTCTTTTGCATCATTTCTTTTTCGGTCATTTCCAACACCTCCATATCCCCACTGCTTTTATAATGAAAGCAACTGTTATATCTTACGATTCTATTATAGCGGTTTTGTTGGGAAGTGTAAAGCTTATTCAATTTCAAAATGTAAACTTATAAAGAAATAGAGTTGACATTAATCCCTTTTTCTGTTAATTTTATGTAGGACGCCAAAAGCGGCTATTAAAAAGCATTTTTTAATCACGTTATGACAGCAGGGAGGGTGAAGATGAAACAAAGTCTAAAAGTAAGAGATATGGCATTATGTGCATTATTTACAGCGTTGACGGCGGTGGGCGCTTTTATTCGAATTCCGATTCCGGTGGTACCCTTTACTCTGCAGGTTTTATTTACAATGCTTGCGGGACTTTTGCTGGGAGGAAAGCTGGGGGCGGTCAGCGTTGGTCTGTATGCCTTTTTAGGACTTATGGGGCTTCCCATATTTACGGAAGGCGGCGGCCTTTGGTATCTTTTAAAGCCCAGCTTCGGCTATATAATTGGGTTTGTAGTGGGCAGCTATGTAACGGGAAAGATGACGGAGAAGCCGGAAGGGCAGACTTTTCAAAGGATTCTTATAGCGAATTTTACAGGTCTTGCAATTGTCTATGGCGCCGGTATGGTTTATTATTATGTGATATGCAATTATGTGATTAATTCGCCTATTGGTCTGTGGCCGCTATTTCTGTACTGCTTTTTACTGGTGGTTCCGGGAGATATCTGCCTGTGCTTTGTGGCGGCAATTTTGGCAAAAAGGCTAAAGCCTGTGCTTGCCAATATGTAGGAAAGGTGGGAGATGATAAGATGAGTTTCGTAGATGAAATGAAGGAAAAAGTATTAAAGGGGGAATGCCTTACCGGAAAGGAGGCAATCCGCCTGTCAGAGGCTCCGCTTTTGGAGCTGCAAATGGCGGCAGATGAAATACGCAAAGTCATGTGCGGAAACAGTTTTGATATTTGCACCATTATTAACGGCAAGTGCGGACTTTGCTCCGAGGACTGTAAGTATTGCGCCCAAAGCGCCCATTATACCACTGCCTGCAAAGAAACCTATCCCTTACTTTCCACAGAAGAAATTTTAGAAGAGGCAAAAAAGAACGCAGGGCGCGGCGTGCTGCGCTATTCCATTGTTACCTCCGGGAAACGTTTATCTGACAAGGAAGTGGACAAGGTCTGCGAAAGCATCAGGGAGATAAAAAAGAAAGTAAATATTGAAGTCTGCGTTTCTTTTGGCCTTTTGAATGAGACGCAGTTTCGTAAGATAAAGGAGGCGGGAGCGTCCCGGGTTCATTGTAACTTAGAATCCTCCTCGCGGTATTTTTCCGAGGTCTGCACCACCCATACTTATGAGGAAAAGATAGAAACCCTAAAGGCGGCGAAAAGGGCAGGTCTTTCCATCTGCTCCGGGGGAATTTTGGGATTGGGAGAATCTATGGAGGATCGCATCGACATGGTACTGACAGCACGGGAGCTTGGTGTAAAATCCATTCCGGTTAATCTGCTGAATCCCATCCCCGGCACGCCCTATGAGGGGAGGACGCCCCTTACCAATGAGGAAGCCTGCAGATGCGTCGCGCTGTTCCGGTTTTTGATTCCGGACGGAGCTATCCGGCTGGCTGGCGGCCGGGGTCTTTTAGGGGATAAGGGCGAGGGATGCTTTCGGAGCGGAGCCAATGCCGCTATCTCAGGGGATATGCTGACCACTGCGGGGATTACCGTGGAGACGGATATGGAACTTATCAGGAAATTAGGATTTGAAGCGAAGCTTTGCTGTGAAGAATAGTTTTTTCACAGATAAACTTGTACTAGACCTGAATTTGCGGACGATTGGAAGCAGGGAGAATTTAGATGAGTAAAAAGCTTTTTATTACCGGAACCGGGACGGATGTAGGGAAAACTTATATTTCAGGATTAATTGTTAAAAAATTAAAAGAGGGCGGAAAAAGCGCCGCTTATTATAAAGCGGCCATGAGCGGAAACGAGCGGAGAGCGGACGGAAGTCTGATTCCGGGGGACGGCCTTTTCGTAAAAAGGATGTCGGGAATTTCACAGCCCCTTGCACAAATGTGCCCTTATATTTATGAGACGGCAGTTTCCCCTCACCTGGCCTCAAGGCTTGAAGGAGGTCCGGTTCAAATGGAAGTGGTCAGGGAAGGATTTTTAAAAGTATGCGGTCGGTACGATTATGTGACCATGGAGGGAAGCGGCGGTATTCTTTGCCCTATCTGTTATGACGAGGCCAAAATTCAGCTGGAAGATGTGATAAGTCATTTGGGGCTTTCCAGCATTATTGTGGCGGACGCAGGGCTTGGAACCATAAACAGCGTTGTGCTTACGGCGGAGTATATGCGCGCGAGAGAGCTGCCCGTTAAGGGGATTATTTTCAATCATTTTCATCCGGGAAATGTAATGGAGGAAGATAATCTTCGCATGTGCGAGGATATGACAGGTCTGCCTGTACTTGCCTGCGTTAAGGAGGGGGAGAAGGAGCTGCCTTTGGATTTGGAGCTGCTTACTTCTTTGTATGAGGAATAAGAAACAATTTACATCCTAAAATCTGAGATTTAAGTTACAGGAGGTTGCAGATATGATCTGGTATCCCTACGAGCAAATGAAAACCATGAAGCCGCCCTTCAAAATAGTAGATGCAAAGGGCGTCTATTTAAAAACGCCGGAAAGAGAGATGATAGACTCGGTTTCTTCCTGGTGGAGCGTGATTCACGGCTATAAACATCCGGTATTAACCGAAGCCATCAAAGCGCAGGCGGACAATTTTTCCCATGTAATGCTTGGGGGACTTACCCATGAGCCGGCAGAGAAGCTTTCGGAAAAGCTGCAAAGCTGCCTGCCGGGAGATCTGGACTACAGCTTTTTCTCCGATTCCGGGAGTGTGGCTGTGGAGGTTGCCCTTAAGATGGCGTTGCAATATTATGTAAACCGGGGACAGACGCAGCGCACTATGGTTCTTTCTCTGACCCATGCATATCACGGCGATACCTTTAAGACCATGGAAGTGGGGGATGACGAGGATTACCACTTTATTTTGGAAGCCTATGGGGAGTCCAAAAATGTGGTACATATCCCCACGGAGATTCCGGCCCTTAAAAAGGCTTTTGAAAAATACCATGACAGGCTGAACTGCATGATAGTGGAACCCCTCCTGCAGGGAGCCGGCGGCATGCGCATGTATGATATCTCTTTCTTAAAGGAGGCAAGGCAGCTTTGCGACGAATACGGCGTACTGCTAATTTTTGACGAGGTTGCCACCGGATTTGGACGTACCGGGAACCGTTTTGTGGCGGACCTGGTGCTGCCGGATATCCTTGTGCTGGGCAAAGCGCTGACCGGAGGCTACATTGGACATGCGGTCACGGTGGCAAATAAGAAGGTGTACGACGGCTTCTACGGAGACGAGCCGGAAAAGGCGCTGATGCATGGCCCTACCTTTATGGGAAATGCGCTGGCGTGCAGCGTGGCATTAAAATCCATTGAACTGTTTGAACAGGAAAATTATATGGAGAAGATTCATAAAATAGAGAAAATCACAAGACGCGAAATGGCCGGGTTTGAAGACCCGCGCATAAAGGAAGTGCGCATAATGGGTGGCTGCGTGTGCGTGGAAGTCTATGATCGCTTATGTTTAAACGGATACCAGCAGTTTGCTTATGAACACGGTGTTTTCAGCAGGCCGTTTTTGAACTATTTATATGCGATGGTTCCTTATATCATAGCGGAGGAGGAGCTGGTTTTGGTGCTTCGGACGATGAAGGAATGGTTTCATTAATAGAATTTATTCGTACTTTTTACAAAAATGGTGCACAGTTCCATATTCCTGTGTTACACTAATATTTAATCTGGCAGTGAGAAATGAAATTTTGTGTAATAACCTATAAATAACAGATTATGAGGAGAGAGACAAGCTAGTGATAACAGAACAGGATTTTAGTAAACAGATGGCCTCTTTTATAAAGGAGACAGGACTCGAGGAAGAATATAGAAAGCTTGAAGAGATGTTTACCGACAACTTATTGATCAAAGGGGAAGAAACGCAGGAATTGAAAGAGGCCCTGCACAGAGCGCCGGACACCCTGATTGATATTATATGGACAAATGTTACGGGCCAGGAGCCGGACGGAGAATTGAGCCGTCAGCAGAAGGAGGAAAGCCTTTATGAAGATATTCCGAAGTATTTCAAGGAAAGGCTTGGACTTATGGATATCGCGGATATTAATCTGCTGATTCAAGTCATGGCCTATAAACCTATTGGGGAAATGGAAGCGGCGAAAGTGATGACAGAATTTGTCCCCCTCGGATGGGTATTCGCCTTTTTATATGAAGGCGGTATTTTCTATACGGTAATGAACGAAACAAAAGATATTCTTATGACACTGAAAACGCCAAAGATGCAGGAGAAGATAGCAACTATGAACAGCATCCGCTATACTATCAAAGCGTGTCTTGGATTGTATGGCGTGTGCCCCTTAAAACAGCTGCAGGATATTATTTTAAAATTTACGGGCGGCCAGCAAAAGGAAGGAGAGGGAGAGGACGAAGGCCGGAATTTCGTAAAAATTTTGGAGGAATATCTTCCCTATTTGGAAAAAGAAAAGGAATTGTGGCTGGATGGAGAATATGTTGTCAGTCCTTACCTCAAAACGAAAAAGGATTATAAAATACTTTTACGCAAACAGAAAAGGGATTATTATTTTCCTGACGACGAAGTTATTATGAACTACGGACGGGGAAAAATGCTGATTGAAAACGAGGAATATCATGCGGTATTTAAGCTTTTGAACAGAGAACTCAAAGATACGGCTCTGACAGAGAAAATCCTTGAAGAGATGTCAGCATATGTAATCCGGGAGGATTGGGAGCTCAGGGATTTTACGGAGTATCTGCTTGACTGGAACGTAACATTTGGCAGCGAAAAGACAGCGGAAAAGATGTTTTTGGCGTTAAGCAAATGGCTTAATGTCATTCGCAGATGGAGCGAGTGCGGTCACTGCAGAGGCGAGTTTCTTACCCACGCCGATTATGATGAACCGGAAAAAGAAACGGTAAAAAAGATATATCCCAACGACCCGTGTCCCTGCGGTTCAGGGAAAAAATATAAAAAATGCTGCGGCAGAAAATAATACTATAAGCGCTGCCAACCAATACTTTTCAAATAATGGTTATGGTCTTTATAAATAATAGACCATAACCATTATTGTTACTATTCTCGTCCAATGTCATTAGGTTAACGGCTGGTTTTGGCGCTAAATTTAATGACATTGATTCATGTACTTAAGGCCGCTCATGGTAACATTCGGGGCGATATTTCGAGTTTTGCTACGCCCAATATAGCCCCTCACCCCTGCATCATTTTATCACAAAAAAATGCAATGGCCCGATTTACAAATTCGGCGGTGCCTTCGCCGCCTGCCTTGTCAATATTTCGTTTAAAACGCTCGTCGCAGGCATACATCTGCCCTAAATCGCCGAGAATTTCAGTGGTGCAGGTATAGTAATTGTCTGAAATAAAGTTCTGCAATTCTTTGATTTTTTCCTGTACCGACTTATCGTCAGGCGGCAGCTGCCTGAGCGTTCCCAGCTCGGAAAACAAATTCATCAGCTGCAGGGCGGATTCCTCAAAATCATGTCCGTTATTTTGTCTTTGTTCATATTCCTGATATTCTTTGGTGTCACCCCATTTTGCTTTGACTTCCTCCTTGTATTGTTCAATCTCGTTTTTGTCGAAAACATGAAAATCCATTTTTATCACTCCTTCTTTTTGCATTTCACGGGCATAAGAGATAAGTTCCCCCATGCGTTTATACTGCAGTTCCAACAACTTTATTTGCTGCGCCAGCGCTTCTTTGGGGTCAAAGTCAGGATTGTCAAGAATTGCTTTGATTTCCTTTAGGGGAAATTGCAGTTCCCGAAACAGTAAAATGTTTTGTAAACGACTAAGGGCCGCATCGTCATACAGCCGATAGCCTGCTTTCGTTACTTTTGTAGGCTTTAAAAGACCAATTGCGTCATAGTGATGCAGCGTGCGCACGCTGATTTTTGTGAGTTTGCTTACTTCATTTACTGTCCGCATAATTATCCCTCCCGTGTAAAAACATTATAAACTATGACGCAACGAAAGGGTCAAGAGCAAAAAATTACTTTTATAAAAATTTTTTTCCGCATATTTTGACTTTTGTATTTTCCGCAAAAAACATATGGGGATATAGGGAGAGTGAAAAAAATTACATACAAATTGCTATTTATTACATCAATGAAACTAAAGGAAAAATTTGTGTATAATGAAAATGCATTCATTTCTAAGGCGCGTGCGTTTTATATTAGGAGACGCCGCCGCTTTCTTGAGGGCAGGGACATTGATTTCCTGCCCTTCTTTTCGGTGCGCACGAACGTCCAAATGGAATCTATGAGAAAGCGAAAGGACGCCCGGCGGGAAAGCGGCGGAGAAAACCTGTAACTATTTGAACATCCGGTAAAAATGAATAGCATATATAAATTCAAAAATATATTATTCCTATAAATGATTTTACTGAAAGCTTTATTCTTATAAAATAGTTTTTATCAATATACAAGATTTTATATACGTAAGATAAAGCTATTGGGGAAAAACAGGTGAAAGTGGATTATAAGGATTTAGGGGTCAGGATAAAAAAGAAAAGAGAAGAGAAAAGAATGTCTCAGGCCGAATTGGCCGCCCGAACGGATTTATCCACACAGCATATCAGTAATGTGGAAAATGCAAGAAGCAAAGTAGGATTGGAAAAGCTTGTCAGGATTGCCAATGCGCTTGAGTGTTCGGTGGGCGAGCTTTTGTGCGGAAGTATGAAAACAGGCAGCCGGACAGTTTATAGTGATGAAATTGACGGCATCTTAGAAAATTTCTCAAATACGGAAATGGAGGTTTTGCCGCAGCTTCTTAGATATTACAGATATGCTTTCAAACTGTTAAAAAATGATTTGGAAGAAAAAGAAGGAAAATAGGTTATAACAGGGATACCCTGTGCAGACCGTAAGAAAGCGTAAATTATGCCAAAGGTAAATACGACCGGAGGTCGTCGGGGTGATAAGGTGTCGCACGATATAAAACAGACGCAGGAGATAAAAGCAAAACGTATCGCAAAGAACAGTCTGTTTTTAACTTGACAAAAAAATGGATTGGTCTTACAATCTATTACAAAATAAGCTGTCCCGCATAGCGCGGCAGCGTTTGTTTCACATAAGGATGGCTGGCAAAGCCGGACATCTGCCGTTATAAGCAAAGGCTGTGAAGAGAAGAGTAAGTAGTTAGATATGTCACAGAGAGTCTGACAAGGTGAGAACAGGCACGGAAGGAACTACCGAAAATGGTCTCGGAGCTGCGCACCGAAGCGTATTCGCCAAGGCTGCGACGGGTGCACCCGTTATAGTGATAGACTATCGATGAATCATTTCTCATCCGTAGTTGATAAGGCTTATATCGTGAGGTATAAGTGAATTTAGGGTGGTAACACGAAGCATTGCTCTCGTCCCTGAAAAAGAAATTTTTCAGAGAGGAGGGCTTTTTTTTATGATAAGCCGGCTCACAAAGAGAGACGGCGTTTTTTACATTAAAATGACTAAAATCTATTACAATTACGTAAAAAGAAAGGAATGATTCATTATATGAGAAATATTTTAATTGGCGGAGCATGGCCATACGCAAATGGTTCATTGCACATAGGCCACATTGCGGGACTTTTGCCGGGGGATGTACTGGCCAGATATCACAGAGCTGTTGGAGATAACGTATTTTTTGTGTCAGGAAGCGACTGCCACGGGACGCCTGTTGCGATTCGGGCAAAACAGGAAAATAAAGCGCCCCGGGAGGTCAGTGATTTTTATCATGAAGAATTTGCGGAGTGTTTTCAAAAGCTGGGGTTTAGCTATGATGTATATACAAAGACCTCCTGTGAGGAGCACAAAAAATTTGTGAAGGAGTTTCACAGAAAACTGTATGAAAGTCCCTACGTTTATGAGAAGGAAGCGCCACAGGCATACTGCGATAGCTGTGGCAGCTTTTTAGCCGATCGTTTTGTATCAGGGAAATGCCCGAAATGCGGAGAGGATACCCGAGGGGATCAGTGCGACGCCTGCGGCAGCATTCTTGATCCGGAAACACTGTCGGAGCCTGTTTGCGCCATATGCAAAAAGCCTGTAAGCTTTCAGAAATCCAAGCACTTATATATAGCGGTCACCAGGCTGCAAGATGAGTTAAAGGCGCTGGTTGATGCTCATCCCGGGTGGAGAAAAAACGCCATTGCTTTTACCAACCGGTATATAAACGACGGATTAAGAGACCGTGCTTTGACCAGGGATTTAGATTGGGGAATAGAGGTTCCAAAGGAGGGCTACGAAAATAAAACAATTTATATCTGGGCGGAAAATGTGCTGGGCTATTTGTCAGCAAGTAAAACGGCCGCCGAAGCGGTGAATGCTGATTTTCATGAGCTATGGGGAAAGGACGCCTGGCATTATTATGTGCATGGCAAGGACAATATTCCCTTCCATACCATTATATTGCCTGCCCTTTTGCTGGGAAACGGCGGGGGATGGCATTTGCCTGACAGAATTGTATCGAGCGAATATTTGACCCTGGAGGGCAGAAAAATATCTACCAGCCAAAATTATGCCATATGGGTGAAAGATCTGACGGATCATTATGAAGCGGATTCCATCCGTTATTTTTTCCTGGCAAAGGGGCCGGAAAAGAAAGACGCGGATTTTTCCTGGCGGGAATATGTCCATAGCCACAATGGCGAGCTTTTGGGGACGTATGGAAATTTTGTGAATCGTACCCTGGCCTTTATAGTAAAATACTGCGATGGGATAGTCCCTCATGGGACAGAGGATCCGGATATCGATAAGCAGATTGATCATTTGTTTGTTTCCGTTGGCAGACAGATTGAAAATGGCGCTTTCAAGGATGGGATAGGGGAAATATTTGAGTTTGCAAGAGAAGCAAATAAGTTTTTTGATACAAAAAGGCCCTGGGTTACGCGAACCACCGATAAAGCGGAGTGTGACAATACGCTGTATCAATGCGTCCAAATAATTGCGGGTCTGGCAGTACTGTTGTGGCCGTTTTTACCCTTTTCATCAGAGAGGGTATGCGGATGGCTGGGGATAGACAGCAAATGGGAAAGGCAGTCTGTGCCGGGCGGATATATCCTTCCGGAAATTCAAATATTATTTCAAAGGATTGACAAAAAGGTAATTGAAGCTGAAACGGAAAAACTTGCATCTATTTTCTGAAAATTCTAATTAACACAGCCGCCCTCACTCTTTCATGGGTGAGGGCGATGCTGTCAGTTTTTCCCTTTCGCACCTTGTTCATTCATCCAGCGCTTCAAAATATATTGCCAATTCATTCCATCCTGCAATACTCGAAGAATAGTCACTGCTGACGAACCATCATCTACAATATAAAACAAAAGATATGTACGATATGGTTTAAGATAAATATCATATCCTCTGTACTGAATCCCCGTTGTATTATAGCCTGTGGGAAAGGTTCTTAAACCATCGACTGCTGTCTTTATCTTCTTCGAAAAATTCTCACCCAGTTCACGATACTTAAAATTATTTAAAATATATTATATCACACAATGCGACATATTTCAATAGTCAAAATATATTTCTTTATTCCCCGAATATCGTCTCTGCTGCTATAAGTATATTTAATTCTATATTTCTTTTGCAATGAACCACCCACTCTTAAATCGCATCAATTTCATCCCACAATTCAGCTTCGTCCAAAATTCGTCCATGTTCTACATCATCTAATGCTTCATCTAGTTTTGATAACAGGGCGTCCATAGCATTTCCAATGGTATAAGTATTTTCACTAGTTTTAACTGCTTCT